>Ga0111538_10007896_pt1 | contig 14307 bp, 13 predicted proteins | sample SoiMethybrSBSTD1_FD_79669 | JGI IMG/M metagenome (GOLD analysis project Ga0111538, IMG submission 79669) | Bulk soil microbial communities from a Populus tree surrounding site in Tennessee, USA - Soil MetaG P. TD hybrid SBSTD1 (version 2)... | ecosystem: Environmental > Terrestrial > Soil >... | reverse complement strand
GCGCGTCGAGCAGATCCTGCGGCTGGCCGAGGAGCAGGCCAACGACCACCGGGGCGAGGCGAAGCGGGAGTCCGAGGGCATCACGTCCGCCGCCCGGCTGGAGGCTCGGGAGATCACCGACAAGGCCCGCGCCGAGGCCGCCGCCATGAAGGCGACCGCCGAGCGCGAGGCGAGCAACCTGCGCACGGCCGCCGAGCGCGAGGCCGCCGAGCTGCGGGTGCAGGTGCGCCGCGAGGCCGACGCGATGCGCGCCGACGCCGACCGCGAGACGAAGGCGCTGCGCGCGGTCACCGCGCACGAGGTCGCCGAGCTGAAGTCCACCGTCGAGCGCGAGGTCTCGACGCTGCGCGCCACCGCCGAGCGGGAGATCACCCAGCTGCGCGCCAAGGCCGCTCGCGAGGCCGAGGAGAAGCGCGCCGAGGCCACCAAGCTTCTCGCCGACGCGCGCGACAAGCGCGACAAGGACCTCCAGCTGCTCGAGGAGGAGCTGTCCGACCGGCGGGAACGGGCCGAGCGCGACGAGAACCAGCGCCACACCGCCGCCGTCGCCGCCACCCAGAAGCTGGTGCGCGAAGCCGAGCAGCGGGCCCGGGCCGCCGAGGAGCGGGCCAAGGAGATCGAGCAGCGCGCCGAGGCGCGCCGCGTCGAGAGCGAGCGGGTCGCGTCCGAGACGATCGACAAGGCCAAGGCGCACTCCGAGAAGACGGTGAACGACGCCCGCGCCGAGGCGCACCGGCTGCTCAGCGAGGCCCGCAGCGAGGCCGAGATCGCGACGAACACTGCGCGCCGGCAGGTCGACGACCTCACCCGCCAGAAGGACGCCGTCACCGCCCAGCTCGGCCAGATGCTCTCCGGCCTGGCCGGCATCGTTCCCCAGGTGCAGCCGCCGAAGGCGGACGGCGACCCCAAGCAGGCAAAGGCGGGTGGCGCCGAGAACGGGGCCACGAGGATCACCGCCTGACGGCAGATCACCGCTTGACAACAAGGCAACGACATCCCGTCACTCCCGGCGGCTAGCCGGACGTGGCGGGATGTTGCGTGTGAGGATGGGTGCATGTCGCACGGCGAAGAACTGCTCCCGATCGGCCCGGGCCCCGCCCCGGAGGCCACGTTCGATGTCGCGTTGCGCGGCTACGACAAACGCCAGGTCGATCGGTTCGTCGCCCATGTGGAGACCGAGCTCGGCGCGCTCACCGCCGAACGCGACGCCGCGTTCGCGCAGGCGCAGGCGCTGGCCGCGCAGGCACAGGGGCTCGAGCACGAGCTCACCGACCTGCGCCGGCGCACCGCCGCCGGCGCCGGGGTGTCCTACCGGCACCTCGGGCCGCGGGTGGAGCAGATCCTGGCATTGGCCGAGGAGCAGGCCGACGCGATCCGGGCCGGCGCCACGCACGACATCGAGGGCAACCGGGCCGAGGCCGAGCGCATTCTCAACGACGCGCGGGAGCGGGCCAACCAGGCGATCCGCGACTTCGAGCTGGCGCTCGCCGCGCGCCGGCACGAGGAGGACGAGGCGGCCACCACCCGGCGCGCCAAGCTCGACGCCGAGCTGCGCGAGCTGCGCGAGGAGACCGAACGGCAGCGCGTCGAGGCGGAGGCCGGGGTCACGGCGGCCAGGGGGGAGTCGACCCGGCTGACCGAGGCCACCGTCGCCTTCGCCAAGAAGCTGCGCGCCGAGACCGAGGCCGAACTGGCCAACCTGCGCGCGCAGGGCGAGCAGGAGCAGCAGCAGTGGCGGGCCGCCGTCGAGCAGGAGCAGGCGCAGGCCCGGGCAGCCGCCGAGCAGCACGCCGCGACGCTGCGGGCGGAGGCCGAGCAGGCCGCGGCCGCGATCCGGGCGGCCGCCGAGCAGGAGGTCGCGCCGCTACGCGGCCAGATCGAGGAGCAGCTCCGGCTGGCTCAGCAGGCGCGGGCCGAGACCGAGCAGCACGCGCAGGCCGTCCGCCAGCAGGTCGATGCCGAGGCCGCGGCCGCCCGCGCGGCCGCCGAGCAGGAGCTGGTGCCGATCCGGGCCCGGGCGCAGCAGACCCAGTCCGAGGCCGAGCAGCAGGCCCGTGCGCACGTCGAGCAGGCGACCCAGCACGCCGCCGCGCTGCGCCAGGAGGCCCAGCAGCACGCAGCTGTCGTCCGGTCGACGATCGACCGCGAGCGCGCCGAGGCCCGGGAGGCGCTGTCCGCGGAGCTGGCCATGTCCCGGGAGGCCGCGCAGGCGGAGCTCTCCGCGATCCGGCACGCCACCGAGGCGTACGCGGCGCAGATGCGCTCCGCGGCAGAGGCCGACGCCAGCCGGTTGCGCGGGGAGGCGGCCGCCATGCACGCGGAGGCCGAGCGGCTGCGCGGCGACGCCACCGAGCTGGTCGCCGAGCTGCACCGCCTCCGCACGGAGAGCGACCAGCTGCGGGCCCAGCTGCAGCGCGCCCAGCAGGAGGCCGAGCAGGCTCGCGCGGCGGCCGAGGAGGCCCGGGCCGAGCTGGAGCGGGTGCGGCCGGCGGGCGCGGCCGGCAAGCGCGTGCAGGCGGCGGCCGAGCGGGTCAAGGACGCGGCGGAGAAGGCGGCCTCGGCCGCCGACGAGATCGCCGGCGCGGCCGAGCGCGCCGAGGCGGCGGGCCGGTCGGCCGAGGCCGCCGGCGAGCGGGCCGAGGCCGCCGAGGACCGGGCCGAGGCCGCCGGGCAGCAGGCCGCCCGGCTGGTGACCGAGATCGACAACTCGACGACCGACCCGGACAGCACGCAGCGGATAGCACCGGCCCGGCCCACGGCGGACTTCGAGAACAGCCAGCGGAACGCGCTCGCGCAGCAGCCCGGCGACGCCGACCCGACCGTCGACGCCAGGCCCGCCGCGCTGGCGGGCGAGGACCCGACCGTCGACTCCAGGCCCGCCGCGACTGCGGGCGAGGAGCCGACGGCGGACGCGGCGCCGGCCGTGGAGGCGGGTCCCACCCAGGCGAAGCCTCCGGCGAAGCCGACCCAGAAGACCGGCCCGAAGGCCGAACCGGCCGCCCGCCGCTGAGACTGCTTCGCCGCGATCTTGGACGCCCGTCGGGCCTATGGCACCGACGGCCGTCCAAGATCGCGGGAGGAGGGGGCGGTGACGACGCGGACGATTTCGGCCAGGACGCGGTCGGCGTCCCCGACCCAGAGGTGCTTGGCGCCGTCGACGCCGATGACCTCGGCCTGGGGCACGGCGGCGAACCGCTGTCGCGCCTCCTCCGGGCGCAGGTAGTCGTCGAACTCGGGCACCAGGGCCAGCATCGGCTTGCCGGACCGCGCCCATACCGCCAGGTCGGCGTCGCCGGCCATGCGCAGCGGCGGCGAGAGCAGCACGGCGCCGGTCACCGCCGGGTCACAGCCGTGCCGCAGCGCCAACTCGGTGCCGAACGACCACCCGACCAGCCAGATCGACGGGAGGTCGGCGAACTCGGCGTACTCGATCGCGGCGGCGACGTCGTACCGCTCACCGTCGCCGTCGCCGAAGGAGCCCTCGCTGCGTCCGCGGTCGCTCGCCGTCCCGCGGGTGTTGAACCGCAGCACGGCGAGCCCGGCCCGCGCCGGCAGCCACCACGCGGCCTTGCGCAGCACGTGGCTGTCCATCATGCCGCCGCCGGTGGGCCGCGGGTGCAGGCAGATCAGCGTCGCGACCGGCGGCCTGTCGACGGGTAGGGCCAGCTCGCCGACCAGGCACAGACCGTCGGCGGTGTGCAGTTCGATGTCCTCGCGCCGGGCGGGCAGAGCCTCGCGCATCAGCACATCACCCGCCCGGCCGGCGCCGGTCGCGCGCCCGCCAGCACGGCGTGTGCCAGTGGCGGCGGTCACCCAGATCGCCCCTGCCGTCGGCCGGCCACGCGACGACGTGCGCCACCCCCGGCCGGATCTCCTGCGAGCAGCCCGGGCAGCGGTATGTCTTCGTCGCCGCCCCGCCGGGGATGGTGCGGACCAGCCAGTCGCCGTCGCTCCATGTCTGGACGGTATCGACCCGCTGGGCGCGTTCCAGGTCGAGCGGCGTCACCTCGTCGCGCCGCTGGTGCCGGCGAGGGCTCATCGAAGGCTCATCGAAGGCTCACCGAAGGCTCACCGCGAGTGGTCGCGGAAGCCCCGGCCGACCTTGCGGCCCAGGTAGCCGGCGGTGACCAGGTGCTCGAGCAGGGGCGCCGGGGCGAAGCCGGGCTCGCGCAGCTCCAGGTACAGCTCGCGCTGGATGGCCAGCGCCACGTCCAGCCCCACGACGTCGAGCAGCTCGAACGGGCCCATCGGGTAGCCGCAGCCGAGCTTCATCGCGTAGTCGATGTCGTCGGCCGACGCGTAGGACGCCTCCAGCATCTTCACCGCGTCGTTCAGGTACGGGAACAGCAACGCGTTCACCACGAATCCGGCCCGGTCGGCGCACACCACCGGGTGCTTGTCGAGCGTGCGGCAGAGCACCCGCGCGCGGTCGACGGCGTCGTCGGAGGTGCGGATCGTGCGCACCACCTCGACCAGGCCCATCACCGGCGCGGGGTTGAAGAAGTGCAGGCCCAGCACGTCGCGGGGGCGCTGGGTGGCCATCGCACACTCGATCACCGGCAGGCTCGACGTGGTGGTGGCCAGCAGCACGCCCGGCTTGCAGATCTCGTCGAGGTTCGCGAACAGGGCCTTCTTGACCGACAGCTCCTCGACGACGGCCTCGACCACCAGGTCGGCGTCGGCGAGGTGGTCGAGCGACTCGGAGTGGGTGATCCGGGCCAGCGCGGCGTCGCGGTCGGCCTCGGTGAGCTTGCCGCGCACGACGCCCTTGTCCAGCGAGGCGCGAAGCGCCGAGCCCAACCGGGCGGTCCGATCGGACCCGCGGGTGACGGCGACGACGTCGTATCCGTTGCGCGCGAACACCTCCACGACTCCGGCGGCCATCGTCCCCGAGCCCACCACGCCGATCTTGGCGAAGGGCTTCGACGGCTCGGCATCCGAGCCCGCCGCGGGGGTCAGCTCGTCGGGCACCACCTTCGGGGAGCCCGGCTTCTCGTAGGCGTAGAAGCCCCGTCCCGACTTCCGGCCGAGCAGCCCCGCCGTCACCATCTGCTTGATCAACGGGACCGGGGCGTGCCGGCGGTCGCGGCCGCCGCGCCGGTACATCGTGTCCAGGATCTCGTACGCGGTGTCCAGGCCGATCAGATCCATCAGCGCCAGCGGGCCCATCGGCAGGCCGCAGCCGAGGCGCATCGCGGCGTCGATGTCCTCGCGGCTTGCGTACTTGCCCTCGACCATCGACACCGCGTGGTTGAGGTAGCCGAACAGCAGCGCGTTCGCGATGAAGCCGGCCCGGTCGCCGATCGTGACGTCGACCTTGCCGAGCTTGGCGCACAGCGCCTCGACGTCGTCGACCACCTCGGGCGCGGTGACCACCGTGCGCACGATCTCGACCAGCTTCATGATCGGCGCCGGGTTGAAGAAGTGGGTGCCGAGCACCCGGTTCGGCCGGCTCGTGGCGACGGAGATCTCGGTGACGGACAGCGCCGACGTGTTCGTGGCCAGGATCGCCGACGGCTTGCACACCTGGTCGAGCGCCCCGAAGATCTTCTGCTTCAGGTCGAGATGCTCGGGGACGGCCTCGACGACGAGGTCACAGTCGGCCATTCCGGACAGCCCGACCTGGAACGAGATGCGGCTGAGCAGGGCGTCGCGGTCCTCCGGGGAGAGCTTGCCGCGCGCGACGGCCCGGTCGGTGGACCCGACGAGCGTAGCGCGGCCACGTTCCAGAGCCGCCTCGTCGACCTCGGTGGCCACCACGGCCAGCCCGCTACGGGCGAAGACCTCCACGATCCCGGCGCCCATCGTGCCCAGCCCGACGACACCGACCGCCTCGATCCCGCCCATCGCCCGCCTCCTCCGCTCGCGTCCCTACGGAGTCTGCCACGCCCCCCTTTCGCGATCTTGGACTCCTGTCGGTGCCAGTGCACCGACAGGAGTCCAAGATCGCGGGGAAGGGGGGCCGCTAGGGTGGGCCGGTGCGGAGTGTTGTGATCACCGGGATCTCGCGCGGGCTGGGCGCGGCCATGTTCGACCTGCTGGCGGCCGATGCCGGCAACCGGCTGCTCGGGCTCGGGCGCCACTTCACCCCCGAACAGGAGGCCGCGGCGGCCCGCGAACCCGGGCGGATCACGCTGCATCCGGTCGACCTGTCCCTTGTGCCCCTTGAACTGGGCGCCCAGTTGGACGTGTGTATCAGGGGCGCCACTCAGGCCGTCATCATCCTGAACGCCGGGATGGTGGAACCGGTGGGCGCGATCGGTTGCGTGCCCCCGGCGGACGTCGCGCGGTCTGTCGCGGTCAACATGACCGCGCCGATGCTGGCGGCCGAGGCGTTCGTGGCGGCGTTGCCGCGCGGCGTGAAGGGCACGGTGCTGTACATATCGTCGGGCGCGGCGGTCCGGCCGATCGAGGGCTGGGCCACGTACTGCGCGGCCAAGGCGGGCGGCGAGATGTACTTCCGGGTGCTCGCGGCCGAGCGGCCGGACCTGACGGTGGCGAACGTGAACCCGGGCCGGATGGACACGGCGATGCAGGGCGTGCTGCGGGAGTCGAGCTTCCCGGACAAGCAGTCCTATATCGACGCGTATGAGCACGGCCAGTTGGCGTCGCCGGCCGATGTGGCGGCGCGGATCATTTCCGAGCACGTTACCGACAAGTAAGCTCGCGACCATGACCGCGACGCGGACCCCGGGCCAACCATTCGTCGACGACGGCAAGCTGGTATCGACGAACCCCGCTACCGGCGACGAGGTGGGCCGGTTTCCTGTTGCCACGGCGGCCGAGGTCGAGGCGGCGGTGTCCCGCGCCCGCGAAGCCGGCGCCTGGTGGTCCGGCCTCGGATTCGCGGGGCGGCGGGCCCGGCTGCACGAGTTCCGCGCGGTGCTCGCCCGGCGCATGCCGGAACTCGCCGCGGTGATGCGCCGGGAGGGGGGCAAGCCCGAGGTCGACGCGATCGTGGAGATCGCCGGCGCGATCGACCACGTGCACTGGGCGTCGAACAACGCCCGCCGGGTGCTGCGCTCGCGGCGGGTGCGCCCGTCGCCGCTGCAGCTCGAGTTCAGCGCGCGCCTGGAGTACCAGCCGCTCGGTGTGATCGGCGTGATCGGGCCGTGGAACTACCCGGTGTTCACCCCGCTGGGCTCGATCGCCTATGCCCTGGCCGCCGGCAACGCCGTGGTGTACAAGCCGAGCGAGTACACGCCGGCGGTGGGCCAGTGGCTCGTCGAGCGGTTCGCCGAGGTCGTGCCGGAGCAGCCGGTGCTGCAGATCGTGTACGGCCGGGGCGAGACGGGCGCCGCACTGTGCCGGGCCGGCGTCGACAAGGTCGCGTTCACCGGCTCCACCGCCACCGGCAAGTTGGTGATGGCCGCCTGCGCGGAGACGCTGACGCCGGTGCTCGTCGAGTGCGGTGGCAAGGACGCGATGATCGTCGACGCCGACGCCGACCTGTCGGCGGCCGCCGACGCGGCACTCTGGGGCGGGGTCTACAACGCGGGGCAGACCTGCATCGGCATCGAGCGGGTGTACGTGGTGGAGTCGGTGGCCGACGAGTTCGTCGGGAAGCTGGTTTCGGCCGCCAAGGGGTTGAAGGTCGGTTTCGCCGACGACTCGACGGTCGGGCCGATCACGATGCCGTCGCAGGTCGAGGTGATCCGGCGGCACATCGCCGACGCGGTCGACTCCGGCGCGACGGTGGCGCTGGGCGGCATCGAGGCCGTGCGCCCGCCGTACGTCGACCCGACGATCCTCGTCGACGTGCCGGAGTCGTCCTCGGCGGTGCGGGAGGAGACGTTCGGCCCGGTGCTCGTGGTGAACCGGGTCGAGGACGCCGAGGAGGCGCTCCAGCGGGCGAACGCCGTGTCGTACGGGCTGGGTGGCGCGGTGTTCTGCGGCAGCCCCGACCGCGCGCTCGACCTGGCCCGCCGGATGCGCTCCGGCATGACCGCGGTGAACTCGGCGCTGTCGTTCGCGGGACAGCCAAGCGTGCCGTTCGGCGGCGTCGGCGACTCCGGATTCGGGCGCATCCATGGCGACGACGGCCTGCGCGAGTTCACGCGACCCAAGTCGATCACGTCGCGCCGGATGCGGTCACTGCTGCCCGCGACCACGTTCCGCCGCGACCCGGCGGCCACCGCGAAGCGGCTCACGAAGATCATCCGGCTGGTGCACGGCCGGGGCTAGCGATCGCCGCCGGCGGGTGCGGGTCGAGCGCGAGCTGTCGGCCGGCGACGCGCACCGACGAGATGCCGTTGCCAACCTGTGCCGCCGTAGCGTTGTTATCCCGGCGTTTTAGCAACGCTACGGCGTCAGACGTTGCGACGCCGCCCGGATGGCGTCAGAAGAGGGTCAGCTCGTCCTTCACGACGCCGCGCAGGGTGTTGTAGTCCAGCACCACGCAGCGGATGCCCCTGTCCTCGGCCAGCACGCGGGCCTGCGGCTTGATCTCCTGCGCGGCGAACACGCCCTTCACCGGGGCGAGCAGCGGATCCCGGCCGAGCAGTTCCAGGTAGCGGGTCAGCTGCTCGACGCCGTCGATCTCACCGCGCCGCTTCACCTCGACGGCGACGGAGCGGCCGTTCGCGTCGCGGCAGAGCAGGTCGACCGGGCCGATCGCCGTCGGGTACTCCCGACGCACGAGCGTGAACCCGTCACCGAGCACCGTCGGGTCGGCGGCGAGCAGTTCCTGCAGGTGCGCCTCGACGCCGTCCTTCTGCAGGCCCGGGTCGACGCCGAGGTCGTGCGACGAGTCGTGGATGACCTCGTCCAGGGTGATCCGCAGCTCCTCGCCGGCCTTGTTGACCACCCGCCACACGCCCGGCGCTTCCTCGACCCGGCACGGCGGGCTCATCCAGTTCAGCGGCTTGTACGCGCGGTCGTCGGCGTGGATCGACACCGACCCGTCGGCCTTGACCATGACCAGGCGCACGGCGGTCGGGAGGTGCGCGGTGAGCCGGCCGATGTAGTCCACTGAACAACGGGCTATGACGAGACGCACCCCGGGAGCCTAAAGGAACGTGACAGAATCCGAATTCGTGGGTGCTTGGGACGCCGGCCCGTTCGACAACGACGACGCGGCCGATTTCGCGGCGGAACTCGACGACGCCGACCCGAACCAGCGGATCCTGCTGCTGCGCGACGCCATGCAGGCAGCGGCCGACATCGACGACGTCATCGACGAGGACATCTATCTGCGCGCCCTGGCGGCCGCCGCGGTGGTGGCGGCCTCCCGGGTGGACACGGTCGGCGACTCCGGGTACGCCCCGAAGTTCCTCGCCGGCGACGACGACTTCGCCGTTCCGGACGACCTGATCGAGCTCGCGGTGCTCGTCCTCGACCGGCTGGCCGAGGGCAACGACGAGTACGCCGAGTTCTTCGACGAGGCCGGCACGCTGGAGTCGCTGCGGAGCGCGCTCACGACGTGAGGGTGTGGCGGTCTTTTGGCATGCTGAACTGGTGCTGGAAGCGCTGACCGGAACGGGCCTCGCCGCATCGGCGGGTCTCAATGCATACATCCCGTTGATCCTGGTGGGCCTGCTCACCCGGTTCACCGACGTGATCACCCTGCCCGAGCAGTGGCAGTGGCTTTCGAACCCGTGGGTGCTGGGCATCCTCGGCGTGCTGCTGGCGATCGAGTTCGTGGCCGACAAGGTGCCCGCCGTCGACCACGCCAACGACGTCCTGCAGACCGTCGTCCGCCCCACCTCCGGCGGCCTGGTGTTCGGCGCGGCGGCCAGCGCGCAGACGGCGACGGTCACCGACCCGGCCGCGTTCTTCCAGGACAACAAGTGGGTACCGGTCGCCGTCGGCATCGCGATCGCACTGGTGATCCACCTGATGAAGGCCACCGCCCGCGCCGGCGTCAACGCGGTGACCGCCGGCTTCGGCGCACCGGTGGCCAGCACGATCGAAGACGTGGTCAGCGTGTCGATGGCGCTGGCCGCGATCCTGCTGCCGGTGCTGGTGCTGGTCTTCCTGGTGCTGATGGTGCTCTTCTTCTGGTGGGCGCTGCGCCGCCGCAAGCGCCGAAAGGCCGCGAAGCTAACCGCGGCCCGCAGCTACTAGCGACCAAGATTCACGAAAGTCCATGCGACTCGCGCACCACTGTCACCAACTCGTCGACGATCTGGTTCAGGCCGAAGTCCTTCGGGGTGAACACCTTCGCGACGCCGGCCGCGCGCAGCGCATCGGCGTCGCCGGGCGGGATGATGCCGCCCACCACCACGGGCACGTCGCCGGCACCCGCCGCGCGCAGGCCGGACAGCACCGCGGGGACGGCGTCCAGGTGCGCGCCGGAGAGGATCGACAGCCCCACGAGGTCGACGTCCTCGGCCACCGCGGCGGCCACCACCTCGGCCGGGGTCAGCCGGATGCCCTGGTAGACCACCTCGAACCCGGCGTCGCGGGCGCGCACGGCGATCTGCTCGGCGCCGTTGGAGTGCCCGTCCAGGCCCGGCTTGCCGACCAGCATCCGCAGCCTGGACCGGCCCAGTTCCGACGCCGTCTGCAAAGCCCGCGCACGTACCCCGGCCAGCCCCGGATCACCCGACGAGGCGACGGCCGCGCCGTCGAGCCCCGTCGGCGGGCGGTACTCGCCGAACACCTCGCGCAGCGCACCGGCCCACTCCCCCGTGGTCACTCCGGCGCGGACGCAGGCCAGCGTCGCGTCCATCAGGTTCACCGAATCCGACGCGGCCGCGCGCCTCAGGTCGTCGAGTGCCTTCGACACGACAGCGGCCTCGCGGCCGCGCCGCCATTGCCTGACCGCGACGGCGGCCGCGGCCTCGACCGCGGGATCGATCCGCTCGACGTGGGCCGCACCCGCCGCCAGCAGCGGAGACGGCTCGGACTCGACGAAGCGGTTGACGCCGACCACGACGTCGTCACCGTTCTCGATGCGCCGCCGCCGCTCCGCGAGCGAGCCCACCAGCGCGCTCTTCAGATAGCCCGACTCGACGGCCGACACCACACCGCCCAGTTCGAGCACCGCGGTCAGCTCGGCGCGGGCCCCGTCGACGATCGACGCGGTCAGCGCCTCCAGCACGTGCGAGCCGGCGAAGATGTCGCCGTATTCGAGCAGGTCGGACTCGAAGGCCAGCACCTGCTGCAGGCGCAGCGACCACTGCTGGTCCCACGGCCGGGGCAGGCCGAGCGCCTCGTTCCAGGCGGGCAGCTGCACGGCGCGGGCGCGGGCGTCGCGGGACAGCGTCACGCCGAGCATCTCCAGCACGATGCGGGCCACGTTGTTCTCCGGCTGCGCCTCGGTGAGCCCGAGCGAGTTGACCTGCACGCCGTAGCGGAACCGGCGCGCCTTCGGATCCTCGACGCCGTACCGGTCGAGAAGCAGCCAGCTCCACAGCTCGCCGAAGGCGCGCAGCTTCGCCGTCTCCTCGACGAAGCGCACCCCGGCGTTGACGAAGAACGAGATCCGCGCGGCCACCGCCGCGAGATCGTCGGGGCCGCGCCGGCGCACCTCGTCGAGGACGGCGGCCGCGGTCGCCAGCGCGAACCCGACCTCCTGGACGGGCGTGGCGCCGGCCTCCTGCAGGTGGTACGAGCAGACGTTGACGGGGTTCCACTTCGGGGTGTTCGCGACCGCCCAGCCGATGAGGTCGGCCGTGAGCCGCAGCGACTCGGCGGGCGGGAAGATGTACGTCCCGCGGGACAGGTACTCCTTGATGATGTCGTTCTGCGTGGTGCCCTGCAGGGCGTCGAGCGGGGCGCCCTGCTCCTGCGCGACCGTCACGTAGAGGGCGAAGAGCCACATGGCCGTCGCGTTGATCGTCATCGACGTGTTCGCGGTGGCGAGGTCGATGCCGTCAAAGAGCTCGTGCGCGTCGCCGAGGTGGGCCACCGGGACGCCGACCCGGCCGACCTCGCCGGCGGCCAGCTCCGCGTCGGGGTCGTAGCCGGTCTGGGTGGGCAGGTCGAACGCGACGGACAGGCCGGTCTGCCCCTTGGCAAGGTTGCGACGGAACAGTGCGTTGCTCGCAGCGGCCGACGAGTGACCGGCGTAGGTGCGCATCACCCAGGGCCGGTCGGGCCGCGGCAGCTTGGGCGTCATGCGAGGAGTCTACTGATCGGTAACTAGATTGATCTGTGAGCCGCGGCATCTTCTACGCCCGGTAGTAGATCGGCATTCCGCGACGAGTAGGCTCCCGACACGTGAGCGCCATCGAGGTCCGTGGGTTGCGCAAGTCGTACGGCGGCATCGTCGCCGTCGACGGGGTCGACCTCACAGTCGCGTCGGGCGAGGTCTTCGCCCTGCTCGGGCCGAACGGCGCCGGGAAGACGACGACCGTCGAGATCCTGGAGGGCTACCGGAAGCGCGACGCCGGCACCGTCAGCGTCCTTGCCACCGACCCGGCGACCGCCGGCGCCGCCTGGCGCGCCCGGATCGGCATGGTGCTGCAGACCAGCGGCGAGTTCGACGCGTTGACTGTCGCCGAGGTGGTGCGCCACTTCGCGTCCTACTACCCGGCCCCGGACGACCCCGACGCCGTCATCGAGCAGGTCGGCCTCGCCGGCAAGCGCAACTCGCGGACCCACGCCCTCTCCGGCGGGCAGAAGCGCCGCCTCGACGTGGCGCTCGGCATCGTCGGGCGCCCCGAACTGCTGTTCCTCGACGAGCCGACCACCGGCTTCGACCCGCAGGCCCGGCAGGAGTTCTGGCATTTGATCCGCGACCTGGCCGCGTCGGGCACCACCATCCTGCTCACCACCCACTACCTGCACGAGGCGGAGGCACTGGCCGACCGGGTGGGCGTGCTGTGCGGCGGGCGGCTGGTGGCGGTGGCGCCGCCCGGGGAGCTCGGCGGCCGGGACTCGGCGGACGCCGTCGTCACCTGGCAGGGCCCGGGCGGGCACAGCGAGGCGGTCACCGACAAGCCGACCGCGCTGATCGCGACGCTGTCCGCCGAGTACGGCGGCGAGGTGCCCGGGCTGACGGTGAGCCGGCCGACGCTCGAAGACGTGTACCTGCGCATGATCGGCGGTGCGGAGTGACGACGGAGGTGGCGGTGCGCGCACCGGGGCTCTCCGGGTTGCGGCTCGGCCTGCAGCGCGGGCTGCTGGAGATCAAGCAGTTCGCGCGCAGCCGGGAGTCGGTGGTCTTCACGCTGGCGTTCCCGGTGATGCTGCTCGTCATCTTCGGGTCGGTGTTCGACCAGGAGGTCGCGCCCGGGATCCCGTTCACGGAGTACTTCGTCGCCGGGATGATCGCCGCCGGCCTGTTCACCGTCGGGTTCCAGAACCTCGCGATCATGATCCCCATCGAGCGCGACCGGGGCGCGCTCAAGCGGCTGCGCGGCACGCCGATGCCGCCGCTCGCGTACTTCGCCGGCAAGGTGCTGATGGTGCTGGCGATCGGCGCGGCCGAGACGGCGCTGCTGCTGGTGCTGGCGTTCACGCTGTACGACGTGCCGGTGCCGGGGGCAGCCCAATGGGCCACGTTCGCGTGGGTCGCGCTGCTCGGGATCACCGCGTGCACGCTGTGCGGGATCGCGTTCTCCTCGCTGGTGCGAAGCGGCCGGGGCGCGCCGGCCGTGGTGACGCCGGTGTCGCTCGGCCTGCAGTTCATCTCCGGTGTGTTCTCGCTGTACACCAACCTGCCCGGCTGGATGCAGCAACTCGCCGCCCTGTTCCCGCTGAAGTGGATGACGCAGGGCATGCGGGCCGCGTTCCTGCCGGCGTCGTTCGCGGCGCGGGAGCCGGCCGGCTCCGCCGAGCTGGGCCGGGTGGCGCTGGTGCTGCTGCTGTGGTGCGCCGGTGCGCTCGTGGCGTGTCTGCTGACGTTCCGCTGGACCAGCCACACCGACGGCTGAGCGAGACCCGGTCAGCACCCGGTTTGATCCGATTAGTGGGCCAAACGACCGAGGTCGGCGGTGGTCGACCGCTGGCACACTGACCGGGTGCCTTTGGAGATCCTGCTCGCTGGACCGCTGCTGGCATTGGCCGTGCTGGCCGTGATCGCGGTCGCCGCCGACTTCAAATCGTTCCGGTCCCGGCCGCTCGCGGCGGCTCCCTCGGCCGCGACCGACTCGGAGTTCGGGCTGCTGCGCACGGTGGCCCTGGCCGCAAACCTGGCCTCGGCGGCCGCGGTGCGAGACCGGTTGACCGCCCGCGGCATCCGGGCCACTGTCGGCACCGACGGCGCCGGCTTCGCGCGGGTGCTGGTGTTCGCCGACGAGTACGAGCGCGCCCGCGACGCCGTCTGACCCGGTTTCCCGCGATCTTGGACGCCCGCTACTGCTCCGGCGGCAGCAAACGTCCAAGATCGCGCGGGAGAGGGGCGCCCCTCAGAGGCCG
>Ga0111538_10007895_pt1 | contig 14308 bp, 16 predicted proteins | sample SoiMethybrSBSTD1_FD_79669 | JGI IMG/M metagenome (GOLD analysis project Ga0111538, IMG submission 79669) | Bulk soil microbial communities from a Populus tree surrounding site in Tennessee, USA - Soil MetaG P. TD hybrid SBSTD1 (version 2)... | ecosystem: Environmental > Terrestrial > Soil >... | reverse complement strand
GAGCGCTGCACGTCGATTCACGATCGGCTGGTGATGACGGGTCTCTCGCCGGACGTGTTCGTCCTGGCCAATCGCGGCTTCGCCGGCGGACAGATGGCCTATCGTCCGGCCTTCTACGCCTCGGAGAAGGATCAGCGTAAAGCCATCGCGCGCATGCAGTCGCAGTCGGTGCCGTTGGTGATCGTCTCGCTGGAGGAAGAAGCGGGATTTCGCGGCGCGCTGCCGCTCGTCGCCGCCTACGTTGACGCGCACTATGAGCCGCTCGCGCAGATCCCCGTTCCGGATACCCGAGGACTGCAATTCTATGTCGAGCGCGGGCGCGCCGCGGCCAGCCGCGATGCCGCCACCGGCTGGCCGTGCTTCTCACACTAGTAACCAGGGTATGTGCAGAGGGGAGGAGGGCAACGCGCGTTGCTCTATGTCGCAAACCTCTTTAGGATTCCCCGACCGACCATGAAATCCTCTGTCACGAACTTAGTCATGGCTCTCGGCATTGTCGCGATCGGCGTAGCGATTGCCGCCGCCAGCATCTACCTCGGGGAAACCGATGACGCGCCTGGCGCCTCGCTAGTAGGAATCCTGCTGTGATCGGCGCGGTGGTGCTCGGCGTCAGGACCGCGCGGCGCAAGACATAGCACCCACTCCGCGGTTCGCCCTATGAGAAGATCGAGCGATGTCAGCGCTGCTCATCGCGTTGGTGTTGGCGGCGCCGTCTTTTGCCGCATCTGAGTGCATCGGCTACCCGACCGACGTTTCAGAACCGTTCAAGGGATCGGACTTAATCTTTACCGGAACGCTTGTCAGGGACGAGTATCAGGACCGGCTGACATTTCGAGCCGATCGAATCTGGAAGGGCAGTCCGAAGCAATCCAACATAGTCGTGTATGTGCCGCATGGGGCGTTCTTTGGCGCCTACGCTTTTCGAGTAGGCGATCGCTATCTGCTGTTCGCGCATGTCCTCTCGAAAGACGAGCGCGACGCGATAGCCGTGCCTCCTGAAGAGAAGATCGCGTTCGGCATCCCGCGACCCTGCGGCTCGCCGCCACCGCTCACGCTGACGCGCCAACTCGACAAGATCGCACGCGGACGAAAGCCCTAGAACTAGTGCGCCGCTCGTTCGAGAATCGCGACGTACTCGCTACGGCCGGCGAGCGCGACCAGTGTGTAACCGTTGGCTGATGCCTCGCTGATTTCCTTCTGCAGCGTGCCAGTGCGCTCGGTGGCCAGAACCTGGTACTGCGGGTTGGCCGGACCTTCGGCGCCTTTCTCCATCAGCACTAACACCTCGTCTCCCTTGCCGGTGACCGCTCGAGGGACGATGCGGTAGCCCGCTTCGGCTGCCTCGCTGATCTCCCGCTGCAGTGTCGACGTTTTTGTCGTCGCCACCAGGTGGTACTCGTATTTCTCCCTGGTCTGTTCGAGCAAGACGACGACCTCGCTGCTCTCCTTCGGGCTCGCGGCTACGACCCGAAATCCCCGCTCGGCGGCGGCATTGATCTCCTGTTGCATGGTGCTCGTGCGTTCGGTGGCGAGGAGGAGGTAGCGATCGTCCTGAGCCTCGGCCACAGATGCCGCACTCAATACGAGGAGTAGGCACGCGATTGAGCTGCGCATGGTGCGCCTCCGCTATTGCAACGTGATCGGCAGCTCCGCTTTCGCCTTCTCATTCGTCAGGACCAGTCGAAGCGTCCCTTCCTTCCAAGTCCCGTCGGGCGACCGGAAGAGCAGCGGCCCCTGGGCGACGCGGTCGTTATCGACGATGGCCTCGTCCGAGATGCTTCGCACGAAGGGGAGCGAGAAGAAGTTGAACGCCTCGTGTCGGTCGCGCTGGGGGAAGTAGGAGTCGAGGTTCTGCCGGTGGATCTTAGCGTTCTGAATCAGCAGGTTGATGTTTTCCATATCGGCCTGCCCCTGCTGCTGGCTGGCGAGCGGGATCGTCTGGCCATCGGGTCTGACCAGCTTGAAATTGGTGCGATGGAGAACGAAGCGATCTGTGGACCCCAGCGCCACGTCGACGAGCAGCCACGGTCCGCTGTGATTCTTTTGCGAGTAATCGTAGTTGGCGACGACCCCCAGTCCCTGGTGGCGGTACTCGATCGTCGCCCGGCCGTACTTGTTCGTATGCGGGAACGACTGGCCGATCTGGGCGCCTGCGCTCACCGTTGTGGCGAGAAGAATCGCGATCGTTCGAAGCATGCCGGCCTCCATGGCACGTCCTAAGGACGTGCCCTACGACTGCGCGGCACGTCCAGAAGGACGTGCCCTACGCGACCCGCACATCCAAATGCCGTGCCTTACGCGGGTTGCCGGCTGGCCGCCGTCATTGCGTTCGTGACCGCCTTCGTCATCTCTGCCGTCGTCGCGCGACCGCCCAGATCCGGGGTCTTGACCTGACCTTGTGACAGGACACCCTCGATCGACGCCAGAATGCGATCGTGCGCGGCGCGCTCACCGAGGTGGTCGAGCATCATCGCCCCGGCCCAGATCGCGGCGATCGGGTTCGCGATGCCCTTGCCGGCGATGTCCGGAGCCGAGCCGTGAATCGGCTCGAACATCGACGGCGTCGTGCGATCGGGATTGATGTTGCCGCCAGGCGCGACGCCGAGACTGCCCGAGATCGCCGATCCGATGTCGGTGATGATGTCGCCGAACAGATTCGAGGCGACGATGACATCGAGCGTGTGGGGGTGGGTGACCATGCGCGCGCACAGCGCGTCCACGTGGTACTTCTTCAGCTCGACCTTCGGGAATTCCTTCGCTACGCCAGCGACGACTTCGTCCCACAGCACCATCGCGTGCTGCAGCGCGTTCGACTTCGTCGCGCTGGCGAGCATCTTCCGCGGGCGTGATTCGGCAAGCCGGAAGGCGTAACGGGCGATGCGCTCGATGCCGTTCCTCGTGAACACGCCCGTCTGCTCGGCCAGTTCGTACGGCGTGCCGCCGTGGAGGCGACCACCCATACCGCAGTACTCACCTTCGGAGTTCTCGCGCACGCAGATCATGTCGATCTCGGTAGCGCCGCGGTTGGCGAGCGGCGACGAGATGCCAGGCATCAGCCGCATCGGCCGCAGGTTGACCCATTGCCCGAGCTTCTGCCGCAGCGGCAGGATCAGCTCACGCGCTGAGATGTGATCCGCGACGCGCGGGTCGCCGATCGCGCCGAGATAGATCGCGTCGAATGTGAGCAGCTGGTCGACGCCGTCGGGATCCATCATGCGGCTGGTTTGTAAGTAGTAGTCGCATCCCCACGGGATCGGCGTGAACTCGCACCTGAAGCCGCACTGCTCGGCCGCGAGGTTGATGATCTCAATGCCGGCGGGAACGACTTCCTTCCCGATGCCGTCGCCGGCGATGACTGCGATGCGGTGTGTCTTCATTGGCTTCAACGCTTTCGGAACGTCAGCATGGCCACAAATGCCACAGCGGAGGCGATGATTCCGCTCAGTGCCGGGTCCACCCACGGGTAAGCTCCGGCAACCCCAAAGCGTACCACGATGAGCGTCACGACACCCGCGACGACCGCGGCCATGGCTTCCGGGCTGTGCGCCCGCCGGACATACAGTCCGCCGATCACCGGCACGAACAACGTGACGACGAGCAGCGAGTAAAACACGGTGATCGCGCCGATCACCGTCTGCAGCCAGATGGACAACAGCACGCCGATGATGCCGCCGGCGACGGCCGTCGCCCGCCCGACGCGCAGTAGTTGCGCGTCCGATGCCGAGGGATTCAGGAACCGCTTGTAGAGATCCTTGGACGCTGACGTCGAGAGCATGAAGAGGATCGCGTCGCAGGTGTCCACTTCGGTCGAGAAGACTGCCGCGAGTGCGATCGCGCCGAGCCAGGGTGGCAGTTGGTGTGTCAGGACGGTCGGTAACACCGTATTGGCGTCCGTGATTCCTGGAGCGGTGACCTTGGCGATCATGCCGAACAGGACCGGCACGAACGCGAACGCGAGCAGCGCCACAGCGTTCAGCGCGACTCCAGTGCGCACGGCGCCGGCGCTGGCCCCGCCGTACGCCTTCTGAATCAAGCCTGGCGAGATGATGAATGCCGGACCAAGCAGGAAGAACAGCGACCAGCCGGAACCGGGTCCCGACGAATAGAGGATGTCGTCGAAATGCGGCGGCACGTTCCCGGCGGTGATTGCAGCAAAGCCGCCGACCGAGTTCATCGCCACCGGCAGCGCGAACAGCAGACCGACCAACATCACGATCAGCTGAAGCGTGTTCACCCACGCCGAGCCAAGAAGGCCACCCGCGGTGAAGTAGATCGTCATGATGGCGCCGCCGGTGAGCGCGCCGGCCCAGCGCGGCATGCCCGTGAGGACGTTGAGAATCGTGGCGCCGGCAATGAGCTGTCCAGCGAGCAGCGCCAGTACGCCGACAGCAATCAACGCTGTAGTCACGCCGCGAACTGCGGGTCCGTATCGGAACTCGAGGTAGTCGCCGGTCGTGTAGAAATCGTGCTCCTTGGCCAGTTGCCACAACCGCGGCGCCACGAAGAAGGCGAACACGATCGACCCCAGCCCCGCCGATCCGACCCACCACCATGCACTGAGTCCGTCTCGATACGCGAGGCCGGCAGTGCCGACCGTCGAACCAGCGCCGATGTTCGCGGCGAGCATCGACGCGAGGATCAGTCCCGGCCCGAGACTGCGGCCCGCGACGAAGAATTCACTGCTGCCGCGCACGAAACGCGCAGTCCAGATCCCGAGCCCGACGATGGTGAAGGAGTAGAGGACGAGAAGCGTCAGATGAAGAGACATCAGTAAGGCAAAATCTTGCCTTACCGAAGTCTCGGAGGCACGGTGTTCAGATCGCGCGCCGAGGGCAGGCCTCCGGACGCGGTGGCCTGAGTCGCGGCTCGAACGATCGCTTCAGAGAGCACTTCGGCCGCGAGCGCGCCGATCGTCCCCACGTCTGCCTGTCCGTCCCATCGCCCGGTTGCCAGGGCGAACACCGTGTCGCCATCCGCCGGTGTGTGCGCGGGATTGATCGCTCGCGCCAGGCCATCGTCAGCCATCAACGCCATACGGCTGGCCTGTACCTTGGTGAGTTTGGCGTTGGTTGCGACGACCGCAATCGTGGTGTTCGCGCCGGGTGCAGGCGCATTCGCCGATGGCTTCGGGGATCGGATCAGCAGGCGCGCATCAGCGAGCCGCTTGCCGTCCTCGGTGCGCACACCCGCGACGACGGCGCCTGTCGCCGGATCGACGATGTCGCCGACGGCGTTCACGGCCACGAGCGCCGCGACGACCAGACCGTTCGGCAACACGATCGCCGAAGTGCCCACGCCAGCTTTCATCGCGCGGTCGCGATTCCCAGCGAGCTTGCCGACCGTCGAACCGGCGCCCGCACCGATGTTTCCTTCAGCTACCGGACCGTCGCTCGCAGTTGACGCCGCACGATAGCCGCAATCGGCATTCGGACGGATATTCGAGCTCCCACCGAACCCGAGATCCATCAACACCGCTCCAGGCACGATCGGAACCACGGTGCCCGCGATTTTGTAGCCGACCTTTTTCTCCTCGAGATAGCGCATCACACCGTCGCCGACGCTGATGCCGTAGGCGCTGCCGCCCGTGAGGAAGACTGCGTTGACCTGCTCGACGGTGTTGAGTGGGTTGAGCAGGTCCGCATCGCGCGTGCCAGGCGCGCCGCCGCGCTGCGCGTAGCCTCCGATCGCGCCGTCGCCGTCAACGACGACCACTGTGCAGCCGGTGGGCCGTTCGCTGAGCGTGAAATGACCAACCCTGATTCCCGCAACGGCAGTGAGGCTCTTGTTCGTCATACTCGAAGACGCCGGCCCGCGTTGGGCGAGCGATACCACCGTGCCTGCAATCGCCAGAACGCCGAGGCCCGCCACTGTCCACGCAAGAGCGGTCTTCATATGTAGTGTCCGCCCTCAGGCGGACGGTTGTAGTGTCCGCCTTCAGGCGGACCGTCCTCTTGCGGAGGTGTGCAGCGAATGTTGTCGATGAGCCGAGTGTTCCCCACCCACAACGCCCCAGCGGCGACGATCGGGCCGGTGACTCGCGTCACGGGCTGAAAATCCTCGGGATCGACCAGCTCCAAATACTCGAGTCGCAAGCGCTCGTCGATCGGAATCGCCGTCGCCGCATCGCGGGTGATCTCGGACACGTTCGAGACGCCCTTTTCGACGCTCACCGCGGCGCGCCTGAGCGCGGCGTACAAGCCAGGGGCGAGTTGTCGCTCGTCGCCACTCAGTCGCAGGTTGCGCGAGCTGAGCGCCAGGCCGTCTGGCTCCCGCACCGTTGGTACGCCGGCAATCCGCACGGGAACATTAAAGTCTGTAACCAGGCGGCGCACAACCGCGAGTTGCTGCGCGTCTTTCTCACCGAAATACGCGACATCCGGCCGAACAATCTCTAACAGCTTCAGGACGACGGTCGCCACTCCCTTGAAGTGTCCGGGCCGGTATCGCCCGCAGAGATGATCGGCCAGCCGTCCAACATCGACCGCCATCTCCATGGGTCGCGGATACATCTCGCTCACTGTTGGAGCAAACACGAGATCGACACCCTCTTTCCGGCATAGCTCGAGGTCCGTCTCGAGCGACCGCGGGTAGCGTTCGAGGTCGTCGGGTCGATCGAATTGCAAGGGATTCACGAAGACGCTGACGATGACCGTGCCGCACTCGCTCCTGGCGCGCTGAATCAGGCTGGCATGCCCGGCGTGCAACGCGCCCATCGTCGGGACGAAGCCGATCGATCCGCGCGCGCGGGATTCCGCGATCGCCGCACGGGTTGCGGCAATCGTGTCGAGCACCTGGAGCACGTCAGCCCTCGGTGCCTGTTCCGAGCGGAGTCGAGGGGCTTGAGAGGGTCGAGCGCGCCGGCGGGTAGGTTCCCGTTCGCACCTCGTCGATATACGCGCGTATGGCCGCGGTCACCGTTGATGCGAGGTTGGCGTACTGCTTCACGAACGAGGGCACTGGACCTTCGAAGAGTCCGAGCATGTCATAGCTCACGAGCACTTGTCCGTCGCAGTCGGCTCCGGATCCGATGCCAATCGTCGGCACGCCCACGCGTTTGGTGACGGTCTGGGCGAGTTCCGGCGGGATCGACTCGAGCACGATGGCGAAGGCGCCAGCCTGCTCGAGCGCCACGGCGTCATCGACGAGCGCGGCCGCTTCGTGCGGTTCCGATCCGCGCTTCCCGTAGCCGCCCAGTTGGTGCACTGACTGCGGCTGCAGACCAAGATGCCCCATGACCGGGATGCCCACGTCGACGAGCCGGCGCACGACATCGAGTACTGGTCTGCCGCCTTCGAGCTTCACCGCCGAGGCGCCGCTCTGCAGGAGCCGGCCGGCGTTCCGCACGGCTTCTTCGACGCTGACCTGGTAGGTGAGGAACGGCATGTCGGTGACGACGAGCGCCCGCTCGGTGCCGCGTGCCACGGCCCCCGTGTGGTGAATCATCGCGTCGAGCGTGACAGTCAGCGTGTGCTGATGGCCAAGAATGACTGATGCGAGCGAATCGCCGACGAGGATGACGTCAATGCCGGCGCGATCGAACAAGCGAGCCATCGTCGCGTCGTACGCCGTCAGCATGGCGATCTTCTCGCCCGCCTGTTTCTTCTGACGGAGTTCCGGAACGCGAACGCGGCGGCCGCTCATCGAGTGCCTATCTCGGCGCCTATTTGATTGCGGCGAACGTCTTCGTGAGCCACGCGGTGAGCGCACCGCTCACGTCCTTGCTCACGTTGCGGTCGGTCAGCGAAGGGTATTCGGTGACTTCGCCCGTGAATGCCGGAATCAACAAGTGATTCACGCCGCGCACGACGACGACGTCGATCGAATCGGAGTCGCTTTGCTTGCGCGCCAGATCAGCAAGGCGATCGGCATTGCTGGGTGGCACCTGCTTGTCCAACGCGCCGTGCACGAAGAAGAGCGGCTGCTTGACGTCCTTGATCACCTTGGCCGGATCGAAGGTCAGCAAGCTCTGGAACCACGGCGTGTCCGCCGCGCGGCGCTCCTCCTGCGGAACCAGTTCCCAGCCCTTGCCGGTCATAACCGCGCTCTGAATCTGCTTCTGCAGCGCCACCTTCTTCTCGCGCTCTTCAGGTGTGAGCTTCATCTGATCGAGCGCGCGCTGCTGCTGCTCGAGCACCAGCTCGGCACCGGTCGTCGCGGGCCCGGCGATCGAGGCCACTGCGCTGATGCGCTTCTCGCGCGCCGCGGCCAGCAGCGCCACCCACGCGCCCTCGCTGTGGCCGACCACCGCGATGCGCTTCGGATCGATGTCCTTGCGCTGCAGCAGCCACCGCACGACCGCGCGAACGTCTTCAGCGTAGTCCTGAATTGTCGCCGACTCGGCGCGTCCGCCGCTTTGTCCGAAGCCACGCTTGTCATAACGCACGGCGAGGAAGCCGGCATCAGCGATCGCGCCCGCTAACTGGGCGAGTGTGGGAACACCCTGCACTAATCCGTCGCGATCGCCGACTCCCGATCCGGACAACAGGATCACGGCAGGCACTCGGCCTGCCGCGCCGGAGCCTGGGGCGGAGGCGGGCGTCGCTGGCGCGGGGCTTGCCCCGCCGGAGCCTTTGGCGAAGGCGGGCTTCGTAATCGTCGCGCCCAGATTGAAGCCGACGGCCGGAATCACAACGGCTTCGTCGCCGGAATTCGAGATCACCTGTGTCCGCGACGTTGGCGACGCGACATCTTCGCGGACGACTTCGATGGCCTGCGCAGGGATGCTGAGACGAATGAGCCGTCCGCCATCGCCCGCTGTCAGGCTCACGGCGAGATCGCCGCCAGGATTGCTGAAGAGCAGGTCGTAGCGCTGCACGTCTAGAAACGAGGTGCCGACCTGAATCCGCTCCGGCTGATCGCTGACGACGCGCACGCCGATCTCGGCGAGCGGCAGGATGTAGGCCTTCAGTTCGGCACCGGCCGTGACTCTGGACAAGCGATCCGCAAGCGCCGCGTACAGACTGAAGACGCCGTTCGGCAGCACGACTGCCTGCGGCGAAAACTGATGCGAGGTCGCGATCTTTGCCGTGCCTTGATTGCCTTCGCTCTGCGCCGTGCCGTTGACGAACGACGTGCGCACCGAGACGTCAGCGCCGTTGGCCGAGCCGTCCAGCGTGAAGCGTTCGGGCGTGCCGTCAGCGGTGTACTTCATCTCAGCACGCCGCGTGACGACGTTGAGCGGGGCGCCCAGGCGTCCCTGCACGGTGATGGTCGTTCCGGTTGCATCCTCGCGGACGGTGACTTCTTCGCGCCCGACGGCTGTGCCGCGCAGAAAGATCGTGTAACCGGTCGGTTTGGCTGTGGCGGGCGCCTGCTGGGCGGCCTCGACTCGAACACCGTCGAGGGCTGCTGGGGCGGCCAGGGTCAGGGCCAGCGCACAAGTAAAATAGAGGAAGCGCATCTGTCGCGATCGTATCAGGTCCGCACGGGACACATGTCTTCCACAGCCAATAGCGTTCCGCACGAGGATTACCGCCACCTCCGGGAAAGCGCCGCGATCGGGGCGATCGCGCCTCGGCAGCAGATTGCCGTGGCGGGTCCCGACCGCGCGACGTATCTGCAGGGCCTGTTGACCAACGACATTCCAGCGCTTTCGCCCGGCACCGGTTGCTATTCCGCGTGGCTCACGCCGCAGGGCCGCATGCTGACCGACATGCACGTGCTCGAGTCGGGAGGCATGATCCTGCTCGACGTTCCGGCTGAGACGGCGGACGCGACGCGCGAGCGGCTCGAGCAGTTCATCTTCACCGAGGACGTGCAGGTCGAATCGCTGGCTGGCAAATTGACCAGCGTGTGGATTCACGGGCCGAAGGCTCCAGCCGTCGTAGGGCGCGTCCTTCTGGACGCGCCAGGCCGGTCCGACCAGCCTTCGCTCGCCTCCGGCGAGCTTCGGCGGTCCGCCGTAGCCTTGGCGAAGGCGGAAAGGACCAGCCCTACGGGACTGGCGGCGTGGCGAGACTATCAGCACGCGCCGCTGCAATTCCGCGGGCAGCCCGTCTCAGTCGCGCGCATCGATCAACTTGGCGTACCCGGATTCTGCGTCCACCTCGAGCCATCGCGCGAACGCGATCTGATCGGAGCGTTGACCGAGGCTGGTGCGCGAGAGGTCTCACGTGAGGCGCTCGAAGCGGCGCGCATCGAGGCCGGGTATCCGATCTTCGGCGTGGACATGACCGACGACACGATCCCACTCGAGGCCGGCATTGAGGATCGCGCGATTTCCATGAGCAAGGGCTGCTACGTCGGACAGGAGGTCATCATCCGCGTCCTGCACCGCGGGCACGGCCGCGTGGCCCGCAAGTTGGTGAGCCTTCGCATCGCCGGCCTCGTCCCGGAGCGCGGGGCGCGGTTGTTCGCGGCGGATCGCGATGTGGGTTTCGTCACCAGCGCAGCGGCGTCACCGCGACTCGGTACGGTCGCGATGGGCTATGTGCATCGCGACTTCGTCGCGACTGGCACGACGATCGAGGTAGTGGCCGATTCGGGCCGCGTGCCTGCCACCGTTACCGAACGGGCGATTCTGTCAGGCGCGTAATCAGCTCCTCGTCGGCAGGGGGAAAACCGAGCGTCGCGAGATCGGCGCGCGGCACCCATCGCATCTCCTGGCCGAGCAGCGGCCGGGGTGTTCCCCGCAGCGTGCATCTATAGAAGTACAACGCCACGGTGCGGTCGTCGTACGCGTGCGAGACTTCGAAGACGAGATCGCCGACATCGACATCGGCATCGAGCTCTTCGCGAATCTCGCGTAGCAGCGCCGCGGCGTGCGTCTCGCCCTCGTCGATCTTGCCGCCCGGGAATTCCCACAGGCCGGCGAGGTGGACGCCCTGCTGGCGGCGGGTCACGAGAAACGCGCCGCCCTCCTCGATGACTGCCGCGACGACGATGATCACGGCTTCGTCGCAGCGGCCGCCTTGGCGCGGCCCATGCGCGGGAACGAGGTACACGAGCGCGCCATCGGACACGCATCGCACTTCGGCTTCCGCGCTGTGCAGATCGTCGCGCCGAAATCCATGAGCGCCTGGTTGAAGTCGAAGACGTGCTTGTATGGCACGAGCACCTCCGAGAGGCCCCACAGCCGCTTGCGCATCTTGTGCGCCTTGATGTCGCCGCGGCCGACGAACACCCGATAGAGCACGCGTGCGACGTTGGTGTCCAGGATCGCGGCACGCTGACCGAAGGCAAAGCTGCGGATCGCGCCTGCGGTGTAGGCGCCGATGCCCTTGAACGACAGCAACGTCTCGTGATCGGAGGGGAGCTGACCCCCGTAGCGCGTCACCGATTCCCGCGCAATTGACTGCAGCCGCCGCGGGCGAATGTTGTAGCCCAGCGGTCGCCACGTCTGCACGACATCGTCTTCCGCTGCATCGGCCAGCGCCGCGAGCGATGGATACTTGTCCAGCCACTCGAGGTATTTGGGCAGCACGCGGTCCACTTGCGTCTGCTGCAGCATGATTTCCGACACGAGGATGTGATACGGGTCGCTCGTCCGGCGCCAGGGAAGCTCACGTCCGTGGGCCCGGTACCAGGTGAGCAGCTGACGCCGAAAGCGCTGACGGGCGACTGGAATCGGCAGGGAAGTGGCAGCCATCGAGCCTCTATAATTTCACGCGTGCGGATCTACACAAAGACCGGCGACTCGGGTGACACGTCTCTCTTCGACAATACGCGCGTGTCGAAGTCCGATTCGCGTGTGGACGCGTACGGCGAGGTGGACGAGTTGAACGCGAACCTCGGTACGGTCTGCGCGTCGGGCGTTGATGCCGACCTGGCGACCGAGATCGAGAAGATTCAGAAGGAGCTGTTCGCCGTCGGCGCCCGGCTCGCCGATCCGCGATCGCGGATTGCCGAGCGCGTGACGAAAGCGGCGGTGAGCGAGGCGGACGTGAAGCGGCTCGAAGAACTGATCGACACGCTCGAAAGCGAGTTGCCGCCGCTGCGCCGGTTCATTCTTCCCGGCGGGTCCTCGTCTGGAGCGTTGCTGCATCAGGCGCGTACTGTCTGCCGTCGCGTCGAGCGTCGGATCGTCGCGCTTGGCGCCGATGCCGTCGATGCCATCGTCGTCGTGTATCTCAACCGGTTGTCCGATCTGCTGTTCGTGATGGCTCGGGTGGCGAACCATCGCTCAGGTATGTCCGAAATTGAATGGTAGATCTGGCCGCGGCTTACGCGTCGTGCGCGCGCGATGCCCGCTCGCACTACGAGAACTTTCCGGTCGCCTCGCGACTGGTGCCCCAGCACATGCGGCACCATGTCGCGGCCGTCTATTCGTTCGCTCGCGCGGCTGACGATTTCGCTGACGAAGGCACTCGATCTGTCGAGGAGCGTCACCGCTTGCTCGATGGCTGGTTGTGCCGGCTTCGAGAGGCCGTCTCGCACGAGTCGAACGCGCCGGGCCGTCCGGTCGAAGTGAGTGAGCCGGCGAACACGAACGAGATTTTCCTCGCACTCGGCGCAACGATACGCGAGAAGCACCTTCCACCGGGGTTGTTCGAAGATCTGCTGAGCGCTTTTCGTCAGGACGTGACCGTCACACGGTATGCATCGTGGATGGACGTGATGGACTATTGTCGCCGTTCAGCCAATCCGGTCGGACGGCTCGTGCTGCGCATCGCCGATTATCGAGACGGCACACTCGACGGCTGGTCCGACGCGATCTGCACGGCGCTTCAGCTCACGAACTTCTGGCAGGACCTCAAGATCGATTTCGACCGCGGCCGCGTTTATATTCCCGAGGATGAGCTGCGAGCACACGGTGCGTCACCGTCCGACCTCGCTGGTTCGACGATGACACCGGCGTGGACAGGGGCCGTGACCGCCGCGGTCTCGCGGACGCGGGCGCTCTTCGATGAAGGGCTGCCGCTGTGCGACGCCGTTCACGGCCGCCTCAAGTACGAGCTTCGCGCGACCTGGCTCGGTGGAACGCGGATACTCGATCGCCTCGAGCGGTCCGAGTACGACATGATTCATCGCCGTCCGTCGCTCGGGCTGGCGGATGCGCCGTGGTTTGCATGGCGCATGCTTTCCTGGTCGTCCAGCGAGTCATGAGTCGCGACACCAGCTTCTACTATTCATTCCTCGTGTTGCCGCCGCGGAAGCGCAGCGCGATCGTCGCGGTGTGGGATTTTTGCCGGGCCGTTGACGATGCGGTCGATGAGGTGGTGCCGGAACACGAGTGGGCGGGCGGGCTGACACCGGAGGCGCGGACGCGTGCGGCACTGCAGGTCGCCTCGTGGCGCGCCGAGCTCGACGCCGCCTATACCGGAACGCCGCGAACGTCTCAAGGCATCGCGCTGCAGCCATTCATTCGCGAGTTCAACCTGCCGCGGGCGCGGTTCGAGGAGTTGATCGACGGCGTCGAGATGGACCTCTCGCATGCGCGCTACGAGACGTTCGAGGCGCTGCTCGAGTACTGCCGGCGCGTCGCGTCGGCCGTCGGACTCATCTGCGTGGAGATTTTCGGCTACCGAGATCTCAGCAGCCTTGCCTACGCCGAGAGTCTCGGCATCGCGCTACAGTTGACCAACATCATTCGCGATGTGGCGGTCGATCTCCGGCGCGGCCGCATCTATCTGCCCGCCGAGGACCTTCGACGGTTCGGTGTGAGCGAGGACGACCTGCGGCGTGGGCGCGTGACCCCAGAGGTCGCCGCGCTGCTGCGGTTCGAGTGCGAGCGCGCGCACTCCTACTATCAACGAGCGGCGTGGCAACTGCCGGCGACCGATGCCGTCAATCTGGTCGCCGCCGAAATCATGGGCGGGATCTACTATGGCATCCTCAGGCGCATCGAAGCCGCACACTACGACGTCTTCTCGTCGCGCATTCGTGTGCCGCGTCCGAACCGCGCGGTGATTGCCCTCCGCATCTGGCTGCAGACGCTGATCGGCGCGCGCCGCCGTGCCCCTGCGCCCAAGCCCACCGACTCAAGCGTCAAGCATTGAGCATTGGGCCTTCAGCATTGAGCATTGATGTCGTCGTGATCGGTGGCGGCTTTGCCGGCCTCAGTGCCGCCACAGCCCTCGCCGAGCAGGGCGTCAGAGTGCTCGTCCTCGAAGCCCGGCCGACGCTCGGAGGGAGAGCCACAGCGTTCATCGATCCAGGGACGGGAGAGCGTGTGGACAATGGTCAACACGTCCTCGTCGGCGGCTATCACGAGACGTTCGCGTTTCTTCGCCGCTTGAACACGTTCGGCGACGTGTACGTGCAGCCCGATCTGCACATCGACGTGATCGATCGGGACGGGCGTGTGTCGACCCTCAAATGTCTGCCGCTGCCGCCACCACTCCATCTGCTGGGCGGCGTGGTTGGTTGG
>Ga0111538_10007894_pt1 | contig 14308 bp, 10 predicted proteins | sample SoiMethybrSBSTD1_FD_79669 | JGI IMG/M metagenome (GOLD analysis project Ga0111538, IMG submission 79669) | Bulk soil microbial communities from a Populus tree surrounding site in Tennessee, USA - Soil MetaG P. TD hybrid SBSTD1 (version 2)... | ecosystem: Environmental > Terrestrial > Soil >... | reverse complement strand
GGTCGTGGGGTTCCAGATGTGCTGATAACTCGGAATCAGCCTGATCGCCGGAGTGATCGCGACATCGTAAAAGACCTCCAGCCCCTGCTCGTTCTCGAGAGTGGCTGTGGCTTCGGTGAGCCGCGCGATATCCGTTTTCAACGGCCGACTGATTCCATTGTGATAGATTCCCAATCCAAAGCTGTCATTTCGCCTGTGGTCAGAGAGGCCGTTGGCAAACAACGCTACGCTCGCGTGACGCGCGACAGGGTTGGTTTCCTCCGGGGCATATCCGATGCGTCCGAACAGACCAACTCCCCTGAGCGGCTGGCCACTCCCGAGTTGTTCGGCGACCGCTTCAGGTTGATCCTTCACCAGGAGATACTGGGAAAAGTTTCCGAGTGTCACCCAACTCTTTGCCTTGTAGTTGATGGGCAAAGCCTGAGCTGAAGGAGTCCCCAGCAGCACTCCGATAGCCTGCGGAACCCCTGACGGCGACAACGGCCCAAACGGTGACGTCAAATCGATCTTCGGCTTGTTCGTCCAGTTGGCCTGCGCACAGGATTGGCCCGGCAAGTTGCCGATCGTGTATGAAACGCTTGTGATGCCATACACGTTGACCCGATCGAAGGCCTTCGTGGCCAGATTATCTGCCTCGCTATTGGGATCGAACACGCCAGCAGCAACGGTGAGCCGTTTTGAAGGCATCCAAAAACCAACCGCAGCCAGGGAAGTCGTGTTGTAGAAATTGAGCGCCATCGGGATCTTGTTGAAGTTCAGGTTCGCGAAGTAATACTTGTAGTTGTTGCCAAACAGGGTTTGGTCGGCGTGGGTGAGCACGTTGGCCTTGCCCAAGAGGACGGCGAATGTGGGCGTCAGCGATTGAAAGAGGAAATACTCCGTCGGCAGGACATCATGGACGAAGAAGGGGCCCGGCATGGCCAGCCCGGTGTACTGAGGCACGCTGGAGCCCACGGTAAAACTGTTTTGCGGCGAAGAGCTGCCATATCGGGATTCCAGCGTGACGTGGAAGACGCCGCCCGGCCAGAGTCCGGCGCGCCCGGTGTCCACGTTGATCGAAAGCTGGGTGTTTTGTACGAAGGCGTTGCCGGTTCTGAGACCACCTGACGCGACGTTCTGGTACGCACTCGTGGAGTAGACATCAAGAAACAATCCACTACGAACCAGAGCTGTTCGACGCCCGCCCCAATCACTACTCAATTGAGTGCGAGAGCGGAAATCTCCCCCTTTGGTTCCAGGCAGCCCGAACACCGGTCCGTTGTTGAAGAACGGCAGAAGGGCTGGTGCCACATTCGCAACAGAAGCCTTCTCTGTTGCAACCGAGCCCCAGGACTCAGCTGCAGTCGCGCCCGACGGCGACTGCGCCTGACACCTTGCCGGGTCAGCGATGATCCCTGCTAACGTGAGGCAGAGCGCGATCGTACAGGCTACCCGACCAGGGAAGAACTCCATTTATCGGTACCTGCCCACCTGTGCCGATTACTCCGCGTGCACGAGCGGTACGTCGACGACGTGCTCGGCGACGAACCAGACCTGCAGTTCATTGGTGCGAATGACGCCGCTCACCAGCAGATCGTTCGTCCCGTCATCGCCGCTTTCGGCGGCGCGCCGCGCCATCGCTCGAGCTTCCTCGAGCACGATCTCGTGCGCGTGCAGCAGGCGTGAGATCTGCACCGGAGCCTCTTCGCGCCCCTTCGGCGGCCGCGGGATCAGCGTCGTCTCGGCGACGTCAGGCGCCATCGCCAGGCTGACCCCGCCGAGCAGCTGAATCCGTTCGGCGATCGCGTCGACGAGCTCGCTCTGCTGATCGACGTGTTTGTCGAACAGCAGATGGAGTTGATAGAAGGTGGGTCCGGCAACCTGCCAGTGATGCTTCTTGTACAAGTCGCGCAGCGTCATCGTGTCCGCCAGCAACTGGTTGAGATTCTCCACGCTTTCCTTGCAGACGTTCTCAGCCAGCGCTATCGGCAGCTTGACCAGATGACCGTACGGGTGGATCTCGTGCGCCTGCTGATGAATGACAGGCTTCGCTTTGTCCAGAATCGCGTCGACGTCGAGTTGTCGTGTAGGCATGCCCGCCAGCCCGGCAAGAACCCAGCCAGCTTCTGCGGTGCGAATCTCGCCGGTCCCTATCGGTGCGGCCGGCACGTTGCGCGCGGCGACGCAGATGTGTGTGAGGAGTGCACGTTTCTGGAAGTGCGTCCGCGAAAAAGGACCGATGTCAGCCGTCCCTATCGGGATCGTTGATTGCAGCGCCACAACCAGGCTCCCGGGCGTGGCGGCTCCGGCACTGGGCGCCGCGCCGATCTTCCCACTGCTGATGATTCGTGGCGACTGGTATTGCGCTCCGCCGTTTCGCAAAATGTCTAGCCGCCTGCACTGCTCTCCTGATCCTCGCGGGCAGTCTGGTCACGAGCCACGACGCTGGCTTGTCGGTTCCTGATTGGCCGACCAGCTACGGCTGGAGCATGCTCACCTTCCCGCCCTCGATGTGGGTCGCGAATATTTTCTATGAGCACGTTCATCGGCTGATCGCGTCGACGGTCGGGGGACTGACGATCATCATGGTCGTCTGGGTCTGGGTTGACGAGTCGCGGCGCTGGTTGCGCTGGCTTGCCGTCGCCGCGCTCTGCGCGGTGGTCGCTCAAGGCGTTCTCGGCGGCGTCACGGTGCTGTACTTTCTTCCCGCTGCCGTCTCGATCGCGCATGCCGGACTCGCCGAAATTGTCTTCTGCATGACCGTCGCGATCGCGCTGTTCCTATCCCGAAGTTGGAACGCGCTGTCCTCGACTCCGGTGGACGACGCCCGGCTGCGCCAGCTGACGACCGCAACGACGTGTGCGATCTATTGTCAGATTCTGGTCGGCGCAACGATGCGCCACATCGGAGCGGGACTGGCGATACCTGATTTCCCGCTGATGTTTGGCGGACTGTGGCCAGATCACTTCGACGCGGGCATTAGTGTTCATTTCGTGCACCGTGTGGGCGCGCTGGGGGTAGCCAGCACGACTCTAGGCACGTCGCTCTATATCTGGCGCTGGCACAGGAGCCGTCGTGAGCTGGTGTCTCCGACACTGGCGGTGCTGACGTTCATCCTCATCCAGATCGCGTTGGGCGCCGCCACGGTACTGAGCGCGCGGCAGCCGCTCATCAACAGCCTTCACGTGGTCGGCGGTGCGCTGGTGCTGACGACCTCGTTGATCCTGACGTTGCGCAGCTGGCAGGTTCGCATGGCGGAACGCGCGTCATCGGTGGCTTCGTGATTGCGGTGCCGTGCCTGCACATGGTCTACGCAGAGTGCGTGTATTTGCGCATCTCCGCTTCTGTGCCCGCCGTCCGCCGCTGCGACGCGTCGTGCCAAGTCACTGCATCGCCATGCGTTACTGCGACATCGCGAAACCTGCCGCATGGCACCACGCTTGACAACGAAGATCAGCGCCAACCGGCGACCGTTGTGTCGGCTGCAGCGAAAGGGAGTGTTGACGATGGACGCGGGTCGAACGTGGAGGATTGTCGCGATCGCAGGCGTGGTCGCGGGTTTGGGAAGGGCCGCGGCCGCGCAATCTCTCGAGCCGCAGTCGCGTGAAGCGGTCGTGGAAGAGGCCCAGGCGGCGCGGATCGCCAACCTGCACCCGTATGCCCCGGCCAAGGGCGAGCGGCTGATGGACAAGGCAGAGAAGCTCCTCAACGGCACGACGCCGTCGTGGCATCCGTTTTTTGAGAGCGCCTACCGCGGCGGTGGTTTTGCGCTTGGCGCCGGATATCTGCAGCACGTGAGCTCGTTCAATTTCGTCGACGTTCGCGGCAGCTACAGCGTCTCGAACTACAAGCGTGCGGAGGCCGAATTCGTGGCACCGCGCCTCTTCCATCGCCGCGGAGAGCTGTCGGTGCTCGGCGGCTGGCGGGACGCGCCCGAAACCCATTTCTACGGCGTCGGCACCGACACGACCCTCGAGGATCGCGCCTTTTTCGGCTTTCGCGAATCGCACGCATCGGCGCTGTTGACGCTGCGGCCGGCTCGGCGGCTGCTGATGGTGCGAGGCGGCTTCGAGGTTGCGCGATGGTCGCTCGACGGGGGAACCGGAAGCACGCCGTCGGTCGACAACGTCTTCACACCGGTCACGCTCCCGGGACTCGGGACCACCACGACGTATCTCCACACGCGGGCGACCGCCGGTTTCGACTGGCGGCCGTCGGCGGGCTACGCGCGGCGGGGCGGGTTTTACGGCGTCACCGCCCACGACTACCACGATCGGGACAACCAGCTCGGTTTCCGCCAGGTCGATTACGAGGTGATTCAGCACGTTCCCATCCTGCGTGAGGCGTGGACCCTGTCGCTCCGTGGAATCGCACGCACGACCGCGCTCAAGGACGGGCAGCAGGTGCCGTTTTTCATGACGCCGTCGCTGGGCGGAGGCGACGACCTGCGCGGATTCTCGAGCTGGCGCTTTCGCGATCGCAACAGTCTGCTGGTGCAAGGCGAGTGGCGGATCATGGTCAACCGCTATCTCGACACCGCGGTGTTCTTCGACGCCGGGAAAGTCACCGCGCACACGTCTGATCTCGGTTTCCACGACATGAAGAGCGATTACGGGTTCGGCGCCCGGTTCCATACGCCGATCGCGACGCCGCTCCGCATCGAATACGCCCGAAGCAACGAAGGCGGCAGATTGATCGTGGCCGTATCACCGGTTTTCTGAGGAGCTCTGTCATGCGGATGAGATCAATCGGCCTGGCGTCGGTGGTGATGGTCATTTCGTTGACCGCTTTGAGCAGCGCCGTATCGACCGCGCGCCCGAAGTTTTATCGCGATGATCCGCTGCTTCGTGAGCCCGAGTCGCAGGACGCGCAGAAAGCCGAGCGCTCCGACATCGGCGACCTCTACGAGATGATGTACAACCTGTTCGTGAATCCCCGGTACAAGCCGTCCGGCACGCGCGCCAGGAACCTGAATACGATCGACGAAGTTCCAGACTCGAGCTGGTTTACCAACCGGATTGGCGCGCGAACACTGACGGTGGATGAGGTCGTTCGTGGCCCGATCGTTGGTGACCCGCCGGATCCGTCGCGCTGGACGATCATCAGGGAAAAGGATGTGGGCGTCCATCCTGGCGTGACCGCCAGAGACGCGAACGGAGAGACCTGGTTCCTCGAATTCGATCCGTCCTATTACCCGGAGGCCGCAACCGCCGCGGTGGTGATGGCGACGAAGTTCTTCTGGGCCCTCGGTTACAACCAGGTCGAATCGTTCCTCACCACGTTCGATCCGGCACGCGCGGCCTTCGCGCCGGGGGCGACGATTCGGCGGCCCAATGGCAAACGAACGCCGTTCACGCGTGACGATCTCAACGCCGTGCTCGAACACGCCGCCCGCAGGCCGGACGGCACGTATCGAGTGGTCGCCGGACGCCTGCTGCCGGGCAAGGTCCTCGGCAACTTCCGCTATGAAGGGACGCGTCCCGACGATCCGAACGACTTCGTCCCGCACGAGCAGCGCCGCGAGCTGCGGGCGCTGCGGGTCTTCGGCGCGTGGCTCAATTTAACCGATCTCAAGTCGGCCAACACGCTCGACACGCTCGTCACCGAGAACGGCCGGTCGATCGTGAAGCACTATCTGCAGGATGTCGGATCGACGTTTGGCATGTGCAACGACCTGCACGAATGGGATCTCAGCTGGGAGCATTTCTACCAGGGCAACACCACGGTAAAGCGATTCGTTTCGTTCGGATTCGCGCTGAGTCCGTGGCAGACCGTCAAGTATGTCGAAGGACCGTCAATCGGCAAGTTCGAAGGGGATCGCTTCGACCCGCGAACGTGGCGGCCGCAGACGCCGACGACCGCCTACCTGGAACTGCGAGACGACGACGCGTTCTGGGCGGCGCGCCGGATCGCGGAGTTCTCTGACGAGACCATCAGGGGGATCATCCACACCGGCGAGTTCAGCGACCCATCCTCCGAAAAGGCGATCGCCGACATCGTCATCAAGCGGCGCGACAAGATTCTCAAGGTGTATCTCCCGGCGGTCAACCCGATCGTGACGCCCGCGTTGGACGAGAACAACCGCCTGACGTTCGAGAACGCCGCGGTCGCCGCCGACGTCGCCAAGGCACCAGAGGCGTATCGAGCGGCCTGGCGCCAGTTCGACAATGCAACCGGCGAGACACGCCCGATCGGCGAAACGACCAGCGGGACCGCGAGCCTCGAGGCGCCGCGCGAGCTCCCGACCGAAAACGGCAGCTTCGTCGCCATCGACATTTCCGCCGACAGCCCGGCCTGGGGCACGCCAGTCCGAACCTATTTCCGACGCGATGGGGACGTGTGGAAACTGGTGGGGCTCGAACGCATGCCGGAGACGATCGCAACCAGAGTGGCTGGGTCGTCCGTCAAGTCAGAGACGCAGGCTCGGTGACGTGCGGAGCGCTGGGGAGAGGTTCTGGGTTCAGGGTTCTAGGTGCTGGGTTGGTTCTTGGTCCTCGGTTCTCGGTTCTCGGTTCTTGGTTCGGCTTTCAAAACCTATGGACCCGGTGCGGCGCACGGGCCAGAAGCGCGCGCGGATCTCCACGGCCGTCGGCTCGCGCCATTGAGGCGGCGTGGGCCTTCTTCGGCGGCGTCTTCAAGGTCCTGATTCCGGATAACACCCACGCAATCGTTGCGACTGCGGATCCACCGACCCCGCGCATGACGCCGGCCTTTCTCGAGTATGCGCAGGCGTGTGGCTTTCACATCGATCCGGCGCGCGTGCGCCGTCCCTGCCGCACGGTCCTTGTCATCCGCACCGATCACATGTTGATGACCCTGAAGCACGCGCGGGCTCGATAACAGCTGTAAAGCCGAGGTCCGCACGCTGCTCCCGTCGACCTGCTGATCCTCGACGATGTCGCGCTCGACACGCTCGACCCGACTGAGAGCCGCGACCTCTACGAATTCCTACCGGAGCGGCTCAAACCGACGCGGAAGATGACGGCTCGGTGAGCGGCCGTGGAAATGCGCGCCGCGGTGGAAACCACAGAACAGTTTCCACCGCGGCTTGGAATCTCGCTGCAGAACGCGAGATCCCCACATTCCCACCACCGATCATCGTTTGATGCGATCAAGAACGAATGCAGGACTGGACAGCGGCAGCACGATCAGGCACGCGCACGGCGGGGCAGGCGAGCGGGAACTCCGGGGGCGAGGTTCTGAAAATCCGGGGTTTCATTCCTTCTGAAAACCGACAACCTATCCCCCGGTTCAGACCAACCCCAGAACCCAGAACCGAGAACCCTGAACCCAGAACCCTCACCGTGGTGCGATCTGTCTGGCGACGTCGGAGGGGAGTTGAGCCGTCGCGATGAACTGCCAGGGCCCATCGGTTGTCCGCGCGCGATACCAGTCGCTGTCGACGCGAACGTAGAATGGTTCGCCGGTGCGCTCGCGGAACACCGTGGCCTTCGTGTTGGCCAGGCGCAGCAGCGAGGTGCCGGGTACGGTTTCGTACCGCGGCGCTCCATCGGTCACGATCAGTGCCGCCGAGTCAGTCGCAAGCAGAATCGTCGGCGGATCGTCGTAGAGACTGGTCGTGAACGAGACGCTCGGGGGGTCGAGTCGATCGGTGGTCGCGTTCAGGACGCCTCGTTCGATGTCAGTGTTGTCGAACGGGGAACCAGCGGCGAGCCTCCACTCGTCGTCGAACCCGTACGACTCCATCCAGCCATCGAGCACCTTCAGATAATGAACCCCGGCGCCATCTCGAACGATGAGCGCGCGGGTGTTGACGATCCGTTCGAGATTCGTTCCCGGAAGGTGCCGGTACTCTGGCGTACCGTCGATCTGTACCAGAATCGCCGGCGCTTCAGCGAAGAAGATCTGCCGCAATGGCTGGGCGGGCGCGCTGCTTCGGCCCGCAACGAGCAGAAGCAGCGCGAGTGTGAGGCGAGCTATGGGACGGGACACGATGGTGGTCATGGGCGAGTGCTCCGGGAGAAAGAGTGCTGGGCATTAGTTGCACGTCACAACCGACACTGCAGCAAACGTGAGACCACGTCGAAACCGAAAAGTGCATCTGGAATGTCAGAGCGGTTGATGGCGTGTGCTCAGTTCTGGGTGGACAGGCTGCGTAGCCGCGCACACTCTGGCCGCTCGACACGCTTACGCGTCAGCGGCAACGCGCAACCCGCGTGGCACCATCATTGCCCACGGTGTCGTCGGGAGGCTCCGATGTTACGGCGTTGCTCTACATCACTGTTGATTGTTGTCAGCGCGGGACTGGTGATGCTGGCCAGGCCCAGCGCCGCTCAGCAACCGCCGCCGATTCCGGGAGTGACGGGGACACTCGCCCTGGAAGGTACCGTCGACAAGACCTACGCCGGCGCCAGCGCGATTGCGGTCAAGACCGCGAACGGCGTCAAGCACTTGTTTCATGTCTCCAACCGAACCGTTGTCCACGGCGCCTCCAACGCTGAGGCGGCGTTCAAGGGGGTGACCGTTGGAAGCCGCGTGGTCGTCCACTACGCGATGAACGGCGGCGTGAAGACCGCCGTGGAAGTCGACCATATCGCCGCCGACGGTCTGCACGAGATGAAGGGCGTGGTGACGCGCGTCGATCGCGGCGCGAAGCAGCTGTCCCTCAAGCTCGCCGATGGATCGACCGAGACGCTTCAGCTGTCCGAACGCGTGGCGAAAGACGTCGGCAAGGACATCGATCGCGCGGCCGACGATGCGACGGTCGTCGTGTATTACTCGGAGGAAGCCGGCGGCAAGGTCGCTCACTACTTCCGGAAGGTCGGCGCGGACTGACAGAAGCTGGACTCTCGGCGAGGTACCCACAGTGTGTCGCCCGCCACAGCGCATCAAGGCTGCCGCGATTGTCGGCGCCCTGCTCACGACAGGCTGCGGCGGACGTCCGCGAGCGGTCCCGGACCCGCCGGTCGTTCGCGCTCACGACGGCCGGGCCGCGATCACGCTGACTGCCGCTCATCGAGCCGATGGGCGCGCCGCGTTCGCGTTCAACGGCGGCGACGTGCCGCCAACCATCCGTATCCGAGCGGGCGAGACACTCGAGATCCACTATGTGAATGCGCTGCCCGCGGCGGCGCCGTCAGCCACGCACGACGGCCGGATGAACATGTCGAACCTGCATTTTCACGGGCTGTCGGTCTCGCCCGACCGGCCGCAGGACGACGTGCTCCACATGATTTCGATGCCCGGGCAGACGCTCGACTACACGCTGACGATCCCGCCCGATCATTCCCCCGGCCTGTTCTGGTATCACACGCACCCACACGGTGAGAGTTATCAACAGGTGCTCGATGGCATGTCGGGCGCGCTGATCGTCGAAGGCATCGAGCGCTACGCGCCAGCCGTCGAGAGCATGCGCGAGCGGGTTCTCATCATCCGCGCTGACGACATCGAGCACGATCCGCACGCCTCAGCCAAACGGGCTCGCGTCGAGGTCGAGCGATCGCCGTGCGGCGAAAGTCACGACCAGGTCGATCGCGTGTTCACCGTCAACGGCGTCTTGCGTCCCGAGATCGAGATGCGGGCCGGCGAGCGTCAGTTCTGGCGGATCGTGAATGCGGCGCCCGATCGTTACGTCGACATCGAAGTGCCTCACCAGCGCTTCGAGGTCGTCGCTTATGACGGCTTTCCGATCGGCTATCGAGATCGGGCGAATCCCACCCGCTTCACCAATCACGTGCTGCTGCCGCCGGCCGGCCGCGTCGAAGCGATCGTGACCGCGCCAACCGGTGAAGGCCAATCGGTCTTCCGCACCCGATGCGTGGCCACGGGGATCGACGGCGATCCGAATCCCGGCATGACCCTGGCGGACATCGCGGCCAGGCAGGCTGCACCGTCGAAGGCCGCCGATGTTCGATTGCCGCGATTGGAGCCGCCGCCGACGAAGGTCGTCGACGTCGAGGAGGTCAAGCGGGCGCCGGCGGCATTCACCGCCGTGTTCACTGAAGGCGATCATCGGTTCTATATCAACGGCCGCCTGTTTTCACCCGACGCGCCGCCGATGGTTCGCGCGAAGGTCGGACACTTCGAGCGCTGGAGAATCGTGAACGACACGCGCGAAATTCACCCATTTCATCTTCATCAGGCGCACTTCCTGGCCTTCCTGGAAAACGACCGCCCGATTCACGATCCGCAGTGGTTCGACACGGTCAACGTACCGGTGGGCGGCTCGGTCGACCTGGTGATGGACTTCACCGACCCGGTCATCCGCGGCATGTCGGTGTTTCATTGCCACCTGCTCAACCACGAAGACAAAGGGATGATGGCGAAGATTCTGTTCGAGTGAGCGGAGGAGCGTGAGTCGGCGCCTCGTCAGAACGCCACCTGGGTCCGGAAAATGATCACGTGCTCGGCTGGCAGTCCCGCGCCGGTGTTGCGTGCCAAGGCGGTGCGCTCGAACGTGCCATACAGCTTGATGTAGGGGTTTGGGTACCAGTTGACGCCAACACCAAACGACCTCGCCTCCTGGCCCGAGCCGGCCGCCGCCAGGCCGGCGAGGAATGTGTCGTGATCGAGCTTCAACACCGCATAGCGGGCCAGGAGTTGAACCGCGCCCCAGCGTCCCGCCTGAGGATCGAAGGTGCGCGTCGGGCGCACGATCCCGGGAGTCGCGGCCTCTCCGGTCAACAGATACGAGGTGGTCACCTCCCACGCCTGGTTCGTGACGTCGGTGTGGATCCCGTTGAAGGCGACCGTCTGAGCGGACCGCGCGTACTCCGCGTAGGCGCCGAACGCCTTGTAATAGTAGAAGGCCGCCGGAGTGATGCGCGTTCGCGTTCCGCTCGCGCTGGCGCCGGAGTTGTACGCAAAGAACGGTGCCTGTCCGGGCGTCCGGAACGTGGGCAGCGAACCGCTCTCGTGGCCGATTGAGCCGCCGACGTGGAATCCAAGACCGTCGATGGGGCGGGTTGCCGGGCCTCCGCTTCGAAACGGGGTGACCATGATTCGACCCAGGACATCCTTCCCGCTGTTGGTGTCGACGTCGGTCGTGGAGCTGCTGCCATCGTTGATGCCGTTGAAGACTCCGCCCTGATACGAAACCCTGTTCGCGGCTGCCTCGCCGAGCACCTGCACGCCAACGTCGCGATTGGGCACCAGTTCGGTCACGAGCGAGCGCTCGGGAAAGAGGACGTACGCGTCGGTGATCATCCATTCGTAGCCGACCGGCACCTTGTCCTTTCCGGAACGGATGCGAAACGCCGGAGAGAAATGGATCTCCAGGTACCCGTCCTGCAGGACGGAGGTGCCGTTCCCGAAGTCGGGCATCAGCTTGAAGTTGAAATACTTCATGATGCGGCCGGTGAACGTCGGGCGCGCTTTCCGAATCAGGAAGGTATCGACGGGCGACTGCGGCTCGTCCACGAAGAAACGGCCATCGGCTTGAAAGACCATCCCGATGTTCAGTCTGGTATCGCCGTCCGCCGTTTCGATGAAGAAGTCGTCCTGAAAGCCAGCCTGGAGCTTCGCAGGAGCCGCGGCCTGCTGAGCGCCGGCATCGGACGAACTCTGTGCGTACCCTGATGGCGGCTGCCAGAGCGCCGCCGCGAGCGCCAGGGCCGCGACTCTGTTCAAAGACATCATCGGTCGTGAGAGGCGCAAGATGCGTGCTCACGACTGCTGCGCACAAACCCACGGTGGCTGCTCAAGAATCGCGCGATCGCGTGATCACATCTGAGTCTCATTACCCATCGCGAGCTGCGGCGCGTCTCCGGCAGGCACATCGGCACAGGCATCGTCTTTGCCTCGTTGAGACACGTGAGTCAGCGGTGTCTTATTCGAGGAGAGCGGCCATGAAAATTTCGCGTCGAAAAATGATGACGACCACAGCGGTCGGGATTGCGTCGGCAGTCGGCACCGTGGCGGCGCAGAACGCCGCGCCACAGCCACGGCGGCCGGGGCGTGGCGGCACCGATCCAGGTCCGCGCAACCTGGTGCGCGAGAGCCAGAACCCCGATCTGATCGTGCCGCCGGCGACCGATCACGGGACGCTGCCGAACCTGCGGTTCTCGTTTGCTGACTCGCACGTGCGGCTCGAGAGCGGCGGGTGGACGCGGCAGGTCACGGTCCGCGAGCTTGGCATCTCGACGCCCATTGCCGGCGTGAACATGCGGTTGAACGCCGGCGGCATCCGCGAGCTGCACTGGCACAAGGCCGGCGAATGGGCCTACATGCTCTACGGCAAGGCCCGCATCACCGCGATCGACGCGCAGGGCCGCAACTTTGTCGATGACGTCGGCGTCGGCGATCTCTGGTACTTCGGATCCGGGATGCCGCACTCAATCCAGGGGCTGGGTCCAGACGGCTGCGAGTTTCTCCTGGTCTTCGACGATGGCAGCTTCGACGAGGACAACACGTTCCTGATCAGCGACTGGTTCAAACGGACGCCGCCCGACGTGCTGGCCAAGAACTTCGGCGTGCCGGCGTCTTCGTTCGCGCACCTGCCCAGCCCGGACGAGCGCTACATCTTCAGCGGTGAGGTTCCCGGTCCGCTCGCCGCCGACAAGATCAGCGGTGCGACCGCGGTGCCGCACCCGTTCAGTCACCGGATGCTGGCGCAGCAGCCGATCGTCACGCCGAGCGGCACCGTGCGGATTACCGATTCGAGCGTGTTCAAGGCGTCAACGACCATTGCGGCGGCGCTGGTCGAAGTGAAGCCGGGCGGTCTGCGCGAGCTGCACTGGCATCCGAATACCGACGAGTGGCAGTACTACATCGAAGGCGAAGGCCGCATGGGCGTCTTCGCCGGTTCGGGCCAGGCTCGCACGTTCGACTTCCGCGCCGGCGATGTCGGTTTCGTGCCGTTTGCGATGGGCCACTACGTCGAGAACACCGGATCGACGCCGCTTCGCTTCCTGGAGATGTTCAAGAGCAGCTACTACGCCGACGTCTCGCTCGATCAGTGGATGGCATTGACGCCGCCGGAGCTCGTCGAAGCCCACCTGAAACTCGACAAGCGGACGATGGAATTGCTGCGCAAGGAAAAGAAGCCGGTCGTCTAGCGATCGAAAACTTCGTCGAGGATGCCGCTCAGCTCGCCTCGGTCTGGCCCGGACTATTCATCAAGGCTTCGAATAGTCCGGGACCTTTCCTCATCGCTGCGGCAGCGCGCTACTTCGTGCGCCTCGCGGTCTTTCGCGCCGCCACCCGCGACTCGCCGGCGGTACCCCCGTGTTTCGCGAGGCGCCGCTCGCCGAGCGCGTTCTCGGTGACGTAGCCGACATTCGAGCCGGCCGTCCAGATATTCCTCAGGATGTACCGGTTCCCAAGCCGGCTGAACACGACCTCGTCTTTCGCAGGCAGCGTGGTCGGCTGCGCGCTCTCCGTCAGGAAGAGCACGGACGCGTGCGCACCCCTTAGTTCGAGCAGCTGTGGATCGTCTTCGACTGGTGTGATCGTGTAGCTGCCAGCCGGCAGCGTGGTGTTTCCGACCGTGAACTGAAACGAGGTGGTGAATTCGAGCGCGTTGTCGATCTGCGCGCTCGCTTCGTGCGCGCCGGCAACAACCACCAGGATGCCGACGAGGGCGATGGAACGGAATGTCGATGTCATGCTCAACTCCTTGAACCGCGCAAGCCAGACTCTCAGCCGCGCTCATGGTCTGGAGCCACGCAAGCCTCGTGCTCACTGCAACTGCTTCTGATTGCACGCCGCGACGGCCTATTCGTCACCCCTGACTCGGCAACTGTGCGCATTGATGAACAGGGGCACCATCCTGCTCCGGAGCTCTCCGCGCCTAGGCACGACCTCCAGCCGCGAGCGTTACGTGACGAGCCGGCGGACGGTGCTAGAGAGGAGGAACCTGGTGATGCCGCTGAACAGCATGCTGATGCCGACCATCGTGCCGACCACCCACATCGCGCCGGTCGGCCACGTCGTCGCGATCAGTGTTGCGAGCACCAACGTGACGATGGCGTCGAACAGGAGCCAGCCCGCGCCGGCGGCGGGCCGCAGTTGAAAGTAGGCGATGAACTCGAGGATGGCCTCGACCAGCAGGTAGGCGGCGACGGCCAGCGTCAACGAATCAAGCCCCGCAATCGGATTGGCGATGACGTAGAAGCCGATCGCGCCGTAGACGATGCCCAACAGAATCTCCGAGACGATGGCGGCGGCATGGGCGCCGCGCCACGCCAGCCCGAGATGCAGCGCGCCGCTGAACACCAGCAGCCAGCCGACCACCGCGGTGACGGCAAACCCGGCAAGGAGCGGCGCTGTCATCGCGAGCAGTCCGGCAATCATCATCAGCACGCTCCACGACAGAGACCAACCGGCGGCGCGGCGCACTTCACGTTCGAAGCCGTTCATCATGTTTTCT
>Ga0111538_10007891_pt1 | contig 14311 bp, 13 predicted proteins | sample SoiMethybrSBSTD1_FD_79669 | JGI IMG/M metagenome (GOLD analysis project Ga0111538, IMG submission 79669) | Bulk soil microbial communities from a Populus tree surrounding site in Tennessee, USA - Soil MetaG P. TD hybrid SBSTD1 (version 2)... | ecosystem: Environmental > Terrestrial > Soil >... | reverse complement strand
TGCCGGCGTGCCCGGCGATGACGGTGAAGTTCGTGGCCGCCGCCGTCGCCGCGTCCGGATGTCCGCCGCTGCGCGGAAGGCCGTTTCCGAGCGCATGAAGAAGTACTGGGCGGAGCGTCGGAAGACGAAAAAGTAGACCGTCTATTTCGTCGACGGCGGACGAACGAGCACCGGTTCCTGACGATAGAGTTCGGGGAACACTGCCTTCAGATCATCGATCTTCGGCAGGTCGTTGATCGCGATGTACGGATATCTCGGGTGCGTCGTCAGGTAGTCCTGGTGGTAGTCCTCGGCGGGGTAGAACGCACGATCCGGCTCGATCGTGGTGACGATCGGCTTCGGAAAGACGCGCGCCTGGCCGAGTTGCGCGATGTAGGCTTTCGCCACGTCGGCCTGTTCGGCGCTCATGGGAAAGATCGTCGAGCGATATTCCGGGCCGACGTCTGGTCCCTGCCGGTTGAACTCGGTCGGATCGTGAACGACCGAGAAAAAGATCTGAAGCACGCGGCCGTAGCTGATCACGCGGGGGTCGTAGGTGATCTCCACTGACTCGGCGTGTCCGGTCGTGCCGGTGCCGACCGCTTCGTAGTTTGCCGTTCCTTTCTTCCCGCCGGCATAGCCCGACACCGCACGGCTCACGCCTTTGACGTGTTGGTACACCCCCTGAACACCCCAGAAGCACCCGCCGGCGACCACGGCTACCGCGGACATCGCCTGTTGGGGCATCACGTCGATTGCAGGCGGCGGCACGGCCCTCGCGGCTTGGACGGTCAATGAAAGCGATCCCGTCGCGAACAGCCCAGCGACGAGCAGCCCGGCGACCAGCGCGAACGACGGCAGAATACGAAAGCCTCGTTGCATGGTGACCCTCGCGACGATCCGCCTCGATAGTACTACGGGAGTCCGAAATGTCGGAGTTGCGGTTGGAAAATCGTGCGATTTAGCACTGACGGTGGCCGCGCACCAGACGACGGCGCACGCGTGGTCGAACAGAGACGCCAATCATTCGAACACACAGTGGCTTAGCTGAGCTGCGCACAGATCTTGCCAAATGCATGGACATGAAGATCACCTTACTCGGCGCTGCTGGCGGCGAAGTCACCGGATCCGCGTATCTGGTCCAGACGGGCGACGCCAACGTCATGGTGGACTGCGGCCTGTTTCAGGGCGCCCAGAAGCTCGAGAACTTCAATCGACTGCCGACGACGAGCGCACTCCAGAAGCTCGACGCGGTCGTCCTCACCCATGCGCACCTGGATCACACGGGCCGGCTGCCGCTGCTGGCCCGCTTCGACTTCAGGAAACCGATTTACGCGACGGCTGCAACCATTGCGCTGACCGACCTGATCCTCAAGGATTCGGCCTATATCCAGGGTGAGGATGCCAAGCGCCAGAATCGCCGCCGCTCCGAAGCAGGGGAGCCGCCGATCGAGCCGCTCTATACGCAGAAAGAGGTGGACCGTCTGCACCCGCTCTTACGGCGCCTGCGCTACGACCACCCGACAGAGGTCGCACCAGGAGTCCGCGTTCGCGCAGTTGAAGCGGGCCATATCCTTGGCTCGGCCAGTCTCGAGATGACCGTGAACGAAAGCGGCCGACAGAAGGTTGTGGTCTTTTCTGGCGATCTCGGCCCTCGCGGCGCGCCCTTGCATCGAGATCCCGTGCCCTTCAAGCACGCTGATCTCGTGTTCCTGGAGTGCACTTACGGTGACAAAGAGCATCCGTCGCTCGCTGAGACCGCCGCCGCCGCGCGCACGGCGGTGAAGGAAACGGTGGAGCGGGGCGGCCGTGTGCTGGTACCCGTCTTCGCAGTTGGTCGATCGCAAATCCTGCTGTACTTGTTGGCCGGCGCGTTCAAGCGCGGCACGCTGAAGCCGTTTCCGATCTTTCTGGACAGTCCCATGGCCATCCGCGCCACTGACGTCTACCGGTCGAACGCGGAGCTCTTTGACGAGGAAGCGATCGCCATGCGCGAATCGGGCGATCTGTCGGCCAACCTGCGGACGGTGAAGATCTGTCAGAAGGCCAAGGATTCGATGGCGCTCGCCCGCAAACCCGGCCCGTGGATGGTGCTCGCCGGCGCCGGCATGTGCACCGGCGGCCGCATCATGAACCACCTGCAGAACCATCTACCCGATCCGAGCACGCTGCTCCTGATGGTCGGCTATCAGTCGCGCGGATCGGTCGGACGCGCGCTCGTCGACGGCGCGAAAGAAGTGCGCATCGCCGGCCGGAAGGTACCTGTTCAGGCCCGTACGCACCAGTTCGGCGGACTGAGCGGGCACGCGGGGCAGTCGGATCTGCTCAATTGGTTCGGGGCCCTCGCCTCGTCACGGCCCAGGGTCGTCCTCACGCACGGCGAGAACGGGCCGCGAGATGCCCTGCGGGCGCGAATCAAGGAGCGGTTCGGTCTCGACGCCGTGTTGCCTCGCTATCGCGACGTGATAGAAGCCTGATCACCAGGCTGGAGATAGTCATGTCAACTGTGCCCAGCGAATCGAACTCCGCGCGCCTTGTGAGCCTTTCGGACGAGGAGGCGGTCAAAGAGATCGTCGCGACGACGGTCCTGAACCTGTGGAAAGTCGTCAACAATCTGACCCGGCTGCGGCCGTCGAAGCGCGACCGTTATCGCGTTGCCATCTTCGGCTCGGCGCGGGCCCAGCCAGGCACGTTCGTCTACGACGAAGTCAAGCGGGTGGCGGAAGCGTTCGCGACAATGGGCTGCGATATCGTCACCGGCGGCGGGCCGGGGCTGATGCAGGCCGCCAACGAGGGGGCGAACGCCGCTGGTGCGCCGGGATCGATGGGTATCCGCGTGGACCTGCCGTTCGAGCAGGACGTGAATCCGTTCGTCGAACAGGCCTTCGTCCACGAAACCTTCTTCACGCGCCTGCATCACTTCGTGATCGCCTCTGACGCGTTCGTGGTCGTCCCGGGCGGGATCGGCACCGTGCTCGAGATGCTGATGATCTGGCAGCTCTTACAGGTACGGCACGTGCGCGACGTGCCGCTGATTCTCGTCGGAAAGATGTGGAAGGGACTGATCGAATGGGCCGCGGTCAGCATGCTCGATCCGAGGCTGGCGCTGGTCAATGCCGACGATCTGAAGATTCCGCAGTGTGTCGACACCGCGGACGAAGCCATCGCGCTCATCCGCAATCGACACGACCAGTGGCAGGCGTCTCAATAGGCCAACGCAGCTCATCGGGCGCGCCATGAAGACGATAGACGTCTCTTGATGGGCGATAGGCGTTTCCGAAGCGGTGGAATGATACCGTCTTTGATCCAGACGGCAAAAAATCTGGTCACATCGCCGACGTTGCGCAGGGAAGACTCTTTTGGCACCGCCAGGCCATAGTCGGTACACATCGCTTTCAGAGAGCGTGAAATCGTACAGCGGAAGGGACCAGCCCCGACAGAACGACTGAAGCGTGTCAACGCAGAGTCATACACGTCAACGTAAACGACTTCCCTCTCGAATATTTTCTGATATCTCAGTAAGTTGTAGTGCAGCAGCGCTGTCTTGTTCAGAGCGAGCAGTCTCGCCTGTGGTTTTCGCGAGAACGCGACATTGAGCGGTATTGTCCCGTTGAGACAGGCGATTTCATCGGCGGTGTTCCATATCGTTATCTGCTCATCTAGTGTCAACCGTTCAGGAGATACAATCGCCCACTCGTTCATCCTGAATAATTCGTCGATGGCATCCTGCCCGATATCTTTGCTGAACAATCCTTTGGAAAAGTCAGCACGAGACAAATACACATTTCTGAGCCTCGAGAACTTATCACTCGGTACGTGAGAAGCCACGATGGTGTCGAACATTCGCTTGTACTCTTGAGCGTAGAACCTTCCCTCAATGTAAGAGAGTTCTGGAATAATGACCCTTCTGAATCGCGTGGGACGATCTATCTTGATGATGTCGACAGGCTTCACACCGAGCAATTCGATGAATCGTGCATAGTTACCATCGATAGTCGATGAATCGGAGACATACGCGACTTTTTGATGGCAGTAGTTATCGGACGACATGAACCAGGCCCGTCCGACAAAATCCATCAGAAAGTGGCCCCAATGACGAAAGAAAAAGCCGAACCACACGATGTCTTCGTCAACGTAATCGACGGCAGCTTCATCGAAGGCATAACTCCCCCCAAAACGTGCCCATCCATTATCGTAAATAGACTCTGCGACAATGGCTCCACGCTTGTCTACGACGCCGCCCAAGCCCCAGCCACTGCCTGGCTTGTGTGGCAACACGATTCCATCATCGACGAATTGAACCGACAGTGGAGACGCTTTCATCTCCATCTGGTTCAATTCCAATTGCATCCGGTCCGTGTCGGTTTTTGTATCGAAATAGCCCTGAACGTTGAATGAACCCATGCTTTTCATGTGCTGCGAACGCTGCGGGGACTTTGCTGAGTCCGGCCGGGCTCGCTTCGGCGGGCCGCTACGTTAAGGAAAGCATTGCCGGTGTCCCAAGGGAACCTCCGCGGGCTTTAGTGTACCCAGATCAGGCGCCGTGAATCACCGCCGCCAGACGCAAGAAGATCAGAAATCCTGCCAGCCCACTCAGAATCGTACCCAGCAGTCCCGCGCCGAAGCAATCGGTGCGCGGATAGCGACTACCGCGGGCGAAGACGAGCGCGAGCCCCATGAAGGCGAGACCCACAACCAGTGTCACCAGCAAAAAGGCGTCGAAGACAAGAAGGCGTGGACTGGAGAAGAAGTGTGGGTAGAGACCAGAAGAAAACGCCGGCGCTCCCTCGACCAGTATCGCGATCAATGCTGAGCCAAGCCCGAAACTGACGCCGATCGCGCCTCCGGCCAGACCCCAGATCCGTTCGCGCCGCGCCGCCAGACCAACCATCGCTTCGGCAGGTCGATCGTGATCCGGGCTCATCCGTTCCATCTAACCTCCTCGAGCCGGGCCTCGCTCTTCCTCGGCACAGATTCCCTCTTGTTTATCGGATTGGCGACTGACGCGACGCCATCGGGCAGTGGGGCGACTAGGTGAGCACATCTGGGAATCGCCGATCGTGAGCTTCGGGCTGGACAGCCAGCAGGCGACAGATCGCGCTAACGAATGCCGACATTACCGACCGCTCGACCGAGGTTCCAGTGGCTGCTGTCACGATGCCGGCGCGGGTGAGCCGGACCGTCAGGCCGATACTCCCAATGGGTGCGTGACGTCACGATGTGTCTTCGTCGAAGGCCATGTCACACCACCGCATTGTCCGGCAGCCGACAACAACAAGGAGAGGTATGCGCCCGATCATTGCTGTGGTTCTGATGTGCCTGCTGTCTGACCATCTAGTTGTGTTCGCCGCGGAACCGGTGGGCGGTGTGCTCATGGCCGCTGCTTCTCGTGAAGCCACTCGACTCGGGCCAGCCAAGGTTCAGGCCGATCCACAAAAGGCCGGATCGGCTGGTCATCCAGTGCTCATCGGCACGGTCATTGGAGCGGCTGTCGGGGGTGTCGCGGGTTACGTTGGCACTTCCTGCAGCGTGCCTCCCCCCAATGATGACGCGGCCTGCGGCACGCACTACAAAGGGGGCGCAGCGGTCCTGGGTGCCGGCCTTGGGGCCGCCGTCGGCCCTGATTGGCCTTGCGTTCAGACATTAGCCATTCTGTGACGCGGTCTTCAAGGCGGCAGCCTAACCTACCGCGTGGAGCCGACGGCGGTGAACTCCCCGTGACACAATCGCGGCATTCGGCGCCGCGGCTGACGCGGGGCTCGCTAGCCCCTCATAACGTCGCAGTGTCGATCCTTCCAAGAACCTCGTTGGCTGAAAGTTGGCAGAGCGTCGATGGGGGATGCGTTTGGCCCAACCGCTCCGGCGGGCGCCAACAGCGTGGGCCTTCCACGTAGTGACGACGGCGTGCGCCGGTGGGGCGGATTTGTCTGGGCCGAAGTGTGCGCCGCGTGAGGCGGAGACTCGCGACGCAAGGGAATGCGCATTCCGAGACATTCCGACTGGGATTCGCAGCGGGCGAGATCGGCGGGGTTCTGATGGTGCTCGATGAGCACCTCAGGGCCTCAGGTCCGACTGCGGTGCAATTCACCCGGCTGCGTGCGACAGTCCATCCGCCTCTTGCCGAACGTCTGATCATTGCGCGACGCAACCTTCTCAACCGGGTGCGTTTCGCTCTAAACGGTCGGACTGTCGCGACGGGCGATGTTCGCTTTGACGCTCTGGCCCTCGTCGGCTGTCGTTCGCGTGAGTATGCCCTCCAGGTACTGAGCGAACCTGTTCGTGTCGCTTGGGCCTCGTTCCCTAAACGTGCCCAGTTGGTGTGCGAAGGGACGACGGCAACGCTCATATGGCGCTGGATTGAGACTGACCGTTCAGTTCTGGATGCGGCGTCAGAAGTCCTCCTCGGCGTCGCGAGGGCGACCAGCAAGCTAAACGCCTTCTAAGAGCTTCCTGAAAAAACGCGTGAATACGAGCTCCGGCGCCGCAAGAGACATCGCCGTGTTGCTGGAGGCAACAGTTGCCGTCTTTCCTATGGGCACTCTGCATCTATAGAGCCGCGCCGCCAGAATCCTCGTATCGCCACAATTGCGTTCGTCGAGACGATACGAGCGGGTATTATGCCGTCGCCAACGCATGAAGCGACACAGCGAGCGCGCGACGCATCCTGCGGTCAAACGAGAGTCCACTGGTGTGGAAGCCATCTACGACCAGATCGCGTGGCGAATCATGCCGTTTCTGATTCTGCTGTTCGTCGTCGCCTGGCTGGACCGCATCAACGTCGGATTCGCCCGGTTACAGATGGTTGATGACCTCGGTTTCAGTGACGCGGCGTACGGATTCGGCGCAGGGATTTTCTATCTGGGTTATCTGTTGTTTGAGATTCCCAGCAACCTCGTGCTGGAGCGCATCGGGGCGCGCAAGACATTCGCACGGATCACGATTCTCTGGGGTCTTACCAGCATGGCGACGCTGCTGGTGAAGACAGCAGGATGGTTCTACTTCCTTCGTTTCCTGCTCGGTGCATTCGAGGCGGGACTGTTGCCGGGCGCGGTTCTGTATCTGACCTACTGGTTTCCCACTCGTCGGCGCGCGCGCATGACGGGGTTATTCCTGGCGGCGATCCCGATTGCCGGTGTGATCGGTGGTCCACTGTCGGGGCTCATCATGGGATCGATGGGCGGCCGGCTGGGCCTGGCGAACTGGCAGTGGCTGTTTCTTCTCGAAGGCATTCCGTCGGTGATCCTCGGGCTCACGACATTTGCGATCCTCGCTGACAGACCCAGTCAGGCCAGTTGGCTCACCGAGGCGCAGCGACGCGAGGTGCTCGCCGATCTCGAAGCGGACAACCGCGACGCGGGGCCCCGGCAGCATGGGTTGATCCGTGCACTTGCAAATCCGCTCGTGTGGCTGCTTACGCTCATTCAGTTTTGCCTCACCAGCGCCAATCCAACAGTTGGATTCTGGAGCCCGACGATCATCCAGGGGCTCGGTGTTCAGGACGACGTGACAATCGGGCTGCTCTTCGCCGTGCAGAATGTCATCGCCGTGATCTGTTTGATCGTGGTGAGCCGCCATTCGGACCGAACACTGGAGCGTCGGTATCATTCGGCGCTGCCATGTCTGGTGTCCGCCCTAGGACTCGCCTCGATCGGATTCTTTCCGAATCACCCGCTGATCGCCTTTGCCGCGCTGATACTCGCAACGCTCGGACCGCCGACTGCTGGCGCGTCGTTCTGGCAATTCCCGCCGATGCTGCTGACAGGAACAGCCGCAGCTGGTGGGATCGCGCTCATCAATTCGATTGGGAGTTTCTCGGGCTGGGTGGCGCCATTCGCGATAGGATGGCTCAGAGATCGGACAGGCACGACTTCAGCGGGTCTTTACGTGGTCTCCGGACTGGAACTGATCGCCGGAGTCCTTATCCTTCTCTATATGCCGCGGCAGCGTCAGCGAGTGTCCTCGATTTCTGTGGAAGCGCGTCAGGGGAGCAGTTAAGTCCCGGACGGTGCGGCGAGCATGACTCGCTCGGCCTCTGTGCCGGGCTTCTACGCTCCGTTCGTATGTAGAGATCCACAAGGAGTGCGCACTTCGACGTTCCCAACCACCCCGACTGAGGTGCCAGCGGCTGTTGTCATGTTGCCGCTGGCAATAGTTGCCGGTTGCCTGGTGGTACCTCTGTACGTATAGCGTCTCTTCACAGAGAACCACTCGTGCTAGCATCCACGCGCACGACAATGCCCCGGCGGACGACGCTTGAAGCACCGCGGATGGGCGCGGCAGATCTTAGGGTTTACTGAAGAGCAGTTAGGCATCCACCTCGATCAATGGACAGTCGAACCTTCATCGCAAATGTGGTGGCAAGCCTTGCATGGCCGGTAACGGCGCTAATCGCCTTGCTGATGGTTCGAAAGATCTTGATCAGCCTGTTGCCTCTCGTGCGGACACTGAAGTACAGCGAGCTGGAAGTCAGTTTCGGGCGCGAGATCGCGGCGATGCGCGAAGCGGCTGACGATGCCGCTATCCGGCCGTCAGCTGAGGGAGCGAGATCGGGAGTCTGGGAAGATCTCATGCGTCTCGCTGCTGTTCGTCCTCGAAGTGCCATCCGCGATGCCTGGCGTCAAGTTGAATCAGCTCTCGCGCGCGTCGCGAAGGCAAGAAAGCTTCAAGTCGCAGAAGGTGTCTGGTCAATGCCCATGGTGCTTGGCTCGCTTATTCTGAACGCTGGATTCATGTCAGATGCACAATACAGCCTGCTAAATCAGTTGCGCCGGTTGACGAGCGAAGCAGAACGGGCACCGGTCGATGGTGTGAGCGCTGAGGACGCCGCGGAATTTGTAGGCTTGGCCTTGCGGTTGGCAGGCTCCTTAGGAGATGGGCCTTAATGAGCCGCCGCACGTGCGCGTGCTAGTTCAGCAGGGCGGCGGGTACCAAAAACTCACGGTACGGCTTGCCTTCTTCGATCCACTCGTGCGTGGCGACCAGTTCCTCGGCGATCTCCACCTCCAGGACGGCATCTCCGTTCGCACCTTCGTGGCAATCGAGCAGCACATCGGAGATCCACACAACTTCGCCGGTGTGCCCGCCCTCCACGTCGTCCCAGGCTCGACAGGCACCCTCATGAGCGCGACAGTCGGCGTGCTCTCGTTGACCATTAGATAGAACAGCTCCTTTCCACTTCGAGCCCACACCGGCCTCGTGCCACCGCCGTTCGACACCAGGTGTCGCCCGCTATTCACGTCGGGAAACGGCCGCACGTAGACCTCCCGACGGCTGGACTCGTTCGACTCGTACGCCAGCCATCGCCCGTCTGGCGAGATCTCCGCGTTCAGTTCGGTAAAACTGGTGTGAAGGAGCGGCTTCACCTGTTGATCACCCGGCAGCGACAGCAGACCGAGATCGTAGGTGCCGCCTCCCTGGCGGACGATCACGGAGCTGCCGTCAGGTGAAACAGTGTACGGGTAGACGGTAGTTCCGGTTGTCACCTGTTGAGCAGCTCCAACGCCGTCAGCGGCCTGCTAGACCACCCCACCCTGCTTGCCAAACAGCAGCCGGCGGCTGTCCGGCATCCAGGTCGGGTACTGCTCGGGCCCCGGGTCGAACGTCACCTGCATCAAGTTCTCGCGAGCGAGATCCCACACCCAGATGGCCTCTTGCTTGTCGCGAATGCTCAACGCGAGGCGGGACCCGTCGGGCGACAAACGTGGGTAGATGTAGTTGCGGTGTTCGGCATTGATTGGCTGCTCGCGGCCCGTGCGATCGACCCAGAGCAGCCGGTGGCGCTGCTCCAGGCTGGCATTTCCATCAAGGTAGACAAGCGTGCCGTCCGCGCCACGTCGAAGTCCGCTGCGCCGGCCGGGGTCGTCGACACTGGCTGAACCACCGTCGCTGCTGCACCCATGACTTCGAGCCGATCGAGGTCGAAGGCAATCGCCCGCAGGGTGCCGCCCGCGGCGTACACGAGGTGGCCGCTCGGCACGTAGTGGGCATCGGAGCCGCCGTGAATGAGTACTCGATACTTCCCGGTCCGCAGGTCGAGGACGGCGATCTCGTTGTTATCAATTCCGCCAGCAGTCGAAATGGTGAACAGCAATGCGTGTCCGCCAGGCAGGAAACTGGGCAATATGTGGTCGACTTCACCAGCCACGCGGTCTGGATTGGTGAGCGCCGTCGGCTCGCCTCCCGAATCTGAAACTCGCAACAGACCGTCGAGGCCGCCGTCTGTCGCGAAGACGACAGCGCCGTCTTCGCCCCAGGCTCCACTCCGGGGAGGACCTTGATCGAGCCTGCACAACGGCACAGCCGGTCCACCGTTGATGGGCACCTTCTTGAGGAAACCGGCCGCGTCGAAATAACCAACCCATTGACCGTTGGGCGAGACGAATGGGGACTGTGGATTGTCGCCAATGCCGATGAGTGGCGTTGCATCGAGCTGATCAAGCGCGCGGATCACCAGACGACGATCGCCCCCATACACCACACGGGATCTGGAGAGATCGTCAGACTCCTGCTGTTAGCACCGCTTGATACCAGTGCGGTTGCCGACGTGGTCCCGATCATCGTGCGCGTCACTGCAGCCGGGGTCGGACGATGGGTGGCTGTCCAGATCGGCCCGAACATCGCGGCTCCGACAATCAGCGCCACGCCGGGCACGGCCAGTCGCCACCACGCGCGAACGGGTGGTGCATCGTCGGCCGAAGCGAGCGCCGTTCCAAAGCTGGCGCTCTCGTCCAGTACAAACAGCACCGTCGACACATCGCTCACTCGGTCGCGATCTTTCTTCACGAGACAGCGCTTGAGAAGCCTCCGGATGGCCGGCGGTGTTCCGGTCGGCAGGGCGTTCCAGTCGGGTTCGCTCCTGACGACCGCGGCGAGCGTCTCGGTGACATCCTCGCCGCCGAACGCGCGCTGGCCCGTCAACATTTCGTACAGCACGCATCCGAGCGCCCAGATATCAGATCGCTTGCCAGTGGGTTTGCCCTTCGCTTGCTCAGGGCTCATGTACGCGGCTGTCCCGAGGATCATTCCGACGCCCGTCATCATGGCAGGTGACGTGATGGTGGGTGAGTTCGCCAGTGACGCCCGACGGTCGTTCCCGTCAGTCGACTCCAACGCCTTCGCCAACCCGAAGTCGAGGACCTTGACCGTGCCGTCTTCACGCACCTTGACGTTCGCAGGCTTCAGATCGCGGTGGATGATCCCGTGCTCATGGGCTGTTTCGAGCGCCTCGGCGATCTGTCTCGCGATGGGCAGCGCTTCATCCAGCGGATTCGGGCCGTGTGCAATGCGATCAGCCAGCGTCTCGCCGTCGACCAGTTCCAACACCAGCGCCGTCAAACCGTCGGCTTTCTCCAGGCCGTAGATCGCCGCGATGTGCGTGATTGAGCGAAGCAAGGACTTCGGCTTCCCGCTGGAATCGCGCGATGCGGTGGGGGTCAGCCGCGACGTCGGGCGGGAGCACCTTCAGCGCAACCTGGCGCTTCAGCACACTGTCGGTGGCGCGGTAGACCTCACCCATGCCACCAGCGCCGATCAGGCCGGTAACCTCGTAGGCGCCAAGCCGAGTGCCGGGCGACAGGCTCACGGGATGGGGCGACGTCAGGTCGAGCACGCGGGTTGGCAAGCCCCGGCCGGCGAGAGCGCGACGATCGGAAGTACGTGCGAGGGAGGGAGTTGGTTAGTGGAGCGGGCTACGGGGATCGAACCCGTCTAACTGGCTTGGGAAGCCAGGGCATTACCACTATGCTAAGCCCGCTCTCCGTCGCTCTGGCAATGCAGATGCAGAGCTCAGAATTCAGAATTTTATCTTACGGCGGCAGATCACTTCATGCAATCGTCAAACACCATGCGCCACGTTAAGCAATAAATTCTGCCTTCTGCATTCTGAATTCTGCATTTTCAAGCTCTTATCAGTCTGATGACCTCGTCGCGCTTTTCAGCCATCAACTGCGGCCTCGTCGCCTCGAGGTTCAGGCGGAGCAGCGGCTCAGTGTTCGAGGCGCGCACGTTGAAGTGCCAGTCGGGGTACTCCACGGACAGGCCGTCCAGGGTGTACTGGCGGCCATTCTTGTAGTGCGCGGCGACCTGTTCGAGCTTCGCCGGCACCGCCGCCATGCTCGACAGCTTGGTGTTGATCTCACCAGAGATGAAATACCGCTCACGGAGCGGCTCGAGAAGATCGCGCAGGCTCTGCCCCTTCTTGGACATCAACTCGAGAATGAGCAGGGCCGGGATGAAGCCGTTGTCGGCGTAGAAGTTGTCCCGGAAGTAGTAATGCCCGGTGACCTCGCCGCCGAAAACGGCGTTCGTCTCCCGCATCCGGCGCTTGAAAAACGCGTGGCCGACGCGGTTCATGTGCGACGTCCCGTCGTACCGCGCGACGACGTCGCGGACCGCGTGGCTGGCCCGCAGGTCGTAAATGATGGTCGAGCCCGGCTGCTTCAGCAGAAACGCTTCGGCCAGCAGCGCCGTGACGAAGTCACCCGAAACGAACTCGCCGGTGCCGTCGATGAAGAAGCACCGGTCGGCGTCGCCATCCCACGCGATCCCGACGTCAGCGTGCTCGGCAATCACCCGTTCAGTGATGTCGACGCGGTTCTCTTCGATGAGCGGGTTGGCCTCGTGATTCGGGAAGCGGCCATCAATCGTGAAGCACAAACGCGTCGTCTTGCACGGCAGACGATCGAAGAGATGCGGCGCCACCAGTCCGCCCATGCCGCTGCCGGCGTCGAGGACCACATTGAACGGCCGGACGACAGCCGGGTCGATGAATGACATGACGTGGTCGACGTACGCCGCCAGCGCATCGCGGGTCGTGACCGATCCGCGACGAGCGGCTGGCGGTGGCAGTTTGTCGGCGGCGATCATGTCGCGGATGTCGCCGATGCCGGCATCGCCCGACAGCGGCACCGCTTCCTGCCGCACCATCTTCATCCCGTTGTATTGCTTGGGATTGTGTGACGCGGTGATCTGCACGCCGCCGTCGAGGTGATCCGTGGCGACGGCGAAGTACAGCATATCGGTCGGAATCATCCCGTAATCGACGACGTCGGCGCCCATCGCGGTCGCTCCCTCGATGAACGCCGAAGCCAGCGCCGGCGAGGACAGCCGCATGTCGCGGCCGAGGGCAATTCGCTGCGCCTTCAGATACGTCACGAAACCGGCGCCGATCGCTCGTACGGCATCCTCGCTGATTTGATCGGGATACGTACCGCGCACGTCGTACGCTTTGAAGATGTCGGGATTGAGATGAAGTGGCATCGCGTAAGCCTAGACCCGGCTGTACTCGGTGAGCGTCGACTTGTCGCCGAGAACCGTCCCGGCACCGACGTGGGCGTTGCGGCCGATGTGGCACTGGCGGCCGAGGATGGCGCCGGTCACCACAGCTTCCTGGCTGATGCGTGTGGCTGACCACACGATGGACCGCTCGACGACGGCATGCTCGTCGACGTGGCATTGCCGGCCGACGACACTGTAAGCGCCAATCCGCGCCCCGGCCTTCACGACCGCGCCTTCGTCGACGAAGCACGGACCCTCGAGGGTTGCCCCGTCTTCGACGCGTGCCTTCGGCGCCACGTACACCTTGTGCGCGTCATCAGCGAACGGTCCGCTCCGGTACCGCTGATCCATGATGTCGCGGTGCACCTGCGTGTATTTCTCGGGCGTGCCGATGTCGATCCAGTAGCCGCGATGGGTGACGGCGATGAAGGTTTCCTTGCGCTCGATGAGGGACGGGAAGAAGCTCCGTTCGATCGACCACGGCGTGCCCTTCGGAATACGGTCGAACGTGTCGGGCTCGAGCACGTAGATGCCGGCGTTGATGGTGTCACAGGTGATCTGATCGGGGTTCGGCTTTTCGAGAAATCGCCGGATCGTTCCGTCGGGTTCGGTCTCGACCAGGCCGTATGCCGATGGATTTTCGACCGGTGTCAGCACGATCGTGGCGCGGGCCTTGCGCTCACGGTGCTTCGCGATGACGGCGGCAAGGTCCACGTTCGTCAGCACGTCGCCATTGAAGACCACCACCGAATCGTGCAGCGACTCGCCAGCATAACGGACCGCGCCCGCCGTGCCGAGCGGTGCCGGTTCGACGACGTAGCGGATGTTCAGACCGGTGTCGGATCCGTCGCCGAAGATTTCCTCGATCCGGCGCGGTTGATAGTTCAGACTCAGGATCACTTCATCGACCTCCGGTACCTGCTTGAGGAGGTCGAGCTGGTAATGCAAAAACGGTCTTGCGAGGATTGGAACGATGGGCTTGGGAGTGTGAATCGTCAGCGGCCGGAGGCGCGTACCCTTTCCTCCAGCGAGGAGAATCGCCTTCATACGAATCAGG
>Ga0111538_10007890_pt1 | contig 14311 bp, 17 predicted proteins | sample SoiMethybrSBSTD1_FD_79669 | JGI IMG/M metagenome (GOLD analysis project Ga0111538, IMG submission 79669) | Bulk soil microbial communities from a Populus tree surrounding site in Tennessee, USA - Soil MetaG P. TD hybrid SBSTD1 (version 2)... | ecosystem: Environmental > Terrestrial > Soil >... | reverse complement strand
GAGAAGGCTCATGCCGTCGCTCGTCCGACAGAGCGCAGCGTTTGGTCGCCCTCTCGAAGTCGTGAGACACTCAGCGACGGTTTGAGTCGCCTCTGGTGGATCGTTGGTCTCGCCGCGCTGCCGTTGCTCCTAGCAGCTCCGACAGGCGCGGTCGGACAAACCACAACCGCCGACAACGCAGTCCCGTGCGCCCGTTACGGCGTCCTGAAAACAGTGTTCCCCAACGCGACTGCGACGGGCTACCGCACACGTTCCCAGATCAAGCGCGAGGGCTCCCGCGAACCGTTCAAGAATCGGAAGTGCGGGTCCTGGTGGACGACCTACAGCGGCTTTCGCGGAACCGGAGCGACTGCCGATGTCAGCGTCACCCTCTTCAAGACACGGCGGGACGCGCTTGGGGGGCTTGCAGAGGGGCTCGGCGGTCCTGTCCAGGTTCTTCCGAACGGCGTCCGCCTGCGGACGCGGATCAAGACGCTCGCAACTGACTCGTTCGTCGTCTCACTCGTCGGCAACGTCCTCGTCTCATCGACGGGCATCGGACCACACGACGGCACGTATTCCGGCCGAGTCTCAACGGCAGCATGGATGCGAATTCACCGCGAGATACACCGCGCGGTCCTCGCGCTCGGTTAGCACCGAACCCGAGCCAGCACCGGCTCAAGGTCGAGAACAAGGCGTGTTGAGTCATCCCATCGAAGTGCTCACGACTGGCTGGCCCAGGTGGGCAGCGGCGATGGATCGTCCGTTTGTGAATGCGGCGCCGCCGTGGTTATTGGAACTCTTCCAATGAGGCACCGCTCGAGGTCGTGGTCACGGACGATGGTCGTTGAAGCGCGCGTTCAGTTACCACCGCGATGCGCTCAACACTGGCGGCGTTAGACACCAAGCTCTCCTAGTTGGAGCTGGCCTGGCTCGAGTCGATCCTGCAGCGTGGGCCGAACTCTCTCTCGGCACATGTCGGGCAGTAGAACGCGAGCATCGTCTGCTCGAACGCGTCGTCTGGATCGAGTGCCAGTAGTGCGCGCCAGCGGAACGCATCGTCGTGTGCGACGACCGCGCACTCCTGGCAGGTCAATCGCATGCTAGGAGGGCTCGAATCGGCGACGGGCGTCGATGATCTCGTCGGGCGTCCACCCGCGCGATTCGGTCAACTCCACCGCGAGCTCGCGCAGTTCACGGCGGCTGTTACGTGCTGCGGAGCGCAACAGTTCGAAGGCGTCGAGCACCGCGAGATCGAACCGCTCGGCAAGCATCCCGACGGCACGCTCGACCGCCACGCGCGAGTCGAGCGCTGACTGGAGCTGGCCGATCGTGTTCTCGAGCTCGCTGACCTTGCGTGCCTGTGCCGCAGAGTGGACGGTCAGGCGCGTGATCTCGGCGGCCGCCTCGGCGGTCGCCGGGTGCCCATCGGTCGAAGCGTTCGGCTGGTCGACTGTGTCGGAACTCTCGGCCACGGCTCTGCCCTTCGCGCCGTTGCGAGGAATGCGCTTAGGGGCAAAACCCTGGGCCCGAGGAGAACGGCGTGACGGGACGAGCGCGCTTGGTCCACGATACTCGTTCGAGCGACCGATTGTGCTGGCCGTAACAATCTGTTACACATGGTCTGCGCCTTGACCTCGCGCTGGGACCCGTGCCGCACGATCGCGCCGGCCCTTTCACAAGGAATAGACGCTGAACGAAGAGGGGCCCGCTGAAGCGGCGCGCGCGGCCGTGCGCCGTGACGGCGGCCCTTCAGGAAGAGCCGTCGGCCCAGACCCCGCCGTTGGCTCTACGGGAGGTCTGGGTGGCCCGGGTCGATACGGCGGACCGGGCCAGACTCCCGCTACGCCCTGAGAGCCTCCGCGTCCTGTTGCACGCAGAGATACCGAATCGTGTGATCGGGCGTCTTCGCGACGCCGACGACGAACCAGTCGACGTTCTCGATCTCGACCAGCTCGCCGACGTTCAGCGGCTCATTGCTGAGGCGAATCTCGTCCCAGTCGTCGAGCAGCACCTCGTAGAGCGGCATCGGCCTCCTCCCACCGGGAGAGAACGCACCCCACAGGCCCCGCCGAAAGTGTGACAGAGCTCCGCCGTGCGGTGCGGAAGGAGAGGGGGCCTTGGACGCCCTGCGGCCCGGCGGCCGGAGGCCCCCTCACGGTGTGCCACATTCGGTCCTACGACCTTTGGGTGCCCCTTCCTGCGCGCATCCAAAACCCGCGCCGCAAGATCGCGTTCCAAGCGGGGTCTGTAGCGGTGCCTCGGGAGGACTGCGGCGACTCCCGGGGCCTGATCGCTCAGGCAAAGACCTCAGCCGAGGCCCCGAAGAGGAGAGCGGCGGCCGCGTCGCTCTCCTCGACCCCTTCGAGCGACGGGTGCGCGAGGTCGGCTTCGATCTCGGCCCACGAGTCGAGCCCGAGCGCGGCCGCTCCTTCCGTCGTACCGATCGCGAGCAGCTCGTCGACGCCGATCACGTTGCGGCGACCACTCTGTCGGCGAGCGATGCCCTCGAGCTCGCGGAGCTCTTCGAGCGGGTCGATCCGCACGTTCGAGTCGGAGCCGATGCAGAGCGGGACGCCGCGTGTCCGCACGCGCTCGACGGGGAGGAAGCCGTCGCCGAGGTTCGCCTCCGTCGTCGGGCAGGCGCAGATCCGCGCGCCGCGCTCGGCGAGGAGGTCGAGCTCGTCGCCGTTCGCGTGCGTCGCGTGCACGACGGTCGTGCGCGGACCGAGGCAGCCGGAGCGCGCGAGCAATTCGATCGGGCGAACGCCGTGCTCGGCGAGGCACTCCTCGATCTCCCGCGGCTGCTCGTCGGCGTGCACGTGGAGCGGCAGCGACTCACGCGACGCGTACGCGCCGAGCTCGTCGAGCCAGTCGGCGGGACACGCCCGCACGGAGTGGGGGGCGACCGCGACACGCATCCCGGCCGCGCGCAGCTCCTCGAGGCCGCGGAGGTACTCGGCGACGGATTCCTGGCGGAACCGCTCGATTCCGCCGCGCGCGTACGCGACGTAGAGGAGGACGAAGGCGAGCCCCGCCTCCTCAGCGGCGTCTGCGGCCGCGCGGGCCTCCCCGAGCCCGAGGTAGTGGAACTCGCCGACGGCCGTGTAGCCGGCGCGCCGCATCTCGCGGTAGGCGCGCGCGTAGCCCTCGCGCACGGAATCGACGGTCTGACGCTCGGCCTCGGCCAGCATCAGCTCGCGCCAGGCCCAGAAGTCGCCTCCCTCGGCCTTGCCTCGGAGAGCCCGCTGGAACGCGTGGGAGTGCGCGTTGACGAAGCCGGGGAGGCGCATGGCGGGGTCTATCCTCTCCGATATGGCTACGAGCGCCGTTTCGCGCCCGCTGGCTCAGCTGCCGAACGCGCTCACGATCCTGCGCCTGGCGCTGATCCCTGTGTTCATCGTGCTCGTGCTCGACTCGGACCACGGCTACTCGTGGGCGGCGGCGATCGTCTTCGCGGTCGCAGGGATCACCGATCAGATCGACGGATTCCTCGCGCGCCGCTGGCACGTCGAGTCGCAGTTCGGGAAGATCGCGGACCCGCTCGCCGACCGCCTGATGATCGACGCCGCGGTGATCCTGCTCTGGGTGGAGGACCGGCTGCCCTTCCTGGCGCTCGTCGTGATCCTCGCGCGCGACCTCCTGCTCGTCGGCGGCTACAAGCTCGTCGTCCCGCGCGGCTACGACTTCGAGGTCAACTTCCTCGGCAAGCTCGCGACGTGGGTGCTGTACGCGGCGCTCGCGCTCACGCTGGTGACGCGCCAGGGTACGGACTGGCCGCTGTGGCTGTTCTGGATCGGCGTCGGGCTCGCGCTCGTCGCGGCGGCGCAGTACATCCTCAAGGCCCGGAGGGAGGTGCACGCGTGAAGGCGATCGTGATGGCCGGCGGCGAGGGGACGCGTCTGCGTCCGCTCACCTCGAACCAGCCGAAGCCGATGGTCCCGATCGTCGGCAAGCCGTGCATGGAGCACATCCTCGAGCTGCTCAAGACGCACGGGTTCGAGGACGTGATCGTCACGCTCGCGTTCCTGCCGCAGGCGATCCGCTCCTACTTCGGGGACGGCGAGTCGCTCGGGCTGAACATCTCGTACTCCGTCGAGGAGACGCCGCTCGGCACGGCCGGCTCCGTCCGGCTCGCAACACGGCGCCAGGAGGAGGCCGTGCTGGTCATCTCGGGCGACGCGCTCTGCGACGTCGACCTCACGTCGATGCTCCGCGCGCACGAGGAGAAGGGCGCCGCGGTCACGATCGGGCTGCAGTCGGTGGACAACCCGCTCGAGTTCGGGATCGTCGTCACGGACGACGACCTCCGGATCGAGCGCTTCCTCGAGAAGCCGTCGTGGGGGCAGGTCTTCTCGGACACGATCAACACGGGCATCTACGTGCTCGAGCCCGAGGTGCTCCGGCACATCCCGGACGACGCTCCCTACGACTTCTCGAAGGAGCTCTTCCCGCTGCTGCTCGAGATGGGCCGGCCGCTCTACGGCCACGTGTTCGACGGCTACTGGCAGGACATCGGCAACCTCGACCAGTACCGGCAGGCGAACGAGGACGCGCTCGACGAGCGCGTGCGGCTCAACATCCCGGGCATCCGGCTGCGCGGCAACGTCTGGATCGGCGAGGGCGTCGATCTGCACGACCTCGGGCAGGTGCACGGACCTGCGTTCGTCGGCAACTACTGCCGCATCGCTCCGGAGGCGACGGTCGGAGAGTACTCGGTGCTGAACGCGAGCGTCACGCTGCAGGAGAACGCGCGAACGACTCGCTCGGTGATCGACGCCGGGACGCACGTCGGCCGCGCGGCGCAGATCGAGGGTGCGATCGTCGGACGCTCGTGCAACATCAAGTCGCACGTCCGGATCGGCGAGGGCGCCGCAGTGGGCGACGAGGTGACGATCGGCGACGAGAGCGTGCTCCAGCCCGGCGTCCGCATCTACCCATACAAGGAGATCGAGTCCGGCTCGCTCATCCACGAGAGCCTCATCTGGGAGTCGCGCGTCTCGTCGCGGCTTTTCGACCAGTGGGGCGTCTCGGGCCGCGTCAACGTCGACCTGACGCCGGAGATGGCCATCCGCCTCGCGGAGGCGCTCGGCACGGCGCTGAAGAAGGGATCGCGGGTCGTGGCGAGCCGCGACGCCGCGGCCGCCTGCCGGATGATCAAGCGCGCGATCATCACGGGCCTCACCGCAGCCGGCGTCAACGTCGCCGACCTCCGCGTGCTCCCCGCGGCCGTGAACCGCCACATGCTCAAGGTCGAGGGCTACGACGCGGGCGTCCACGTCACGACGCATCCGACCGATCCGGAGATCGTGCGGATCCAGTTCCACGAGCCGCCGGGCATCTCGCTCACGCCTGCGCTCCAGAAGGAGATCGAGAAGCACTACTCGCGCGGCGAGCTGCGGCGCGTCGGCTTCAAGGAGGTCGGCTCGATCACGTACCCGGCGCGCGTGCGCGAGAGTTACGCACAGGACCTGCTCGACACGCTCGACGTCGACGCGATCCGCGCGCGCGACTTCCGCATCGTCGTCGACTACGGCTACTCGGCCGCGTCGTTCGTGCTGCCGCTCGTCCTCGGCCCGCTCGGGATCGAGGCGGTGGCTGCGCACGCGTTCATCACCGACCGCGACGAGTCCGACTCCGACGGTCGCGACCTGATCGAGCAGACGAAGCGCCTCGTCGCCGCGCTGGGCGTCAACCTCGGCGTCGTCTTCGACCGCGCCGCGGAGCGCCTGTACCTGATCGACGAGCAAGCGCAGGAGGTCCCGCTCGACCGCGCGCTCCTCCTCTACCTCCAGCTGCTCGGCTCGAACGGCCGGCACGGGAAGCTCGCGTTCCCGGTGACCGTGACGAGCCGCGTCGAGCAGCTCCTCGAGGGGAGCGACCTCGAGATCGTGCGAACGCCCGCGTCGCTCGCCGAGCTGACGAAGGCAGCCTCGGGCGACGACTTCATCTTCGCCGGAGCGGTGGGCGGCGGCTACGTCTTCCCGGAGTTCCTGCCGGGCTACGACGCGGTCGCGAGCCTCGCGAAGCTGCTCGAGCTGCTCGCGCCGGTCGAGAAGCCGCTCTCGGAGCTCGTCGCCGCGCTGCCGGAGTCGCCGCTCGTCCACGAGCAGATCCACTGCCCGTGGTCGCTCAAGGGAACGGTGATGCGCGTCCTCCACGAGCGCCTCGAGGGCCGGGACGTCGACGTCACCGACGGGATCAAGGTCTTCGACGAGCGCGGGTGGGTCCAGGTTCTGCCGGATCCCGACGAGCCCGTCGTCCACCTCTACGCCGAGGGGCGGAACGAGGAGGAGTCACGGGAGCTGGAGGGCGAGCTCCGCACGATCGTCGAGGAGATCCTCGCCGCAGAGGAATCCCCGGTGGGGGCATAGAACTCTCAACCTGAGGTTGACCCCTGGAGAAGGGACTGGTGAAATGAAGGCCATGGAACCGCTGCCGGACTTCGCGTCGCTCTCGGACGACGAGTTGAAGCTGCTGATCGAGGACCTCGAACGAGAAGAGAGCGACATCTCGTACCGCCGACGCCTGCTCCAGGGGCGGATCGACATCCTCAGAGCCGAACGGACCGCGCGGCTCCGGAAGTCGGTCGAGGCGGGTGACGCGCACCTCGCGGACGTCGACACGCTCTCGGACATCCTCTCCCAGAAGGGCGCGCCGTCCACGAAGGACCCCGCCGCTTGAGCCACATCTATTGCCCTGAGTGCGGCTTCCAGAACCCCGAAGCCGCCAACTACTGCGCACGCTGCGGAGCCCGGCTCGTGCGCGCCGAGGAGTCCGAGACGACGATGACGTTCACGCCCGAGGAAGCGGAGGAGGACGGGCTCGGGCTCCCCGAGGGCATCGACGGCCCGGCGCTGATCGTGCGCGCGGGGGGTGGGCGAGCGGGGGAGACGTTCCCGCTCGAGCACGAGCGCATCACGATCGGGCGCTCGCCGGACTGCGAGATCTTCCTCGACGACGTGACCGTCTCGCGCAAGCACGCCGTGATCGCGAAGAACGGCGACGACTTCCGGATCGAGGACGAGGGCAGCCTGAACGGCACGTTCGTGAACAAGAAGCGCGTCGAGGCGGCCGACCTCGAGAACGGCGACGAGCTCCAGATCGGCAAGTACCGGCTGACGTATCTGCGATGACGACCGCCGAAGCCGCCAGCCGCCGACGGTCGCTGCTCACGATCGGCGCCGTGTGCGCGCGACTGAAGCCGGAGTTCCCGGACATCTCGATCTCGAAGATCCGCTACCTCGAGGACCAGGGCCTGCTCACGCCGCGGAGGACGCGCGGCGGCTACCGGCTGTTCGGCGAGGAGGACGTGGAGCGGCTTCAGAAGATCCTGGAGCTCCAGCGCGACGAGTTCCTCCCGCTCCGCGTGATCCGCCAGGAGCTCGCCGCGCCGTCCACGAAGGCGAAGCGGCGCCGCGCGTCGGCGCTCGCCGAACGCGAGGACGAGCTGGACCTCGACGAGCTCTGCGACCGCGCCGGGATCGGCTCCGAGCTCGTGCGCGAGCTCGAGGAGTTCGGCCTGCTAACCCCGCGGACCGAGGGACGGGCGAAGCGCTACACGGAGAGCGACGCCGAGATCGCCGCCGCCTGCGGACGCCTCGCGGCCTACGGGATCAGCGCGCGCCACCTGCGCACGTTCCGCACCGCCGCGAACCGTGAGGCGAGTCTCCTCGAGTCGGTCGTCGCGCCGTCGCTCCGCGGCCGCAATGCCGAACGGCGCGCGGAAGGGCTGCGCGACCTCGAGGCCCTCGGCGCCGCCGCGCAAGACCTTGCCACGCTCCTGTTCTGGCGCGATCTGAAAGAGTTCGCCGCGCGCTGATGGCGGCGATCGACCTCAAGTCACGCATCCGAGAAGTTCCCGACTGGCCCGAGCCGGGAGTCGGCTTCAAGGACATCTCGCCGCTTCTCCGCGACCCCGATGCCCTGAACCAGGCGATCTCGGAGCTGTCCTCGTGGACGCGCGAGCAGGAGCCCGACCTCGTCCTCGGCGCCGAGGCGCGCGGGTTCATCCTCGGCGCTGCGATTGCGAGCGAGGCCGGCTGCGGCTTCATTCCGGCGCGCCGTCCGGGGAAGCTCCCGCCGGAGACCGTGAGCGCGACCTACGCGCTCGAGTACGGCCAGAACGCGCTCGAGCTGAACGCCGACGCGATCGGCCAGGGCGCGCGGGTCGTGATCCACGACGACGTGCTCGCGACGGGCGGCACGGTCGAGGCGATCGGCGGGCTCGTCGAGCAGCTCGGCGGCGAGGTCGCGGGCGTCTGCTTCCTCATCGACCTGACGTTCCTCGGCGGCCGCGAGCGCCTCTCGAAGTACAAGCAGTTCTCCCTGATCGAATACTGACCCGTCAGGTTTGCCGTCCCGCCCGCCGATAAGAATTGGTGGAGCGGTGTACGACGCGCTGACCAGCCGGTACGGCTTCTCGTGCCCGGTGCGGGGCGAGACGTCGGTCACGCTGTCCGCGTTTCGCTCGCTCGAGGCGCTCGCGGGCACGTCGCACCCCGTCGTCTACCGCGTGACGTTCGCGTGCGGGTGCGGCGGTGAGCATGCGGGGCTCGTGACGCACGAGGAGCTCGACTGGGCGCCGCTCGGCTTCGGTGGGGAGCGCTTCTTCAACCTGATGACGGCGCAGCTCGAGGACGTGTCGGTCGAGCTGAGCGACCTCGCGGCACGGCGTATCCAGGCGGGGGAGTGGCCGTGGACGTTCTTCTGCCTGCCCGAGGAGCGGCCGCGTCCGGTCTTCCCGTCGGCCTTCTTCCTCCTCGCTGCGAGCGACGCGGCCGTAGGCGTCGCAGTCAAGTGCCCCGTCTGCGCACGCACGTCGGTGAACCTCGTCACGCACAGCCACGTCGACCTGCCGTTCCACAACGACCCGGAGATCGGCGTCGTCCGCCATGTCTTCTGGGACGAGCCGCTCGAGGGCGGTCTGGCGCCGCTCCTCGAGTCGGGCGACGTCGACGGCCGGCGCCTCGACCTTTAGACCCCGTGCAAGGGATGGAGCGGCTGCCTAGGCGCAGTCGATACCGGGAACGTGGACGCCGCAGAGCCGCACAGCCCCGCCAGGGGGGCCGAGCTCCTCATGGAGCACTGCGCCGCGCTCGACGCCGAGCCTCGCCGACCGACGGCGAGCGAGCGGCTCGAGCGGATCGTCGGCGGCTATCTCGCGCGGCTGCTCGTGGGAGCGCTCTCTGCCTCCCGCCGCGGACGCGACGCCGACTGGACGGGGTAGACGTCCGGCGGGCGCGGCGCGCGGTCGCCGAGGATCCGGATGAAGAGGAAGGCGCCGAAGCCGGCGAGCGCCGAGAGGATCAGCGCGGGCCCCTTGTCGACGCCGACGGCGACCGAGCCGAAGAAGAGGTAGAGGAAGAAGAAGAGCGCCCAGAGAAAGGCGGAGACGCCTTTGTCGACCGAGGGTGCTCTCAGGTGCACGTCGAGATCCTAGAAAAAGCTTTCGGGGCGAGTGTCCCGAAGAACTCTCGCCCCGAAAGGTTTCGCCGAGCCGGTGTCGCTTTCGTCCACCGTCCCCGCTGGCCTTCGGCTTCCGCCTACCGCCACCGGGAGCGGTTTCGACCTAGTTGCGCTCCGTGCTCGGCGCAAGAGGGAACTTAGACGCGGCCGTGGCCTGCTTCAAGAGGTCGAAAAACGTCGTGGCCGCAATTTGCGGATAATTCAATTATCCACAATTCCACAGCCAATCTTCCAATTTGTGGAGAGGTCTGTGGACAACCAGCCGCGGGACTCTACACCGTAGGATCCGCGGCTGCATGCCGCGTGCTGCGACCGCGACCGCCGCCGGGATCCTGCTCGGAATCGCAGCCGTGCTGACGATCCTCGGAGTGGGGGACGCGGCGGGCGCGCTCTCGGATTGGCAGGCGTTCATCCTCGGGATCGTCCAGGGGTTCACCGAGCTCCTGCCGATCTCGTCGTCGGGCCACCTGATCCTCGTACCGTGGCTCGGCGACTGGACGTACCTCGAGCAGCACGACGAGTTCAACCAGACGTTCGACGTCGCGCTGCACCTCGGGACACTCGTGGCGGTCGTCGCCTACTTCCGGCATGACATCTGGGAGTTGCTCGTCGCGTTCGTCGGAAGCCTTGCGCGGCGGCGGATCCGGACCCCCGACGAGCGCGTCGCGTGGATCGTCCTCGTCGCGACGATCCCGGCGGCGCTGATCGGCGCCGTGGGGGAGAGCTTCATCGCGGACCACCTCGGCGAGCCGTGGCAGATCGCGATCCTGCTCGCCGTCTTCGCCGGCGTGCTCTGGGTCGCGGACAGGCAGCCGACGACGCGCACCGCGTCCGATCTCGGGCTCTGGACCGCGCTCGGGATCGGCTTCGCACAGGCGCTGGCGCTGATGCCCGGCGTTTCCCGCTCTGGCATCACCATTTCGGCGGCGCGCTTCCTCAAGCTGACCCGCGACGAGGCCGCGCGGCTCTCGTTCCTGCTGCTCGCGCCGATCGTGCTCGGCGCTGTCCTGCTGAAGGGCGTGACGGATGTCCTGCTCGGCGAGCTCCCGAACGGGTGGGAAGGACCGTTCCTCGTCGGAACGCTTGCGGCCGCCGGCAGCGGGCTGCTCGCGATCGAGTGGCTGCTCGGCTACGTGCGACGGCACGACTACACGCTTTTCGTCGTCTACCGGCTCGTGGTCGCGGCGCTCGTGCTGCTGCTGATCGCGACCGGCGTTCGCTCCGCGACCTTCTAGGGCCGCAGGAGTCGGGCGAAGGGGACGCCCGTCGCCGGGTCGACCCACACGGCGCGGTAGCTCGCGCCCGGCACGATCGGGAGCGAGAACGAGAACGCGCCGTCGGCGGCGACGGGCGCCTCGAAGACCGAGTGCCGCGGCCGGCCCGCGGCTTCCTCGTAGATCGTCACCGTGCCGCCGGTCGCGCCCCGTACGCGCCACGACTCGGCATCCGCGACGATCTGCACCGCGGGCGCGGCGGGGAGCTCGAACCACTCGAGACCGCTCGGCCTCGACAGGAGCAGCTGCCTGCCACCCATGGGCGTCGCCGCGTAGCCGAGGATCCGTCCGTCGACCTCGGCCTGGGCGCCGCCGATGACGACTCCCGCGAAGAGCCCCTGGAACGGCTCGTTCGCGGCGACCTCCGGACCGGCCGGGCCGAGCACGAGGCCGGCGGCGAGCGCGTTCGGGTGGAGCACGGTCGAGCGCGAACGGTCGAGGTGACTCGAGAGGACGAGGTTGGCCTGGCCGAAGCTCGGATACGGGATCGTCCACGCGACGTACACGCCCTCGGGTGCGGCGGCCGTGTACACCGGAAGCGCGGCGCTCCCGAGCGCGCTCGCGTGGAGCACCCGGCCCCACCAGCGCGTGCCCTCGCGCCGCCAGAGGATCGCGTTCGCGCCGCGCTGGGAGAACGTCTCGACGACGCGGACGGTCCGGTCGGGGAGGAGCACCGGCGCGGCGGCGGGCGGCGCGATGCTCTTCGGGAAACCCTTCGTCGTGATCCGCGTCGAGGCCAGGCGGCCGTTCGCGGCCATCCGCACGAGGTGGAGGGACGTGTCGTCGTTCGCCTCCTGGATCGCGTACGCGACGGCGGGACGGCCCCCGGCGTCGATCGCGAGGCCTGAGGCGCCCAACAGCGCCCGCTTGGGCGCGTTCCTGACGGTCAGGACGCGCCAGCGGTTGCCGGAGCGGACGACGAGCCGGATCCAGCTTCGGCGTCCCTCGACGAGGACGGCGCTCTCCGAGACGCCCGCCACGCGGCCGCCGACGCTCGGCAGGGTGGCGACGGCGCCGGCGCGCCAGCTCGCGCCACGCGTGGCGACGAGCAGCCGGCGACCGTCGATCCAGGCGACGCGCGGTGAGCCGTCGCGCGCGACTGCCAGCGCCGCCTCCGTGACGTCCGGCGCGACGACCTCCGCCCGGCCTGCGGCGGGGAGCACCAGCGCGGCCAGCAGAACGGGGAAGAGAAGCCTCACGGCCACACGCTAGCCGTCGAATCACGACTTGACATAACGACGCTTATCGTGCATTCGGCAGGGCACCGTCAGAATCCACCTGCGAGATCCGCGGAACCCTGGTGCCGGCCGGGAACGCACCGTCACGAACGCTCACCGACCGCACGCAGGGGCTCTCACGGTAGAGGAGCCGCGACGGTCCGAGATCGCGGAAAACCCGTCGCAAGACTGCGGCCTACTACTGAGTCGCATAGCGTTTTTGCTATGCACAATCCCTCTCGAACCGGACGAAAGTTGGTCAGCCGGGAACCGTCACAGAGAGGACTTTCGAATGAAGAAGTACATCGTCGCGATCGCCGCGCTCGTCGCGCTTGCAGTTCCGACTGCCGCCCTGGCCAGTGTCGCCGTCGACGCCAACGGCGTCGGCTACATCGGCAAGGGCGACGTGCAGTCCGCGCTCAAGTGGAACAACGGCGACTTCGACAAGAATGTCGCCAACCTGAAGTTCACTGCCGGTACGCAGTCGCTCAGCACCCAGACGCGCTGGCAGTGCAGCGGCGGCGAGCAGAGCCGCACGAGCACGGTTGTCCAGTCTCGCACTGTGAAGGCCACCCCGGTGCTCAGCAGCAACGGCAAGCAGATCACGGGCTGGAATCTGACTGGCTTCGGCTTCCAGTACGTCAGCGGTGGCTACAGCGGCGCTCCGTACGTTGGCTACTGCCCGGCTGGTGAGTCGTTCGACGGCTTCCTGCCGCACGTGTTCAACACGGACGTGACGGACGCTGGCCTCAAGGTCAACGGCATCGACCTGCCGAACACCCCGGTTCCGGCGCCTGTCGTCTGATCCAGTCCCGCACCACAGGCACTGGAGAGCCCGGCTTCGGCCGGGCTCTCGGCTTTTCAAAGCCGAAGTCGCGTGTTTGGGGCCTGTGAAGACGCGGAAAAGCACGTATCGGCCGTGGCAGTCGACGTCGTGGACACCGTTCTCGAGCAGGAGGAGCTGCGCCCTCTGCTCGACGCGGCCGAGACGAGCGGCACGATCCGCCGGGTCGAGCTCTACGAGGTGCTCGAGCCTCACGACCTCGGGCCTCTCGAGCTCGAAGGCCTGGAGCGCGAGTTGGAGGCCCGCGGGTTCGACCTCCTCGACGAGCGGGAGGAGAAGAAGGAACCGCTCCCGCCGCCGCAGCCGTACGTACCGCCGCCCCTCGAGACCACGACGGACGCGCTGCAGCTCTTCCTGCGCGAGGCCGGCCGCCACGCACTACTGACCGCCGCGCAGGAGGTCGAGCTGGCGAAGAAGATCGAGCGCGGCGACCCGGAGGCGAAGCAGCGGATGATCCAGTCGAACCTCCGCCTCGTCGTCTCGATCGCGAAGAACTACCGGAACCAGGGCCTACCGTTCCTCGACCTGATCCAGGAGGGCACGCTCGGGCTGATCCGGGCGGTCGAGAAGTTCGACTGGCGCCGGGGCTACAAGTTCTCGACGTACGCGACGTGGTGGATCCGCCAGGCCGTGGCCCGCGCGCTCGCGGACAAGGCTCGGACGATCCGGATGCCCGTCCATATCGTCGAACGCCTCCAGAAGATGAACCGCGCGGAGCGGACGCTCTGGATGGAGCTCGGCCGCGAGCCGACGCTCGACGAGATCGCCGAGGAGGCGAACCTCCCCGTGCAACAGGCGAAGGAGGTACGCGCCGCTGCCCGGGCCTCGACGAGCCTCGACCAGCCCATCGGGGACGAGGACGACGCCGTCTTCGGCGACTTCGTGGCGGGCGACACGCCGCTCCCGGAGGAAGAGGTCGAGGTCACGCTGCGGAGCCAGGCGCTCGCGAACGCGCTCAATGCGCTCCCGGAACGTGACCGCGCGGTCGTCGTGCTGCGCTACGGGCTCGAGGACTCCGAGCCGAAGACGCTCGAGGAGATCGGGCGCCGGCTAGGACTGACGCGCGAGCGCGTGCGGCAGATCGAGCTCGAGTCGCTCAGGCACCTCGCGCGGCTGCACGAGATGGAAGCTGTGGCTCTGTAGCCGCGGCTACGCCGATCGCGGAACCGTCAAAGAGCGAGCGCGCCTGGGTCTCCCCCACGCGCGCCTCGGCCTCCGCGAGCACGAGACGGCCGAGATCTCGTACTTCCTGCGGGCCTCCGCCAGAGGGCGGGGGTTCGCCACACGCGCCGTCCGGCTCGTGACGCAGTGGGCGTTCGACGAGCTCGCGCTCGAACGGATCGAGCTCCGCGTCCCATCCCGAGAACCACGCCTCCCGCCGAGTGGCCGAGCGCGCCGGCTTCACGCGCGAGGGCGTCGAGCGCGCATCGCGCTCGCGGCCCGACGGCACGCGGTTCGACTCGATGGTCTGGTCGCTGCTGCCGACCGACTAGATGTCCCGCCTACAGAGGTTGTGAACGGCTGAGGTT
>Ga0111538_10007889_pt1 | contig 14314 bp, 15 predicted proteins | sample SoiMethybrSBSTD1_FD_79669 | JGI IMG/M metagenome (GOLD analysis project Ga0111538, IMG submission 79669) | Bulk soil microbial communities from a Populus tree surrounding site in Tennessee, USA - Soil MetaG P. TD hybrid SBSTD1 (version 2)... | ecosystem: Environmental > Terrestrial > Soil >... | reverse complement strand
GCCCGGGCACCGTGACGTCGCCGCGCCACGTGGTGTCGCTGCCCTATATCGTGCAAGTCAACTCCATGAACGTGGTGCCCGGCGTCAACGTCACGGCCGGCGAGCAGATCGGCGAGGTCTCCTCGCCGGAGGTCGCCGGCGTCATCGCCACCTACATGCGGGCGCTGGCGGATATCTACGCCCGCGGCGCGGAGCTGCGCATCAAGCTTCGGGTGGCCCAGAAGACGATCGAAGCCTCGCGCGACCTTTTGAAACTCACCGAGCAAACCATCGAGCGCATTGAGGCGACCTCGGCGGCCAGCATGACCTTCCGCGTCGAGATCTACCGTGAGCGCGCACAGGCCCAACGGACCGTGATCACACAGGAGACGGAAATCACCGAGATCGGCACCCAACTGTTTACGCTCGACGAATTCACTTGGCAGATCCGCGAACGCATGGACGAGATCGAGCGCCATTTCCAGGGCGGCAGGATCCGTGCGCCGGTCGCCGGCGTGATTTCGACCAATGTCGCGCATGTCGGCCAGTCGCTGGTGGCGGGCACGCCGATCGCCGAGATTCTCGATCCGACCGATGTCTTCGTCGACTGGTATATCCCGAACGAACGCTTGGCCGACCCCAAGGTGGGCAATGCGGTCTTCGTGCTGTTCGGCAACCGGCGCATTCCCGGAAAGATTGTCGATATTCTGCCGGTGTCCGATGTCTATGCCGGGCGGCAGCTGCAGTTGGGGCGCGACCGCCAGGCGACGCAGATCGCACGCATTCGCTTCGACGCTGATGCGATGCCGCCCGCCCTCAACTCCACGGTCTACATTCACATGTATTACACCGGCGTCACCGCCCGGATCGCCGGCTGGCTGGTGTGGCTATTGGGGCTCGACCGAGCCTGACAACCAGGTATCGCACCATGCAGATTGACGCCGACCAATCGTTGTGCCCGGCCTGCGGCGCCGGCCTCGAACTGTTCCCGGTGTTCCACCACATGATGTGCGCCTATATCGGCCCGGAATATGACTTCGTCCTGAAGGCCGATCGCTTCATCTGCCCGAAATGCCGCCGGCCGATCGTCTCGGGCGATACCGCCTGCGAGATCGTCGGTACCAGCGCGCGCTGCAGCCGCTGCCGCAGCGAGATGGTGGTGTCGCCGCCGGCCAAGGCCGGGCCGTGCTAGCTGCGCCGCGGCTCCTGCGGCCGCAGCACGGAAACGTATTTCGGCCCGTTCACGGCGATGAAACTTGCCATGCGCTCGTCGATGACGCGGCGGCGCGTGCTCGAAGCGTGGCGCAGCAGCAGCTCGCCCCTGGCACCGAACGCGACAAATCCGGTGTGGAAATAGTCTAGATTGGAGCGTCGCGACACAAAGCCGACGATGTCGCCGGGCAGAAGCTTGGCCGCGTTTGCCAGCATCACCGCCTGCGGCGTGACGTCGAGCGTCCAGGAGCGGCGGCCGAGGCCGCGCTCCGAGTCCGAGCTCTTCTCGAGCTTCACGGTTCCGCCGAGATCGACCGGCCGGCAGATGCCGTTCTCGACGTTGTGGCGCGACCAGTCGGCGTAATAATGGTTGCGCTCGCGCCACGTCACCTCGCCGTTGTGGTAGCGGATCCTGCGCAGGGCGTCCTCGAATTCCGCCACGTCGCGCGCCATCGCAGCCGCCAGCACGAATTCGTTGTAGGTCACACAGTCGAAGGCATCCTCGCGCACCACGAAGACTTCTTTTTGGTTTGGACTGCCGATCAGCGTGCGCGCCTGGTAGCGCGTGCCGAGCAGTACGCGAGAAATGGTGTCGATGCGCTGCGAGATGGCGGCTTGCGTCTTGGCCTGCTCGATCAGGCCGGCGATGCGGCGCGGGCCGGCCGCCCAGGTCGAATCGAACGCCAACAACGGCGCACCAGCCAGAAGCTTGAGGATGGTTCTGCGGCGGTGCCTGTGCTGCATCGCTGTCAGTAGCGGACGACCACCAGCCGGTCGTTGCCGGACTCGGCGCCCCAGGCTTCGCCCGGCCGGCCGAGCATCTGACGCACACTGGCGCCGCGCCTGTCGCTCGGGAAGCTCTCGAACTTTTCGGTCGCCGGATCGAACCGCACGATGGCATTGGCGGTAAAATCGGTCAGCCAGATCTTGTCCTGCTCATCGACATAGACCGAATAGCAGCCGGCCCCGGAGTTGCCCGGCAGCCGCCAGGTCTTCCAGGCCTTCGCGACCGGATCGTAGCGGCCGACCTCGCCGGAATGCCAAAGGCTGACCCAGAGAACACCTTTCGAGTCCGACCAGATGCGCCGCGGGCCGACGTTCTTTTTCGGCGGCTCGACGACAGTGGCCTGGCCGGTGCCGGGGTCAATCTTGACGAGATGATCGCCGGCCAGCGAGACGTACCAAATGTCACCTGACGGCGTCGCGGTGATGCCGTAGGGGCCGTAACCCCGTGGCGCCTTCCAGGCGTCGGTCTTGCCGGTCTTGGGATCGACGCGGCCATAGACGCCCGCCTGCCCGGTGAACCAGTAGATGCCGTCCTTGCCGAACACGCCGGTGTTGAGGTTGGCGTTGGGAAACTCTTTCGGCAGCGCAAAGTTCTTGAGCTGCTTGGTCTTGGGATCGTAACGCACGTTGGCGTTCAACCCGCTATCCGTGATCCAGGCAGTGCCATCGGGACCGACAATCACGCCATGCGGCGAGGAGCCCGGCCCGAGCGCAACCAGTTCGACCTTGCCGGTCTTGGGATCGAGAATGCCGAGATGGCCGGAGCCTTGCGCCGAGTACCAGACGGTGCCATCCGGCGCGGCGGCGACATCGTGTGGACGGCCACCCGGCGGCACATTGAAATAGCTCACGCGCGATTGCGCCATTGCGCTGCCCGCGATTGCGAGCGTCACAGCGGCTATTGCCAGAATCCGTACCATGATCTTCTCCGGCACGTTCATTCCGCCGCCTCGCGACCCGGCTTGCGCCAGCGCTCCGCGGCCGCGTCATCGGCGTCTTTGGCGGCGACCCAGCTTTTCGCACCTGCGACCTCGACCTGCTTCCAGAACGGCGCGCGGGTCTTCAGATAATCCATCAGGAATTCCGCGGCCGCGAACGCGGCCTCGCGATGCGACGACGTCGTCACCACCAACACGATGTTCTCGCCTGGCGCGATCCGCCCGTAGCGATGAATGACGGTGACGCCGGCCAGCGGCCAGCGGCTGGTCGCCTCCTCGACGTGGCGCGTGATCTCGGCCTCGGCCATGCCGGCATAGTGCTCGAGCGTCAGCGCCGCGATCGGCGCACCGCTCTCGGTGCCGCGACAGATGCCCGTGAAGGTGACGACCGCGCCGACCTCGGCGTGCCCGCGGGTCAGCGCCGCCGCCTCCTTGGCTGCGTCGAAGTCCTCGCGCTGCAGGCGCACCGTCACGACCGAATTCATGGACAGATTATAGGGAGCCGTCAGCCGCCCGTCATCGGCGGAAAAAATGCAATCTCGCGGGCGCCTTGGATCGTCGCATCGGACTTCACGTGGCTGCGGTCGATCGCGGCGCGAATCACCTTGGGATTTTCAAACGCATAAGCATATTCGTCGCCACGCGAGGCGAGCCAGCGCACCAGCTCGGCGATGGTCGTGACATTGCCGGGCGGCGCGATCTCCTCCTCGGCCTTGCCGATGCGCTCGCGCACCCAGGCGAAATAACAGAGCTTCATCACTCGTCGATCACGTGCTTCAAGCCGGCGCGCAAATAGTCCCAGCCGGTATATAGGGTGACCAGCGCCGAGAGCCATAGCAGCGCCAAGCCGATCGGCGTCACCACCGGATAGACCAGATCGCCGGCGTCGCCCGCGATCAGGAAGCCGACCGCGACCAATTGCCAGGTGGTCTTCCACTTCGCCAGCCGCGACACCGGCACGGACACCCGCAGTTCGGCCAGATACTCGCGCAACCCCGAGACCAGGATCTCGCGGCAAAGGATGATGACGGCGGCAAGCAGCGACCAGCCGCGAATCGTCTCCTCGGCGGCCAGCATCAGCAGGCAGGAGGCGACCAGAAGCTTGTCGGCGATCGGGTCGAGCATGCGGCCGAGCGACGACTGCTGGCCATAGATGCGCGCGAAATAGCCGTCCAACATGTCGGTGATGGCGGCCGAGATGAAAACCGCGAGTGCGAGCCAGCGCAGCCACAGCCCGCCGCCGAGGATGCTCTGCCAGTACATCAGCGCGACCACCACCGGCACGGCGGCGATGCGCGAATAGGTCAGCAGGTTCGGCAGCGCGAGCGGACCCGCCGATAGCGATGGGCTGGCGGTTTTCGTTGTCATCGGCGGCCGACAATACCCCTCGGACCCGGCCCTGGATAGGCGCGCGATCGTGGTGCTCACGTTGAATTCGCGACCTGTGCAAAATGCAGAGCAAAACCTCGCGGTGGTTGTTAAGCTCGGCCCCGACAACAAACTCGGTTCTGACGTGCGCCAAGTCGCCTTCGGAACGTCACAGGGGCTCACATGCGACGATTTGGCGACGCGATTTTGAGCAATATCGGACGATGCGGCGGATTGGCGCTGGTCGTGTCGATTCTCGTAGCCACGCCGGCGCAGGCCGATCCCGGCTACCCGACTCGACCGGTGCGCATCCTGGTACCTTACGGACCGGGCGGCGTCGCCGACACCACGACGCGGATCCTGGCGCAGAAACTGTCGGACCGGCTTGGACAGCAATTCGTCATCGAGAACCGACCCGGCGCCGGCGGCATCGTCGCCGCGAAGGCCGGCGCCATCGCGGCGCCGGACGGCTACACGCTGACACTGACCGGCAACGGCACTGCGATCAGCAAGTCGCTGTTCAAGTCATTGCCCTATGACGTGCTGAAAGACTTTACCCCGATCTCCGTGATGGCTTGGCTCGATCTATTGTTCGCCACCAAGGCCGGCGGCCCGCTGAAAACCATCAACGACATCATAGCGACTGCCAAGGAGCGGCCCGGCAAGCTGAATTTCGGCACCATCGCGCCCGGCAGCACGCAGCATCTGTCGGCCGTGCTGTTCAGGACGACCGCCGATCTCCAGGTCACCCAGATCACCTTCCGCACCACGCCCGATCTCGTCACCGCGCTGTTGCGCGGTGATGTCGACGTCGGAATCGATTATCTCGCCGGCCTCGGAGCCGCACTGAACGACGGGCAGCTTCGCGCGGTTGCTTCGACCGGCGAGACTCGCTCGCGCTCGACACCCGATGTGCCGACCGTGCATGAAAGCGGTCTGCCCGGATTCGTGGTGACGAGCTGGAACGCGGTGTCGGCGCCGGCCGGCACGCCGAGCGACATCGTGCGGCTGCTCAACCGCGAAATCAATGCGGCGCTCAAGCTGCCTGACGTCCAGCAGAAGGCCCTGCAGTTCGGCCTCGACGCGCGCGGCACCACGCCCGAGGAGATGCAGGCGCGGATGATTGCCGACATCGCCAAATGGGCCGCCGTAATCGAGAAGGCCGGCCTGGAGCGGCAATGACCGCCAGGCTGCGGCTGAATTTCGCGATCGCCACCTCGGGTCACACCGCCGCATTGAAAAGCGGCGCGGTACCGATCGAAGGGGTCGAGCCGAACTTCGTCGAGGTGGTACCGATCATTGGCGCGTTCCGGCGCATGGTGCGCGACCTCGAGTTCGACGTCTGCGAGCTGGCGCCGACCACATACCTGATCGCGCGGGCGCGCGGCGCGCCCTACATCGCGCTGCCGATCTTTGTGATGCGGCGATTTCACCACGGCGGCTTCGTGGTGCGCCCCGACGCCGGCATCCGGGTGCCGAAGGACCTCGAAGGCAAGAAGGTCGGCGTGCGCGCCTATTCGGTGACCACAGGCGTGTGGACGCGCGGCATCTTCACCAATGAATACGGCCTCGACTCCGACAAGGTGACCTGGGTGGTCGACGACGAGGAGCACGTCACCGCCCTCAAGCTGCCGCCCAACGTGGTCCACGCGCCGGACGGCAAGTCGCTGGCCGGCATGATGGCAGCGGGCGAATTGCAGGCGGGCTTCACGGGACCGGCAGGAATCGGGCGCGCGGGACCGCCGGTCGGCAACTGGGAGCAAGGCGGCCAGACCGCCGCACAGGTCTATCCCGAATTGATCGCTGACGCCGCCAACGCCGAGGCAGCCTGGTATCGTCGCACCGGCATCTATCCGATCCACGGCACCATCGTGGTGAAGACCGAGGTGCTGGACCGACATCCCTGGGTCGCGCGGTCACTGTTTGCCGCCTTCACCAAGGCCAAGGCGCCATATCTCCAAGCGCTGCCGGGCGGCACGGGCGACAGGCCCGAGGACATGCGCTATCGCGCGCTGGCGCCGCTGGTCGGCGATCCCTTGCCCTATGGCATCGAAGCCAACCGCGCCTCAATCGATGCGCTGATGACCTATGTGCTGCAACAGAGGCTGATTCCGGAACGAATGCCGCTCGAGCAGACGTTCTGCGACCCGGAGCTTGAACCGAGGACCCCATGATCATCGACATCCATCCGCACGTCATCGCCAAGGACAACGTGCGCTATCCGCTGCAGCCGCTGGGCGGCACCCAGAGCACATGGTCGCGCGACCGGCCGACCACGCATGAGATGATGATTGCGGAGATGGACCGCGCCGGCGTCAACAAGTCGGCGCTGGTCCATGCCTCGACCGCCTACGGTCACGACAACTCCTACACCGCCGATGCGATTGCAGCGCATCCCAAGCGCTTCACCGGTGTGTTCTCGATCGACGTGCTGGCGGCCGACAATGTCGAGAGGATGAAGCATTGGCTCTCTCGCGGCTTCTCCGGCATGCGGCTGTTCACTACCGGCTCGACCATGCCGGGCCAGGCGACCTGGTTCGACGATCCGCGCACCTTCCCGGCCTGGCAATACGCCGCCGATCGCGGTGTGCCGGTCTGCATGCAGATGACGCCGCAGGGCTTCCCGCAATTGCGCGCGCTGATCGAGCGCTTCCCCAAAGTCAGGATCATCCTCGACCATCTGGCCCGGCCTGCATTGGTCGACGGCCCGCCGTATGCGGCGGATGCCGAATTCTTCGCGCTGGCGAAGTATCCGAACGTTTTTCTCAAGCTGACGCCGATCAACGTCTCGCCGAAGGACTGGGGCAAGGCGACGCCGCAGTCATTCTTCGGCGCGTTGATCGAGGCCTACGGCGCCAATCGCATTGCCTGGGGCTCGAACTTCCCAGCAACCGAGGGCTCGCTCAAGGACATCATCGGCAAGGCGCGGGACGCGCTGAGCTTCGCCAGCGCAGCCGAGCGCGAATGGATCTTCGGCAAGACCGCGCTGGAGCTTTATCCGAGCCTGAAGGGCTGAAGGTTACGGTCTCATCAGCTCGGCCCGCGGCCGCCGCACTGTCTGCCGGCCGTTCTTGAACACCGCCAGCACCGGCGAATTGGCCGCGACTGCGTGCTGTGGCGTCGGCGCATCGATGATCGTCACGTCGGCCTTCGAGCCGACCTTGATGCCGTAGTCCCTGGCGTTGATCAGCCGTGCCGAGCGTTCGCTGATCATGTTGAACAGCTCCGCCATCCGCTCCGCACGCGCCACCTGCAGGATGTTGGCGTGCAGATTGGCCATTCGAATCAGCGAACCATCGCCGAGCGGCGTGAACGGATTGAGGATGTTGTTCGACGAGATCGAGCAATTGCACCCGGCCTCCGCAAACATGTTGAGATCGGCGACGCAGCGCGGAATGTGATGGTCGACATGGCGGCCGAGCACGAACAGGTCGGTCGCCGGCAATGCCGTGACCGCGACGCCCGCATCGGCGAGCTTCTTGGCAATGTCCTTCTGCTTGTTCATCGGCAGACCGGTCACCTTGGTGACGTGGCCCATGGCGACGCGGCCGCCGTAGTTGTGTTTCTCGGTCAGTTCGGCGACCAGATGGAGGTCGAGGCTCGCCGGATCGTGGCCGGAATCGATATGCATGTCGACGTCAATGTCGTAGCGCCGGGCGAGATCGAACACCCGGCGGATTTGCGCGCCGTGATCGGGGTCGTAGTTCGGCGCGCCGCCAATCACCTTGGCACCCGTCTCCAGCGCTCTGACCAGCGCCTTGTCGGCCTCCGGTGCATTGGACAGGCCTTCCTGCGCGAAAGCGCAGATTTCGAGATCGACCGCCCAGGCGTATTCCTTCTGCAATTGGGTCAGCGCCTCAATGCACTTGGTTCCAACCGGCAAATCGATCTCGGCATGGGTGCGGATGCGGGTGGTGCCATGCTTGATGCAGTCCTCGAGCGACGCTTTGGCACGGGTGTAGATGTCCTCGACCGTGAAGGTCGATTTCACCGCTTGCACACGCTGCATCTGGTTGGGCTGCTCGCGGCTCGGCTCCGGCGGGGCGCGGTCGGCGATCCGCGACTTGTCGAGATGAATGTGGGTTTCGACCAGGCCGCCGCAGCACAGGCAGCCCTGCGCGTCATGCGAGGGTGCGTCGGCGCGCAGGTTCGGTTCGACCGCGGCGATACGGCCTCGCTCGAAACCGATGTCCGTGGTGGCGCTCGCCCCCGGCAAGCGTGCATTGCGAATGACAAAATCGAGCATGGCCCCCGCTCACTTGGTTGACGGCCGACGGCTTATCTTGCCGCCGTCTCGTGGAAGAAGTCATAGATTTTTCGCGCCGTTTCCTCGTTGATGCCGGCGACCTGGGCGAGGTCGGCAAGCGAGGCGCGCTCCACCGCCTTCAGCGTGCCGAAGTGGCGCAGCAGCGCACGCTTGCGGGTCGGGCCGATGCCCGGGATTTCCTGCAACCCGGCCTCGCGGATCGCTTTCTTGCGGCGCACCCGGTGCGAGCCGACCGCGAAGCGATGCGCCTCGTCGCGCAGCCGCTGCACGAAGTAGAGCAGCGGATCGCGCGGTTTGAGCTTCATCGGCGCCTGCTCGGGACGATAGAAGGTCTCGTTGCCGGCATCGCGGTCCGGGCCCTTGGCGACCGCGACCAGCGGTACGTCCTGTACGCCAAGCGCCTGCAGGGTTTCGCGCGCTGCCGTCAGCTGGCCCTGGCCGCCGTCGATCAGCACCAAATCGGGCCAGGGCGAAGCATCCTCCTCGGCCGGCACTGGCATCACGCCTTCGACCGGGATCGGCATCCGCGGCGTCTCCGCCATCAGCCGCTTGAAGCGCCGTTCCAGCATCTCGCGCATCATGCCGAAGTCGTCGCCGGGCGTGAGCTCATCGGAGCGGATGTTGAACTTGCGGTACTGGTTCTTCTGGAAACCCTCCGGCCCGGCGACGATCATGGCGCCGACGGCGTTCGCGCCCTGGATATGGCTGTTGTCGTAGACTTCGATGCGGCGCGGCTCGCGCAGCAGACCGAAGGTCTCGGCCAGCGCCTTGAGAAGCTTGCGCTGCGAGGAGGTGTCGGCGAGCTTGCGGCCGAGCGCCTCGCGCCCGTTGGTCGCGGCATGCTCGACCAGCGCCTTCTTCTCGCCGCGCTGCGGCACCTGGACGTCGACCCTGCGGCCGCTTTTCGCCGTGAGCGCCTCGGCGAGCAGCCCGCGCTCGGGAATCTCGTGCGACAGAAAGATGCAACCGGGCGCCGGCTTGTCGTCGTAGAACTGCGCCAGGAATTCGCCGAGCACCTCGCCGGGCGGCAGCGAGCGCTCGGCCCGCGGAAAATAGGCGCGGTTGCCCCAGTTCTGCCCGGTGCGGAAGAAGAACACCTCGATGCAGGAAAACCCGCTTTCCTGATGGATCGCGAACACGTCGGCCTCTTCGACGCTGCGCGGATTGATGCCCTGGCTGCCCTGCACCGCCGAGAGCGCCGCAAGGCGGTCGCGAAACACTGCGGCGCGCTCGAAATCGAGCCCGGTCGAGGCCTTCTCCATCTCGCCTGCCATCTCCTCCTTCACGGCCTGGCTTTTTCCCGACAGGAACGCATTGGCCTCGCGCACCAGCTCGGCGTAGTCGGAGAATTCGATTTCGTGCGTGCAGGGCGCCGAGCAACGCTTGATCTGGTGCAGCAGGCATGGCCGCGTCCGGCTCTCGAAAAACCCGTCCGAGCAGGAGCGCAACAGGAACGCGCGCTGTAGCGCCGTGATGGTGCGGTTGACCGCCCAGACCGACGCGAACGGACCGTAGTAGCTGCCCTTCCGCGAACGCGCGCCGCGGTGCTTGAGAATTTGCGGCGCCCAGTGATCCGAGGTGATCAGAATGTAGGGAAACGACTTGTCGTCCCGCAACAGTACGTTGAAGCGCGGTCGCAGCCGCTTGATCAGGTTGGCCTCGAGCAGCAGCGCCTCGGTCTCGGTCGCCGTGGAGACGAACTCCATCGACGCGGTCGCGGCGATGACGCGCTGGATGCGGGTGTCGTGTCCGGTCGGCCGCGTGTAGGCGAGGATGCGTTTCTTGATGTTCTTCGCCTTGCCGACGTAGAGCACCTCGCCCGCGGCATCCAACATCCGGTAGACGCCGGGTGACGACGGCGCAAGCTTGGCGTGACGAATGAGCGCGGCGCGGCCGGCAGCAAGCGGCGTCGCGCCTTCGCCGAGCTCGAGGCTGGTTTCCTCGGGCTCAGGCAGCGTCTGCTCGTCGTCTTCCTCGACGAGCTCACTGGCCGGATCGATGTCCTTGTCGCGGCCGGTCATTTCAGAACCCGCGATCTTCCCTGCACGCATCGAACTCAAAACGCGACACCATGGCCGAGCGGCGGACCACCATGGTGAAGAGTTCCCTAATTGGCAGGCTCAAACTTAGGCTTCCCTTGTCGTTAAGCCCTGCGCGTCGCCGGCCTTTTACAGACGATTAAGATAAATATCGCGATAAGGCTTTCATGAAAATGCCGACCTTTCGATCGTAACGCGAGGCGGCGTGGAGGCCAGATGAAGTTCGCGTTCGGTGCGGCCTGCGTCGTATCGGCCATCGTCACGGCGGCCAACGTTCAGGCGCAATCCTGGCAGGGTCCCTACGTCGGCGCCAATCTCGGCTATCAGTGGAGCGCGATCTCGGCGAATGCCACGCGGCCGAGCGGCTTCAACGGCGGCGTGCAGGCGGGCTACAGCTGGCAGCGCCGTGAGTTCGTGTTCGGCGTCGAAACCGATCTTCAGTTTTCCGGCGCCGACGACATGTTCGCGCCATGGAAATTTTCCAACCCCTGGTTCGGCACGTTGCGTGGCCGCGCCGGCTTCCTGCTCAACAACACCACGCTGTTCTATGCGACCGGCGGCATCGCGCTTGGCGAATTGCGCGCGCAAAGCACGCTCACCGGCGCAAGCGAGAGCCGGATCCATCCGGGCTGGGCGCTTGGCGTCGGCGCCGAATTGGCGATCACCGGAAACTGGAGCGCCAAGGTCGAGTTTCTCTACGTCAATCTTTACGACCGGGCCTACGGCTTGACCGGCGCCAATAACGGCATGGATGCGAGCATCCTGCGCATGGGCGTGAACTACCGGTTCTGACCTCAACAATTGTCAGGCGGCGAACCTTGGAACTTTTTTAGCTCGGCTCGCTGGGCTTTGCGTTTTGCGGCATTTCCGTGATGTGGAGGGCCGCATTATCAACATTTAATTGCCCGCCGAGATTCTTAGACAGTGTGTCGGAACCATCAAAAAGCTGCCGCGTTTTCGCGCGGTGTTGGGTTCGTGAAAGGGAGACGGGTATGCGTCGTGTCTTGATCTCGACAATCAGTCTGCTTGCGCTAACGGCTTCAAGTGCGTTCGCCGCCGACATTCCGCGCGCGGCACCGGCTTACAAGGCCCCTGCGATCGTCGCACCGATCTTCAACTGGACCGGCTTCTACATCGGCATCAACGGCGGTTTCGGCTGGGGCACCTCGACGTGGAGCGGGTTCGGCGGCGATGCCGACCCCAAAGGCGGCCTGATCGGCCTCACGCTTGGCTACAACTGGCAGCTGCCGGGCAGCCCGTGGGTGTTCGGCCTCGAAGGCGACATCGACTGGAGCAACATCCACGGCACCTTCGCCAACGCACTTTGTCCGACTGGGTGCGAGATCCGAAACAACTGGCTCGGCACTGGACGCCTCCGCCTCGGCTACGCCATTGATCGCGTTCTGCCCTATGTCACCGGCGGCTTCGCGGTCGGCGACATCAAAGCCACTCGCGGTGGCTTCGCCGGGGTCAGTTCAACTGAGTTCGGCTGGACGGTCGGCGCCGGCATCGAAGCGGCCCTCGCGCCGCAATGGACCGCCAAGCTCGAATACCTTTACGTCGATCTCGGCAGCAACAATTGCAGCGTGGTGGCTTGCGGCATCGCGACCAACGTCGACTTCCGCACCCATCTGCTGCGGGCCGGCTTGAACTTTAGATTCTGACACCTGCGCAGTGCCTCGAGCAGCGTCCCGGAACGCAAAGTTCCGGGACGCTGTTCGCATTTCATCAACAATATAGATTCAGTAATTCTTCACCATCATTGTGGTTAAAGAAGCGTAAAAGAATTCGTTCTATTGATATCGTTGTGCTTTTCATCTTTGAAATACAAACTTGGTGAAGAACAGATTTGGTGTGTCTTTTACGCACTAGACGCTCTGACCTCCGTGAATACTTTGGCGCCAGTTCTCAATGGAGGTTGGCAATGAAGCGTTTTGTGAGTGCGGCTTTGGGATTGGTGGCTCTGGCCGCGGCGACGCCGGCATCGGCTGCCGATCTGCCGCGCAGCATGCCCTACAAGGCGCCGGTGATGATGTCGGTGTTCAACTGGACCGGCTTCTACGCTGGTATCCACACCGGCTACGGCTGGGCGAGCTCCAACGGCATCGACCTGCAGGGTTGGTTCCTCGGCGGTCAGCTCGGTTACAACTGGCAGGCCGTCGGCAGCCCGTGGGTGTTCGGCATCGAATTTGACAGCGCCTGGGCCGACATGGGCCGCACCGACACCTTCGCGACCGGTGCTGGCGTCATCAGCGTTTCATCACGGGCCCACTACATGGGTTCGCTGCGGGGACGGATCGGCCATGCCTGGGACCGCACCATGCTCTACGTCACCGGCGGCGTGGCCTGGGTCAACAACCGGCTCTCGGTCAACACCACGGTCGGCGGCTTCACGTCGGGTCTCTCCGATACCCAGACCCATTTCGGCGGCACCATCGGCCTCGGCGTCGAGCACGCCTTCGCGCCGAATTGGACCGGCAAGATCGAGTACCTCTACACTTCGTACGGCAGCAAGACCTACTTCGCTGGCATTGCCGGTGGCGTCAGCGCCGATGCCGACTCCCACGCTCTCAAGGTCGGCCTCAACTATCTGTTCCGCTAAAAACGCCGGCCGACGTCATTCAACTCAGCCCCGGACCGTAAGGTCCGGGGCTTTTTGTTGATTGGCGCGGGAAACCGGTCAACCAAACAAGCCAGCCGCGAAGTAGCACAACGCACCGATCGCGGCGGTTGCCGGAATGGTGATGATCCAGGCGTAGACGATGTTGGTCGCCACGCTCCAACGCACTGCGGAGAGCCGCTTCGCTGCACCGACGCCGATGATGCAGCCCGTGATGGTGTGCGTGGTCGACACCGGAATCCCCAACCAGGTCGCGGCGAACAGCGTGATCGAGCCGCCGGTTTCGGCGCAAAAGCCCTGCATGGGCGTCAGCCGAGTGATCTTCGATCCCATCGTCTTCACGATCCGCCAGCCGCCGATCAAGGTGCCCAGGCCCATCGCGGCCTGACAGGTGATGACCACCCAGAACGGCACGTGAAATCCGCCTTCGAGATGACCCTGCGAATAGAGCAGCACCGCAATGATGCCCATGGTTTTTTGCGCATCATTGCCGCCGTGGCCGAGCGAATAGAACGAGGCAGAAACGAATTGCAGATTGCGGAAGGTGCTGTCGACCGCATAGGGCGTAAACCGCATGAACAGCCACGACACGATCAGCATCAACATCAGCGCCAGGAAAAACCCGGTCATTGGCGATCCCACAATCGCCAATGCGGTCTTGATCACGCCAGGCCAAACGATCGCGCCGAAGCCGGCCTTGGCCAAGCCGGCGCCCACCAAGCCTCCGATCAGGGCGTGCGAACTCGACGAGGGAATGCCGTAATACCAGGTGATCAGGTTCCAGCTAATCGCGCCCATCAGGGCGCCGAAGATCACCCGGGGATCGGCCACGGTTGCCGCCACGATCCCCCGGCCGACGGTATCGGCCACGTGCAATCCGAAAAACAGAAAGGCGATGAAGTTAAAGAACGCGGCCCACGCCACGGCGTATTGCGGACGCAGCACCCGCGTTGACACGATGGTGGCGATGGAATTTGCAGCGTCGTGCAGGCCGTTGAGAAAATCAAAGGCCAGCGCAACGACGATCAAAGCCACCAAAATGGGAAATGCGATCGCGACGTCCATCACGGACCCAGTATCAAGTTAAACGTGCTCAATGACGATG
>Ga0111538_10007888_pt1 | contig 14315 bp, 8 predicted proteins | sample SoiMethybrSBSTD1_FD_79669 | JGI IMG/M metagenome (GOLD analysis project Ga0111538, IMG submission 79669) | Bulk soil microbial communities from a Populus tree surrounding site in Tennessee, USA - Soil MetaG P. TD hybrid SBSTD1 (version 2)... | ecosystem: Environmental > Terrestrial > Soil > Tree... | reverse complement strand
GATTCCTCCTTCAGATCCGCCTGCGGCGTCGAGCCGAGCGGGAGCCGGCTGCCGATGGCTTTTACGACCAGCGGGAACGGCTGCGCGATCCCGACCGCGCGCAGATCGATCGGGTTCACGATCGCGATATCGAGATAGTTGTTGATCACCGACGGCGAGCGGAACGCGCGGTTGAACGAGACGCGGACCGAGTGCTCGCCCGCCGGCCGGAAGACCGCGGCCAGCCGCGGCGAGAACACCGGATCGTCGAGGTTGCCGAACTTGTCGACCCGGCCGCCGATGGTCAGCCGCACCTTGTCGAAGAAGATTTCGTCCTGCGCGTAGGCGCCGAGCTCGGTGCGGTTCTGGGCCGTCGGCGCGATCGTGATGTCGAAGTTGTTGCGGCGGACGTTGCCGCCGACGCTGAACACCTGCCGCGTGCCGGCGCGAATCGCATCGCCGACCTCGAAGTCGTAGGTCTGGGTCGAGAAATTCAGCTGCAGCGGCTGGCCGGTCGCCGGATTCGGCAGCAGCAGGTTCGGCGCTTCGGCGCTCGTGAGGTTGGTGAAGAAGTTCACCTTGAGCGCGTCCTTGCGGTAGTTGACCTTGCCGTAGCCCATCACCGAGCCCGGCTGGATATTGAAGGGGCCGATGCCGGTGTGGATGATGCCGCTGGTGCCGGCGACGCCGCCCTGGTAGGTGATGCGGCCGCCGCTGATCTCCTGATCGACGCGGGCGTCGAACTTCGGCTGGCTCGTCCCTTCGTTCTCGAACGCCGTGCCGAACGCGCCGGTCGAGTCGCTGGGATAGCTCGCGCCGCCGACGAACTGCGTCGGGTCGCGCGGATCCTGGATCCGCGGAATCGTGCCGGTCGGCCGCGGCAGCGGATCGGAGTTGAAGTAGCCGGCCGATACGCGATACGACCAGATCGAGTTGGGCGCCTGGGCCACCGTCGCGTTGGCGCCGAACAGCTTGCCGACCCCTTTGCCGACGCCCGATCCGGCGTCGCGATCGAAGAAGCCGCCCTGAATCGATACGGTCGTGCCCGGCGCCTGGCGCGGCGTCTTCGTGATCACGTTGACCACGCCGGTCAGCGCGTTCGCGCCCCAGACCGCCGACGCCGGGCCGCGGATCACCTCGATCTGCCGGATGTCCGACATGTTCGAGGGCAGGAAGTCCCACAGCACCAGGCCGAAGAAATCGAGGTAGATCGAGCGGTCGTCGAGCAGCACGAGCTGCGAGTTGGTCAGCGTCGAGGTGCCCTGGCGGTTGGTGACGTTGATGTCGCGCGCGGAGAGCTGGATGACGTTGACGCCCGGCAGGGCGCGCAGCAAGTCGCCGTAATTCTGCGCCGGCGTGCTGGCGAGCACGTCGCTGGTGACCAGGCTGATCGTCGCCGGCGCGTCGATCAGCGCGGTATCGGACTTCGACGCGCTGACGACGATGGTGTCGGTGAGGCTGGCCAGCGAGAGGCTGATCGCCGGCACCTCGACGTTGGATCCGCTGACGACGACGTCGCGCGTTGCCGGGGCAAAGCCGGGCAGTATTGCGTTGACCTTATATGTACCGTTGGCGACGTTGGCGAAGCTGTATTCGCCGCGCGCTCCGGAGACGGCCGACTGCACGCCTCCCGGACCGTCGAGCGTCACGGTCGCGCCGGGGACGGCGGCGCCGGTTTGATCGGTGATCGTCCCGGTGATAGTCGCGGTCTGGGCGGCGGCAGGGCTGGCGAGCGCGCATACCAGCGCGAGTGTGTAGAGCGAACGAAGCATTCGCGCCCCTCCTTCGATGGGCTGAATGCGAGCGTACCTGACAGTCGATAGGAAAAAAAGAAGGCGGGCCCGAACACTGCGCAAGCCAGCACAGCAGCAATGGCACTGAACCTCGGAGATCACGGAGACTCAGAGAAGAGCAGTTCTCTGAGCCTCCGTGTCTCTGTGCCGTTGTCTACCGTCCCTGACTCGACGTCCGCGTCGCGCCGCCCGGCAGGCGGAACGCGAGGTACTCGCCCGAGTACACGCCGCCGGCGACGGCGACGATGATGTACTGCTTGCCGTCGGCAAGATAGGTCATCGGCGAGCCGCTCTGCGGCGCCGGCATCCAGACTTCGCCGACCTGGTTGCCGTTGTTCTTGTCGTAGGCGCGCAGCATCGCGCCGCGCTGGCGTCCAGGTGGCGATGTCACCGTCGGATCGCCCATCACTACCAGCGTCTTGGTCACCATCAGCCCGACGCCTGACGTGCCCGGTTGTCCCGTCTTCGGGATGTTCTTGCCGGCGAGCAGCGGGTGGTTGCGGATGTTGTCGGGCGTATCGCCGTGCGGCACTTGCCACACGATTTCGCCCTTGTCCACGTTCATCGCCGTGAGCAGGCCGTACGGCGGCTTGATCATCGGCAGGCCCTGCACGTTCAATCCGACCGTCGGTCCGCCGTCAGCGGGCGGATTCGCGGGCGGCGGCGGCGGGCCTGCCTGCTGCGGCGGGCGCGGCGGCGCGTCGGCCGCGCAGCAGTCGCCGGGGCCCATCACCTCGCGGAACTCCTGGCCGGCGATGCCCGACACGTAGCCGATGTCGGAGAACTCCTTCGGCGGTGCCACCAGCGAGCGGGCGCCGACACCCATGTTGCCGGCCTGCAGGTACGCGACGTGCGTTTCCGGATCCGCGGCGGAGCCCGGCCAGTTGGTCGCCGTCGATGCGACCAGCGCGCCATAGAGCGGCCCGTTGACGTTGCCGAGGATCGGCGGCGTGAACGGCGACGGTTCGTAGCGATAGCGCTTCAGCCGCTCGAGCGCCTGCGCGCGCAGCTCCGGCGTGAAGTCGATGAGATCGTCCGGCACCTTGATCATGTTGCGCGCGTAGGCCGGCGGCTTGGTCGGGAAGGGTTGGGTCGGCGACAGCTTCTCGCCCGGGATGTCGGACTGCGGCACCGGCCGCTCTTCGATCGGCCACACCGGCTGCCCGGTCACGCGGTCGAAGACGTACAGCCATCCGAGCTTGCTCGGGAGCGAGACCGCCTTGATCGTCTTGCCGTTGGCGTTGATGTCGAAAATGAGCGGCGCCGACGAGTTGTCGAAGTTCCAGATCGGATGGTGCACGAGCTGGAAGTGCCACTTGCGCTGCCCGGTCTTGAGATCGACGCAGACGAGGCTCTCGGCGAAGAGGTTGTTGCCCGGACGATGGCCGCCGTAGAAGTCGGAGGTCGGCGTCTCCACCGGCAGATACACGAGGCCGAGCTCCTCGTCAGCCGTGATCTGCGTCCAGACGCCGGTGTTGCCGTTGACCGCCCACGATTCCTTCTCCCAGGTGTCGTTGCCGAACTCGCCGGGACGCGGAATCGTGTTGAAGGTCCACAGCAGCTTGCCGGTGCGCACGTCGAACGCCCGAACCAGGCCCTTGGTGTTGTTGTGGGTCGAGACCGTGGCGCCCTCGCGCATCGCCGAGCCGATGATGATCACGTCCTTGACGATCGCCGGCGTCGAGTGGACGCCGATCTCGCCGGTCTCCAGATCGATCTGCTCGGCGCGCCCCTTGACGACACCGAGCTTCAGATCGAGGACGCCGCCCTTGCCGAAGCTCTGGATCATCGAGCCGGTCTTGGCGTTCAGCTCGACCAGCTGAAAGCCGGTGGTGACGTAGACGATCCGCTCGTCGCCCCTGCCGTCGGTCCAGTACGAGACGCCGCGGCCCGACAGCTGGCGCGGCGACACCGCGGCCCGGCGGCCTTCGCGCAGGCTGTGCGTCCAGTTGACTTCGCCGGTGCGGCCGTCGAGCGACACGACCGATCGGCGCGTGCCGCCGGTGGTGTACAGCGTGCCGCGGATGGCGATCGGGGTGCCCTCGAGCTTGAACTCCGGCCGCGGGCCGAGGTTATCGGTCTTGAACCGCCACGCGACCTCGAGGTCCTTGAAATTCGAGGCGTTGATCTGATCGAGCGGCATGTAGCGGTTGCCCCGCATGTCCGCGGTGTAATGCCACCAGTCGCCGGCCTTGGTCGACGGTTGGCCCGGCGCCTGGCCGGAGACGGCCGGGCGGAGCCAGACGAGGGCGGCGATAGCGAGGATGAGCGCCGGTCCGATGCGTAGGAATCGTCGGGACATCGTTCCACTCCCTTCGGGCTGCCGAATGCGAGCGCAGTGCGGGGGCAGTCTAGCGCGGTTGGCGAGTAAGTCGAAAGTCCTAAGTCGAAAGTCCTAAGTCGAAAGTCACAAGTCGAAAGTCGAAAGTCGAAAGTCCCCAGTCGGGCGTCGAAAAGTCGCAAGTGATCCGACGGTCGAGAGGTAGTAGAGTCATGCCGCACAAGGAGGGTGGGATGCGAATGAGACCAGCCGTCCTGACGTTGGCGCTGTCGGTGGTCTTTGCACACGGATTGCTGGTTGCGGCCGGCGACGAGCCGCCGCCGCCATGGGCCTACGGCTTCACGGCCGCGGCCGGCCCGTCATCCGCCGCGGCGGCACCCGCGCCGCCCGCCGCCGGGGCGCCCGCCGCCCAGCCCGCGCCCGACCCGACGCCGCGGCAGGTGCCGGGCAGCACGGCAACCTTCACCCTCGCCGAGATCCGGAACGGCTTCGGTCCCGCCGACTGGTTCCCCGGCGACCATCCGCCGATGCCCGAGGTCGTCGCGCATGGCAAGCGACCCGAGGTGCGCGCCTGCTCGCTGTGCCATTACCCGAACGGCAAGGGACGTCCCGAGAACGCGGGCGTCTCGGGCTTGCCGGTCTCCTACTTCATCCAGACGATGAACGATTTCAAGAACGGCGCCCGGAAGAGCGCCGACGCGCGCAAGGCGAACACCAACATCATGATCGCCATCGCCAAGGGGATGACCGACGAGGAGATCAAGGCGGCCGCCGATTATTTTGCCGCGATGAAGTGGACGCCATGGATCAAGGTCGTCGAAACCGCGACGGTGCCGAAGACGCGCATCGCCGGCGGCATGTTCCTCAAGCTGGAGAGCGAGGAAACCGAACCAATCGGCGGCCGCATCATCGAGACGCCGGTGGACGTGGAACGCACCGAGGTTCTGCGCGATCCGCGCTCGTCGTTCATCGCCTACGTGCCGGTCGGCAGCATCAAGAAGGGCGAGGCGCTGGTCAAAACCGGCGGCGGCGGGAAGACCACGGCCTGCAGTGTGTGTCACGGGCCGGAGTTGAAAGGACTTGGCCCCGTGCCCGGCCTCGCCGGCCGGTCGCCGAGTTATACGGTGCGCCAGCTGTACGACACTCAGCATGGCGTGCGCAATGGCGTGTGGGCCGATCTGATGAAGCCGGTGGTGGCGAAGCTCACCAGCGAGGACATGCTGGCAATTGCGGCGTACACCGCTTCGCTGACGCCGTGACTGATGCTGGTTGCTAGTCGCTAGTTGCTGGTTGCTAGTGTTGCTGGTTGGTAGTTGCTGGTTGCCGGTTGCTGATTCAGTCGTGACAGCCAGCAACTAGCATCCAGCCACCAGCAACTACTTCATCGTCCACAGAAAGACGTCCTCGCCGTCGACGACGATCTGTTTCTCCGGCATCCACTTGCCGATCGGAAACTGGTGTGAGACGACTCGCGCGCCCGGCCGCAGCTCGCGTTTCAGCTTGGCTTCGAGCCGCGCGTTGACGGTTTCCGACAGCCACAGCGTCACCACCGTCGCCCGGGACAGATCTTCGGCAAAGAGATCGCCGTGCACGAAGGTCACGCGATCGTCGACCTCGCCTTCGCGCGCCACCTGCCGCGAAATCTCGACCAGGCGCGGATCGATCTCGATGCCGACGCCGCGCGCGCCGTACTTCTGCGCCGCGAGGATGACGATGCGGCCGTCGCCCGATCCGAGGTCGTAGACGACGTCGCCGGGCGTGACGCCGGCGAGCTTCAGCATCGCGTCGGCAACCGGCTGCGGGGTGGCGACGAAGTGGATGTCGGGTTGCTTAGCCGGGGGCTGCGCTGCAATTCCGGAAACGGACAATCCGGACACCGCCAGCGTCAACACGACCAACGCGCGCGAAAAGCCTCGGGCCACGGCGTCGAACAGCGTAGCAGAGAGACCAGCCGCGGGCGGGGACTTTCGTCGGGGTCGCGCCCGCGGTGCGGCGCCCGCTTCACACGTCGGCGTTGATCGCCGCGATCGGATCGACGCGACGCGCCCGCCTGGCCGGCAGGTAGCACGCCAGTGCCGCCACGGCGGCGAGGAGCAGCGGTGCGGCGACGTAGGTAGCCGGGTCGTTCGCGGCCACGCCGAACAGCATCGCGCGCAGGGCGCGCGCGACGATCGCGGCGCCGCCGAGGCCGGCGATCGTGCCGGCGGCTGCCAGCATCAGACCCTGACGCACGAGCGGCGCCGTCGCCTGCGCCGGCGTCGCGCCGAGGGCGATGCGCAGCGCGATCTCGCGCGATCGCTGCTGCGCGGCGTAGGCCATCGTCCCGTAGAGGCCGGTCATCGCGAGCACGATGGCCATTGCGGCGAAGATGCCCAGCAGCCATGCCCGGAACCGCGGTTGCCCGACCGCGGCGGCGACGACATCGTCCATCGGCCGCGGCGGTGGAACCGGGATCGTCGAGTCGACGCTCCACACCGCTTCACGAACTCCGGCGGCAATGCGTGCCGGGTCGAGCGGCGTGCGCAGCACGACTGCCATCGACGGCCACGGCATCTGCGCGTGCGGCAGGAAGATCTGCGGCTCCGCCGCCTGTTCGAGCCCGAAATGCCTGATGTCACCCACGACGCCGACGATTTCGCGCGTCGTCGGCTGTCCCGGCACGATGGCGAGGTCGTGTGTGATGCGGCGGCCGATCGGATCCTGGTTCGGCCAGAAGCGGCGGGCCATCGACTCGTTGATGATCGCGACGCCGGGTGCGTTGCCGCGATCGCGCTCGTCGAAGGCTCGGCCGCGCGTGATCGCAACTCGAATGGTGGAGAAATAGTCGGGCCCGATCACATGCACCGGCGCCGAAGGACGCTGGCCGATCGGCTGCGGTGGTTCACCGGCGATCGAGAACGTGCTGTCGTCGACGAAGAAGCGCGCCCGTGGATCGAGCGGCAGCCCCAGGGTCACCGCGGCCGACTCGACTCCGGGCAGATCCCGCAGCCGCGCGATCAGTCCCTCGAAGAACGCCGCGCTCGCCGGCGCGCTGGCGCGGCCGCGCGGCAGCTCGATTCGATCGACGATCAGCACGGACGAACCGCTGAACCCGGTGTCGACCCGCTGGAGCCGCGCGAGGCTCTGCACGAGCAGCACAGCGCCGACCGTCAGCATCATCGACAGCGCGATTTCCGCCACGACCAGCAACTGTCGCGCCCGCTGCCCGGCGCCGGCCACCAGGGCGCGCCCCGATGCGGCGAGCGCGTCGTGCAGGCGATGGGCGCGGATCTGGAAGGCGGGCGCAACGCCGAAGAGCAGACCGGTAGCGGTTGCGAGCAGGAAGGTGAACGCCGCCACGCCGCCATCGATCCGGACGTCGTCCAGCCGCGGGATGTCGGCCGGTGCTAGTCGTACGAACACTCGGAGCGTCCACGCGGAGACGACCAGGGCGAGCGCGCCGCCGGCGAAGGCGATCACGAGGCTCTCGGTGATCATCTGGCGCGCCAGCCGCGCGCGCCCGGCGCCGAGCGCCATGCGGATGGTCACCTCGCGCGTCCGCCGGGAGGCGCGCACGAGCATCAGGCCGCCGACGTTCGCGCAGGCGACGAGGAGGACGCAGCCGACCGCCGCGGCCAGGAGCAGCAGCGCCGGCCTCACCGAACCGACGACGGTGTCGTGCAGCGGCACGACCGTAAAGGTGGCGAGGCGGTTTGCGTCCGGGTACTCGCGTGCGAGGCGGCTGCCCAGCCGTTCCATTTCGGATTGCGCCTGACTGGCCGTGATCGATGTGGCGAGGCGCGCGACGACATTCAGGATCCGGTACTCGCGGTAGCGTTCGACGCGGATCGCGGGATTGGGCGGCTGGGTCCGCGACAGGCGCAGCGGCAGCCACATTTCCGTGCCGGCCGTCGGAAACTCGAAGCCACGAGGCATCACGCCGACGATGCGGGTCGGGAGCCCGTCCAGCATCAGGTCGCGGCCGATCGCGTCGGCCGCGCCGCCGAATCGCCGCTGCCACAAGCCGTATCCGAGAATCGCCACCCGCGCGGCACCAGGAACATCGTCGTTCGCGGCGAAGGCGCGCCCCGCTGCCGGGTTGATGCCCAGCACCCTGAACAGATCGGCGGAACAGGTCGCAGCCAGCACCTTCTCCGGCTCGATGCCGGCGCCGGCGATGCTGACGCTCGGGCTCCAGTAGGCGGCGATTCCGGCGAACGATCGCGCTTCGTCGCGCAGATCGAAATAGTTCGGCGGCGAGATCGGCGAGGGCGCCGCGGAGCCGCCGCTGCTCACCTGCGCGATCGCTACGAGCTCAAATGGGCGCGGGTACGGCAGCGCGCGCAGCAGCACCGCGTTGACGACGCTGAAGATGGCGCTGTTGACGCCGATCGCCAGGGCCAGAACCGCGAGCACCACGATGGTGAACAGCGGGTGGCGCACGTAGAGGCGCACCGCGAGCCGGATGTCCTGCCAGATCGAGCTCATGTCTGTTTTGCCCGGTTGGCCAAATCGCCCGCCACCGGCCTCGAGGGAAGTCTACGCCTGGGTGCTTCGAACCAGGCGTTCGATCTCGCGGTATTCGCGCCAGTGGCGCCAGCTCACCGACAGAAACCCGGCGACGGGGATCGCCAGGATCACGCCCGCGGCGCCGGCGAGCACGGCGCCGATCCAGATCGTCAGGATGACGGCGAGCGTCGGCATGTGCATGCCGCGGCGGATGAGGCGCGGGTAGATCAGGTAGTCCTGCACGACGCGCAGGGCGCCGAGGAACACAATCACCGCCAGCACGCGGTCGCCGGCCTGCGAGCCGGCGACGATCAGCGCGGTCAACGGTCCGATCGCCGGCACGAGTTCCAGCACGCCTGCCGAGACGCCGAGCGACACGGCGGAAGGGAGGCCGAGCAGCACGAAGCCGGCGACGCAGATCAGGCCGACGATCACCGCGGCCGCGGTCTGCGCGCGGACGTAGCCTGCCAGCGCGCTGTTGACGTCGCGCAGGTACTCCTCCGCGCGCCACTGCAGGTGCCCGCGCGGCAGCACGCGCAGGGTCGAGCGCTGAAATCCCGGCGCCGCCGTCAGCAGGACGAACGCCAGGACTGGCGCCACCACCAGCCACTCCGCGTAGCGCGCCGCGGCAATCAGCTCGTTCAGCGTCGCCCGCGCTTCACGCTCGATGTAGCTGACCAGCCGCTCGAGCCGGACGACGAGGCCGCGGCGGGCGATCGCCGAGATCGGCGCGCGCGCGAGCAGGCGCTCGAACGGCTCGAAGTTGCCGCCGGTGAAGAGCCGTTCGACGGCGCGCGGCGCGGTGACGCGCACCCAATGCACCGCATCGTCCCGCGCGCCGCGCCACACGAAGGCGCCGGGGACGAACACGGTGAGATAGATCAGCACGAGCGCGATCGGGCGCGACACCGGACGCTGGCGCGGTCCGATGCGGACGCGGCGGCGGATCGCTGCCACCACCGGCGCCAGCATGTGCGCGAAGAAGACCGACAGCAGCAGCAGGACGGCAACGCCCTGCAATGCCCCAACCATTGCTCCAAACGTTACAACAGGGCCGCGCTTGCGACACGATGCTCGGGCGCCGGTAGAATAACCGGATGCGAATCCACACCCGCAGCTCGGCCTCGCGAGCGGCCGCACTCATCGCCTTCATCGCCGCGCTCGTCGCCTTCCCTGAGCGAGCCGCACCGGCTTCATCGCCTGCGGCGAGTCGAGGGGTCGCGGCCGCGGCCCAGGAACGGGACCGCGCAAGAATTCCCGACCAGTACAAGTGGAACCTGACCGAGGTGTACCCCAACGAAGCGGCCTGGCGCGCCGCCAAGGACAAGCTCACCGCCGACCTGCCGCAGCTGCGCCAGTTCCAGGGCAAGCTCGCCTCGGCGCCGGCGACGCTGGCCGACGCGCTCGACCAGCTCTATGCGTTCGACAAGGAGCTGTCGCGGCTCGGCGCTTACGCGGGGATGCTCGCCGATCAGGACACGCGCGATGCGGCGCACCAGGGCATGCGGCAGGAGATCTCGCAGCTGGCCTCGACCTTCTCGGCGGAGGCCGCGTACTTGGAGCCGGAGCTCTTGCGCGCGGGCAAGCCGACGCTCGACAAGTTCCTCGCCGCCGAGCCGCGGCTGAAGATCTATCGCTTCTACGTCGAGGACGTCGCCCGCCGCGCCGCGCACACGCTGAGCGAGAGCGAGGAGAAGATCCTCGCCGCCGCCGGGCCGCTCGCCGGCGCGCCGTCAGACACCTACGGCATCCTCGCCAACGCCGACTTTCCGTACCCGTCGGCGACCCTCAGCGATGGCCGCACGGTCAAGCTCGATCAGGCGGCGTTCAACGATCTGCGGGCGCTGCCCAACCGCGCCGACCGCCAGAAAGTGATGTCGACCTTCTTCAACGCGCTCGGCAGCTACAACCGGACGTTCGGCACGACGATCAACGGCGAGGCGCAGAAGCTGCTGTTCTTCGCCAGGGCGCGGAAGTACCCGACGACGCTGGAGATGGCGCTCGACGGCCCGAACATCCCGGTCTCGGTCTACACCCGGCTGGTCGACGGCGTGAACCGGAACCTGCCGGCGTTCCATCGCTACCTGAAGCTGCGCCAGCGAATCCTCAACCTCGACGCGGTGCACTACTACGATCTCTACGCGCCGCTGGTCGGCTCGGTGAAGCTCGAATACACCCCGGAAGAAGCGCAGAAGCTCGTCCTCGACGCGGTCGCGCCGCTCGGCGCCGACTATCAGGCGACCATCCAGCGCGCGTTCAAGGATCGCTGGATCGATCTGCTGCCGAACGAGGGCAAGCGCTCCGGCGCCTATTCGCAGGGCGGCGCCTACGACGTGCACCCGTACATGCTGATCAACTTCAACGGCAAGTACGCCGACGTCAGCACCATCGCCCACGAGCTCGGCCACACGATGCAGAGCTACTACTCGAACAAGACGCAGCCCTATCCGCTCGCGGGGTATCCGATCTTCGTCGCCGAGGTCGCGTCGACCTTCAACGAGTCGCTGCTCATCGATCACGTGCTGCGCAACATCAAGGACGACGACACGCGGCTGTCGCTGCTCGGCAACTATCTCGAGAACATCAAGGGCACCATGTTCCGCCAGACGCAGTTCGCCGAGTTCGAGCTGCGGCTGCACGAGATGGCCGGCAAGGGCGAACCGATCACCGGCGCGGCGATGTCGAAGCTGTATCTCGACATCACGCGCAAGTACTACGGCCACGACAAGGGCGTCGCCGTGGTCGACGACTACATCGCCCACGAGTGGAGCTTCATCCCGCACTTCTACCGCGACTTCTACGTCTTCCAGTACGCGACCTCGTTCATGGCCTCCGAGGCGCTGGCTGCGAAGGTGAAGGCCGGCGACCGGACGGCGAAGGAGCGCTACCTGAAATTCCTGAGCGCGGGAGGTTCTGCCTACCCGATTGATCTGCTGCGCGAGGCGGGCGTCGACATGACCACCGACGAGCCGCTCGAGCTGACGATCAAGACGATGAACCGGGTGATGGACGAGATGGAGGCGATCGTCGCGCGGCGCCGGCCGACGGCCGCCCGATAGCCACCAGCGACGACGCGGTACGGAAGTACCAACGCCCTTCGACCAGCGCCGGGGAGGCAAGCACCGGCTCGCCCAGCTGATTCACGTGCGACAGGGTGAATGTCCGCCCCGCCTTCAGCACGAACGTCTCGCCGTCGTCGTTGGTGAAGAACACTTCACCGTTGACGGCGACCGGTGACGCCGAGAATCCCTCGCGCCGCTCCGAACCGAGCCGGCCCTGGAAGAGCACCGTCCCGCTCTTTGCCTCATACGCGGTGACGATGCTCTGCATGTCGTTCACCAGATACAGCACGTCGCCGAGCAGGAGCGGCGACGGCACGAACGGCGAGCCTCGCGACACCGACCAGGCGACGTGCGTCGCGGTGACGTCGCCGCTGCCGCCGGGGCGAATCGCCATCGTCGGGCCGGCGCGGCCCGACGCGCAGTAGACGAGACCGTGGCCGACGACAGGCGTCGGAATCACCTCGTAGGTGTTGCCGGCGACCGACCACAGCTCCCGTCCGGTTGCCGGATCGTAGGCCTGCACGCGGCGCTGGCTGCTGACGATGAGCTCGTCGCGGCCGTTGGCGGCAATCACCACCGGCGTGCCCCAGCCGACGCTCGCGTCGCGCGGCGTGCGCCACAGCGGCTTGCCGGTTGCGGTGTCGAACGCGGCGACAAACGATCCGCCGGCGTCGCTGCCCCCGTGATCCTGATAGATGAACAGGCGATCCTTGTAGAGCACCGGCGAGCCGGCACTGCCGTGATAGTTCGAGAGGCGGCCGATCTCGCGGTGCCAGATGATCCGGCCGTCGAGATCGATCGCCAGCAGGCCGTTGCTGCCAAACGACGCGTAGACGCGGCGTCCGTCGGTCGCCGGCGTGGCCGACGCGTGGCCGTTCTTCGGGTGGCCGAACTCGATGCCGCGCTGCGGCACGAAGGTTTCGAAGAGCTGCTTGCCGTCGGCGCGGCGGAACCCGAGGATCGAGAGGCGCTGGCCGCCGTCGTAGGCGGTGGTCAGGAAGATGCGATCGCCCCAGACAATCGGCGACGAGTTGCCGCGCCCCGGGACCGGCGTGCGCCAGGCGACATTTTCCTGTGCCGACCACCGGTTCGGATACGGACCGTCGGGCACGAGGCCCTGTCCCGATGGCCCTCTCCAGCGCGGCCAGTACGTCGCCGCGACGCCTTCCGCCTCGATCATGCGAACCGCATCAGGCGCCCGCTGCGCAGCGGCGCCAGCCGCGAGCACGAGAATCAGCGCTGCCACCACGCGAAGCGACCGAACCATGGGGTCAGATTAAACGACTTCCGACTTTCGACCTTCGACTTTCGACTGAAGACTTTCGACTGAGGACTTTCGACTGAAGACTTTCGACTGAGGACTTTCGACTCCCGACTTAAGCTATCCTCTCGACCGTGACAACAGCCCGCACAGATACGCTCGAGCAAACCTACACGACGAGTCTCCTGAAGCTGGCGGGCCCCGGGCTGATTGTCGCGGCCGCCGGCATCGGCTCCGGCGACGTCGTCTCGGCGACGGTGGGCGGGGCGAAGTACGGCGTCATCCTGCTCTGGGGCGTCGCCCTCGGCGCCTTCTTCAAGTTCGTGCTCACCGAAGGCATCGCGCGCTGGCAGCTCGCGACCGGATCGACGGTCGTCGAAGGCTGGGCCGAGCACCTGCCGGCGTGGGTCAACATCTACTTCGGCGCGTATCTGGTCGTCTGGACCGTCGCCGTCAGCGCCGCGCTGACCAACGCCACCGGCCTCGGCATCGCCAACCTCACCGGCGGCGCGATCTCGCAGCCGTGGGGCGCCGTCGCCCACAGCCTCTTCGGCTTCGCCTTCGTCTGGTTCGGCGGCTACAGCGGGTTCGAGAAGCTGATGAAGACGCTGGTCGCGATCATGGGCTTCAGCATCCTGACCTGCGCGGCGCTGACGCTGCACGATCCGCTGCCGGCGCTGCGCGGCCTGGTGGTGCCGGTGATTCCCGCGGGCAGCGGCACCTACGTCCTGTCGATCATCGGCGGCATCGGCGGATCGATCACGATGCTGTCCTACAACTACTGGATGCGCGAAGAGAAGATGACCGGCGCGGCGGCGCTGGGCTACGTCCGCGGCGACGTCGGCATCGCTTACGTCTTCACCGCGCTCTTCGGCATCTCGATCATGCTGATCGCGAACCAGGCGTTCTACCTGCCGGGCGTCACCATCACCGACGCGCAGGCGGTGCCGAAGATGGCGGAGACGCTAGGCACGATGCTCGGGCGGTTCGGCGTGCTCGCCTACTCGATCGGCTTCTGGGCCGCGGTCTTCGCGTCGCTGCTCGGCGTGTGGCAGAGCGTGCCCTACCTTTACGCCGACTTCTACGGCATCGCCCGCAAGCTGCCGCCGGCGGCGCGCGACCAGATCACCAATGTGCGGTCGACGCCTTACCGGCTCGCGCTCGTGTTCATCACGCTGGCGCCGCTGCCGTTCGCCTTCATCCGCCGGCCGCTGATCATCATCGTCACCTACACGATCGTCGGCAGCCTGTTCGTGCCGTTCCTGGCGGCGACGCTGCTGTATCTCAACAACCGCGTCCGGTGGGCCGCCCCCGTGCCGCGCAATCACTGGACGACCAACGCCCTGCTCGTGGTCATCCTCGCGATGTTCCTCGTCGTCGGCGCGCAGGAAGTGTTGAACGCGTTGTAGGAGGTGACCGTGCGAAGGTTGGCAGTCGCAACCATGCTCGCG
>Ga0111538_10007886_pt1 | contig 14316 bp, 10 predicted proteins | sample SoiMethybrSBSTD1_FD_79669 | JGI IMG/M metagenome (GOLD analysis project Ga0111538, IMG submission 79669) | Bulk soil microbial communities from a Populus tree surrounding site in Tennessee, USA - Soil MetaG P. TD hybrid SBSTD1 (version 2)... | ecosystem: Environmental > Terrestrial > Soil >... | reverse complement strand
GCGAGAGCCGGACACGCGCTGAACGAGTTTTCGGTCGCGAGGTTTTGGTTCGACATATTCCGCACCGCATCAAAAGTACAACGGCCGCTGTGGATGCCGTTTCCATTGCGCAGCGCCGATGCTTCCTGTGTGCGGACAATCTCGATCCCGAGGAGCAGGGCATTGCCTTCGAGGATGGATTCACCCTTTACTGCAACCCGTTTCCTATTCTTGAGCGGCACCTCACTATCGTGCATGCGGACCATACGCCTCAGCGGATTGCCGGAAATTTCCGTCCGTTTTTGAAGATCGCCCAGGCACTGCCCGACTCGTTCATCATCTACAACGGGCCCCAGTGCGGCGCCTCGGCGCCGGACCATCTGCACTTTCAGTCGTGCTCTCGCGCGATCTTTCCCATCGAGAACGACGTGCTGGACGGATACATCCCGCGGGTTCTCGTATTTCGCGATAAGCACCTGTCGCCTCTGCTTCTCCGTCTTGAGAGAGTTGTGGACGTCCTCGCGACAGTCTCGCGTGTTACGACAGAGCCCATGATCAATGTTGCCGCGTTCTTTTCGGGAGACGAGTGGACGGTATTGATCTTCCCGAGAGGAAAGCATCGACCCCGCGTTTACGAAACGAAAGAGCTGACTGTCAGCCCGGCGACCATCGATCTGTGTGGTGTCTTCGTGGTTCCAGTCGCTTCCGATTACGAAAAGATTCGCGGAACGGATATTGAGAAGATACTTGAAGAGGTCACGCTGCCGGCGGAGCAGTTCGAAGCAGTGCGAAGAATTCTGGAGGAGAAGCCATGAACCTGGCCGTTGGATTGATGGAGGGGAGGGATTCCGTTAACGTCGATCTTCGGGGAATGTTCAAAGATGCGGGGGGGCGGACATTCTCGCCAGGCCAGTACTCCTTTACGGATGAGATTGTGTTAAGCCCACAAGACCCCGGGGCTTCTCTTGCAATCGACGACGTCACGATCGGCATCGGTTTTCACTGGGAAAGAAAAGAGCGCCAGGTGTTCCGCGGCGGCCTCCGCCTCTTGCGCCGCAAGGGCCTTACGGTCATCAACGACGTTCCGCTGGAGGAGTACGTAGCCAGCGTCATCTCGTCCGAAATGAGCGGTTCGTGTCCTCTAGATCTTTTGAAAGCGCATGCGGTCATTTCCAGAAGCTGGTTGTGCTATCCCAAGCTGAATCCCGAAAGCGTCGGGCCAGGCAATGTATCGTTGCGGCAAGGCGACGAGATCACGCGGTGGTACGGAAGAGAAGCCCACATTGATTTCGACGTGTGCGCTGACGATCACTGCCAGCGTTATCAGGGAATCACACAGACCTACTCCCCTGCGGTTGCCGCCGCCGTCGACGCGACAAACGGGCAGGTGCTGTGGTACGACGGCAAAGTTTGCGACGCGCGGTTCTCCAAATGTTGCGCTGGTCTGACAGACGAATATCGAACCGCGTGGGACGACCGGGAAGTTCCGTATCTCATATCGCTTTCCGACACAGACGCCAGGGGCCACGTCTATTGCGACACGAGAGATAAAACACTGCTGTCGCAGGTTCTCCCCGGGTTTGATCAGGAGACGCAGGATTTTTATCGATGGACGGTCACGTATTCCGGTGACGAGATTCGTGATCTGGTAAAGGCGCGGTTAAACGAGGATCTCGGCGTCGTCACTGCCCTTGAGCCCCTCACTCGCGGCCCGTCCGGGAGGATCGTCAGATTGCGCATTCGCGGGCAGATCAAATCACTGATCGTCGGAAAGGAGCTCGAGATCCGGCGCGTCTTGTCGCGCTCGCATCTCTACAGTTCCGCCTTTGAAGTCGAACAGGATGGCTCGAAGTTTGTACTGAAAGGGAAGGGCTGGGGCCATGGAGTGGGTCTCTGTCAGATAGGCGCGGCCGTGATGGCCAACAGAGGAATCGATTACCAGGAGATCCTCAGGCACTACTACCCTGGCGCAGCTACAGGAACGTTATAACCGCGGATTACGCGGATTGAAAACGGATTACACGGATTCAGTCCGCGTAATCCGTTTTCAATCCGCGTAATCCGCGGTTATGTTTTTCTACCTATACGATCTTACGTTCGACGCGAGCCCCACTCGCTCGAGGCCTCGGATCACATACCAGCCGACGTCCACCTGCCACCAGTGACGGCTGAAGCACGCGGAAGCGGGATGCGCATGATGGTTTCCGTGCCAGTTTTCGCCCCATGCGGTCACCTGCAGAGGACCAAGCCACCAGATGTTCTGGCTTGAGTCCACGCCTTCAGGAAGGCCGGGCTTGAGATGAAGCAGGCTGTTCACAAAGGCTTGCATGTGCAGGCAATAGACAAGACGAATGGCGCCCAGCCAGAAGAATCCGGCCCAGCCTAACAGGAAGTATCCGAACGTGAGAGAAAGGATCAGAAGATACGGCTGCGCCTTTGCCCAGAAGAGGTATCGCGAATGGATGAGGTCGGGACACCACTTATCCATGCTGGACGCTTCCCACTGGTATAGCCAGCGCATGTGCGCCCACCAGAATCCACCGTGGCGGGGACTCGACACGTCATCGATCGTATCGGAGTTCGCGTGATGATTGCGATGATTGGCAATCCAGGTACTCGGAGCTCCGGAACCGTTAAAGACCGCGAAAAAAATCAGAATCTGTTCCGCCACGACGTTCAGCCTCACTGCGCGATGAGAAAGTGCGCGATGATAACCGACCGTGGTGCCGAGGCCACCGAGCGCTATCGCCCCTAGAGTCGCGAGGAAGACTTTCCATCCCGGGAGCGGGAACAGCAGGAATCCGGTGATTGCGAGGATATGAACGAGGACGAGGTAAACCAGCACGGAGCGGTTCTCGCCATCTGCCTTCCACCACGGCTGCGTCCAGGGGTGTTTCTCTACCAGCGTTGACCGATTGCTCAATGAGCCTCCTTAAGACAAAAATCGCGAAATACTAGCACGCTGTCGGACAAATACCGGCAGGTTTATTCTGTTGGGTGAATAGGATAGGCAATGGATATCGAAACCGGGGATTACTTCTTGACGTATTTGGACGGACTGTCTTTGAAGAGATCTTTGTCCTTCTTGGAGCAGAAGTAATAGGTCTCTCCCTTGTAGGTGGCTGAGAGTTCGTCGGACTTGTCAACCCAGAGAGTGCATACCGGATCCTGGACCTGGCCCTTCTTGCCTTGCGAGTACAGCAGCAGTGTTCCCAAAAACAGAACGGCAATGATGGTAAATGCTGCAACCCGGCCCAAACGTGTCACCTTTGAAGGTCCTCCTTGAACGTGCGTCACTACTGTAAAGGGCAGACACAGAAAAATACAACCCTGCGATGTCCCCGCGGTACATTTTCCGCTGAAGATTTGTGGACACGTTTTTTGACGGCCGAATCGCGCTTTTGCTTTAGAATTTTCCGAGCCTTTGGAGGTGCTGGACTATTTTGCCGAAATGCAATGCTTTACTGACCAGTCTGATCGGACTGGCGGTGATGTTTAAGCTGTTGTCGCAGACGGTGGACTATATTCCTGAAACCGGTGGCGTCCGCGAGGAGGCTATACTGGCCACGGCGCCCCGGATTGAAGTGGTTGAGGGCTCTTTTAAGAGGAATTCCACTCTAGTCGCCACCCTGATCGATTTTGACGTCCCGAGTGAACTCGCCCACAAAATTGCCACACTCATTCAGCCTATTTTCGATGTCCGCGGATTTCGTTCGGGTCAGGTTTTCAAGCTGGAAAAGGACACGGACGGCACCCTTCGAGCGTTCGAATACAAGATCAGTGATGACAAAGTCCTGGAAGTGCAGCGCGAGGGAGATTCGCCGGACTCCTATGAAGCCAAGGTTTCGACCCTGGAACTGGAGGGCCGGGACACGATCGTAACGACTGAAATCACTCCGAAAGAAAACAGCCTTTACGCCGCTTTGGCCGAGCAAGAGGGCGGTCAGGCTGTCCAACTGGCAGACAAAGTGGCGTCGATTTTTGCGTGGGATGTGGACTTCAATACCGACCTTCAGGTGAATGATCGCATCCGGATCGTGGTTCCCGCTTATTACTACGAAGGCCAGTTCGTGAAGTGGGGTGACGTCCAGGCCGCTGAAGTCGTGAATTCCGGGAAGAACTATCAGGCATTCCGCTTTGAAGGCTCTTTCTATGATGCAAAAGGCAATGCGCTGAAACGTGCGTTTCTTGCATCGCCCTTGCCGTTCAATCCGAGAATTACGTCGGGTTACGCTCGGGCGCGAATGCACCCCATCCTGGGACAAGCCCGGCCGCATCTGGCAGTGGATTATGGCGCTCCGACGGGTACTCCCGTCCAGGCGATCGGCAACGGAACGGTCACCTTTGCCGGATGGAACGCGGGTTACGGGAATCTCGTGCAGATTCGACACACGGGTGGCTTGAGCACGGGCTACGCGCACTTGTCCAGCATTGCAGCCAATGTTCGTCCGGGAAGAAAGATCTCGCAGGGCGACCCGGTTGGACGGGTGGGCGCGACAGGCCTGGCGACCGGTCCGCATCTCCACTACATGATGACGAAGAACGGGCAGCCGATTAATCCGCTGAAGATGAAATCGGAGCCAGCAATTCCGCTTGATCCGAAATTGATGCCCGCATTCAAGGACTTCATCTCGCCCTTGGAAGCGCGGCTGGCAATGCCGGCTTCAGTACAATCTGCGGCGAAATAGTTAAATACGGGTCCGAAGTCTTCGTCGAACCATCCACCCGGCGCACACTGCTAAAAACAGGATGTGTCCGTAATCATAGAGATCGGCAAGAATCTCGTTGGTCATACGCGGGAAGATTAACTCCGGGACAAATCTGGGAATGGGCCTTTCACAACGGGAACCTGTGTGGCCACCTTTTTCACGCCGGAGGCGTGGAAAAAGTGGCCGCGAAGTTTCCCGCTACTTTAACAGCCGTTCAAATTCACCGACATCCGTTACCGGCGCTTTGCACGCCAGATTCTCGCAAACATAAGCTGTCGGCGTCGCGTCCACGGTGGGTCTGCCACGCAACAACGCGATATCCGCACTGCCGGCGGCAATCACCGTACGCGGTAAGTATCTTTTTCGATAGGACTCCAGAAATTCGCCCGCTTCCCCCACGAGCGCGATTTCCATCGATGGGCCGATAGCGAAATCCACAGCTCCCAGCATCCTGCCGAAGCCGGATGAGTACTGGGCCAGGTGGCTCTGAACCGAGGAATAAGTTCGTTCTGCGTGCTCTCGGAAGTCCGTCCGATCCAAAAGGGCGGCGAGTTTCAGGAGCACTTCGGCGGCAACGGAATTTCCGGAAGGCGTCGCATTGTCGAAGAGGTCCTTCGTTCTCGTGATGAGTTCCTCATGATCGCTGGCAGTGAAGTAGAAGCCTCCCTGCTCTTCATCGGCGAAGCGATCGATGAGAATCCCCGCGAAGGTTTCCGCCTGGCGCAGCCATCGTTCATCGAACGTGAGTTGGTACAGCGACAGGAGCCCATCTGCAACATTCGCATAATCGTCAAGGTAGGCGTTAAATCGCGCCCGACCATCCTTGAAGCTGTGCAGCAGACGTTTGCCATCAAAAAGATTCTGCAGAAGGAATGTGGCATTCTGCTCTGCCACTTTTCGATAGTCGTCTCGATTGAGAAATGCCGCGGCATCCGCAAATGCCCGAAGGGCAAGACCGTTCCAGTCTGTGAGAATTTTCTCGTCGCGGCCTGGATGAATCCGCTTTTGGCGTTGCGCATACAGTTTGGGCAGCGCCCTGGCCACTTTCGAGGCCAAGGCTTCTTCGGAGATCTTCTCGAGTTTGCAGAAAGTTTCCGGCGGTCGAGGCACGTTCAGGATGTTGTGGTGTTCCCAGTTGCCGTGGTCCGTGACGTTGAAGTAACGGGCGAGAAGTTCCGCGTCTTCTCCGACGGTCTCCTCGAAGTCTTCCTTATCCCAAACGTAGAATTTCCCCTCCACGCCTTCGCTGTCAGCGTCCTGTGTGGAATAGAAGCCGCCGTTGGAGTCGCGCATTTCCCGCACGATGAAGTCGAGCGTCTCTTCCGTGATCCGCCGGTATAACGGCTTTCGAGTGAGCCGCCACGCGTCGAGATATGTGTGCGCCAGCAACGCGTTGTCGTACAGCATTTTTTCGAAGTGGGGCACAAGCCATCGATCGTCTGTGGAGTATCGATGGAATCCGCCGCCCACCTGATCGTAGATTCCGCCGTAGGCCATCTTGTCCAGACTCAAGGTCGCCATTTCCAGCGCGTGTTCGTCGCCTGTGCGATGGTGATAACGCAGAAGAAAGTCGATGACCATGGAGGCCGGAAATTTGGGCGCCCCGCCGAATCCGCCTTCCCTGGGATCGAAACGGCCGGAAAGGGTCCTTGCGGCCTGATCCAGAATCTCCGGTGTAACCGAGCCGGAGGCAGCGCCGGTCACCTTCTGGCTGAGATGCTGGCGCAACGTTTGGGCGTTTTGCTGCACTTCGTCCCGGCGCGTTTTCCACGCTTCGGCGATGGTCAGAAGGAGGCGAGGAAAGCCAGGCCGCCCATAGCGATCATCCGGAGGAAAGTACGTGCCTCCGTAGAACGGTTCACCTGAGGGCAGCAGGAAAACAGTCATGGGCCACCCGCCGCTGCCCGTCATCATCTGGACGGCGCTCATGTAAACCTGGTCAAGATCCGGACGCTCTTCGCGATCGACCTTGATGCTGATGAAATTGTCGTTCATCAGTTTCGCAATTGCGGGATTCTCGAACGACTCGTGTTCCATGACATGGCACCAGTGGCAGGCGGAGTATCCGATGCTGAGCAGGATCGGTTTGTCTTCCTGACGCGCCTTCTGCATGGCCTCGTCCGACCAGGCATACCAATCCACCGGGTTGTGAGCGTGCTGGAGAAGATAAGGGCTGGTTTCGTCTATCAGACGATTGGGCAAAACGTTATCCCCGTACTTTCTGGGCTGCGATTGCGTCTTCGAGTGCTTTCGCCGTAACCCGAAAATGAGCAGCGTGCCAGACAGGCTTTCCACGGGACACCACGATCGCCTGCGGCGACTCGTGTTCGATTCCGAACTGTTCCTCCATGGCGTCGGAGACTTCGCGGTCTTCTATGACGAGAACCATGCCGCAGGGGACCGTGGGGTTCCTTAGAAGAAACGCCTGAAGTTCTTCGTGAGCAACGGCACTCCGCGAACACTGCGTGCTATGCTTGAAAAATACGACTGGTTCTTTTTGCGAACGTTCGAGGAGGGGGACCAGATCCTGCTCTTCACGAAGTTCAATGACCATCTAGGCTAGCGTAGCAGATCGTACTGGGAACGAGGAGCAGCGAATTGCCGGGCAAGGAAATCACAGACGACCTCGATCTCCTGCTGGGTGTCATGCCGCCGCAATTGAATTACGCGCTGTCGCGGCAGGCCGATTTGAAGAACCTCATTGAAGTCGTCATGGATCTGGGACGGCGGTCTGAAGCGCATTTTCCGGGTCGCGCCGTCTATCTCTCCGAAGCGACCGTCACTCGCGAAGACATCGAGTACGCCGTCCATCGTGTCGGGTCTTTCACGCAGGACAATCGCGCGGGCATCGAACGGACGTTGCATCGCATCTCCTGTATTCGCAATCGCCGGGATATCGTGGTCGGGCTTACCTGCCGTGTAGGACGAGCCGTTTACGGGACTGTGGATGTCCTGAGGGACGTTATTGAGTCCGGAAAGAGCATCCTGCTGCTCGGCCGTCCCGGTATCGGCAAGACCACACTGCTTCGCGAAAGCGCGCGCGTGCTTTCCACGGAATTGAAGAAGCGTGTGATCGTTGTCGACACGTCAAACGAAATTGCCGGTGACGGCGACATTCCTCATCCCGGTATCGGCACGAGCCGGCGCATGCAGGTCCCGCGGCCGGATCTCCAGCATGCCGTCATGATCGAAGCGGTCGAGAATCACACACCAGAAGTGATTGTTATTGATGAGATCGGCACCGAAGCTGAAGCTCAGGCCGCGCGCACGATCGCAGAACGGGGCGTTCAATTGATCGCCACGGCCCACGGCAATTCCCTCGATAACCTCCTGATGAATCCGACGCTATCGGATCTGCTCGGCGGCATTCACGCTGTCACGCTAGGTGACGAGGAAGCCCGTCGCCGGGGAACTCAGAAGACTGTTCTCGAGCGTAAGGCGCCTCCGACTTTCGACACGCTCGTTGAAATCAGAACGCGAGAAGAATTAGCGGTTTTTCATGACACTGTCACCGTCGTCGACGCCTTCCTGCGTGGGCGCACCATCAAGCCTCAGGTGAGACTGCGCAAGGAAGGCGGGTTTGATGTGAAGGAAGTGGAAGCGCCCGCGCCAGGCGTGCCTCAGCCGACATCGCCATACCGGCAGCCACGCGAAGAAGCCCGTGTCGGGGACGGTTCGCCAAGGAAGAGCATTCGTATCTATCCGTACGGTGTGAGTAAGGATCGGCTCACGCGTGCGATCCATGATTTGAAAGTCGCGGCATCCATCGCTCGGACTCCAAAGGAAGCTGACGTTGTTCTGACGCTAAAAGCTCAGGAGAAACGCCAGCCACGGACTCTCAAGGAACTCGAGGACGAAGGCCTGGAAGTTTCTGTTCTCCGCAGCAATACCGTGAGTCAGATGAAGCTCTTTCTGCAACAGGCGTTTGGCCTCGAAAATCAGGCGAGCGAGGAGGAAAAAGCTCTCCACGAAGCGCAGGAGGCGATTGACCGCGTCATGTCGTTTGGTAAGGCCGTGGAGTTATCCCCGCAGAATCCGCATGTTCGACGTCTACAGCATGTGCTGATCGAACAACACGGCCTTGGCTCTCAGAGTCGAGGAGAGGTCCCCTGGCGTCGCGTGGTCGTGATGCCGACGAGAGGATAGCTGTCGACCAGATCCTGACTCAGGCTACTGAAAACTCCAGGCCAAGCCACCCGCGTCCCCCTGAGTCAGGGCAATGACATACTTGGCTGACGGGGTGATCGTGAGGTTTTGCAGCCGGCTATCCGACCAGCCGACCAGGGACATAGCGACAACGTACAGCAGACATTTCACATCCGACATTTGGAAGACTGCCTTTTCAATGTGCGATGTCCGCTGTCTGTTGTGCGCAGTCGCTATGTCTCTGGCCGCTGATCGGGCGTGCCGCTCTTTCTGAGATTTTTTTTCCGCAACGTGGTAGGGGTTGAACGAGGTCTCACAATTTTCGACGCCGAACCTCCTGGTTGTACGCCTTTTTCAGCCGTGCAGCCCGGTCGAGGAACCCTTCGCAGATTGTGTCCGCGTTGAGCCTCAGCAGTTGCTCATCGGATAGGGATTCCAGGTGTGTCTTCCAGTCGGATTCAATCCTGATGTTGAAGAAGTCTCTGTCCAGAATGCTCGCAGCTTCAAGACTCAGTCCATTCGGCACGACGACCTGATACTCATTCCATTGAGGCCGAGATGGGATCTCCTCTTCAACTTCGCGGAGTTCGATGCGGGCGGGAATGCCGGAAGCTTGCAGCGCTGCCGAGGCCTCCGAAGCACTCTGAGCGGAGTCCAAGCCTCCATCTTCCCGGAAAGCGCAGGCAACAAACGGTTCCTCGTCAGGAAACTCTACCGGCTCGTCAGGAGGCGTTTTTCGATCCCTCTCGGTTTCCGAGATCTCTTCGTTAGATCGCCTTAGACTTCGCCGCGCGAGTTCATTGTCGTAGCACTTCTGCGCAACCGCGGTAAGGTCGTTTCGGTCCAACTTGTCGAACTCTTCGTCGGAGAGCGACGCATAGTGCTGGCGCAGATGTTCAACGTCAATGGGCATGAGCGGTCAACAACGGCTATGGGAGCGCAAAGACCAGCAACGACTCGTTATTGCCGGTTCCGTTCGTGGCCGAAACAATCGCGACGTATTGTTTCCCGTTCTTGCCTTGATACGTGATCGGGATGGCGGTCGCGTTGTAGTCCATACGCGCGGACCACAGTTCCTTGCCGGTTCGCGAATCAAACGCGCGGAATCGCCGATCCCGTGTGGCGCCAATAAAGACCAGACCTCCGGCAGTAACCATTGGACCGCCGTAACCCGGGGATCCAACATTCTGCTTTCCCGCCGGCATGTTCTCGTTCAGACCCAACGGAACGCGCCAGACGAAATCCCCAGTGGCCGCGTTGACGGCCATCAAGCTGGCCCATGGAGGACGGAAGCAAGGAAACGTTCCCAGCGATTTGCCATCCGCGTCGACGGCCGGGGCGCTGATACTGCCGCCACCGACCTGAGCGTAAGGAAACTCGGTGTCTTTGGTGCTCTCGTTGTAGCGGGGGTTCGGTTGAATCCAGCCGGTGGATGGCTCGTCCTTGGAATTTACAAAGATATAGCCGAGCTTGGGATCGGTTGCGGTGCCGCCCCAGTTCACTCCACCGGTCATGCCAGGGAAGACCAGGCTTGGCGGGCCGCCGTTCGGACGATAGTTCCAGGGCGTGTACGGTCCATCGTTGCGGAACTTCACGCGATCCCAGATCTCCTTACATGCCGCCGCGTGCGCCGGTGTGGTGTCTTCAGCGGTAACCAGATCCTTCTCTGTCATGCTCACGCGAGCGAGTGGACCGGGCTTAACCGGAAAGGGTTGCGTTGGGGAAGATGATTCTCCGGGCACGTCAGACTTTCCTACTGGACGCTCTTGAACGCCGTGCACGGGTTGTCCATTTTCTCGGTTGAGGATGAACATCCAGCCGGACTTGCCAACCTGCGCCAGCGCGGGAATGGTCCTGCCATCTTTAACGATGTCAATCAAACCGGGTGCAGGCGGCAGATTGTAGTCCCAGATTTCGTGATGGATGTTCTGGAAGTACCACTTCAACTTGCCCGTTTGCGCATCGAGCGCAACGGTGGAGTTACTGAAGAGATTGTTGCCGGGCCGATCTCCGCCGTAGTAGTTCATTCCAGGGCCGCTGACCGGTAAATAAACGATACCTCGTTGTTCGTCCACCGTGAGCGTGAAGGACCAGACATTGTTTCCGGTGCGGTCTTTCCAGCTGTCATTGCCCCAGCTGTCGTTTCCGACTTCTCCGGGTCGTGGGATCGTATGGAATTCCCATACTTTCTTGCCCGTGCGCGCATCGTAGGCGCTGATGTCCCCACGTTCGCCTTTGTTGGTCGTGAGGTGCGGTCCGACATGCCGCTGGCCCGGGCCGAAGAAATTCGAGCCCATGAGGATCACGTTCTTGTAGAGGGCGGGAACGCCGGAGTACGGGATATCGAGGTTCACCTCGCCGTTGGTTCCGAATTCAACATCGAGCTTGCCGGTCTTTGCATCGAGTGCCATCAACTTCCGAAGGCTTGTGAAGAGGATTCGCGGTGGGACCGAGCCATCCCCAGGCCAATAGGCAACACCGCGGAAGGAGGCGAGACCTTCGGCGAGTTCGTAGCGCCAGATTTCCTTGCCGGTTTCCGGTTCGAGAGCGACGACACGATTTCCGGACGGAAGATACATGACGCCGTTGACTACGATCGGCGTGATCTCCTGAAAAATTTCGATCGAGCTTGCGGGCTTATCGACGGCGGGAACTGCAACGCCCGCTGCCGGCCGCAGGCGATAGGTCCAGGCTTGCGTCAACTTCCCGACGTTGGACGAGTTGATCTGCGCCAGGGGCGAATACCGTGTGCCTGCAAGATCGCGATTGTAGGTCGGCCAATCGGCATCCGGACTGCGCGTTGCGCTCTGTTGTGCCAGGCTAAGGACCGCGGCGGCCACAATGAACGTTACAACCGCACTGAAGTAAATCCGATATCGCAAACGCATCATCGTTCTCCTCCCGGGTGATCGTGGTGACGATATCACGAACCACGGATTATCTGGGTTATCCGCGGTTACAGCTTTACGAGATTGTTTTGAATTGCGTAGTGGGTGAGTTCGGCATTGGTCTTCATTCGCATCTTTTCAAGGATTCGGGCCCGATAGGTGCTGATCGTCTTGTCGCTCAGCCTGAGGATTTCGGCGATCTCACCAACAGTCTTTCCGGATGCAATCCATTGCATGACCTCGTACTCCCGATCGGAAAGCGTTTCGTGGAAAGGAGCGTCCGACCCGCGTTCCAAATCAAAAACGAGTTTCTCCGCCAGCGCCGAGCTGACATACCGGTTGCCACCGGTGACTTTGTCGATGGCGCCGACAAGTTCTGCGCGTGAACAGTCTTTCGTGGCGTACCCTGAGGCGCCGGCCTTAAACGCGCGGCGAGCATACTGTTCTTCGGAATGCATGCTGAGTATCAGGATCGGAAGGCGTGGCTTTGCTTTTTTGAGATCCTTGAGAAGTTCGAGGCCGCTGCGATATCCCAGGGAAAGATCCAGGATAACGACGTCCCAGTCCTGTTCCTCCACGAGCCTCAATGCGGTCTCCGGCTGATCGGCCTCGCCGAATTCGACGGTGCCTGCGCGGTCATCGAACATCTTCTTAATGCCGTCCCGAACCACTGCATGATCATCAACCAGAAGAATCCTTGTCATCGTTCCTATCTCGCCTCGGCGGGTTTCCGGCTATGAGGAATATACAGGTTCACGGTCGTCCCCCGGCCCTGGACTCCAGTGATCTCGATTCTACCGCCCAGTAGGTAGGCGCGTTCGCGCATGCCCAGCAGTCCCAATGAAGAAGGGCTGGTCTGTTTGAACTCGGGAATGCCTTTGCCATTGTCGCTGATTCGAAGAACGAATTCATCGCTCTCGTCTTCAAGCGAGACATCGATCTGGTCTGCGTGCGCGTGCCGCAACACATTCGTCAAGGCCTCCTGGAAAATTCTAAAGATTGCCGTGGACTGTTCCGAGTCCAGATTTTCCGTATCCGCAGTGCAATCATACCGGCATGTAATTCCTGTCCGGGACTGAAACTGCTGCGATTGCCACTCGACAGCCGCCGCCAGGCCCAGATCGTCGAGAATGCTGGGTCGAAGTTCCGAAGAGATTCTCCGCACCGTATCGATCGTAGCGTCGATAGTGGCAACGATCGTTTTGATTTTTTCGTGGAGCGAGGGACCAAGCGTGGGATCGGACTCCGTGTCCGTAACCCTTCGATCCACATCTTCGAGATCCCATCTCAGGCTGGTAAGCCGGGATCCGAGTTCATCGTGAATCTCCCTGGCGATGCGAATGCCTTCTTCCTCACGGGCGGAACGCAGGCTTGTCATCAAAGCGCGGAGTTGTTCGCTCGTTGCCTTGAGTTGCTCCTCGGCCTGTTTTCTTTCGGTAATGTCCTGAATATAGGTGATGAAGTAGTCTCTTCCTTCCCGATAGTGTCGAACAAACGCGCTTGAGACATAGGCCCAGATTACGCGACCATCCTTGCGGAGATAGCGTTTTTCAAAGTGCGCGGTGGTCGTTTCGCCTGCGACCGCCCTGGACACAAAATCAGAGCCTGCTTGTTGATCTTCGGTGGGAGTGACGTCGAGGAACGAAAGCCGCTCGAGTTCGTTCTTCGAATATCCGAGCATTCCGCACAGGGTGGGGTTCACGCTGAGGAACTTCCCATCCGATCCGACCAGGCAGACGCCTGCGGTCGCATTTTCGAAGGAAGCGCGGAACAGGGCTTCACTTTCACGCAAAGCTTCATCGGCGCGTTTACGATCCGTGATGTCATTGGAAATCCAAAGCATGCACCGCTCGCCGCTGAGTTCGATGATCTCTGCCGAGATGAGGGTGTCGCGTTTCTCTCCCGATTTCGTAGTGGATTGGCCTTCCCAGTTGTGGATAGGTTTCCCATTTTCGATCAGTTGACGGAGCCGTGGGACTTCGTCGCCAAGCCACGTTGTCAGAGCGAAGATCGGCTGGCCAACGACTTCGTCGCGCGTAAATCCCATCTCGCGGACCCAGCAATCGTTGACGGCAAGGATCTTGAAATCGCGCATTCGAAGAATTCCCATTCGCAGCGGGCTGAGGTTGAACGCCTTCGAGAAGCGTTCCTCCGATGCTCGAACTGCTTCTTCGGCGTTTTTGCGATCTGCGATTTCCAGATGTGCGCGGTTCAAGGCTTCGCTGATGCTGCGGGTTGCGAGCGTTACGAACACGGCCGCCATCATCAGGCTGACGGCGTGGGTGACAAGGAGTTCAACGGAACTCGTGGAGTCTGCCAAAGATTCGATCCATCCCTGAGTTTCTCCGACCCACATCCCGAGGCTCGCCAGGATACCTAAGGCGGCCGTTCCGATGGCCGCGCGCTGTCCGAGCAATAGCCCCGCGACGATGACCGGCAGGATGTAGTTACGAAACCCGGTGGAGTGAAGTCCTCCCGTGACGATCGCCGCCGCCGAAAGTGAAAGCCAGAACCCCAGAACGGTCATCCAACTCGCCAATCGGACAGAACCCCGGCGCATCACGACCATCAGAACAACAAGAAGCGCGAGGAAG
>Ga0111538_10007883_pt1 | contig 14323 bp, 9 predicted proteins | sample SoiMethybrSBSTD1_FD_79669 | JGI IMG/M metagenome (GOLD analysis project Ga0111538, IMG submission 79669) | Bulk soil microbial communities from a Populus tree surrounding site in Tennessee, USA - Soil MetaG P. TD hybrid SBSTD1 (version 2)... | ecosystem: Environmental > Terrestrial > Soil > Tree... | reverse complement strand
TGCCGTGACCTCGTCGGCAGTCAGGCCGAACAGGAAGAAGTTCTCCGGGCCGACTGCCTCGCGGATCTCGACGTTGGCGCCGTCGAGCGTGCCGATCGTCAGCGCCCCGTTCATCGCGAACTTCATGTTGCCGGTCCCGGAGGCTTCTTTGCCGGCGGTCGAGATTTGCTCCGACAGGTCGGCCGCCGGGTACACGTGTTGGCTGCTCTTGACGTTGAAATCCGGCAGGAAGATCACCGTGAGAAGACCCGAGAGCCTCGGCTCACGGTTGACCACGTCGGCGACGCCGTTGATCAGCCGGATGATCAGTTTGGCCATCCGATATCCGGGTGCGGCCTTGCCGCCGAAGATTACTGTGCGCGGCACTGTCGGCACCTCGCCGCGGCCAACCAGCCGGTTGTACAACGTGACGAGGTAGAGCACGTTCAGGTGCTGGCGCTTGTACTCGTGCAAGCGCTTCACCTGAATGTCGAACAGCGACTCGGCGTTGACGACTGTTCCCGTACGGTCCTGAATCATCGCCGCCAGCGCCCGCTTGTTGTCGGCTTTCACATCCCGCCACTCGCGCTGGAAGGCGGGGTCGGCGGCCAAGGGCTCGATGCGCGCGATTTCCTGCTCGAGATCGGCGATCCACGTGTCGCCGATGTGCCGGCTGATGAGCGCGCTCAACTTCGGATTGCTCAGCGCCATCCAGCGTCGCGGTGTGACGCCGTTGGTGACGTTGACGAACTTCTCGGGCGCCACCGCAGCGAAGTCGCGGAGGACGGTCTGTTTGAGCAGCTCGCTGTGGAGCGCCGCCACACCGTTGACCGCGTGAGCACCGACGGTCGCCAGATGCGCCATGCGCACGTTCCGGCTGCCGACCTCGTCGATGAGCGAGAGCCGGCGCAGCAGCTGATCGTCGTCTGGAAAGCGGCCGCGGACCTCGTCGAGGAAGCGTGAATTGATCTCGTAGATGATTTCGAGGTGACGCGGCAGCAGCCGGCCGAACAGTGGCAGCGGCCATTTCTCCAGGGCTTCAGCGAGAAGCGTGTGATTGGTGTAGCCGCAGGTCCGTTGAGTGATCGCCCACGCCGTGTCCCACTCCAACGAGTGCTCGTCCACGAGCAGATGCATGAGCTCGGCGACGGCGATCGACGGATGCGTGTCGTTGAGTTGGGCCGCCCAGTAGACGTCGAATTCTTCCAGTCGCTTGCCGCGGATGAGATGCAAGCGGATCATGTCCTGCAGCGAGCACGAAACGAAGAAGTACTGCTGGGCGAGTCGGAGCTTTTTGCCGGCCTCCGGCTCGTCGTTCGGATACAGCACTTTCGAGATGGTTTCGGAGATGATCTTTTCGTCGACCGCTCCATAGTAGTTGCCCACGTTGAACGCGTCGAAGTCAAACGATTCGGTAGCCTCCGCTTTCCACAGGCGCAGCAGATTCGTCGTGGCGGCCCGGTACCCGGGCACCGGCGTGTCGTAGGCGACGCCCTTCACCATCTTGTCGGGCAGCCACCGCACTCGGTGGTGTCCCTGTGGATCGCGGTACCACTCGGTGCGGCCGCCGAACCGCACGTCGAAGGTGGTCTCGGTGCGGACGATCTCCCACGGGTTGCCGAATCGCAGCCACTTGTCGGTCCGCTCAATCTGCCACCCGTCGTGGATCGCCTGATCGAAGATGCCGAATTCGTAGCGGATGCCGTAGCCGATCGCCGGAACGTTGAGCGTCGCCAGCGAGTCCATATAACAGGCGGCAAGCCGGCCGAGGCCGCCATTTCCGAGTCCTGGCTCCTCCTCCTGCTCCAGCAACGCGGTCAGATCCTGGCCGAGGCTGTCCACGGCCTTCTGCGCCGCGTCCCAGAGCCCGAGGTTGACCAGACTGTTCCCCAGATGCGGTCCAGTCAGGAACTCGGCAGAAAGGTAGGCGACGACTTTGGCCGCGTTCTCCGCGCTGATGGCGTTCACCGTGGCGGTGTAGCGTTGAAGCATGCGATCGCGCACGGTATACGCCAGTGCCATGTACCAATCATTGCGAGTGGCGTGCTGTGGCAGCTTGGCTTGAAGGCAGCGGAGGTTGTCGAGCAGGCCCTGGGCAATGGCCTCGGCACTCGTGCCCGTTCGAGCGTCCTCGCGGTTTCTCGCGCCTGGTGGTTGCGTTCCTTCCGCGCCGGACTTCACCCGCACGCGCTCGGCGCTGGAGACGTCGCGGCTGGATGAGGATGCTCGCCGCTGCTGGTCACTCGGGCGAATCTCGGGCATAGGTCTCCGTCCTGATGGAGCGCCTCCGACACGGTGGAGGGCGGCCGTCCAGAATTGACTGCGTGCGCCGTTCGGTTGCTGCGCCCAATCCGCACTGCAGCTTGCACGCCAGACTCGATGGCGCCGGATCTGCATAACCGCCGGCGTCAGACCGAAGGGCGGGCGTTCCGGATCGGCCGCCCTGATTCGACGTGACGTTCAGGAGGGAAGTCATGCAGGCGGTGCGTGTGCTGGTGCTGGCAGCTGCCTTAAGCGGGAGCGGCTTCGCCCAGGGAGCCGAGGACTATCCGCTGTCCCTCACTATGGATGCCAGCCTCACAGCTGGCCCGACGACGGTCAATTCCGTGGTGACGATCCGGGTCGAACGGCTGATGAGTAAGTCGGGCCTGACGCGGGTGAGCAACGAGTTGAAGTTCGGCGGTTACACGAGGTTCCTCAACGCACTTCGCCCATTGCCGGTTGTCGGCTCGGTCGAAGTCAACGGCCGCAAGGTCGATCTTCGCTACGCCAACGAGCAGCGCAACGAAGCGGGCCGCCGGCTGGTTTTGGTGTCCGACCAGCCGTTGTTTTTCTTGAGCAGCGACCCGGACAAAACTCGCACCGGGTACCAATTGACGATTGTCGAGCTGAACTTCGACGCGAAGGGGAGCGTCTCAGGAACCATGGCGGGCGCCGCACGGGTCAAGCCGAGTCCCGATGGTTCGGTCGTGCTCGACGACTTCAGCGGAGCGCCGGTCAAGCTGACGCCCCGGGTGACCAAGCCATGAAGCACCGGTTTCTCGTTTACTCGATCTCGGTCCTTCTCACTGCAGCCGTGGCGGCGCAGACGCCGAAGTACGGCGCGACGGCCGAGGCCGAGAAGAACGTCGACTACACACGGTTCAAAACCTACTCGTGGACCAAAGGCCAGCCGTCGTTCTACAACTCGATCGACGCGAAGATTATCGGCGCCGTCGATAAGGAGCTCGCGGCGCTGGGCATGTCCCAGGCGACCTCCGGCTCGGGGGATGTCGTGGTGACCTACTACTCTGTCACCCGGACTGACGTCAATCTGAAAGCCAAGGCGGACCCGAACGGGAAGCAGCCGCAGTACTCGGTCGGCACGCTGATGGTCGCCTTCCTTGATCCCGGCAGCCGCAAGCGTCTCTTACGGCTGCGCATCGACAGACCCATCGAAGCGCAAGCCGAAAAGGTCGAGGCCGTGATCGACGAGGCAGTCGCCGAGATGTTCTCGAAATATCCGACGCGAACAAAAAAGTGAAGGGGTGACGCCGCGCCGCTGGTCCGTCAGCTCAGACACAGTCGAGACATCGGTGGCGGCGACGGAAGGTCTATCGGACGGCCGGCCGGTGTCGGTTCGCACGTAGCGACCCTCCGGCGTTCGCCGCAGGAAGCCTTCGTCGATGAGCGTCTGAAGGATGCTCTCGCAGGCCTGCTCATCGAGGCCCCACAGGCGTTGGGCCTGGCGCTGAGTCAGCTGTAGACCTGGTATCTCGAGATATTCTCCCCGGACCACGCGCGTCCAACCGCCCTCCGCTTCAACGTCGCGCATGAGCCATGTCCCTGAGCCGTGGTCCGGCGGCAGCGCCCACGTGAACTATCGGGTAAGGAGGTTAAGCACCCCGAGGCCACGTGGGCGTATGGGCCGGCTTGCTGAATTTACGGACGACGCTCTCTACTTCTTCGCGACGGGCGGGTAGTTCTTCAGCAGCTTGGCGACAGCCTTCTCCAGGTTCTTCTGCTGTTTCTCCGGCTTCGCCTTGGCGTCGATCGTCTTGCTCATCACGCCGCGCCAGACCAACTGTTGCGGCGACGACGCATACATGTCCAGGGCGATCTGGCCGACATAAATCGTCGATGTCTGCCCCGTCGTGATCCCGCCCCCGCCGCCGTACCAGCCGCCGCCGTACCACCCGGGTCCGTAGCCCCAGCCGGTGTCGTACGACGTGTACTGCTTCTCCTGATCGACGGCCGCCTGATACCCGATGTAGAGGTCGGCTGTTTCAGTTGTGGATTTCGCGAGGCCCTTCTTGGCCAGCTCTGCGTCGACGGTCGACTTGACCTGACGGTCGACCAGATCGCTCAATGGCGCCGCGCCCTTCAGCGCAACCCACTTGTAGGTCTTGAACGTCCCGAAGTTCGCCTGCTTGTCGAAGTTGTAGCGGACGTCCTGGGCGGTCGCCGTGCCCGCAGTGGCCAGCAGCAGCGCCACCGGGACCACGAAGAACTGCAGTCTCATCGCGCGCATTCCTTTCATTGGATAAAGGCGTTCGTCTGCCGAGAAACTCGGCCTTACGCCGTGCAAATGACGAGCCGAAGGATCCGCTCCGGAATGCCGACGTCAAATCCCGGTCGCATCCGAGATTTCGGAGTCTTCCCGAGGTCTCGGGCAAGGCTTCCAACGCCGCCAGGCGTGGAGGATTCATCCGATTCATTCAGGACGCGTACGAAGGGCCGTCCGCTGCCGCCGCCCCATGGCACGCGGCGTGCCTTCTTTTGAATCGTTGCACTTTTCAACGACGATGTCAGGTGACTTGGGTTCCGGTCGGTTCGGAGACCTGACCGCACGCGGACTCCGCGTGGTCGGCGGGTGTCTGCTGGTACTGGCGTGGGCCGGCACTGGTGCGGCGCAGCCCGGCCCGTCTGGCGCGGCCGCCACGACGAACGCTCAACCATCGGCGCCGAGGGAACCGCTGGGGCGCGAGACGCCGCGCGGGACCCTCGTCGGATTCATGCGCGCCGCCCGCGATGGAAACCTGGAAGTGGCCGCGCAGTACTTGAACGGGCGGGCCGCGACAGCTACCGAGCTGGCGCGCAAGCTGTTCGTCGTTCTCGACAGCCGTCTGCCGGCACGGCTGAATGACGTGAGCGATCGGCCCGAGGGTGCGCTGGCGAACCCGCTGAAGCCGGATCAGGATGTTGCGGGAACGATCAGCACGGCCAACGGACCGCTCGACGTGGTCCTCGAGCGCGTGACACGCGGATCGTCCGGGCCAGTGTGGCTGTTTTCCCGCCTTACGCTCGAGTCGATTCCGCAGGTCTATGACGAGGTCGATCTCGTGTCGGTCGATCGGTTTCTGCCCGGCATCCTGACGAAGTACCGCCTGGGAAACGTCCGGCTGTTCGATTGGGTAGTCCTCATCGTGATCGTGCCGGCCTGCTATCGCCTTTTCGAATTGCTGAATCCGCTGATGGCGCTCGTGTGGACTTTGCGGAGCCGGAGGGACACGCCGATTGTCCAGCCGGGCAGCGTGCCCGGATTCGTGCGGCTGCTGCTGCTGGCGGTGGGCATCCGCTGGCTGCTGACCGGCGTCGACCTGCCGTTCGCCGAACGGCGGTTCTGGTCGGTGACGACCGCGCTTTTCGTGATTGTGGCGACCGTCTGGATGACGTTGCTGCTGACGAAGTCAATCGAAGCGGTCCTTCAGCGGCGTTTCAGGGAAGCGGGCAGCGGCGAGTTCACCGATCTGCTGCGCCTCACGCGCGGAATGGCAAACGTTCTCATCGTTGCGGCCGGAGGTTTGATCACGCTGAACTACTTCGGCGTCGATCCCACCGCTGCACTGGCCGGTCTGGGCATCGGCGGTATCGCCGTGGCGCTGGCGGCACAGAAAACGCTGGAGAACGTCATCGGCGGACTGTCGATCATCTTCGACAAGGCGGTTCGGGTCGGAGACTCGCTGAAGCTGGGCGAGATATCCGGTACCGTCGACTACATCGGCCTGCGATCGACGCGCATCCGGACGCTCGACCGGACGATCCTCAGCGTCCCGAACGGCCAGGTCGCCAACGTGAACATCGAAACGCTGTCGGCGCGCGACAAGTTCCGGTTCTACCATATCGTCCCCCTGGGTCAAGAGACGACAGCGGAGAAGATGCGACTCACGCTCGACGGGATTCGCAGTTATCTCGGTGCGCATCCGGCCGTCGATCTCGGCGAGTCCGTGCGCGCGCAATTCGTGCGGCTCGGTCCCTTCTCGTTCGACGTTGAAGTATTCGCGTACGTGCGCGCTGGCAGCTGGGACCGCTTTCTCGACATCCAGCAGGAATTGCTGCTAGGCATTCTGACGGTGGTCGAGCGCTCCGGGGCGTCGATTGCGCTGCCGTCGCAGACGCTGCATCTCTCGGACGCCTCGACACGCGCCGCCGGGCCGGCGGCGGGCACGGCCCCCCGCGTCGCACGGCTCAACGTCCGGAACGAGACCGCGGGGTCGGCGTAATCGCCACAACGGCGATTCACCCTGAGCTGGACCGCACCGGTTCGGACGCGGCGGGACTCGCCTGGCACACGGCGTGCTCAACCCCTCGACCGACGAACGACAAGTCCACAGGGTTTTCTGATACAAGCGGCTTCAGCGCCGCGTGAGCGCAAATCGCCCCACCTTGACGGCGGTGTCCACGAAATACCGCGTCACGCGCTCCATCTCTTCGGAGTTCGTGGCCGCCCGGACGATGGACCCGACCGCCGACGGCGCCTCGAATGGGGCGTGTGTGGGCATTTTGTCGATCGGCAGCCGTCAGGGCGAGTGGCATGGCTGCTGCTGACGTTGCCGGGACGGATAGGGAACGGAAGGACCTGAGCATGGATACCTTGACAAGCAAGACGATGCTCGCTGCCGGTCTGCTGACGGCGGCGCTCGGCGCGGCGTGCGAGAAGCCGGAAACGGTCGCTGCTGCTGCACCAGAGGTGACGGTGACGAACGTGATTCAGAAAGACGTCCCGGTCTACCTCGAGCTGGTCGGCCAGACCGCGGGGTCTCAAGACGTCGAGATCCGTGCGCGGGTCGAGGGCTTCCTCGAATCGGTCAACTTCCGCGAGGGCTCCTTCGTGGGACAGGGAAGTCTCCTATATCAGATCGACCGGAAGCCGCTCGAGGCAACGCTCGCGGCGGCGCAGGCGGAACAGGCAACCGCTGAGGCGCGGCTCGAAAGGGCCAACAACGACGTCAACCGCTACACACCGCTCGTGGCCAAACAGGCGGTCAGTCAACAGGAATTGGACAATGCCCGGGCGAACCAGGACGCGGCCCGTTCGCAGGTCGAAGCGGCGAAGGCTGCCGTGGAGAAGTCCAGGCTCGACTTGGGCTATACGAGGGTCTTGTCTCCCATTGGCGGTCTCGCCGGGACCACCCAGGTCAAGCCGGGCAATCTGGTCGGTCGGGGTGAAACGACGCTGCTGACCACCATCTCGCAAATCAACCCGATTTTCTTCAATGTCGGCGTCACCGAGGCTGACTACCTTCGGGTGGCTCGCCGCGCATCCGGAGCGAAGCGACAGCCCGGTGACGCGCCGGTACTCGACGGCATTCAGCTGACGCTCGCCGATGGTTCGGTTTACGGCCACACAGGGAAGATCAATACCGTGGAGCGGGCGGTCGACCCGACGACGGGCACGTTGGGTCTCGAGCTGGCCTTTCCGAATCCCGATTATCTGCTCCGGCCCGGTCAGTACGGCAAGGCCCGGCTGCTGCTCGAGACCAAAGCCGGGTCGTTGCTGGTGCCGCAACGTGCGGTCCAGGAGCTTCAGAATCTCTACAGCGTGGCCGTGGTGGACGACGCCGGCAAGGTGTCGTTCCGAAACGTAAAGGTCGGGTCACGCGTTGACGCGTTGTGGGTCATCGAAGAAGGCCTCAAGCCCGGCGAACGCGTGGTCGTCGACGGGTTGCAGCGCATTCAGGACGGTATGACGGTCGGAGTGAAGCCGGCGCCGCCCGAGAAATCGGCCGACGCCAGACCCAGCGGTGAGGCGAGGTAAATCATGGCCCGGTTCTTCGTCAATCGTCCGATCGTCGCGATGGTCATCTCGATCATCACGGTCCTCCTCGGTGTGGTGGCGATGCAAGGCCTGCCCATCGCCCAGTATCCCGAGATCGTGCCGCCGATGATTCAGGTCACGACCACCTTCGTCGGCGCGAGCGCGACGGACGTCGAGGCATCAGTAGCGACGCCGCTCGAACAGCAGATCAACGGCGTCGAGAATATGATCTACATGAAGTCGACCAACGCCAACGACGGGACGCTTACGCTCAAGGTCTCGTTCGAGGTCGGCTCCAATCTGGACATGAACAATGTGCTCACGCAGAACCGCGTGTCACAGGGCATGCCGCAGATGCCGCAATCGGTCAAGAACTACGGCGTCTCGGTGAAGAAGGCGCTCGCGTTTCCGCTGCTGGTCATCTCCATCAAGTCACCGAACGGGACTTACGACAGCAGCTTTCTCTCGAACTACACGACGATCAACATCAACGACGCCATCGCCCGCATCCAGGGCGTCGGGCAGATCAACCTGTTTGGCGGCAGCGACTACGCGATGCGGGTCTGGCTGCGTCCGGACGTCATCGGCCGGCTCGGCCTGACCGTTCCCGACATCGCCAATGCCATCGGCCAGCAGAACCAGCTGAGCCCAGCCGGTCAGATTGGCGGCCCGCCGGCGGCGCCGAACACGGAATACACCTATACGGTCCGCACGCAGGGACGCCTCCTCAACGAGGAGGAGTTCGGCGACATCATCGTCCGGACCAATCAGGATGGCTCGCAAGTCCACCTGAGGGATATCGCCAGGCTCGAGCTCGGCACGATGTTGTACAACGCGGTCGGCCGCCACGACGGCACGCCGTCGGCGGTCATCGCTGTCTTTCAGATTCCCGGCACCAACGCGCTGGATGTCGCCAACCGCATCAAGTCGACGATGGAGGATCTGAAAACGCGCTTCCCGCGTGACATGGACTACCTGGTCTCGCTGGACACGACCCTCCCCGTCACCGAGGGCATCGTCGAGATCGAGCACACGCTGTTCGAGGCGGTGGCACTCGTGATCCTCGTCGTCTTCGTCTTCCTTCAGAACTGGCGAGCGACGCTCATTCCACTGCTCACCGTCCCGGTCTCGCTGGTTGGCGCTTTCATGTTCTTCCCGCTGCTAGGCTTCTCCATCAACGTGCTCTCGCTGCTCGGCCTGGTCCTCGCCATCGGCATCGTCGTCGACGATGCGATCGTCGTCGTCGAGGCGGTGATGCACCACATCGAGCACGGGATGGCGCCGAAGGAGGCGACCATCAAAGCCATGGAGGAGGTTTCGGGGCCGGTCGTGGCCATCGGTCTCATTTTGTCGGCGGTGTTCGTGCCGGTGGGCTTCATGGGGGGCATCACCGGGCAGCTGTATCAGCAGTTTGCCATCACGATCGCGATTTCGGTCCTGTTGTCGGTCGTCAACGCGTTGACGTTGAGCCCTGCGCTTGCGGCGTTGCTGCTCAAGCCGGCCACCGGCAAGAAGTCGCTGCTGACACCGTTCTACAACGGCTTCAACCGGGTGTTTGGCTGGACGACGGACCGTTATGTCAGCTTCGCGGCCATCCTCGCTCGAAAGATGATCCGGAGCGCCGCCTTCATCGGCATCCTGGTTTACGTGACCATCGCACTGGTTCAGCGGATTCCGGGTGGCTTCGTGCCCGAAGAAGACCAGGGCTATCTCCTCGTGAACGCGTTGCTGCCGGATGCGGCGTCGCTCGAGCGCACGGATGCGGTCATGCGGAAGGCCGAAGCGATTCTGGAGAAGAACGAGGCTGTTGAAGGGTTCAATACGATCACCGGCTACTCGCTGCTCACGGGCGCCTACTCGTCGAACATGGGATTCTTCTTCGTCCAGCTCAAGCCCTGGGAGGAGCGACACACCGCGGAAGCACATGCCAACGGCGTGGTGGCGGCGTTGAACCGGGCGTTCGCCCAGGAAATACCGGAAGCGGGTGTCATAGCGTTCGGCCCGCCGGCCATCCCCGGACTGGGGACCGGCGCCGGATTCACGATGGAGCTCCAGGATCGCAGCGGCGGCTCGCCGCAGTATCTGTCGGAGCAGACCGCACGCTTCATCGAAGCGGCCCGCAAGCGGCCGGAAATTGGCCGGATCAACACGCTGTACCGGGCCGAGGTTCCGCAAATCTACGCCGACATCGATCGCAGCAAAGTGCTGAAGTCGGGCGTGCCGCTCACCGATGTGAACACCACGCTCGGCGCGCTGCTCGGCAGTTCGTACGTGAACGACTTCAACCGCTTCGGCCGCGTCTACAAGGTCTACCTTCAGGCCGAGCCTGAATTCCGGCGCGATCCGAAGCAGCTGGGATTGTTCTACGTCCGCAGCCAGGCCGGCGGGATGGTGCCGCTCGACTCGCTCGTGACGACGCGGCCGAGCGCCGGCCCGGAGTTCACCAACCGCTTCAACCTGTTCCGCACGGCGGAGCTGACAGGCGTTCCGGCGCCGGGGTTCTCGTCTACCCAGGCCCTCGATGCGCTCGAAGAAACCGCGCGCGCGGTGCTCCCACCTGATGTCACGTTCGACTGGGCCGATCTGTCGTTTCAGGAGCGGCGGGCACCCGGTGTGGCGCTGGTCTTCTCGCTGGCGATTTTCCTCGTGTTCCTCATTCTGGCCGCGCAGTACGAGAGCTGGGGTCTGCCATTCAGCGTCCTGCTGGGCACGCCGTTCGCCGCATTTGGCGCGTATCTCGGGCTTTACGTGGCACGGCAGATCATGGGCCCGAGCTACGTGAACAACGTCTTCGCGCAGATCGGCCTGATCATGCTGATCGGATTGGCCGCGAAGAACGCGATTCTGATCGTCGAATTCGCGAAGATGGAGCTCGATTCCGGTAAGCCGCTGATGGAAGCGGCGATGTCGGCCGCGAGGCTGCGCTTCCGCCCGATCCTCATGACAGCTTTTGCGTTCATCCTCGGTGTTGTTCCGCTGCTGACTGCCAGCGGTGCTGGCGCCGAGGGCCGCAAGGTGATGGGGATGGTCGTCTTCTCCGGCATGCTCGTCGCGACCATCCTCGGCGTCTGTCTGATTCCGATGTTGTACGTCGCCGTCGAACGGATCATCGGAGGCGGGGCGAAGCAGCCGCACGCGCCGCTGACGGTCGGCCCGGCCCCAACGCTGGCGCCCGGACACGGCCATGCGAGTCACTGAGATGAGTCACCGACGCGTTCATCGACTGATCCTGACTGGGTTGTTGCTGGCGCCGCTCGTCGGCTGCGCGGCGGCCGGGTCGAACTACGCGCGGCCGCAGATGCCGACGCCGCCAACGTTCCGCTTCGCCGAAGGGGCAGCCGCAGAATCGATGGCCGACGCGCCGTGGTTCCAGGTGTTCGACGATCCGACGCTCCAGGAACTCATCCGCCAGGCGATCGCCAATAATCTCGATTTGCGCGTCGCGGTTGCGCGGGTCGAAGAATCGCGCGCCCGCGCCGGCATCGCCAAGTCGTTTCTCTACCCGCAAGTCGATTTCACGGCCAACTACGGCGTACGCACCGCGACTGACTCGAAAGAGGCCAATTCCGACGACGAAGACGCCGCTCATCAGAGCGGTGCGTATGGCTTCCGCCTCTCGTGGGAGCTCGATTTGTTCGGCCGAATCCGGCGGGAACGGGAAAGCGCTCTGGCCCTCGTCCTGGCGAGCGATCAGGGGCGCCGCGGAGTGCTCGTCACCCTCATCGGCGATGTGGCGACGAACTATTTCCTGCTGCGCGAGCTGGACCTGCAGCTCGACATCTCGCGGCGGACGCTCGACGTGAACGATCAGACGGTGACGTATTTTCAGAACCGGCTGGACGGTGGGGTGTCCAACCGCCTGGAGCTCGATCGGATCGTGGCGAACCGGGCTTTGACCGCGAGCGCGATCCCGGAAATCGAGCAGCAGATCGCGATCGTCGAGAATCTGTTGTCGCTCCTGCTCGGGCGGTCACCGGGTGCGATTCCCCGAAGTCCGCTGACTCCTGACGAAACTGTCCCGCCGCCGGTGCCACCCGGGCTTCCAGCTTCACTGCTCGAGCGGCGTCCGGACGTCGCTCAGGCCGAACAGTTGCTCGTTGCGGCGAACGCTGACATCGGCGTGGCCAAGGCGATGTTTTTCCCGACCATCAGCCTCACCGGTTTTCTCGGCGGGGTCAGCGGCGACCTGACGTCCTTTTTGGGCGGCCAGGGACTCGTCGGGTCCATTACCCCGGGTCTGCTCCAGCCGGTGTTCAACGGCGGTCGTCTCCGCAGCAACCTCGAGGCGATGCAGGCGCGGTTCGATGCAGCGCTGGCCGAATACCAAAGAGCGGCGCTCAATGGCTACCGCGAGGTGGCCAATTCATTGGTGACCATTCAGAAGCTGGCTGAAGTCCGCGTCCAGCGCCAGACCGGCGTGACGGCGCTCCAGGACGCATCGGATCTCTCGCGCGAGCGATACGACTCGGGCCTGGCCAGCTATATCGAGATCTTGACTGCCGATCAGGACCTGTTCGAGCAGCAGCTGCTGCTGGCTCAGACGCGGGGCGCCGAGCTGCGGGCGCGCGCCGAACTCTACCGGACGCTCGGCGGCGGCTGGCAGCAGCCCTAGAGTGCGAGGCGCGATGGCGAAGCTGAAGCGGAAAGACTTCGAGAAAGAGCTGGTCAGGCTGCAAGGGAAGCTGTGCGCCCTTCAAGAGTGGGTCAAGGCCAAAGGCCTGCGGGTCATCGTCATCTTCGAGGGACGCGACGCCGCGGGTAAGGGCGGCACCATCAAAGCCATCACCGAACGCGTGAGCCCGCGGGTGTTTCGCGTGGTCGCGCTCCCGGCGCCATCCGACCGCGAGAAGAGCCAGATGTACCTCCAGCGGTACGTGCAGCACTTTCCGGCGGCGGGCGAAATCGTGATCTTCGACCGCAGCTGGTACAACCGTGCCGGCGTCGAGCGCGTGATGGGCTTCTGCACGGACGATCAGTACCATCGCTTCCTCGACCTGTGCCCGTTGTTCGAGAAGCACCTGGTCGAGGGTGGCACCAAGCTCGTGAAGTTCTGGCTCGAGGTCGGCAACAAGGAACAGGAACGCCGGTTTGAGGCTCGCATCAACGATCCGCTCCGCCAGTGGAAGCTGAGCCCGATGGATCTGCCGTCACGCGCCCGGTGGTACGACTACTCGCGTGCGCGAGATGCGATGCTCAAAGCCACGGATACACGATACGCACCCTGGCATATCGTCCGATCGGACGACAAAAAGCGGGCGCGCTTGAATACCATTGCCTACCTGCTGAAGCTCATACCGTACAAGAAGGTCGACCGGCCGAAGAAGGTGCGGCTGCCGGGGCGCTCGAAAAAGCATGCGTACAATGACGAGGCCGCCATCGCCCGGCGCCGGTTCGTGCCAGAAGTGTACTGAGCGGCGCCGCCGATCGGCCAAGGGGACGAACAGACTTATACACGGCATGCTGAGGAGCATGGCAGCGTGTCTGGCCGCCGTGATCGTGACGCTGCTCGGCGTGGCGCCGCTGTCGGCGCAGCCACCAACGCCGGCGGCGGACGCACCCACCGGCATCGCGCCCGTCCGCGCGACCATCGTCGCTGAACCCTCCGATCAGGCGGCGACCTTCTCATTTTTCAATCGTCCCATCGTGTCGCTGCACGCGCGGGTCCTCGGCCGTACGCCACTCGAGCGTGCACAGGCCGCCGAGGCCGTGGTGGCGGACCTGGTCGCCCAGGGAGCGATCGGTCCGGTGCAATCGCAGTCAATCGACGGCGGGTCGCTCATCACCGTCGCCTCGCGGGGCGTTCTGGTGCTGACCCTGCCTGACGTCGATGCCAGTCTTGGCGACACACTGGCGGAAGCCACCGGCCGGGCCGTGTCGCGCCTCGACCAGGCGATCGCCGCGGCAATGGAAGGGCGCGCCCCGCGCGTGTTGTTGCGCTCGGGGGGACTTGCCCTGGTGGCGCTTTTCGCCGGCCTTATCTTGATCTGGGCGGTTGCGCGCGCGCGCGGCGCAGTGTCGGCGCGGCTGGCCGCAATCTCGGAGCGCACAATCACGCAAACCGGCCTCGACATGGAGGCCGTCCGCGCCTCGCGGCTCGTCGAGTTCCAGCGCCGCCTGCTGCGGGTGCTTGCGTTCATCATCGACGCCGCCGTGGTCTATGTGATCGTGACATTCGTCCTCCGGCGGTTCCCGTACACCCAGCCGTGGGGCGATTCGATGCGGGCGTTCGTGCTCGGCACCGTCCAGAATCTTGCCCTGGGCGCGATGGGCGCCATGCCGGGACTGTTCACCGTGTTGCTGATTTTCCTGGTGGCACGATTCATCGGG
>Ga0111538_10007882_pt1 | contig 14323 bp, 12 predicted proteins | sample SoiMethybrSBSTD1_FD_79669 | JGI IMG/M metagenome (GOLD analysis project Ga0111538, IMG submission 79669) | Bulk soil microbial communities from a Populus tree surrounding site in Tennessee, USA - Soil MetaG P. TD hybrid SBSTD1 (version 2)... | ecosystem: Environmental > Terrestrial > Soil >... | reverse complement strand
GTGGAGCACGTCGTCCACGCCAGCGCACCGGCCTGCTTCTTCGGAGCGGTCCACTACGCGCAGCTCCCGGGGACGGGCGCCGGCTGGACGCGGACCCTCGATGGCGTGTCCCTCACGGACGGCGTGCACTACAAGGTGACGACACGGCTGGCCGACGGGTCGGCCCTCTGCCATCCCCCGAGCCCCACCTCCACCTTCGGCGGGGCCTGGATCGACAGCGAGCTCGACTACATCTGCCGTCCCCGGGACATCCTCTCGGTGTGGAAGTTCAAGCCCAGCGCCAACATCACGGCCTCCAACACCTTCACCTACGTCTGGACCGCCTACTCCCTGGATCAGGACAATGTCGACGCTTGCGACGCCCTTGACACCGACGATTGGCCCGACACCTACTACGGGCAGCCCCTCTTCGCCCGTTCCAACAAGCCGCTGACGCGAAACTGGGACAACGTGACCTACCCGCCCGGTGCGGTCGTGCCGATGGAGGTGGGACCGGTGTGTCCGTACCTGGGGCCCGACCCGCCGGAGCAGCACATCAACCGCGATATCTATTCCTTCCTCCCTCAAGTGAACGACACGCTCGAGTGGGGCGAGGATGCGGGCCTCGATCCGCTGGCGGCACCCCGGCTCACCATGACCCTCCTCGACAGTGCGCCGGGCACCCAGCGCGTCCCGTACACCCACCTGAGTTTTTCCAACGAGACCTTCGACGGTGTCCTGGGCGCCGGGCCCGCACGCCACGAGAGCCATCAATACCTTGCCAACACCTGGTACGGCGACACCTTCGCTCTCTCGACATTCGGAGACTCGGGAAGCGCGCGCGGCGACTTCAACCACGACGGGAAGTCCGAGATCGTGGTCCAGAACACCACGACGAAGGCCATCCAGGTCTGGTACATGAACGGTGTCCAAAGAGAGGAAGTGCTTGTTCCCAGCCCGGCGCAACCGGCCGATGCCAACTGGGAGCTCGTGTCCACTGCCGATTTCAACAACGACAACAAGCCCGACTTCCTGTGGCGGAACAGCGTCACGGCCAAGGCCGTGAACTGGTTCATGGACAACAACCTCGTCCGCTGCGCCGGGGGCTTCGCGAAGCCAGATCAGGCCCAGGACTCGAACTGGGTCATCAAGGGCTCGGGCGACTTCGGGCAGTTCTTCGGCCAGGATGGCCGGCCCGACATCGTCTGGCAGAACCTCAACTCCCACAAGATCGTCGTCTGGACGATGAAGTATTCGCCCATCGCGCCGAATGGCCCTTCCGACGGCTGTCCGCCGGCGGGCTCGGGCCCCATCGGTGAGTCGGCCCGGTATGACGGCAACTTCGTGACCCCGTTCCCCGCGCTCGACCAGGTCGTGGGAGCGGTCGACGACTTCGACCTGGACGGCTACGCCGATCTGGTGCTCCAGAACGACGCGGGCCAGGTGCAGCTATGGTTGATGGATGGCCTGGAGCGGAAGTCCTTCCAGACCTTCTTGCCCTTCGGCGGCCTGGGCGGCGATCCCAACTGGCGGGTCGTCGGTGCCGGCTACTTCAACGAAGACCAGGCCCCCGACATCCTCTGGCGCAACAGCTCGACGGGACGGTTGAAGGTCTGGTTCATGAACCAGATCACCCCCGTGTTCACCCTGGACATCATCGACGAGAACGACCAGCTGGCCTCCGTACCAGCCCCACTGAACGTGGTCGGGCCGCGCTAGGTCCGACGGTCCGCTGGTCCGAGGGCCTGCGGCCTGCTGTGCGCAGGTCCTCGGACTGGCCGATCGCTCCCAAAGCGCCCCCCGGATCGCAGTAGTATCGGCCGTAGGATTCCGATCCCGGGAAACGCGTACCAGCCCAGGGAGTGTGACCATGCGACACCGGGCCCCCGCGTTCGTGCTCTTCGCGGTTCTCTCCGCCTTCCCCATGAACGTGGCGGCGGCGTGCCAGCCCCAGAACAGGTTCACGAACAGCACGGCCATCGTCATTCCCGATCCGAAGCTGCCGGGCGCTCGCCCGACGGCGGGCCGGGCCCGTCCCTATCCCTCCACCATCGACGTCACCGGGGTCACGGGACAGGTCACGAAGGTGACGGTCACCCTTCACGACGGCCGGCACGATCGTCCGGAGGACGTGGACATCCTCCTCGTCGGCCCGCACGGCGAGGCCCTGATCATCCTGTCCGATGTCGTCGCCAGCGGGTTCGGCCCCACGGAGAGCAAAGGGCCGCATACGGTGGAGCTGACCGACACGCCGGGCCCCGGCGAAGCCCAGGTGGTCCACATCAAGCCGACCAATGTCGGCGCCGGCGACTCGTTCTCCCGTCCGGCACCGCCGCCGCCGTACCGGAACCCGGCCCCGGCCGGCACGGCCACCCTCGCCGACACCTTCGGCGGCCGCGATCCCAACGGCACCTGGTCGCTGTACGTCGTGGACGATGGGGCGCGGTCGACGGGCTCCATCGCCGGCGGGTGGACGCTCAGCCTCGACGCCGTCTGTCCCTGATCGATCGGGAAAAATCCGCCTCGAGCCGTCTCTACCCCTGACGGCTGCGCTTCGGCCCCGTGCTCGCGCGGCACGCCGGCGCCGATCCGCTTCCCTAGCCAACCCCGGGGAAACGCGCACCAAAATTGGGGAGAACGACGATGAGACAGCGGATTCCTGCGTTCGTATTCCTGACGGTCCTCTGGTCGGGGGCCGTGCAGGCCCAGCAGACCCGGATCGTGGACGTCGAGTTCAACGACGCCAGCGTGTTCCACGATCGGACCAGCAACACAACCAGCGGCGCTGGCGGCGCGCTGGCCATCACCCACATCTACGAGGACGAGACGGTCGTCTTTGCCTGGCCGACACCGGGGCCGGCACTGCACGATCACAACGTCTTTCCGTACGACAGCGTGCTGCGCAAGACGGGAACCCGGTCGGTCTCCGCGAACGAGGTGATGACCCGGCCCAGTGCCACGTCAGGTAACTTCACGTCGGCCTGGGATCCCGCCACACGGTCCCGCCGCTACCGGTGCACCGCTCACGGGAGCACCATGAACGGCATCATCTACGTCGACGAGAGGGAACCGACCTTCGCGGTGGACGTCCCGGCCCAGGTGATGGTGGGCCGGCCGTTCGCGCTGACCGTCAGGGCCGTGGGGGCCTCGGGCGCGACGGATGCCTCCTTCAGGGGGACCGTTCATCTGAGCAGCGGCGAAGCCGATCCCGGCATGCAGTTGCCCGCCGATCACACCTACACGGCGGGGGATGCCGGCAGCTACCGGTTCGACGGCGTCGTGCTGACCGTGCCCGGACGGCGGACCATCGACATCACGGAAGTGGGGGGCAGCGGCATCACCACGCGGATCGTGCTGGACGTGGACGAGTGCCGCCCGCAGGTGGAGTACCGGAACCCGGGCCCCATCCTCGTGCCCGACCCCCGGCTGGGAAACCCGGCCACGGTGGGCTGGGCGCTGCCCTATCCGTCCGTGATCGACGTCCGGAACATCATCGCCAACGTCACGGGCGTGTCGGTCACCCTCTACTCCACCGTGCACCAGCACCGCCAGGACGTTGACGTGCTGCTCGTCGGCCCCGAGGGCCAGGCCTTCATCCTCCTGTCGGACGTGAGCGGGTCCGTGCTCGGCCCCGGGGGCGTCCTGCCCGGCGCTTCGGTGACGCTCGTGCTGACCGACACGCCGCCGTTCGGCGGTGGCGGCACGTTCCGGCTGCGGCCGATCAACAACGGGTCCAGCGACGCGTTCCTGCCGCCGGCCCCGCCGCCGCCGTATCTCAGCCCCGCTCCGGCGGGCACCGCGACGCTCACCGACACGTTCGCCGGGCGCGACCCCAACGGCCGGTGGTCGATCTACGTTTACGACGACCAGGTCGAGTCGAAGGGCACCATCTCCGGATGGAGCCTGACCCTGGACCTCGAGTGCCCCTGAGGTAGCTCACTCGGAGGGCGAGCGCGCCGGCTCGCCCTCCGTCACCAGCTCGCGGTGCAGGCGGCGCACGGTGTCGGGCACGCGCTCCGCGGGCACCAGCAGCGTGATGCGGAAGCTGGACGTGGACGCGCCCAGCACCTCCACTCCCATGTCGGCCGCGTGGGCCAGCGTGGCGCACAGGTTGGACAGGCTGGCGTTGATGCCGGCGCCGATGGCGGACACGGCGCCCAGGCCCTCGCGCACGCGCTGGCCCTGGCCCAGCCGCTTCTCCAGGCGGGCGCGCAGGGCCCCGAAGTCGTGGATGTTCTCCAGCGAGAGCAGGATCGAGGCCTGGCCGCCGGAGGGGCCTGCGTCCGGCCGCTGCAGCATCTCCTTGCCGGCGCAGCCGTGTTCGTCGAGCGCGTCCACCAGCGCGCGCAGGGACGCCGCGCCCTCGGCGCTCACCAGCACCAGCCCGGTCTCGCTGGTCACGCCCACCACGCGCCCGGGCGCGCGGGGCGGCAGCTTGCGCACCACCGTCTCCGCGGACGAGCCCTGGGTGGCCCGCGCGTAGATGGCGATGCCGCGCTCCTTGGCGAACTCCACCGCCTGCGCGTTCAGCACCTTGGCCCCCGATTCGGCCAGCTCCTGCATCTCCTCGTACGAGAGCTCGGCCAGCCGGCGGGCGTCGGGCACCACGCGCGGGTCGGCGGTGTACACGCCGTCCACGTCGCTGTAGATCTCGCAGGCCTCGGCGTCGAGCGCGGCGGCCAGGGCCACGGCCGTGGTGTCGGAGCCGCCGCGGCCCAGGGTGGTGACCTCCTTCTTGTAGGAGACGCCCTGGTAGCCGGCCACGATCACCACCTTGCCCCGCTCCAGCTCGTCCTGCACCCGGAAGGGCCGCACCTCCACGATGCGGGCGTTGGTGTGGGAGTCGTTGGTGACGATGCCGGACTGGGAGCCGGTGAAGCTCACCGCCGGCACGCCGCGCGCGTTGAGGGCCATGGAGAGGAGGGCCATCGAGATGCGCTCGCCGGCCGAGAGCAGCATGTCCAGCTCGCGCCGGGCCGGGCTGTCGGTCACCTTCTTGGCCAGCGACAGCAGCTCGTCGGTGGTGTCGCCCATGGCCGAGACGACCACCACCACGTCCTTGCCCGCGGCCTTGGCCGTGGCCACCCGGTCGGCCACGCGGCCGATGCGGCCCACGTCGCCCATCGAGGACCCGCCGTATTTCTGCACGATGATCGCCATGCCGTGATGATAGCCGCCGGCCCCAGGCTATTCTGTCCGCGTGAGCGACGAAGTCGAACGCGCGTCCACGGAAGAGCGGCTCTCCACGCTGGACAGCCTCCTGGCCATGTTCAACAACTGGCGGCTGGGAGCGGTCGCGCTGCAGTCGTTCGCCTCCGGCCTGCCCCTGGGCCTGGTCTGGATCGCCATCCCCACCTGGATGCGCCAGGCCGGCGTGGACCTCAAGGTGGTGGGCCTCTTCACGCTGGCCCAGGCGCCCTGGAGCTTCAAGTTCCTCTGGTCGCCGCTCATGGACCGCTACCCGCTCCCGTTCCTGGGCCGCAAGCGGAGCTGGATCCTGGTCAGCCAGGTGGCGCTGCTGGGGCTCGGCCTGTGGCTCGGATTCGCGTCCACGGTGCCGCCGGCCGTGGGGATCATCGGCGCCCTCACGCTGGCCATCGGCCTGGCCGCGGCCACGCAGGACATCGCCATCGACGCCTACACGGTGGAGGTGCTGCGCCGCGAGGAGCAGGGGGCGGCGGTGGGTGCGCGCACCGCCATCTACCGCGGGGCCATGTTCCTCTCCGGCGGCCTGGCCATCACGCTGGCCGCGACCTATTCGTGGCGGGCGGTGAACATCGGGCTGGCCCTGTGCTTCGTGCCCATGCTGCTGGTCACCATCTTCTCGCCGGAGCCGGAGTCGCTCCCGACGCCGCCGCGGACGCTGAAGGACGCGGTGTGGGGCCCGTTCCTCGGCTTCCTGGGCCAGCACCGGGCGCTCGAGATCCTGGCCTTCGTCATCCTCTACAAGCTGAGCGACAACCTCACGCAGGCCCTCACGCGGCCCTTCCTGGTCGACATGGGCTTCAGCGCCGTCGACATCGGCGTGGTCACCGGCACCATCGGCCTGGTGGCCACGCTGATCGGCACGTTCCTGGGCGGGCTCCTCACCAACTGGCTGGGGCTGGGCCGCGCGTTGTGGCTGTTCGGCTTCTTCCAGATCTTCTCCAACCTCGGCTACGCGGCGGTCGCGCAGGCGGGCGCCAACCGCCCGCTGATGTACGCGGCCACCGCCTTCGAGCTGGGCTCCACCGGCCTGGGCAGCGGCGCCTTCGGCGTGCTGCTGCTGCGCATGACGCAGAAGCGCTTCTCGGCCACGCAGTTCGCTCTCTTCTCCAGCCTGTTCGCGGTGTCGCGCATCCTGGCCGGGCCGCCGGCGGGCGTGCTGGCCGACACGATCGGCTGGCGCAACTTCTTCCTGCTCACCCTGCCCACCGGGATCCCGGGCATGCTGATGCTCGCGCGCTTCGTGCCCTGGGGCGTGCGCGAGCCGGAGTTCGAGGTCGCGGAACCCCACACGGGCCAGCCCCTCAGCCGGACGGACCTGGTGGCCCGGGCCCTGGCCTGGGGTGCCGGGGCCTGGGTGGCCGGTGTGGCCCTGGTGGCCACATTGTGGGGGCTCCGCAGCGTGAAGGCCCACTTCGGGTTCCGCTTCCTGGACCACGTGCGCGAGGTGCTCCAGCCGGCCAGCCTGGGCGCCCGGTTCACCTTCTTCGGCCTGATCGTCGTGGCCGGATCGGCCGCCCTCATGGCCGCGGCCACCCTGGTGGCGCGGCGGGGGATGGCCGGCCCACAAAGCCCTGGAATCACCACCCCCGGTCCGCCGTAGACTATCCAGGGAACCGAGGGAGGGCCGCCGGTGTCCAAATGGGTCGAGGGGAGGCGGAAAGCATGGGTTCGTGGAGCCTTCGAGGCTGACATGTCCATGGCGGTCGCGCGGCCCGATGCCCTTGCCGCCCCTGTTGGCCTCGAGCACACCCTCATCCAGGAGTGCCGGCGGGGCGACCCCCGCGCCTTCGCCCGCCTGGTCGAGGTCCACGAGCGGCTGGTCTACGGGCTGGCCGCCCGCCTGCTGGGCGACTCCGAGGAGGCCCGCGACGTCTCGCAGGAGGTGTTCCTGCAGGTCTTCCGCACCCTGGACCAGTTCGAGGGACGCAGCAGCTTGAAGACCTGGATCTACCGCATCGCCGTGAACCAGTGCCACAACCGGCGGCGCTGGTGGCAGCGCCGGCGGCGCGACCGCATGGTGCCGCTGGACGTGGTCACGCCGGCCGAGGAGCCGCGCGAGGGCGCCGAGTGCGGGCCCGAGCGCCAGTTCCAGCGCAGCGAGCAGGCGCGCGTGCTGCAGCGGGCGCTGGGCGCGCTGCCGTTCCGCCAGCGGGCGGTGCTGCTGCTGCGCGAGGTCGAGGGCCTGAGCTGCGAGCAGACGGCGGAGGCGCTGGGGCTGCCCGTGGGCACCGTCAAGAGCCGCCTCTCCCGCGCCCGCCTGGCCCTCAAGCAGGAGCTGGAGAAGAGCGCGTGAAGTGCACCCAGGTTCGCCGCCACTTCTCGGGCCTGCGCGACGGCGACCTGCCGCGCGAGCAGGACACGGCCGTGCGCGGCCACCTCGCGTCCTGCCCGGACTGCCGGGCGGAGTGGGATGCCTACACGTGTGCGCTCGACGGCCTGGCCCGCTCGCCGCGCCTGGAGCCGAGCGAGAGCATGGCCGGGCGCGTGCTGAACCGGCTGGAGGTCGAGCGCCGCGGTCCCGGCCTGGCCCTCCTCTTCCGCCCGGTGTGGGCGGCCCGCCCGCTGATCTGGCCCAGCCTCATCCCGGCCGCGCTGGTGGTGCTGTCGGTGATCGCGGCCACGCTCTTCCTGGACCGCAGCTCCGACGTGCTGCCCGACGTGTACGTGCGTCCGGGCAGCATGGCCTGGGGCGCGGCCCCCGAGCCCGGCACCGAGCAGAACCCGTTCTTCGCCGGCGGCGCCGTGGACGGCCCGCACCATCGCGGCGTGGGCGTGCCGGCCGAGGTCCTGGCCGAGCTGACCGACGGCACCTTCTTCATCCAGACCGTCGTGGCCCGCGACGGGTCGGTGGCCGGTGGCACGCTCCTGGCCGGCGACGAGAAGAGCGCGGCCCGGCTGGTCGACGCGATGCGCCAGCAGCGCTTCGAGCCCGCCCGCTACCAGGGCCGCCCGGTGGCGGTGAGCCTCTACCGGCTCATCAGCCGCATGGAAGTCCGCGCGCCCGTGATCTAGGCCGGCCGTGGCCGGCCGGGGATCAGGGCCGGACGGCGGCGGCGGCGACGCTGTCCACGGTCAGCCGGTCGAGGCGGCCCTCGGGCGCGCGCACCACGCGCGCGCCTTCGGGCGCCCAGCGCACGGGATCGCTGGGCCCGAAGAGGGCGACGGTGGGCGCCCCGCTGGCCGCGGCCAGGTGCGTGACGCCCGAGTCGTTGCCCACGAACACGCCGGCCGGGCGGAGCAGCGCGGCCAGGACGCGCGGCGGCAGGCCGTAGGCCACGACCACCCCCGGCAGCGCACGCAGGGGCGCGGCCGCGGCCCGGTCGGCCGGCCCCTCCACGAGCAGCCAGGGACGCCCGGCGGCCACGCGCGCCGCCAGCTGCGCGAAGCGCTCGGCCGGCCAGTTCTTGTCCGGGGAGCCGCTGCCCGGGTGCAGGGCCAGGAAGCCGGCGGGCAGGCGCTCGAGCCAGGGCGCCGCCGCCCGCGCCTCGTCTTCGGTGAAGGCCAGCGGCGGCGGGGGAGCCACGCCTTCGGTCACGTTCAGCGCGGCCAGGGGCTTGCACAGCCAGCGCGCGGCGGGCACGCCTTCGGGCGGAGCCGGGTCCTGCGCCACCACCGTGCCCACGGCCGTGCGCAGCTGCGCGATCAGCGAGGGGTTGCGGCTGTAGACCACGCCCACGTCGGCGGCCAGGAGGGCCCGCGCTTCGGGGGGCAGGGCGGCGCCGCCGAGCAGGACGGCGAAGTCGGCCCGCTCCCAGTCGAGCAGCGCGTCCACCTCGGCTTGTCCCGGCCCCACCAGCACGGCCGCCGAGCGCGCGGGCGCCAGCAGCGTGACCTGGTGGCCCGACTGCCGCAGGGCGAACGCGGCGCGGCGCAGGAGCAGCACGTCGCCCAGGGCCCCGGCGCGGACCAGCAGCGCGCGGCGCGTGTCAGGGCACCTCGACCCGCGAGGTGGAGACGTTGCCCAGGAGGTCGGTGGCGCGGACCACGATCACGTGGGGCCCGCCGCCGGCCAGGGGACCGGGCACGATCTCGTACGTCTCCTCCTGGGAGTCGCTGATGCCGTCGACGGGGTGGACCTCCTCCCAGCGGCCGCCGTCCACCGAAAACTCGGCCCGGCGCAGGAGGCTGTTCTCGTCGCGGGCCACCGCGCGCACCTTGAGGGGCGCGGCGGAGGACACGCTGGCCGTCACCGAGGGCGGCGTGTTGTCCACGTCGAAGGGCTCGCTCTCCTTGTCGGCGGTGAGGGCCAGGGCGTCCGGGTTGGAGGGCGCGTCGCTGGCCACCACGTCCACCACGTAGCGGCCGTTGGGCACCGTGGACGTGTCCCAGGCCAGCACGGCGTCGGTCAGCCCCTTGCGCAGCACGCGGTAGCGCGTGTCCCCGATGGGGCGGTAGAGGACGTCGTAGGTCAGCGTGTCCTGGTTGGGGTCCTCCGCCTTCCAGGAGAGGGTCTGGATGCCCCTCTGGTAGAGCTTCCGGCTGTAGGTCGTGACCGGCATCTGGAGCATGCCCTTCTGGGCCGCCGCCCCCGGCCGCACCTCGGTCGACAGCGGCGGGTCGAGGCCCAGGATCTCGATCTCGCCCGTCAGCGACAGCGGCTTCTGGAAGATCTCGCCCGGCGGGTGCACGGTCACGCCCTGCACCTGCGGGCGCAGGTTGCGCGGCAGGTAGGCGGTGGTGATGGAGTCGAGCACGGGGGTGGCGCCCTTGGCGCCCTCCAGCACGGCCTTGATCTGCAGGAAGCGGGCGCGCTCGCTGTTCACGGGCTCGCCCTCCGCGCGCGTGTAGGCCGGCGACCAGTCCGACCAGGTGGCGTCCGGGTTGGCGGTGTTGCCGCTGCGCGAGAGCACGGTGATGCGCGTGCCCGCCGGCGCCGAGGCCTGCCAGCGGATGCGCCCCCAGCTGGAGACGGTCTCGGTGTCCTGGGCCTTGGAGACGAAGGTGCCCACGGTGCCCGGCGCCGCCTGCAGGGTGTGCACCTTGGCCGGGTTGGAGGTGGCCAGTACCACCGCGCCGCCGGGGTCGCGCAGCAGGGCCGTGACCTGCTCGGCCGGGAAGCTGCCCAGCATCGACCAGCTGCGGTCGTCCTTCACGCGGTAGAGCTTGCCCTTGTCGCCCGTGCCCACCAGCAGCCCCTCGGGCGTGGACAGCAGCGCGTGCGGCGTCTCGTCGGCGGACGACCAGATGGTGTCGACCTCGCCCGAGGGCGCGATGCGCAGCAGCGCGCCCTTCACCGGGCCGGTGGATCCGGCCGCGCGGGGGAGCGAGGCGGTGGCGGCCAGGGCGGCGGTGGGGGCGATGGCGAAGGTCTCGCTGACGGTGACGTCGGCGATCGGCGGAGCCGCCGTGGGGGGCAGGGACGGCACGGCCGGCGTGGCGTCGGGCTTGGTGCTGCCCTCGACCACCGCCGCGTAGATGCTGCCGTCGCCGCCCACGGCCAGCGCCTTCACCTCGCGGAAGGAGGCGTCGTGGAGCACGAACACCTTCCCGCCCGTGTCGATGCGGTAGATGATGCCCTCCGGCGAGCTGCCGGCGTAGATGCGGCCCGCGTCGTCCACGGCCAGGGCGGTGATGTGCACCTCCGCGCTGGTGAGCAGGGTGGTCGACTTGCCGTCCTTGTCCACGCGGTAGACCCGCCCCTCGGCGCCGGTGGCCACCAGGAGCTGGCCCTGCTTGTCGAAGGCCAGGGCCCAGACGTACTTGTCGGGCGGGTTGAAGAACTCGGTGGCCTTGCCCGCCGCGTCCACCACCCACACCTTGCCCTCGGGCGCGGTGCCGACGTAGAGCCGGCCGTCGGGGCCCGCGGCCAGCGCGTGCACCTCGAGCTGGGGCGCGTCGAAGAAGAGCGTGCCCGTCTCGCCCTTGTCGGCGACGCGGAAGACCTTGCCGTCGTTGCCGGTGCCGGCGTAGAGCGCGCCCTTGGCGTCGCGGGCCAGGGCCCAGACGTACGGCGTGTCGGGTGTGTAGAGGAGCTTGGAGGTGGGGGCCAGGCGCACGCGGCCCTGCGAGTCGACCGAGAGGCCGGCGGTATCGCCCTGCAGGAAGTCCTGCGCGCCCTCCACCTTCCAGAACTGCGGTTGCGAGGCCCGGGCCAGGCAGGGCGCTGCCGCGGCCAGCGCGGCCAGCACGACCAGTCTCCGCTTCACCGCTCGATGGTCAGGGTCAGGAGACGGGAGCCGCTGACGGCGTAGTCGGTCGGGAGGTCGAAGTCCCACACGGACGCGGTGCGGATGGGGATCACGTTGCCGCTTTCGGCCGCGCCGCCCAGCACCGAGAGGACGGACGGCGGCAGGCCTTGCAGGTACTCACCGCTCACGATGGCCCCCTCCTCCGCGCGCAGCAGACGCGCGTAGACGTGGTTGTTGCGACGCAGCCCGTTGATGGCCCGGATGAGCTGGTCGAGGTCCCTGGGCACGAAGGGCTGGCGCATCTCGTGCTGCTCCAGCGAGGTGATGGTGTTGCCGTCGGCCACCATGACCGTGTAGGTGCCGGCGGGCGCGCTCTTGGGGATGACCACCGGCATGACCTCGGTGCGGGTCTCCCCCCGGTACGTCCGCAGCTGGATCTTGAGCGGCAGCACGGCGCCCGGGCGCACCGGCCCCGTGCGCTCGATCCAGGCCCGCTGCAGGGTGGCCGTCTGCTCGGTCTCCATGGAGGAGACCTCCACGTCCACCCGGTCCACCGTCACCTTCTCGAAGTCGTTGCCCATGAGGAAGGCCAGCGGCGCCGCCACCAGCCCCGCGGCCTGGATGGCGGGCTGCTCCTGCGTGTAGAGGTCCTCCACGCGCACCCGCCGCCCGTCGCTGAGGCTGACCCGCGCGTCCACGTGCATGCTGGAGGCGCCGTAGTTGCGCTCGTGCGCCTGCAGCACCGAGGCCAGGCCCACGTAGGCGAGAACGGGCGAGAACAGCTCGTCCTCCACCATGCGGAAGGAGAACTTCTTCTGCTGGCCGCGGCTGGTGCCCAGGCTCACCTCCACCGGGATCATGCGCGGCCCCTTGCCCAGGCGGCCGGCCACGGCGGTGGCCCGGTCCTGCTCGATGGTGCCGATGGTGTCGGGCCCGGGCACGCTGATCTTCCAGGACTGGTAGAGGCTGGGGAACACCGAATACACGTACGCCTTCTTCATGGGGAACTGCGTGGGCCCCAGGTTGTAGAAGGGATGGCCGAAGGCGTAGACCCGGTCGCCCTCCACGTGGGTGATGGTCCCGGTGACCGACATGTCGAGGTCGCCCTCGACCAGCGAGATGCCGATGGGGGAGCCGTCCTGCAGGTCGGGCAGGGGAGAGGGCAGGGAGCTGCCCTTGCCGCCACTGCCCATCACGGGCGCGAAGCCCAGCGACGAGAAGAGGCCCCGCGCCCACGCGAAGGTGGAGGGGTCGAAGCCGGAGAAGGTCAGGGGCAGGGCCAGGGGCTGAAGCGCGCCGCCCGCGAGCTGGGGCGGCATCTGGCCGCTGCGCCAGGCCACGCCGTCGAGCGCCACCGGGGCCAGCGGGCGGCGGAGCGCGGCCACGATGGACTTCGTGTCCAGGGGCGCGGCCAGCGGGATGCTGCCGGGCCGGAAGCGGGTGGAGGCCGCCCGCGGCGTCTCCAGGCTCGTGAACTCCACCATCTCGGCGAAGGGCGTGATGCCGGCGATCGTCTCCTTGGAGAAGGGGAAGCCGTAGGCGACCGCGCCCACCAGCTTGCCCTCCACGAAGACCGGCGAGCCGCTCATGCCCGCGATGACGCCCGTCTTCTCGAGCGGGCCGCCCACCAGGCGGGCCAGGATCATCGTCTGCTTGGGCCCGATGTTCTCCAGCACGCCGATGATCTCGACCGAAAACTCCTCGAGGCGGTTGCCCTCGAAGACGGTGCGGCCGACCCCCTTCATGCCCGGCTTGATCTGGTCGAGGGGCAGGATGTCCACGGCGGGCGGGCCGGGCGGTGCGGCGCCGGCCAGGGCGGCGGCGAGCGCGAGCGGCAGGAACGAGACGGGCATTTTTCGTTGCTTCTCCCGAGGGGTCGCGCGCCCGGCAGCAGGCGCACGACTCATCTTAAGTGAAGACGCGCCAAGGTGTATGGGTCGCACTCGCCGCCCGCTCCCTGCTAAGATCGGGCTTTCGCGTCGGGACAGGCGTGGAGGACGAATTTGGCCCAGTCATCGGAGGTGATGGTGCGAGCAGCGCGACCGGCGGCGGCGGTACCGGCCTGTCTGCTGGCCTGGCTCCTGCCCGGAGCCGGCCACCTCTATCTGCGCCGCCCGGTGAAGGGCCTGGTCCTCATGGGATCGATCCTGGCCCTCTTCGTGCTCGGCCTGGCCCTCGACGCGCGCCTCCAGCCCTATCTCGGCTTCGACGACCCGCTGGCCATCCTGCGCAGCCTGGCCCAGATGGCCATCGGCGTGCCCTACTTCATCGCCCGCGCCCTGGGCTTCGAGGCGGGGATGGTGACCTCGGTGACGCACGAATACGGCAACACCTTCACCGAGGTGGGCGGGCTGCTCAACATCCTGGTCATCCTCGACGCCTTCGACACCGCGCTGGGGCGTAAGAAGTGAGCCACGTCATGGGCAGCCACCTCCTGAACCTGATGATCTTCTCGGCCCTCGTGTCCACGGTGTTCGCCATGCTGCTGCGCGACGACACCCGGGCCCGCCTGCGCTTCGGCCTGCTGGCCTTCGGCGGCTTCATGGCCGCCGCGCTGGTGGTGGGCTGGGCCATGTACCCCCTTCCGCTCTAGGCGCCGCGTGCTGGCGCGGACGTTCCTGTGGGGGCCGGTGCTGGCCCTCATGGCGCTGATCTTCTTCGTCTCCTCGCTGCCCTCCCCGCCCGGCGTGAAGCTGCTGCCGGACTGGGAGACGCACAGCCTGGCCTACGGCGTCCTGGCCCTGCTGCTGGCCCGGGCCCTGGCCGGCGGCGTGCGCCGCACGACCGTGGCCACGCTGGTGATGGCGGGCGCGCTGGCCACCGTGTACGGCGTGACGGACGAGTGGCACCAGATGTACGTTCCCCAGCGGAACTCGGAGGTGCGCGACGTGGTGAACGACATGATCGGGGCCGCCGTGGGCGCGGCGCTGTTCGGGCTGGTGGCGCGGTTTCGGCCGGCCGCAGGTGCGGCGTGAGCGGCATCGTGGAGCGCACCCGCCTTGGGGGTT
>Ga0111538_10007878_pt1 | contig 14325 bp, 10 predicted proteins | sample SoiMethybrSBSTD1_FD_79669 | JGI IMG/M metagenome (GOLD analysis project Ga0111538, IMG submission 79669) | Bulk soil microbial communities from a Populus tree surrounding site in Tennessee, USA - Soil MetaG P. TD hybrid SBSTD1 (version 2)... | ecosystem: Environmental > Terrestrial > Soil >... | reverse complement strand
TTTCCCGAGGAAATCAGCGCGCCCCACCACCTGGGGCGTCCGCCCGTGAACGTTCCCCGGCACCCCCGCTGCAGCGCTGGTCACCACACTCTCAGGTTCACGTTGCACGCTTTTGGACGTTTTCGGGGGTGGCTCGGGGCGCCACCTCGCCGTACACTCCCAGCCCGTATGCCCTCCCAGGCGCACCGACGCACACGACGGGTGTCCCCGCCGGCGATCCTCGCCGCCGCGGTGACGCTCGCCCTCGCCGCGATCGGGGGGCCGGCCGGCGTCCTGGCGGCGCCGACCCTCGCCCCCGGGTTCGCCATGACCACGGTCGTCGGCGGCATGCTGGACCCGCTGACGTTCGACTGGGCCCCGAACGGCGACCTCTTCATCGGGGAAAAGTCGGGGAAGATCCGGGTGTTCCGCAACGGCCTCCTGACGCTCGTCGGGACGATCCCGGTGAGCGTCAACGACGAGCAGGGGATCACCGCCATCGAGGTGGACCCCGACTTCGCGATCAACCACTTCCTGTGGGTCACGTACACCACGCCCACCCCTTTTCGGCAGCGGGTGTCGCGCTTCACCATCGTCAACGATGCGCTGACCGCCGAAGCCATCGTCGTCGAGTACGCGGTGGCGAACTGGGCCCACCACGCCGGCTGCATCCGGTTCGCCGAGGACGGGACGATCTTCACCAGCACCGGCGACGATCAGTCTCTGTCGGCCTCCTCGCAGAACCCGTTCGACCTGCGCGGCAAGATCCTGCACATCAACCGGGACGGCACGCCGGCCGCCGGCAACCCCTTCACCGCCGCCCAGGCGGATCCGCGGGTCTGGGCGCTCGGGTTCCGGCACCCGTGGCGTTTCACGCTCCAGCCGGAGACCGGCACCCTGTTCATCGCCGATGTGGGGGCGGGCGACTGGGAGGAGCTGGATCTCGGTCTCCCGGGGGCGAACTACGGCTGGTCCTACGTCGAGGGGCCGTCGCCGCCGGGCCAGACCGGCTTCGTCTACCCCATCTACTGGTATCCGCACTCGAACCCGGCGGGGGCGTCGATCATGGCCGGACCGTTCGCCACCGCCGCCGACTTCAACGGCGAGTTCACCGGGCAGTTCTTCTTCGCGGACCAGGCGACTCGTGATTTACGCCGTATGGTGCTCGACGCCTCGAACCACGTCGTCCTGACGGAGATCTGGGCGACCGACATGCCGGATCCGGTCGAGCTCCGCTTCGGGCCGGATGGGGCCCTCTACTACGTCTCGTTCAACAGCGGGGCGCTGTACCGCATCGCCCGGGTCGGCGGCGCCAACCGGCAGCCGCAGGCGATCGGTGTCGCGACCCCGGCCTCGGGTCTCGCACCGCTCCAGGTGCTGCTCGACGGCACCGCGTCGAGCGACCCGGACCCGCAGCAGACGCTCCAGTACCAGTGGACCGCCGGACACAACAACGCCACCGGCACGCAGGCGACGCTCGCCCATCTCTATCCCGCCGGCGTCTACTTCGCGCACCTGACGGTGAACGACGGGCAGGGGGGGACCGACACCACCCCCGATGTCCGAATCGTCTCGGGGAACCGCGCGCCGACGGCCGCGATCACCGCCCCCGCCGACGAGGCGCACTACAACGCCGGCGACGTCGTCCCCTTCAGCGGCAGCGGCAGCGACCCGGAGCAGGGGGCGGTGCCGTGCTCCCGCTTCAGCTGGTCGGTGGTCTTCCACCACGCCGGCCACACCCACCCGCACCTCGGGCCGATCGAAGGGGTGTGCAGCGGCAGCTTCACCATCCCGCGCATCGGGGAGACCTCCGCCAACACGTACTACGAAGTGCTCCTGACCGTCGGCGACACCGGCGTGCCGCTGGGGGCGGCGGCGGCGCTCGAGACCACGACCGCCGCCCAGATCCGCCCGAACACGAGCACGCTGACATTTTCGACCACGCCGCACCCGAATCTCATGATCACGCTCGACGGGACGCTGCAGACGGCGCCTTACGTCACGGACAGCGTGGTCGATTTCTTCCGGACGATCGGGGCGCCGGCGACCCAGACCGGGCCGGACGGCCGGACCTCCACGTTCGCGTCGTGGTCGGACGGCGGCCAGCCGACGCACACCATCGCCACCCCCGCCAGCCCGGCCGAGTACACCGCCGCCTTCACCTGCAACGTCATCACCGAGGTCGCCGGGGTCCAGGTGGCGTATGCGCCCGGAGGGCAGATCGCCCTCACCTGGCAGCCGACGTCCGACCTGTGCGCCGCCGTCACGGGGGTGCGGTACCTGGTCTATGCCTCGTCTTCGGCGCGGCCCGCTACACCGCCCGGCGTCTTCCCCAACGACCCGGCGTTCGTCCTCCGCGGGATGGTGACCGGCACCTCCTTCACGTACCTGCCCGATCCCTCGGATGTCTACTTCCTCGTGGTCGCCGTGGGGAGCGACGGAACCGCGGGGAAGGCGGGGCACTACGGGGGATAGTCGGCCACTCCGCCGTCCGGCGGTTGGCGCTCAGTCGTTGGCGCAGCCGTGGGGTGGGATCGTTAGAATACGCGGCGATGCGGTCGCCCCTCTCCCCTCCCGCCCTGCTCCTTCTGGGGGCGGCCGTGCTTCTGGCGACCGTGCCGCCTGCCTCCTCGGCCGGCGCGGGTGCTCCCGCGGCGGCGAGGCCCATCCTTATCTCCATCGATGATCTGCCGGTGGCGTCGCCGAAGCTCCACAGGGAGGCGGCGGACCGGAAAGACGTCACGCGGAGGCTGCTCGCCATCCTGGCGAAGCACCAGGTGAAGGCGAACGTCTTCACGATCTGGGGACAGGTGAAGGGGGACGCCGACATCGCCCTGCTCGAGCTCTGGCGTTCGGCGGGGCACGAGATGGGGAACCACTCGTTCGGCCACCTCGACCTGCCGAAAACGCCGGTCGCCGACTACGTCCAGGATGTCGAGCGCGGTCGGGCGGGACTCGCCGGCTATCTCGAGCCGCACGGGTCGAAGGTGCGCTTCTTCCGGTTCCCGTATCTCCGTGAGGGGGAGACGGGAGAGCAGTGGGACGCCGTGCGGCGGGCGCTACGCGCCTCGGGCCAGCGGGTCATGCCGGTGACCATCGACACGCAGGACTGGTCGTTCGAGGAGCCGTACGTGGAGGCGGTGCGGCGCGGCGACGCGGGGGCGGCGCGCGAGGTCGCCGCCGACTGTCTGGCCGCGCTCAAGCTGGAGGTGCGGCGCCACGAGGAGCGCGGCGACGATCTGTTCGGCCGGCCCACGCCCCAGATCATCCTGCTGCACGCCAACGCCGTCGGCACGGCGGTCTGGGACGACCTGTTCACCTGGCTGACGGGGACCGGTCACCGCTTCGCGGCCGCCGACGAGGTCCTGGCCGACCCCGCCTTCGGCGAGGAGCCGCGCTTCCTCGCCCGCTACGGCTGCAGCCTGTGGGACCGGATCGGGCACGAGCGCGAGGCGAAGGAGACCGACGACGCGATCCGGCGCCTCGTCCAGGACCAGGTGGAGGCGTGGAACCGCGGCGACCTCGCCGCGTTCACCAGCGTCTACGACGACGGGGCGATCTTCATCTCCCCCACCGGGATGGTGCGCGGCCGGCAGGCGGTGCACGAGCGCTACACGAAGCGCTACCCGGACCGGGCGGCCATGGGGACGCTGCAGCTCGAGATCGACGACATCCGCCCGGTCTGGGGGATGGAGATCACCCCGGGGGGAGACGCGGTGCCGGGACGGATCCATGGCGCCTCCGCCTCCGGCCGGTGGACCCTGACCTACCCGGACAAGGAGGCGGCGACCGGCCGGACCCTTCTCGTCCTGGCGCGCGCGGGAACCCGCTGGACGATCGTCCAGGACGCCTCGATGTGAGCGCCCCCCCGGGGGATCCGTTCGCGATCGGGGGGAAACGCGGGCGTCTGTTCGTGGCGATTCTGCTGGCCGGCGCCGCGCTCCGCCTGGTGTTCGTGGCGCGGCCGCTCGACCACCGCCTGCGCGCCCCGTGGCGCCAGGCCGACTCGTTCCAGGTCGCCCGGAACTTCGCTCGCGAGGACGGCTGCTTCCTGCACCCGCGCATCGACTGGCGCGGCGATACGCCGGGGCTGGTGGAGATGGAGGCGCCGATCCTGCCGTGGATCGGCGGGATGCTCTTCCGCGTCTTCGGCGTGCACGCGGAAATCTTAAGAGCCCTTTCCTGCCTCGCGGAGCTGCTGTCGCTGCTGCTGTTCGCCGGGCTGGCGCGCCGGATGCTGCCGGAGGCCGGAGCGACCCTCGCCCTCGCGGCGTACGCGCTCAACCCGCTGCTCATCGATCTGTCCACGGCGCTGCAGCCGGAGCCGCTGATGCTCCTCTTCTGCGTCGCGGCGATGTTCTGCCTCGAGCGCTTCGACGCGGATCCTCCGGAGGGGGCGCACCCCGGCGGCGGCGCCTGGCTCCTCCTCTCCGGCGCCGCGCTCGGCGGCGGGATCCTCGCCAAGGCCCCCGCGGCGTGCCTCGGGATCCTCCTGACGTGGGTGGTGCTGCGGCGCCTGGGGACCGCCGCGTTCCGGCGCCCGGCGGTGTGGGGGGCGGCGCTCCTGGCGCTGGTGCCGCCGATGCTCTGGTACGCGTGGGCGAAGCGCTTCTACGTGCTCTACGGCAACTCGCTGGGGCTGTCGAACGAGTACCCGTTCCTCGGCTTCGACATGCTGTGGCCGCCGCGGTTCCTCCTCGGCCTGTTCAAGTGGGAGACGCTCGGCGTCGTCACGCCGCTCGGCTGGGTCCTCATGATCGCGTCGCTCAGCGCGACGTGGAAGGTGCTGGAGCGCCCGCTCGTCTGGTACCTGTCGGTCTGCGTCTTCCTCGTCGCCGGCGCCCGGACGACCGCCGACGACTGGGCCTTCTATTACCACGGCCTCGCGGTCGCGCCGGCCTGCCTCCTGATGGGCATGGGCTGCGTGGCCCTGCGCCAGGCCTGGCCCGGGGTGGCGCGCGGCGTGGCGGCGACGACCCTCGTGTGTCTCGCCGCCGCCGCGGTCTATCTCCTGCGCGCCCGCGACCACCGGCCCGAGCTCGAAGCCATGCGGCGCTGCGGCCTGCAGTTCGCGGCGCACATCCCTCCGGGAGAGACGATCGTGACCCGCGGCGGGGGGCTCTACGACGACGAGGGGATGCCGGTGGCGCACAACGAGTCGATGCTCTTCGCCTGGCTCGACCGGCGCGGCTTCACGTATGGCAACGAGGAGCTGTCGTTTCCCACCCTGGAGCGGATCGCGGCGCGCGGCGGCCGCTTCTGGATCGCCCACCCGGAGGAGACCAGGCGCAAGTTCATCGCCGCCGCGCGCGGCCGATTCACCGAGATCGATCACTGCGCCGAGGGGTATGCCCTGTTCGACCTGACGCCGTCGCCGGAGGCGCGCCCGTGAGCGCGGCGCGCGACGGGGAGGTGCGCGGCGTCCCGCTGTCGCTCGTCCTCGTCACCCTGATCGCCGCGGCGATCCGCTTCGGAACACTGACCCGACAGGCGCTCTGGATGGACGAGTACATCTGGACGCTGACCGGCGCCCTGCGCTCGCTCGGCGCCATCTTCAACCGCCCGGACGGGTATCCGCCGACGATCGCGCTTTTGGTCCGGACCCTCACGGCCATGGGCCTCGACTCCGATTTCGCGCTGCGGGCGCCGTCCGCCCTCGCCGGCACGCTGTCGGTCCCGGTGCTGTACCTCCTCGGGCGGCGGCTCGCCGGCCACCGGGTCGCCCTCGCCGCGGCCGGGCTCCTCGCCATTCATCCGTTCGCGCTCTGGTACTCGCAGGAGCTGGGGGCGTACGCGATGCTGTCGTTCTTCGCCCTGACCGCCAGCCTGTGCCTGGTGCGCCTGCTCGACGGCGGCGGGACGGGCGCTGCGGCCGGCTACGCCCTGTCGGTCGCGTGCGGGTTCGGCGTCCACTACTACTTCGCCTTCGTGGTGCTGGCGCACCTGCCGTTTGCCCTCGCGGCCCTCCTGAGGTCGCGCGCGGCGGAGCGGCGGCGGCTCTGGCTCACGGCGGCGCTGACCGCCGCGGGTCTCCTCCTGTGGGCGCCGATCTTCCTCGACGACGTCCGGGCGCAGCGCGAGCACGATCGCGGCGCCGCCGCCTCCCTGTTCGCCCTCCCCTACACCGGACAGATGTTCGCCGGCGGCTTCGGTCTCGGGCCGCCGCTGCGCGACATGCACGCCGCCGTGCGGGCCGGGACGACCCCCACCGGCATCACCACCCGGCAGATGACGCTGCCGATCGTCGGCATGGCGCTCCTGGCGGGATTGCTCCTGCTCGGGCTCGGCGCCGACTGGCACGGGCGGCTCCCGTTCCTCCTGGCGCTGGCGATCCTGCCGTTCTTCGGGCCGTGGATGAACTCGTTCGCCGGGGTCGGCTACCGGCCGCGCTATGCGATCGCCGCGCTGCCGTTCGTGCTGCTCCTCGCCTCGGGGGGGCTGGCCACGCAGCGCCGGACGACCGCCCTCGCCCTGTTCGTGCCGCTCGTCCTCTGCGCGCTGTACGGCGGGGTGCGGTCGTTCCAGCCGGATCACGCCCGCGAGGACACGCGCTCGGCCGCGATCTACATCGCCGCCGGCGGCGGCGGTCCGGTGATCCTCCTCGGCGAGGGGGCGGAGGCGTACAAGCGGTACGCGCGCGCCCGGGGCGCGCTCGTCGATCTGGATCTCCAGGACGTCCGGGACACCGCTCGCCTCGCCACGCTTCTCGAAGCGGTCATCGCCACGCAGAGCGACGTCTGGCTGGTCTCCTCCCGCCCGTGGACCGAGGACCCGGACGGCGCGGTGCCGCGCCGGCTCTCGGAGGCGCTCCGGCCGGCCGAGTCGAAGCGGTTCGCCGGCGTCGTCGTGCAGCGCTTCTCGCGCCCGCCCGCATGAGCCCGGAGCCCGGGACACCGCGGCCGAGCCACAGCACCGCGCTCGCCGTCCTCCTCGCCGCCCTCGGCGCCGCGACGCTTCTCGCCGGCTCCCGCCTCCGGGCGCAGTCGCTGTGGATCGACGAGGCGATCACGCTCGTCCCGGTGACCGCGGCCGAGGGACCCGCGGACCTCATCACGCGGGTGCGGCGGCTCGACACCCAGCCCCCGGCGTCGCATCTTCTCCTCTATGCCGTGCGGGACCTCCTGCCGCGGGACGAGGTCGGCTGGCGCCTGCCGTCGCTGCTGGCGGCGGAGGCCGGCATCCTGATGCTGGCGCTCCTCGCGGGGCGGCTGCTCGGAGCGGCCGGTCTGCTCGCCGCGGGGCTGTGCGCCCAGGCGTCCCCCTACCTCCTGTTCTATGCGACCGAGGCGCGCAACTACGCGCTGTGGTTCCTGGCCGTCGCCACGGCCGCGTACGCGATGACCCGCTGCCTCCAGGCGATCGCCGCGCGCCGCCCGCCGGGGGCGATCGCCGGTTGGGCCGCCGCCTGGGCGCTGGCGAACGGTCTCGGGCTGTGGACGCATCTCTTCCATCTGTTCGCGCTCGTCGTGCAGGGGGTCGTCCTCGCGGGGCTGGCGTACGCGCTGCATCCGCCGCGACCGGTCGTGCGCCGGGCCGCCGTCTGGGGCGCGGCGGCGTTCGCCGGATCGCTGGCGCTCATCCTCCCGTGGGTCCTGACGGTCGTCCGCGTGCTGGGCGTGGCGAAGGGCGTCGGCTGGACGCGCCCGCTCGCCTCCGCCGGCCTCGGCTATTTCCCCTTCGCGCTCGTCTTCGGGTTCTCCTTCGGCCCCGATCTGCGCGAGCTGCACGTCCGCCCGGCGCGGGCGCTCCTCGCCGCGCATCCTCTGGCGATCGGGCTGGGCGCCCTGGCCCTCGTGGCGCTGCTGGCGGGGCTCCGGTCGGTCTGCCTGAGGGGGAAGGAGGCGATCGACCGCGTGGCGCCGGTGCTGTTCCTCCTGGCGCCGGCGGCCGGGATCCTCGGGCCGGTCGCCTACGGCTTCGCGCGCGATTTCCCGCTCGTCCCGCGCCATCTGATGTTCCTGTGGCCGCTCGTGCCGATGTTGCAGGCCTGGCTCTGGGTGCGGCGTCAGCACTTCCGGCCGGCGGTGGGCGCCGTCGTCGCCCTGCAGGTCTTCGCCTGCGGCGCGCTCCTGTTCGCGCCGGCCTACGCCAAGGACGACGAGCGGGGCGCCGTCCGCTTCGCGGAGGCGCAGTCCGGTGACCGGCCGGTGATCCTCGGCGACGCGGCGCCGCTGTACGCCGTGCGCGGCGCCGGGCTCATGAAGGCGTACACCAGTCCCGGCAGCGCCGCGGTCCTGGACTCGGGGGCGACCGATCTCTGGCTCGTGGACAACCGCCCGTGGGAGGACCCGGAAGGGACCCTCCGGGACCGGACGGCGCGGGCGGCGGAGCGTCTCGGGATGAACGAGGCCGGCGCCTACGAGCAGTTCCCCGGCCTCGTCCTGCGGCACTGGCGGCGCCGCGGGGAGTCCCGATGAGGACGGCGCAGGCGTCCGCGCCGGAGGTGGCCGCGCCGCGGAGGACCGCACCTTCGCCGCGCCGCCCGTGGCGCACCGGGCTCGCGGCCGCGGCGTTTCTGGCGATCTCCGCGGTCGTGGCGGCGCGGACGATCGCCAACCTGAACATCCCCGGCCAGCCGACGGTGGAGCGCTTCGGGCTGCAGGACTTCCGGGACAACTTCTACTACCCGTCGGTGGCGCTCCTCGACGGGCGCAACCCATACGACTACGCCGATTACCACGCGCACTACCCGATCGATCGCCCGCTGCCGGCGTACTCCCCCGTCAGCCTCCTGCTGCACGCGCCGCTGGCGCTGTTGCCCTTCGGGCCGGCGCAGATCGCGTCCTTCCTCCTGAACCTCGGGCTCCTCGTGGTCCTGGCAATCCTCGCGGTGCGCGACGTCGGCCTGCCGGCGGAGCCGTGGCGCGTGCTCTTGGTCGCGGCGCTCCTCGTCCTCAGCCGCCCCGGGCACATGACGCTCTACATCGGCCAGTGCAGCGCGCTCATGGCCGTCGCCTGCACCACCGCCCTCATGCAGGGGAGCCGGCGGCCGTGGGTCGCGGCGCTCGGTCTCGCCGCCGCCTGCGCCAAGCCGTCTTACGGGGGGCCGCTCGGCGTGCTGATGCTCTGCCGCGGCGACCTCCGCGCGTTCTTCGGCGGTGCTGGGCTCGCGGCGGTGCTCGGCCTCGCCGGCGGCCTCGGACCGCTCGCGGCCGCGGGGGGCCTGGGACCGCTCGTCGCCTCGGTGCGCGGCAGCATGCAGGTGGTCGCGACCGACGTCACCTTCAACGAGCCGACGAGCCTCATCCGGCTCGACCCGGTCTCCCTCGTCGGACGGATCGTCGGCCGCCCGCCCGGCACGCTCATCAACGTCGTCGTGGCGCTCCTCATCCTCGGCGGGGCGGGGTTCCTGATGCGCCGGCTCAGGACGCGCGGCGAGCCGGAGCCGCGGACCCTGTCCAACAGTCTCGGGTGCCTGGCGATCCTCCTCGCCACATATCACCAGCCCTACGACGCCCTCATCCTGGCGCTGCCGGTGACGGCGCTGTTCCTGATGCCGGGCCCGCGCGGAGGGCTGCGGGCGCTTCTGGCGTTCCTGCTCCTGGTGCCGGGGCTGAACTACCTCGCGACCTTCACGGTCCTGGAGCGGTTCGAGATCAACCGCTTCATGTGGCTCCTGATCAGCGAGTCGAACGGCATGGCGCTGGCGCTGGCCCTCATCCTCGGGATGCGCCTGGCGTGGGTGCGAGCGGAGCGCGGTTTTTCGCCATGAAGCGGTCGACCAGCGCCACCACCTCGTTGTTGTTGAGCGTGGCGCAGCGCAGCATCGCCGTGTTGAGGATCTGGAACGGCCGCGACAGGGACGGAACCGCGTCCCCCTGCGGCCCGCCGCCGTCCCGCACCAGCGGCAGCGGCTGCACGTAGCGCGCCCGGTGCACGCCGGCGTACCGGGCGCGCCGCGCGTCGAAGTCCGGGAACAGCCGCTTCAGCCCCCGCTCGATCATCCCGTCGCGCAGCGCCGCGTCGGGCGACTCGAACTCCTTCGACTCGCTGTCCATGTAGCGCGGCAGGTACAGGAGGCTCAGATCCGCCGTCTCGCGCGACCGGTCGATCAGGTTGGTCATCTCGATGAGGCCGGTCAGCTCGATCGACGATTCGCCGATGTTGAGGACGTAGTACGGCGTCAGCGGCTTCTCGAGCGCCAGGACGAGGCACGCCACGCCGAGGTAGTGGGACGACGTCGGGTTGTCCCGCTCGACCGTCTCGACGTGCGGCAGATAGCCGGGCGCGACCACGCGGCGCGCCAGCCGCGTCGGCGCGGTGAAGAAGACCTGGTCGTACGTGGCCGCTTCGCCGCGCCACTCGACGCGGCAGCCGTCGCCGCCGGAGGGGGCCGGCGCCGGTCCGATCGCCGTCACCGGGGTGGAGGTCCGGAGCGTCGCCCCGTGGGCGCGCAGCCGCTCGGCGAAGCGCTCGAGGATGCGGCGGTAGCCGCCGCTCACGTAGCCGAGGCTCTCCGCGCCGGCGGCGGCGGAACGGGCGCCGAACAGGCGCACCAGGGTCGCGTAGATGAACACCGCCGCCACCTGGTCGTGGAACGGGCCGAACTTCGCCTTCAGGAGCGGCTGCCAGAAGACCGCGTAGGCGCGCCGGCCGCAGATGCGGCTGAGCCACTCCTCGGCGCTGATACGGTACAGGTGCTCCGGCTTCGCCAGGCGGGTCGCGTAGATCACCATCGCCGCCAGGCGCGCCTTGTCGGTGAGGGTCAGGAGCGGGAAGCGCAGGAAGTCGGCGTTCCCGTTCATGTCGTACATCCGGCCGCGGGCGTAGTAGCCGGTGCCGGTGCGGTTCCAGCGGAGATCCCCCGCCAGGCCAAGGTCGTCGATCAGCGCGATGAGGCTCGTATCTTGAGGGAGAATGCAGTGGTAGAAGCGGTCCCAGGTGAAGGGGCCGTAGTCGTGGGCCGCCGCCAGCCCGCCGAGCGCCGGCTCCGCCTCCAGCAGATCGACCGCGTGCCCCTGCGCGGCGAGGCGGTGCGCCAGCGTGAGGCCGAGGATCCCTCCGCCGATGACGGCGGTCTTCATGGAGCCGAGACGATCGGAGCCTTCGGGGCGAGACCGCGCCCGTCGAAGCGGTAGTCGCGGCCGCAGCGCTCGCAGTGGAGATCGCGGTGGCCCCCTCCCGCGGAGGCCGCCACGACCTGCTCCTCGAAATAGCGGCCGCGCAGCAGCGGGTGTCCGCAGGCGGACAGCCACCCCGCCACCTTCGCCGGAGATCCGTGCACGAGAGCGAACGCCGGCACGTCGCGGGTCACGACCGATCCCATCCCGACCATGGAGAACTCCCCGAGCGTGATCCCGGGGCCGATCGTTGCGTTGGCGCCGATGGTGACGCCGCGCTCCAGGCGGGTCGTGAGCGTCTCTTCGGTGACGTCGGAGGTCTCGAGCCCGGTCAGCTCCTTGTTCCCCGAGCGCGGGAAGCGGTCGTTGGTGAAGACGGTGTGCGCCGAGATCATGCAGAAGTCGCCGATCGCGACGTTCGCGCAGATGTAGACGACGGCGTTGATCTTGACGTAGTTGCCGATCACCACGTCGTAGGCGATGTAGGTCTTCTCCCCCACGATGCAGTGGTGGCCGATCGTCGCGCCGTGGCGGATGTGGACCCCGTCCCAGACGCTGGTGTCGTGACCGAGGACGACGCCGTCCTCGACCAGGGCGGTCGGATGAACGCGGGCGGGTTTCACCGGTCCCGTCCTAGGCGGCCGGTTCGACGTGCAGCCAGTTGTCGCGGCCGGCGGAGCGGTAGGCGGTCTCGATCACCTGGACCGACGCCAGGCTGTCCTCCGCGCTGATCACCGGCGCCTCGCGTCCCTTGATGCAGCCCATGAAGTTCTGCAGCTGCCGGGAGAACGCCTTGAGCTTGTCGTAGCCGGTGCCGAACGGCACCCAGCGGGAGGAGCCGTCCTGCCGGTACTTCGACCCGCTCCAGCCCACCTGCAAGGTCCCCTCGGAGCCGAACACCTGCACGTAGTGCGGCGTCTCCTTGGTGATGCTCCAGGAGAGGTCGAAGGTGCCGATGACGCCCCCCTTGGTGACGAACTGCACGCGCACGGTGTCCTCGACGTCGAGCCCCTGCGTCGGCAGGCCGGCCTGCGCCTGCACATCGGCGATCGGACCGAGCAGGTACCGGGCGATGTCGGCGGAGTGCGAGCCGTTGTCGATGAGCACGCCGCCGCCGGAGACCTCCTTGTTGGCGTTCCAGCGGTCGGTCATGGCGACCTTGGAGCAGAAGGTGTTCTCGTACAGGATGATGCGCCCGAGGATGCCGGACTCGATGATCGCCTTCGCCTTGATGATGTCGTCCACGTAGCGGAACTTCGACGCCATCATCAGGACCAGATCCTTCTCGTCCGACAGCGCCACGAGGTCGCGCGCCTTGCCGGACTCGATGGTCAGCGGCTTCTCGCACAGCACGTGCACGCCGCGCTCGAGGAAGTGGCGGGCGATGTCATGGTGCAGGTTGGGCGGCGTGCAGATGATCGCCGCGTCGATCTGCTCGAGCAGCGCCGGGTCGCGGTAATCGGAGTACAGGGCGCACTTGTGCTCCGCCGCCACCGCCTCCCCGGCCGTTTTCCGGCTCTCGACCGCGGCGGTCAGCCGCGCGTCGGGAAGCGTCCCGAGCGCCTGCAGGTGCGACTGCGCGATGCGGCCGCAGCCGACGACACCGAAACGGACTGCGTCCCCCTTGCCCACTTTCCCCACGGCCGCCTCCTTGGTTCGTTCGACGGTCGTCCGCTCAAGTCAGCTCTTTCGAGGCCTGTCGGATCGACGCGGCGATGAACTCCACGTGTTGCGTTGTGTACTTCTCGTTCCAGGGCAGAACCACCACCCCCGCGAGCGCTTCGACCGCCCCCGGAGTGTCCTTCTTGTCGTAAACCACGGGCGCGTCGCCCTTGCGGTGCTCGCCCACGAACGGGAAGCGGCTGTTCCCGAACGTCCGCTGGTCGCGCAGCACCTCGCACTCGAACGCCAGCTTCTGGATGTAGCGCGGGGCGGTGAAGATGCCGTCCTCCTTGAGCCGCGCGCCGAAGGCATCGGCGCCGCCCCGCACCACCCGGGTGTCGAGGCGCAGCGGGTACTTCCAGTAGACCGGCTTGCAGCCGGCGGTGATCTTCGGCGCCGCGACCCCTCGCACCCCTTCGATCTGCTTCGAGAGGGATTCGGCCATCGCGACGCGGTGCTTCACCATCGCATCGAGCTTGTCGAACTGCGCCAGGGCGACGGCGCCGACCACCTCGGTCATGCGGTAGTTCAGCGCCAGGAAGTAGTGGTCCGGCTTCGGGTCGCCGTACCCCCACGCCTTGTCGATGAAGAGCCGCGCCCGGCGCGACAGCGCCTCGTCGCGCGCCACGACCATCCCGCCTTCCCCGGCGGTCATGTGCTTGGTCTGCTGCAGGCTGAAGGCGCCGATGTCGCCGATCGTCCCGACCGGCTTCCCTTTGTAGGTGCAGTGGAACGCCTGGGCGCAGTCCTCGATCACCTTGATGTTGCGCTCGCGGGCGAGCGCCATGATCGGGTCCATGTCGCAGGCGTTGCCGAACAGGTGCGTCACCATGACCGCCTTGGTGCGCCGGGTGATCTTCTTCGCGATCGTCTCCGCGGTCAGGTTGTAGGTCAGCGGATCGACATCGGCGAAGACCGGGATCGCCGTCTGGTACAGGATCGGGGTGATCGCCCCCATGTCGGTGATCGGCGTCGTGATGATCTCGTCCCCGGGCTCCGGGTCGATCGCCGCCACCGCCGCGTGCAGGGCGGCCGTGCCGGAGGTCGTGGTGCGGCAGAACGGCACGCCGAGCGAGTCGCCGAACCGCTTCTCGAACTCCCGCACCACCGTCCCCTTGGTGCAGTTGAGCGTCCCCGAGGCGATGACACGCTGGAGGATCGCCATCTCTTCGGCGCCGAACGTCCGGCCGGTGCTGTCGGCGTCGGAGGGCAGGGTGATCTTCGTCTTCGTCTCGGACATTCAGGGCCTCCGGGCGCCCGCGCCTTCGCGGCGATGCGGGACGGTTGAAAGTGAGGATGATGCCATCGGGGGGACGAATTCGGTCGCCTTTTCTCCCAGCCCGAGGTGATGCAGCACGGCGTGGCGGATCCGCTCGCTCGCCTTCCCGTCCCCGAACGGGTTCGGGCGCGGGCGCGGCCCCGGGGACGCGAACGGGCGCTCGAGGTGCTGCACCATGGCGGCGAGCACCGCCTCGCGACGCGTGCCGACCAGCACGTTCGTGCCGGCCGCGACCCCCTCGGGGCGCTCGGTCGTCTCCCGCGCCACCAGCACCGGCACGCCCAGCGACGGCGCCTCCTCCTGGATCCCGCCCGAGTCGGTCAGGATGAGGGAGGCGCGCCCCAG
>Ga0111538_10007876_pt1 | contig 14325 bp, 6 predicted proteins | sample SoiMethybrSBSTD1_FD_79669 | JGI IMG/M metagenome (GOLD analysis project Ga0111538, IMG submission 79669) | Bulk soil microbial communities from a Populus tree surrounding site in Tennessee, USA - Soil MetaG P. TD hybrid SBSTD1 (version 2)... | ecosystem: Environmental > Terrestrial > Soil > Tree... | reverse complement strand
GAGGCGGCCCTGGCCATCCATCATCGAGCTGTGCGGGCTCGTCTTGCTCGTCCACAGGACTTCCTCACCCCAGTACGGCGAAGGCTGCGACGGCGGGGTTTGCGCTTCGCTCGGAGTTTTCGGGTCGCGCACTTGCAGCTTTACCTGCGTCGCTGTATTGGTTTTCGGATCGATGACGGGCAGGTAGTCGGCAGAGGCTTCGAGCGCTCCATAAATCGGTCCGTTCGCATTGATCGTCGGATTGCGCTTGTCAGAGGCGATCTCGTCGTGCAGGTAGGCCTTCGGGTCTGCCCAGTCCCACAAGGTGACCACGACGTTCCGCTCTTTGCCCTGCGGCCGCGGCGGCTTGGCGTTCGGCAGCTCGCCGGCTGCGATGCGATCGGTCCAATCCGCCCACATCGCCAGCGCCCGTGGCCGGCCGACCTGGGTAAACCGTGAGCTCATCCCGCCGCCGGCTTGTCCCGACTGTATTCGCCGATCCCAGGCAGCCGCCGAAGTCGGGAATTCTCCGAGGTGCGCGGGGATTTCGCGGGTCGCTTTGGTGCCCATCACATGGCAGCCCGTGCAGCCGTCCGTGTTGACGATGTTGCGAATCCACTCGCCCTGGCTCTTCATGTTTTCGGAGATGCCATTGCCTTTCGCGCCGGTTCCGGGAAAGTCGCTCTTCGGTGGCACCTGAAGCAGCGCCAGCCAGTACTGCGCGGGGTAATAGTCGGCGGCCGCCTTTTCGGTAGGTGCCGCCAGCGCCGTCAGGTTCAGAGCCTTGCCAGGCATTGCCTGAACCTTCGGCGAATCGACGAGCCCGTATCCGCGGACCCAGACGTCGTAGGTGGCACGGGGCAGGTCAGGGACGAGATAGCGGCCCTGGTCGTCGGTGACGACGCTCTTGATGAGTCGCGTCGGCAAACCCCTGGTTTCGGCGATCACCCACACGCCCGCTTCGGGCCCCTTCGGCCCCGTCACCACGCCGCCGATGTCGTCGGCGTCGATGGCCACGGACCCGGTTGCGACCTGGCCTGCCCGCACACCGGTGAGCGCAGCTGCCACGAATGCAGCGATGACCACCAGTACGATCCGCAGATGACGCCTTCTTCTGGCCATATGGACTCCTTGTAGCGCAGCGAACGCCACCACCTCGGTACCACCAGAAAGCTCGCCGTTAGAGGGCGATGGGAACATGAGCGGCTTCCTGCGGTCAACGGAAATCGGTCTTCGGATTTGGGGCTGGCCCACGACGCCGGCCATTGGCGACTTTCGGGCCACCCCACCGAGCTCGCCGACGAATCGCGGCCGCCAGACCCGTATAATCCACCGCAACAATTGTCCTTGACGCCCAGTACGCGCCTCGGTTCGTACGCGATCCTGGTTTCAACGCAGGAGGACTCATGCGTCTGGTCGCTTCGTTGCTTCTCGGCCTCGGACTGACGGCGTTCGGTTCTCTCGCGCAGGCGCAGAACGCACGGGATGAGCCACGCGCTCCGGCGCTCGACCACCTCGGCACGCTATCCATTGAAACCGGGACCCGCACCGTAATTGAAAATGGCCCGCAGGGGACGCGCACGGTCGTCCAGGTCGTCGGCGGCCGGTTCGATGGTCCGCGTCTGAAGGCGTCGGTGGAAACACCGGCGGGCGACTGGATTACCAACCGTGCCGATGGCAGCTATCGCCTCGACGTGCGGCTCACGCTGAAGACCGACGATGGGGCGTTGATCCTGGTGACATACAACGGCATCGGTCAATCGACGAGCACCGGCGCCTCGCTGCGCGTGGCGCCGCTCTTCGAAACCGGCGATTCGCGCTACGTGTGGCTCACGCGACTCCAGGCGATCGGCGTCGGCGAACGCGTCGGCACCACGGTCAAGTACGAGCTCTACGCGTTGAAGTAAGCGGCGTAGTCTGTGGGTCGATAACGATGAGACTCGAAGTCTTCGTCAGTCACCTCACCGTCGAATCCAAGTTCGCCGATCTTCTGACGGCCAGCCTGACGCGCGACTTCATTGGTCTCGTGAACTTCTTCGTCTCGACCGATGCCACGAGCATCCCGGTCGGGAGCCAATGGTATAGCAACATCATTGAGGCGTTGAACCGAGCCAACCTGTTGTTGGTGATTTGCAGCAGGGAGTCCGTTCGGCGGCCATGGATCCAGTACGAGGCCGGTGGCGCCGGGGTTCGCGGCATAGAGGTGATCCCGTTGTGCCACAGCGGCATGGCCGTCGAGCAGTTGCCGGTCCCCTTGAGCATGTCTGAAGGAGCGCTGCTCACAAGCGGCAAGAGTCTCAAGAAGCTCTACGCGAAGATCAGCGCCATGCTGGGCTCGGCTATCCCTTTGGCGGACTTCGAAGCCCTGGCCGAAGCATTTAGAGCTCTTGAAGCGGAGTACGGCGATCAACGCAACCTGGACGATGCCGGAACCCGTGAGCGAAGCGACGAAACCATCGTCAAGAATCCCAACGTGCTCTGCGTCAGTAGCGAGCAATACCTGAAGCTCGGCTTCGACAACCAGCTCCAGAGGGTACTCGACGCGTTTCCGCCGGATCTCCGCCACAAACGCGTCGTCACCTCGGCTGAGGTCGAAGGAGTACTGCGAGCGGGACACGTGGACATCGTGCATATCGCGGCGTACGTGTGTCCACGCACCGGCGTGTTGTATTTCAGCCCGGTTGAACTCCCGATCGGGATTCCGGCGGAGGGCGACGTGGACTTCATCCGTCCAGCGGCACTCGCGATGCTCCTCAAGGATGCCGGGACCCGCCTGGTCGTCATCGCCAGCGGAGACTCGCTCGCTCTCGCCACGACTCTGCTATCCGTGACGAATGTTATCGCTCCACGCGATATCGTGAGCGCACAAGCCATGGCGCTATGGGTGAAATCGTTCTACGCGACGCTGCCCGCCAAGCCACTGGTTGAGGCTTGTGAGTTCGCCGGTCTCACAAGCCAGGCGCCGATGCGACTGCTGACGCAGCAGGTGCCCGCCGTGATGAAGATGACCTTCACCGACGTGCAGGGGCCCAGCGAGCCTAGAACTTGAGCTGCGTCGATAGCCGAAGCAGGCGTCCCTGCAGCACCGCCTGCGGCTGGCCGAGGGTCGAGCCGTAGTTCTGGTTCTGCGAGAGAACGACGTTACTGTTGAGCGTATTGAAGATCTCCAGGGCGCCGTCGATCCGCATGCCGTGCACGCGAAACAGCTTGCGCAGGCTGAGATCGAGCTGCGTCCACCGGTCCAGATAATCGCTTCCCGGCGGGATCAGGTTCACCGTCACCGACTGCGTCCGCCCCTGTGGAAGTGGAAACAGGTTGGCAGGAACGGCCCAGTTCACGGCCAGCGGAAGACCGGCATAGCTTTGAAGACTCGCGCCGACCTGTGTATCGAACGGTAGCGGATAGCTGCCGGCCAGCTTGAAGTCCGATCGGAACGGCAGACCGTACTGGCTCTGGTCGCAGTATCGGAACGTGTTCGGGTCGTCGCCGGCGCACGTCACGTTGACCTGGCGATCCGCTGACCAGCCACCGAACGCGCTCGCGCCATGCGGAAGCCGCGCGGTGAAGCTCACTTCGAACCCGTTGTAGTTGACGCGCGCTTTCGAGCGATCCGTGGCGGTCGTGTCGAGCAGATCGACGAGGCCTTGCTTGGACCGGTTCAGGTTGTACACCGTGACCGGCGTGCCATCGAGCGGGCTCGGCGTATCGAAGGGCGTGTAGTCGTCCACGGTCACCAGCAGGTTGTCCTGCCGTTCGACATCGTACGTGTCGCGGCGGAACCAGGCTCCGGTCACGGCAATGCCCGGAAGCACCTCGCGCGTGATAGCCGCCATGTACTCAATGTCGTACGGCCGGCTGATGTCCGTGTCTGCATGGCGCGCCGGGGCCACGCCGAAGTTGCGATTGTTGCTGGGCCCAATCTCGTTGTTCTGCGCGATGTTGTCCCGATTCGTCGGCAGGGACAGCGGTGAGCACGTCGACGTGCCCGTAATGAAGTCGCAATCTGACCAGTTGCGGGTGTCGGTCTGCAGCACGAGCGGGTTGTAGCGGTTTGCGAAGTCCGTCGTGTAGTTGCGATGGTACTTGTTGACGCTGACTTTCAGCGATGTCCTGGCATCGCCCGTCAGATCGTAGACGGCGCTGACGCGCGGCGCGATGTTCTTCCAGTTCGGAATGTTCGGGATCTCGCCGAACGAGCGCGCCGGAACGAAGCGCCCGCCTTCGACGGCCTTCGGCTGAGCCGACGAATTGAAGTACTCCCAACGCACGCCGGGATTCAACGTCAAGCGTCCCATCGTCCAGGCGTCCTGGACATAGATGCCCATGTCGTCGCCCATCAGCGCATACAACCGTGTCGGTGTGTTGTAGACGATGACCGAGTCGGGAACGCCATCGCGATACCGCTGCACGAGGTCCGCGTTCGCGTCAGCCATGTTCCAGGTCTGCCCAATGTGCCACTGCATGCCGGCTTTCAGGGCGTGCGAGCCGGTGACGTAGGTCATCGTCCCGATGACCATGTACCGGAAATTGTAGGTGCCGGTCTGCGGCGTGCTCGCCGTGGTCGTCGTGCTGCGGTTGATGTCCTGCCGTCCGGCGTTGGCATACCACTCGGGCGTGAAGGGCTCCTTCAGGATGCCCGGCTGGTACTTCTCGGTGTACGAATTGACGCTGGTGCCGTAGCCAAGGTCGAAGACCAGCTTGTTGCTCACGGTCGACGTCCATTTCGCCGCGGCCGTGTACTTCAAGACGGGGCGCCGCCGGCGGGATGCCGTCGCGACGTCCACACCCGAGGTGAAGAGGTGACCGACGTACTTCGTCTGGTAGTCGTCGTAAATCGTGAACTTGTTCTTCGACGATACCTGCCACGTTAGGCGGACCGTGTAGTTGTGGACCCGCTGGTCGTAGACGCCAGGCGACCCGTCCGGATAAAAGCTGTTGGCCACGATGTTGTCGTTGCCGACATTCCGATACGAGCCGAAGAACCACAGCGTATCCTTCTTGATCGGGCCGCCAAACGAGAAGTTCGTGTCGTAGATCATCTTGACGGAGTCGGGCGTCTGCAGCCCCCGCGCCAGGAGGTCATCGGTCAAGTTGTTGCTCTGGAAGCTGTCGTCCGTATAGCCAATGTACGTGGCGCCGCTGAACCGGTTGCCGCCTTCGCGCGGAATCAGGTTGAGATGCGGACCTCCCGCGGACACCTCGGCGCCGAGGGCGGAGGTCTGAACCGTGATTTCCTGGCTCATGGCGTCGTTGTGATCCGGATGACTGTCCCCGCCGCCGACCAGCGTGTTCATCTTCATGCCGTCCACATCAATCGTCGTGTCCTTGGTGACGCTCATGTGGGCCGTCAGACGCGGATTCACTGCGCTTCGCGCACCGCCGACGTTCTGATCGCTCACCTTCGTCCCGACCACCAGTGCTCCCTCGGCCTGATACATCCGAGGGACAGGAACCGCGTCCAGCAAATCTCTCCGCAACACCGTCGTCTGCTGAGCGTTCTGCACGTCCACGACCGGAGACTGCCCCGACACCGTGACCGACTCTTCGAGCGATCCCACTTTCATGGCGCCGTTGACGGTGGCCGTGAAATTCGACGGCAGCTCGATTCCCTCCTGAGTGAAGGTCGCGAACCCGGTCAACGCGAAGGTCACCTTGTAGACTCCCGGACGGAGGTCGAGCACGGCGTACCGGCCCTGCGTGTCGGTCACGGCGGTCCGTACCTTCTCGATGAGTGCGGGACTGGAAATTTCGATCGTGACGCCTGGCAGAACAGCTTCACTCGAGTCGCGGACAACGCCCGAAATGGCGCTTTGAGCAGAAGCTGTGCCTGGAAGAAGGAGAAGCCCGAGCAGGGCTGCACATGCGAGGGCGGCGAACGCCTTACGGACCATGGAGTGTCCTCCTCATGGAGACGATAGGAGACATTAGAGCGGTCTCGCGGTTAGCCTGACCTCCGCTCTCTCAGCCCTCGTCAGCCCTGCCCTCTCACGACAGCGCGGATAAGGCCCTGTCTGCCCGTACCGAACACGGCGTTCAAACGTCAGTTGGTCGTGCTCGGCGCGGTTGGCTTCTTCCCGGTGTACTCGAGGATGAATAGTCCTGTGCCGACACAAGACGCTCCGCCGTCGGCCTTGACCTCCGCACCGTCAGAAGTCAGGCACACCGCCGCCGATCGATCGGTCGCGTAAGCGAACCCGCGATTGTCGATGTCCACGTCGGTGAGCTGAATCGGCCGCGCGTCCTCGGTCTTCATGTTGGTCTTCGGAATGTAGTGTCCGATCTCTTTCAAGTGATAGGGATCCGAGAGGTCGATGACGCGAACGCCGGCGTTCACATACGCCAGCCAGGCCAGCTTGTCTTCGAACCTGTTCAGCTCACCGTTCACGGTTTCGGCGTGTTGATGCGGACCGAAATTGCCGCCGCTCTTGCAGAAGTCGCCGACCGGCACGAAAAACGTGGATACCGGCATCGGGTGATCTTCGTGCGTGATGTCGAACATGTACGACTTACTCTTCTCGCCTTTCCCGCACTCCTCGCCTAATTCGTCGGTGACGAACGCGTACTTCCTCGGCAGGCCATCGCCCTCCCAGCCCGGTACGTTCTCGTAGACGATCGGCGAGACCGTGTGCGGTCCCCGTCCTGGCGGTGACGTATCGTACGACCAGACCAGCGTCGGCTTGGCCGGACTGGAAATATCGAATGCCGCGACGTGGCCGCTTCCCTCCCGATATCCGACATACAGCCTGTGGTTGGCCTCGTCGACGACCGGGTGGTGCGCGTACTGATCCTGGAATCCGGGCTCGCCAATCTTCTGGCCCGGCAGCCAGGCACGGCCCACGAATGTTGGCGCCTTCGGATTCTTCAGATCCCAGATCTGAATCAGCGTCGTGCGGAATCCCGGTTCGTTGGCGCTGTCATAGAACAGGCCGGACGTCTGCGACCACCAGCCCTTGTGCGCCCGCGGCTCCGGATAGTTGGCGTTTTCGGGCGGCTTCGGCGCGTCGATGAACTTGCCTCCGCACCCGGGACCGCAAGAATTCGCCGGCGTGCCGGTGATCTCTGAGACCATCGCAATCTTCGACGGGTCGCTGTCCCGCGTGGTGATGTCCCAGACCTGGAACGTGAGCCGGTCGGGGGCTTCGACGTTGCGAATCAGGTAGTCGCGCTTGTCGGCGCCGAAGTCGTAGACGACCGACACCGAACGTGAGCTCGCGTTCACCTCGTTCGGGATGTGCCAGACATATTTCGGGTGGGCCGGATCCGAGGTGTCGAGAATCGACGTCCCGTTCCATTCGTGCTTCCTGGTGATTGGATTGAACAGTCCTTCCTTGAGCCGTGGGTTCGCGACGTTGGCGACGTAGACCCAGCTTCCGTTCGACTGGTCGGATTTCGCCGTCACCTGCAGCGCGTAGCGCCCCTGCATGTTGTTGTAGCCCACGAGCCGCACGTTCTCGGCATCGTCTCCGCCCGCGCTCGCCTGATCAGCGGCCGGCTGCTGCGCGGCCTGGGGCGAACAGGCCATCACCGAAAGCAGGCTGAGCGCGGAAAGGATCGTTCTCATAGCGGCGGAGGTTATGCCCCGTACCAGGTCAAGTCAAGTAACGCGAGCCGCTTTGGCGAAGGCGAAGGGATCCAAGAAACGGGAGCGGCGGCAAAACCTCGAGCGCAGCACGGACGTTTTCCTTCACAACCCGATCTGCAGTTCAAGTAGATTGACCGCAAGCAAACTCAAGCCAGCGTCGGCTCTTTTACTTAACTAAGGGGGACGACGATGAGATGGCTAATCGTGACCCTGGTCGCTGGCTTGAGTCTTGCGAGTGCTACGCCGGTCGCAGCTCAGGGAGGAGACGGCGGACTTCGCGGCGGAGTGAAAGATAGCCAAGGGGGTGCGCTGCCAGGCGTTTCTATCACCGCCCGTAGTCCTGACGTCATCAGTCCAGCGACGACGGTCACCGACGAGAGCGGCAACTACCGCCTTGTCAACCTGCCGCCCGGGACTTATACCATCAGCGCGGAGCTGTCCGGGTTTGCCGGTTTCAAGCGCGAAGGCATTCTGCTGCGCGCCGGCGCCACGTTCCAGGTCGACATCGTGATGGAAGTCGGCTCCCTTCAGGAGACCATCACCGTCACCGGGGATTCCCCGATGATCGAAGTCGCGCGTCCGTCCAACGTGCTGAATATCGACGGGGATTTTCAGAAATCAATTCCCGCCGTGCAGTCGCACTTCTGGAGCGATTTCCTCCAGTACACGCCCGGGGTGTTGTCGCGGCCTCATAACGACGGCAGCGGACGGCAGAACTACTTCGGCAACGCCAACGAACACCGCGAGAACGTCGTCCTCATGGAGGGGATGTTCGCCGGCGGCTACAACGACTTCAACATCAACCGGACCGGTCTCAGCACGGAAGCCGTGGAAGACACCCAGGTAAAGACCGGCGGCGTCGACGCATCGTCGCCGATGGGCATGTCGCTCGTGATCAATATGAGCGCCAAGAGCGGTGGCAACCAGTTCAGGGGATCGGCCAGCTACGACTACCAGCCGCTCGACTGGAATGGCGACAACGCCCCGGAAGGCGGCACGAGCTCGATTCACGCCGTCAATCAGGCCGACTTTTCGTTCGGCGGGCCAATCGTGCGGGACAGGACGTGGTTCTTCGGGGCGTTCCGCTGGTCGGAAATCACCGCCGGCACGGGCCGTTCGGAATTGCAGAAGAGTTCGCTCGCTGCCTTCGCACCCCAATACGAACTGGGAAACAGCTTCACGACGAGCAACATGCCGTTCCTGAAGGTGACCAGCCGGCTCGGGGAGAACCACACGCTGGCCGGCATCTTCCAGTCCGATCGCTTGCAGCAGATCACGGTTGGTCCGATTACGTTCCAGGACGACATCCTGGCGGTCGGCGGCCAGTTGTACGGCGCCAAGCTCACCTCCATGTGGAAGCAGCGCACCACCTCGACCATCACGATCAACTACAACAACAAGGGCGGTAACAAGCTGAAAGACTACGAGGGCATCCTGGGTTCCGGACCCGCGGTCACGTACCACCAGACGGCCAACCTCAATCAGGGCATCCTCCAAGGCTCGGGCGCTCTTGCCACCGGCGGCAACCTTCAGAACATGGCGCTCGACACCTCGTCACTCTGGCTGATTCGTGGCGATGTCAACACCTTCAAGGACGGCTGGCTCGGATCCCACGAATTTGCCGCCGGGTTCCTCGCATTGCCGAACAGCAAGTACGACACGGTCACGCAGTACCTGAACGACGGGTTCATCCTCGAGGAACGAAAGCAGATCGATCCGGCCAACGCCAACGCCGGCACGGTGCCGTTCCATCGGAGGTACGTGACAAGCAACCTCACGCTGGCCACGGCAAGCGGCCGCGACCACGACTACGGGATCTATGCACAGGACAGCTGGAAGCCCAATTCCCGGATTACCGCCAGCTACGGTGTCCGCGTCGACTTCGTACGGCGGTTCGACGCGCTCCGCGATCTCGAGCGCGGCAACAGCGTCGAAGTCGCCCCGCGCCTGGGGTTCTCGTATCTGGTGACGACCGACGCCAGGAACGTCGCCCGCGGAAGCTGGGGCCGGTACCACCGTCAGCTCATGGGCGGACGCGATCCGGTTGCGTCGTTCGGCGGCAGCGACGCCGCGGCATTCCTCGACACCTACGACACGCTCGGCAACGGCTCGTTCACCACGCAGCGCGTGACCGCGGCACGGTCGTCAGGTGTCTCCTCGCAGCAGTTCGATCCCGAGTTCCACCAGCCGTTCACCGACGAGCTCGATCTCGGTTTCCGGCACCAGTTCCCCTGGAACTTCAGCGTGGACGTCGCCTACGTCAACAAGCAGATCAAGGAAAACTACGCCCTGACGGAAATCAACGGATTCTGGCCGGACGGTTCCAACCAGCCGTTTGGCGGATTTGGCAAGGTCGATCCGAACCAGGGACTGCTCTATCGCGTGACCAACGGCGACTGGACGTCCACCACCTACCACGCCTTTCAGATGGTGCTCACGAAGAACATGTCGCACAACTTCCAGGTGATGTCGACGATTCACCGCCAATGGGCGCATTTGAATGGCACCTGGAACCCGACCGATCCGGCGCGTTTCATCCAGCCGCAGGCGTTCGACAACAACAAGAACATCTGGCGGACCGACGGTCTGGTGGATCACGACAGTCTCAGCACGGGCAACACGTTGATCAACAACCCGATGTGGGAGCCGTTCTCCGTCCGGTTCGCTGGCACCTACAACGCCCCGAAAGGCGTCGTCGTCTCGAGCAGTTACACGATCGTCGGCGGACCGTGGACCGGTCCGATCATCGACCAGCTCCCGGCGAACGATCCGCGCATCGCCGTGTTCGGGCCCTCGACGGTCGTGTCGTCGACCGGCGTATCGCAGCCGAACCCGCTCGCGACGCGTATCCGGTTCTGCGGAGATTCGGTCAGCGGCAAGTGCACCGATCCCGCTCTCGTGACCAACCGCGCCGACGGACAACTCGAACAGAACACCGTCCACATCGTGGGGCTCAAGCTCGCCAAACGCTTCGACTTCGGGTTGAGGAGTTTCGAAGCCGCGTTCAACGTGTTCAACCTCTTCAACGGCGGGAATTTCTCCGAATACAACCGCAGCGGCGCCAACCGCATTTACAGCCCGTCCACCTACGGAACGGGAACGACGCTCCAGGAAGCGCGTGGGTATCAAATTAACGGCATCTTCCGGTTCTGACCGGCAGCCGCGGCTCTCGAAGACAAGGAGACGCTGATGCGAACGCGTACTCGTTTGGGAATTCGACTACTCGTGGCGAGTGGGATCGCTGCCGTGCCGCTCATGCTGACAGCGCAGCAGAGTGCTTTCCCACCCAATGGACCGGCCATTCCGATGGTGAAGCTGACCGGAGGCGGCAACTATCCGCCGGGAACGGAGCCGGCACCGGGGCCGATCGACAAACCGTCGACCTGGAACATGGACATTCTCGGCCAGAGTGATCTGCAGGGGCGATCGGCCTACCAGCCGACGATCGTCAATCAGGACGGCCGCTTCATTGCCTACGTCGGCCACCACGACAACCAGAAGCCGATCGTGAATCCGATGACCGGTCAGGCGGAGATCAACGGGACATCCGTTGTCGACGTCACCGATCCCGCGAAGACCAGGTACCTCGCGCACATTCCGTCGGGACGCGGTGGTTCGCAGATGACGCGCGTCTGCAGCGGCAACGTCCTGCCTCACGGCGTCAAGGGCAAATGGTATCTGCTGCGGCCGCACGGCAATTCAGGCCACGAGATTTACGACGTGACGGATCCCGCCAAGCCGACGCTGCTCACGACCGTGGTCGAGGGCTTGAACGGTACGCACAAAAGCTGGTGGGAATGTGATACGGGCATTGCGTACCTTGTGGCGAACCGACGAGACGAAGGCTGGACGGGCGGCAACCATCTCAAGATTTACGATCTGAGCGACCCGGCCAAGCCGGTGTACATTCGCGACTTCGGGATGGTCGGCACGCAGCCGGGCGCCGCCGGCTCCGAAGAGGGGGAGGGCATTCACGGCCCGATCTCCGCCGGCCCCGAGAAGAACCGCGTCTACATCGCCTACGGAACGGGAAACGAGGGCGTGATCGCCATCGTCGACCGCAAGAAGCTGCTGACGGAGTTCAAGAACCCACTGAAGCCAACGCCGGAGGAACTGCTCGCCCCGCAGATTGGCTATCTCCACATGTCACCCGACCAGGGCGCACACACGACCTTCCCGATTTTCCAGGTGCCGATTCCCGGCTTCCAGGGTCATCAGGCGCTTCGCAAGCGGGATCTGCTGCTCGTGACATCCGAGGCGTCGCGATCGGACAACTGCGGCCAGAACTACCCGTCCAATCAGCTGACACAGGGACGGCCAGCGCCGCACCTGGCCTGGATTCTCGACATCACCAACGAGGAGACACCCTGGCCGCTTTCGACGATTCGAATCCAGGAAACTCAGGGCGACTATTGCGGACGCGGCGGGCGCTTCGGCGCGCATTCATCCGCTGAATCGTTCTACCCGCCCTACTACGGCAAGATCGCCGTGCTGGCGTGGTTCAACGCCGGCTTGCGCATCTGGGACATCCGCGATCCATTCGCCGTGCACGAGGTCGCCTATTTCGTTCCTCCGGCCAACCAGAACACCGTTCCGACCTGCGCGAACGCCGAGACGAAAGAAGGCGGCGAATTCGGCACTGAAACAGCCACCAGCAAATGCAAGAAGGTGGGCGTCACGAACAACGTGGAGGTCGACGACCGCGGCTTCATCTACGCCGCGGACCGCGCCGGCAGCGGGCTCCACATCCTGAGGCTCTCCGGCTACGCGAGACAGATCGTCTCGAATCCGCAGTCGAATTGAGAACGGTACGAGAGGCGGGTCGTCAGACCCGCCCCTCCACGCGCGACGGTGTCGTGTCATGGCACGCGATCGGATTTCGTATATCCGGATCAGCGACCTGTCGGGCGAGCCCGCGGCCTTGAGCACGACGATCTCAATCAAACGATCGCTCTCTGGGCCTGCTCGATACGAGCGGACGACAAAAGTCGGCGCATCGATCCGAATCTCTTGTGCCAGCGTTGGTCCTCGCCAGACCGTACTTGTTTCTCACAGCCGCCCATCAAATGTCTGCCACTCTGGGCGCCCGGAGGTCTGGTAGACACGTGAGATCCCACGCCCATCGACAATGGTGACGGCGTCAACCTCGGTGGGCGCCACGGTGAGCTGTGCGTTCGGCCGGAGGAGTTCACGTACTAACGCCTGAGCGGTGTTGACTTCTGCAGGCTCCGGCACAGGTCACGCTCTCTCCGTACTGCCCCGTCCTTCGACGTCCATCACCTCGCACGAGAGTGCGGGGTATGTATCTTGCCGGAGCATGAGATGATATCGGGTCTGGTGGCTCGCGCCGTCGCTCGGCAGGAGTTCGGCCTCGATCCAGTCACGACCCGATGTGCGTGCCTGCGCATGTCCACGTCCATAACCTTCCATGTCAAGCCGTAGCCCAATCTTCGTGGGACCGACTGCGTCCGGCTGAGGGCGAAGCCTCGTCATGCGATTGCATTTAGTCACCGCCGAAGATCCTCTCACGCTGCAAACGAGAGCCCGCGAGTGGATCCGCTTTCCGCAGCTGACCATGCCGTTGCTGGCGGCGTTGACGCCAGCGCCGTGGGTGGTGACGCATACAGACGAAATCACACATGCGGTGGATACCACGCAAACGTACGATCTGGTCGGCCTGACCGCGGCCACTCCCGGCGCGCCACACGCATATGCGTTGGCACAGGAATTTCGTGCACGCGGCAACACGGTGGTGATGGGCGGGCCGCACGCCACGCTCGTACCGGGGGAAGTCGCGCAGCACGTTGACGTCGTGGTTGTCGGTGAGGCCGAAACCATCTGGCCGCGCGTCCTGCAAGATGTGGAGCGCGAGGTGGTCCATCCACCGGGCTGGCACACGCTCGACCCGGTCAGTCGCCTGAGTGTCGAGGTCCTCTCCAATCGCGCGCGGATCTACCGCTGCCCGAGCCCGGCCAGCCTGCTGGGGTTACCGCACACCCGGCGCGATTTGATCCGCGATGGAGGTTGGAACAAGTGGTGGGCGACGCGGGGCGCGATCATCGCCACGCGTGGCTGCCCACACCGGTGTGACTACTGCTCGATTCCGCTCATGTACCCGAAGGCTGGTCACATGCGGTTCCGCCCCATCGAGGAGGTTGTTGCCGAAGTGACGGCGATTCCGGACAGAGGCATTGTTTTTTGGGACGACAACCTTGGCGCGAACCCGCAATATGCCAAGGACCTCTTCCGCAGCCTCATTCCGCTCAAGCGATGGTGGACGAGTCAGACGACGATGGCCTCGGCGAGAGACGAGGAGATCTTGGAGCTGGCGGCGCGGAGCGGCTGTAAGGCGCTCTTCCTGGGCCTGGAGAGCGTCAGTCAGGCCAGCCTGGCGGGTGCCGCGAAGAGCCACAACCGCGTGCGCGAGTACAAGCGGTTGTTGCAGCGGTTTCACGGGCACGGCATCGCTGTGCAGGCCGGCCTCATGTTTGGCTTTGAGGAGGACACCAAAGATATCTTCAGGCAGACAGTGGACGTAATGGCCGACATCGGGCTGGACAATGCGACGATCAGTGTGATGGTTCCCTACCCTGGCACGCCGGCCTACGCGCGCCTCAGCGCCGAGGGCCGCCTCATCGATCATGACTGGCGGCATTACAACGGCAAAACCCACGTCGTCTACCAACCCCGACACATGACGCCCGATGAATTGCTGGCCGGGTATGAATGGGCCAAGACTCAGTTCTACTCGCCCGGGCACATCT
>Ga0111538_10007875_pt1 | contig 14325 bp, 9 predicted proteins | sample SoiMethybrSBSTD1_FD_79669 | JGI IMG/M metagenome (GOLD analysis project Ga0111538, IMG submission 79669) | Bulk soil microbial communities from a Populus tree surrounding site in Tennessee, USA - Soil MetaG P. TD hybrid SBSTD1 (version 2)... | ecosystem: Environmental > Terrestrial > Soil > Tree... | reverse complement strand
TCGCTCGACGCGCGGATGCGCGACCGCCAGCAGGGCCGCGGGCAGGACGGTAAGCAGGGCCAGCAGGGTCAACAGGGCCAGCAGGGCCAGCAGGGACAGCAAGGCCAGCAGGGGCAACAAGGCCAGGAAGGACAGCAGGGCCAGCAGGGCGGCCAGGGCCAGAGCCAGGGGCAGCAGTCGCAGGGCGGACAGAACGCCAACGGCGGCGCGAACAACGGCGCCGACGGCGGCTCGCCGAACTACGGCGGCGGCTCGTATAACGGCGACCCGCGCAGCTGGGGCGGCTGGAACGGACGCTGGAATCCCGACGACGTCCGTCAGTTCCGCGGCCAGTACCGCGAGTGGGCGGCCGATGCCGAGGCGCTGCGCCGCCAGCTGCAGCAGGCCGGCGTCAACCCGCGCGATCTCGACGAGGTGCTGCGCGACCTGCGGGCCTTCGACAACGATCGCATCTACGTCGACCCGCGGGGCCTCGAGGCGCTGCAGGCCGCTGCAATCGACAAGTTGAAGAAGTTCGAGTTCTCGCTGCGGCGGAAGGCGGAAGAGGGCGCGAACGATTCGCTGTCGCTCTCGGGGTCGGACCAGGTGCCCGAGGGGTTCAGGCAGGCGATCGAGGAGTACTACCGCTCGCTCGCGAAGCGGCCGCAACGCTGACGGAGATCTCTTCGCGGTGTGCAAGAAACCAGCCCGGACATGCAGATCCGTCATCCGGCGGCCGCTGCGACGCCGGAGTATGATCTCTGCAGTCGGGGCGTAGCGAAGCCTGGTATCGCGTCCGCTTTGGGAGCGGAAGATCGCTGGTTCGAATCCAGTCGCCCCGACCAGGCACCCCACCGCGCAACAGTCCGCCGCCACGACCCGGGCTGTATAATCGCGGCGCCCAATCATTGCGGAGGCGCCATGCACACGGGCCTCGAGAAGCGCTCTCTCATGCTGCGTTCCTGCGTTCTTCTTGCCGCCTGCGCGATGACGGCGACGCTCGCTGCGGACTCGAAGCCGGCGCCAGGCGGGCCTGCCGAGTGGACCAACGATCTCTCGCCCATCGTCGCCGCCGACTGGAACGCCGCGCGCGCCGCGCATCTCCTCGAACGCGCCGGCTTCGGCGGCACGCCCGACGAGATCGCGCGCCTGGCGGCGCTGACGCCGAGCCGGGCGGTCGACAGCCTGGTCGACTTCGATCGCCTCGCGCGCGACCTGCCGCCGTTCGATCAGTCGGGCATCTGGGATCCGGGCATGGATCCGTTTCCACCGAGCCGCGCCGAAGCCGTCCGCCTCGCGCGCGAGCGCGGCGAAGGACTGGGTGAAAAGGTACGGCCCGCCGGGTCGCAGCGCCGCCTGCAGCCGGTCGTCGACAAGTTCTTCTACAGCCTCGCCGCCAACGGCATCGAGACCCAGCGCCTCGGCTTGTGGTGGGCGAACCAGATGCTGTCGACGCGGCGCCCGCTCGAGGAGAAGCTGACGCTGTTCTGGCACGGGCACTTCGCCACCGGCGAGAACAAGGTGCGCGACTACCGCATGATGCTGCGGCAGAACGAGATGTTCCGCGCCAGGTCGGCGGGCACGCTGCGCGAGCTCCTGGTCGGGATCCTCAAGGATCCGGGGATGCTCGTCTATCTCGACAACGGCGAGAACATCAAGAGCCATCCCAACGAGAACTTCGGCCGCGAGCTCCTCGAGCTGTTCTCGATGGGAGTCGGCAACTACAGCGAGCGCGACGTGCGCGAGGCGGCGCGGGCGTTCACCGGCTGGACCAACGACGTGCTGGAGTTCAAGTTCGACGCCGCGCAGCACGACGATGGCGAGAAGACCTTCCTCGGCCGGACCGGCCGGTTCAACGGCGAGGACATCATCGACATCATCCTCGCGCAGCCGGTCACCGCCGAGTTCGTCGCCGCCAAGCTGTATCGCTACTTCGTGCGCGAAGAGGTCGCGCCTGCCGTGCGCGCCGCGCTCGGCCGCACCTTCCGCGACAGCGGCTATGAGATAAGGCCGCTGCTGAAGCAGATCTTCCTGTCGCGCGATTTCTACAGCGCGGCGTCCTCTGCGACGCAGGTCAAGGCGCCCGTCCACCTGGTCGTCTCGACCTACAGGAAGCTCGGCCTGCAGACCGTGCCGACGATTCCCGACTTCGGCCGCATGACCGCGTCGCTCGGACAATCGCTGTTCGATCCGCCGAACGTCGCCGGCTGGGCCGGCGGCCGCACCTGGATCACGCCGTCGACGCTGCTGCAGCGCGGCAACGTCTTCCGCGACGTCCTGTTTCCCAACGTCAAGAGCTTCCGGCCGCCGGACCGCGCCATGTCGGCGACCGATCAGGGCGTCGGCGAGCGGCTGTCGCGCGGCATGGACATCACCGAAGCAACCAGGGAAGGCGATGCGGCGCCCGGGATGACCGCCGAATCGAACATGATGGTCGACCGCGACGAGGACTACAACACGCGCTACGGCGGCTACAAAGGCTATCTGCTCGCGTTCGAGCGCACCAAGACGATTCCGCGCCGCCCCGCGGCGGTCGATCTGACGGCGATGGCGCAGGCGGCAGGCGCCGACACCGTCGACAAGGTCGTCGATCACTTCATCGGGCGCTTCCTGTCGGTGCCGCTCGCCGACAAGGATCGCGCCGTCCTGGTCGGATTCCTCCGAGGCAAGCTCGGGACCGACAGGGTTCAGCCGGGCGGTCAGCTCGAGCCGGCGCTGCGCGAGCTGCTCTACCTGGTGTTGAGCACCCCGGAATATCAGCTCGGATGAGGCCCGCCATGCATTCACGCTGCCCCTGCTCCCGCCGCGAATTTCTCGCCCGTGGCCTCTATGGCGTCGGCATCGGCGCCGGCCTGCCGTTGTTCCTGAACCGCACGTCGGCGGCGCTGACGGCGCAGGCGCTCGCCGGCACGAGCGTCGAGAGGCACCCGGAACGGATCCTGGTGGTGATCGAGCTCGCCGGCGGCAACGACGGCCTGAACACCGTCGTGCCCTATGCGGATCCGGCCTACTACCGGGCGCGGCCGAAGCTCGGGATCAAGGAGCGCGACGTCATCAAGGCAGCCGACGGCTTCGGCTTCCATCCGTCGATGGTCGGGTTCGAGCGCCTTTACAAGGACGGCGTGCTCGGCGTCGTCCACGGCTGCGGCTACGACCATCCGAGCCTGTCGCACTTCTCGTCGATGGGCTTCTGGCACACCGGCGTGCCCAACGGCGGCGACTCCTACGGCTGGCTCGGCCGCCTCGCCGACCAGCGGTACGACACCGGCAGCCGGAACATGATCGTCAACGTCGGCAACTCGCAGTCGCTGGCCGTCCGCAGCGCGCATCACTCGCCGCTGGTGTTCGACGACCCGGCGCGGTTCCGGCGCGAGGGCGAGGACGACGAGAAGCGCGCGCTGGCGGCGTTGAGCCAGCCGCGGCAGACGTCGAACGCGACGCTGGAGTTCCTGGCGGCGACGGCGCAGAACGCGACCGACAGCTCCGACTTCGTCCGGCAGGCGTCGGCCGACTACCGCACCCCGGTCGACTACGGCATCGGCGGCGGCCTCGGGGGCAACCTGCGCCGGGTGATGTCGCTCATCGCCGCCGGCATGCCGACGCGGCTCTACTACGTCACCTATGCCGGCAATTCGTTCGATACCCACGTCCAGCAGGCCGATCTCCACAGCCGGCTGCTGATGTACACGGCCGATGCGGTGCACGGCTTCATCGAGGACCTGAAGCGGATCGGCCGCGCCGACGAGGTCGCGGTGATGATCTTCACCGAGTTCGGGCGCCGGGTCGAAGAAAACGGCAGCCTCGGCACCGACCACGGCACGGCGACGCCGATGTTCATCGTCGGCAAGCCGGTGCACGGCGGCCTCTACGGCCGGCACCCGAGCCTCACCGATCTCGACGACGGCAACATGAAGATGACGACCGACTTCAGGCGCGTCTACGCGACGCTGATCAAGGAGTGGCTCGGCTACGACGACACCGCCGCGGTGCTGAAAGGGCGCTTCGACACGCTCGGCGTGTTCGCGAAGACGTAAGCGCCGCGTTACGGGTTCAGTAACCGATTACGTCTGCTGAAAAGCGGCTGACCGCGCTGCGCGCGGATCGTGCGGAAAGGGAGCGCCGGCGCCGGGTATCGATATTGCCTGCGCGACGGAAAGCTCATCAGCATTCCGCGCGATGCCGCTGCTCCACGCTTCCGCTTGTCGTCCGCCTCGCGTTCGAGGCCGGCAACGCGTTGCCTACACGATTGCGATCGCCTCGGCGCTGTTGCTCGCGGCGCCGGCGCCGGCCGGCGCGCTGCCGATGTTCGCGCGGAAGTACGGCCTGTCCTGCTCCGTCTGCCACACCTCGCCGCCGCGTTTGACCGAAACCGGGCGGAAGTTCCGTTCGTCGGGGTTTCGTCCGCCGCCCTCTGACGGCGCGGATGAAAAGACGCCGTTCAAGTTCTTCGACTACGCCTCGGCGCGCGTCCAGGCGCGGTTGAGCGAGAGCCGCTCCCGCGCCGGCGTCCAGGAAACCACGGTCAACGAGCTGAAGTTCCAGGCGCTGGAGCTGTACCCGTTCACCGGCGCGTGGGGCCGCCATCTGTCGTCGGACATCAAGGTCACCTTCTCGCCCAACGTCGACCCGCAGATCGAGAACGCCTACCTGCGCGTCAACACCGCCGGCCGGGAGCGCTTCTTCGTCGCCCGCGCCGGCATCTTCCATCCCTTCGACGGCTACGGTGCGTCGGACAGCCCGTCGACGATCTCGCGGCCGCTGTTTCAGGGGACGGCGGCGAACTTCAACCAGTCGACGTTCTTCCGGACCTGGGGCTTCGACCAGCTCGGCGCCGAGGCGGGCTTCGACTACGGGCGGACGTCGCTGCGGGCGTCGATCCTGAACGGGCTGGTGCTGCACGAGGACGCGGGCCGGCTGACGGCCTTCGCCGCGCAGGGCGGGCCGCTGACGCGATCGTCGGCGCTGCCCGGCCACGATTTTCCCGACGTGCAGCTGTTCGTCAACCACACGCTGCACCCCGACGGCGGCGGCGTGTCGTTTCACTACTATCACGGCAACCTGGCGCTCCCCGTCGCCGGCGCCGCGGCGTTCCGCAACACCTTCGATCGGGTTGCGCTCTACGGCAGCTACCCGGCGCACGAGCGGCTGCATCTGTTCGCGGGGTTTCAGAACGGGCGCGACGAGATGGCGGCGTCGGGGCGGTTCGGCAACCGCGGGCTGTTCGCCGAGGCGTCGGTGCCGATCGTGCCGCTGACCGTGGCCGGCGTGCGCTACGACTGGTTCGACCCGTCGCGCAACAAGGCGGCGAACGAAATCCGCGGCATCACCACCTACGTCAACGCCTGGTTCCGCGAGCAGTTCCGCATCGTCGCCGAGTACCAGCACAAGCACACGCGCCGCGGCGCGCTGGCGCCGCAGAGAGACGATGCGCTGCAGGTGCGATTCATCTACATCAAGTAGGGTGGGCAGGCAGGGCGGGTGAGGCAGGTAGCCCGCCGGCGACTTTAACCGCGGCGGCCTGTTTGCGATGCTGATCGGGCGGTGGCTGGTCCTGGGCCGCGGCGCGGTGCGCGCTCAGCGCGCACAGCACCAACCAGCGGACGACGCGGCGCATGTGGGCCGCATCATGCCACAGATTTCTGCCTGCCCTTCGGCAGCACGTCGACGAACGCTTCGAGCAGCGCCGGATCGCACGATCCCGACTTCGCCTCGCTCCGCATGATCTCCAGCGCCGCGTCGATCGTCAGCGCCTTGCGGTACGGCCGATCGGTGGTCAACGCGTCGAACACGTCGACGACGCTGACGATGCGGGCGAGCGGCGGGATGGCGTCGCCCTTGAGGCCGTCGGGATAGCCGCGGCCGTCGAGCCGCTCGTGGTGATGGCGCACGATCGGGCGCACTGCCTCGAGCGAGCGCACCGTGCGGCACAGGTCGTCGCCGATGATCGTGTGTTGCTGCATCGTCGCGCGCTCGGCGCGGGTCAGTTTGCCCTTCTTGAGCAGCAGCCGATCGGGAATCGCGATCTTGCCGATGTCGTGGATGAACGCGCCGCGATACAGCGCGTCGAGGTCGTCGCGGCTCAGCCCGATCGAGGTGCCCAGCGCCATCGCATACTGCGCCAGGCGGTCGCAATGATCCTCGGTGTAGGGATCGCGCGCTTCGATGAAGCGGCCGAGGGTGAGGAACAGCGATTCGGCCGACTCGAGATCGGCGGTCAGCCGCTTCAACCGGATCAGCGAGCGCACCCGCGCGTAGAGCTCCTGCGGATCGACCGGCTTGCTCAGGAAGTCGTCGGCGCCGGCTTCGAGCCCTTCGAGGCGCGACTCGCGCTCCTGCAGCGCGCTGACGAGGACGACCGGCGTCAGGCAGGTTTCGGCGACGTTCTTCAGCGACGCGCAGACGTCGAGGCCCGACACTTCCGGCATCACCACGTCGAGCAGCACCAGATCGGGATGCTCGCGGTGAACCAGGTCGAGCGCGTCGCGGCCGTTGGTCGCAGTGAGGACGTCGTAGCCCTCGCCCTCGAGCAGCTGCCGAAGCGCCGAGATGTTCGCCTCGTAGTCGTCGACGATCAGGACGCGGCCAGCATTTCGCATAGTGGGCTCGTAGCGAACTGCAAGCCACCGACCACGGCGCGCGCGTCGGCGCAAGGGCCAGCCCTTCAGCCGGTTGCGGGCATGCTTGACGGCGGGCATCCGCCCGTCCGGGTCGCTCGTGTGCAATTTTGGTCCCGGCAGCGACAGGATTGTCCGCCAGCCCCGAGCGAGCGGCGGCGAGTCGAGGGGAAGCGGCACGCCCTGCCCTACGAATGTACGCGCCCGCCGGCGGCCTTGAAACCAGCCAGCACGTTCTCGAGATGCGCACTCAACTCAGCGCGCGACAGCCACGCGGTTTCCGTCAAACGGACAACCGTCGTCCCGCGCAGGTCGGCGGCCAGCTGATCGAACAGTTGCGCCGTGGTGCCTTCCGACTGCGAGTCGAGGAAGCGCATGTAGAGCTGCTCACACGACAGCTCAGCCCGCCGCCCCGGCTTCAACGCTAGAAAATCGCGACGCTCAATCCGCATTCCGAAATCCGCGATCCGCAATGGCAAGGATCGTCCGCCCGACCATGCCGCGCGTCAGCGGGATCTTGTAGCCGTTCTTCGCCAGCGGCCGCGCGCCGGCAACGGCCAGGTCGCCCGCCTTCTCCGCCAGCGCCGGGGTGATGCGCTGGCCGGCGAGCATCTTCTCGACTTCCGGCAGCCGCCATGGAATCGGCGCCACGCCGCCGAGCACGACGCGCGCGCGTTCGCAGACCTCGCCCCGCACCTGCATGACCACCGCGGCGCTGACGACGGCGTGCGTCCAGGCTTCGCGATCGAGCACTTTGTAGTACGTGCTGCGGGCGCCCGACGGCGCCGGCAGGACGACGGCGACGAGCGCCTCGTCGTCTTTCAGGATGTTCTCGCGCTTCGCGTCGACGCTCGGCAGCGTGAAGAAATCGGCCGCCGGCACCAGGCGCTCACCCGCCGGCCCGGCAACTTTGAACGCCGCGTCGAGCGCGACCAGCGCTGGCGCGGTGTCGGACGGATGCACGATGTAGCTTGGTCCGCCGCCGAAGATCGCGTGGAACGCGTTCTCGCCCGCCACCGAGAAGCAGGTCGTGCCGCCGTTCTTCAGGCACTTGAAGCCGTTGCGGTAATACCAGCACCACGGCCGCTGGCAGATGTTGCCGGCAAGCGTGGCGACGTTGCGGATCTGCGGCGTCGCGACGCTGCGTGCCGCCTCGGCCAGGACCGCGTAATCGCGGCGGACGATCGGATGCCGGCTGAGCGCGTCGAGGGTCATCAGGGCGCCGATGCTGATGCCTCGTCCCTGCGGCGTCAGCTCGTCGAGGCCGCGCACCGATTTGAGATTCACCAGGACATCTGGCGCGACCAGGCGTTCCTTCATCATCCCCACGAGATCGCTGCCGCCGCCGGCCAGCGCCGCGGTGCGGCCGCTCTGCCGCGCGTCGCGGACGAGCGTCAACGCGTGGGTCAGGTCGCGCGGGTTGGCGTTGGTGAAGGCTTTCATGCGCGCGCCTCCAGAATCTTGTCGCGGGTGATCGGCAAATCCTTCATCCGGATGCCCGTGGCGTTGAAGATCGCGTTGGCCACTGCCGCCGGCGCCGGCAGCTTGCTGGCCTCGCCGATGCTCTTGGCCCCGAACGGGCCGAGCCCGTCATCCGACTCGATGAAGATGACCTCGATATCCGGCGCGTCGAGATACGTCGGGACGCGCGCGCCGTAGTAGCCGGCCGTCAGCGCCGAGCCGCTGCGCCGGTCGTAGAGGAGATCTTCGTGCAGCGCCATGCCGACGCCCATCAGCGCGCCGCCCTGAATCTGGCCGTGGGCCGAGAGCGGGTTGATGATGCGGCCGCAGTCGTGGACGGCGACGTACTTCAGCACCCGCACGCGCCCGAGCTCGGTATCGACTTCGACCTCCACGAAATGCGCGCCAAAGGCGTTGCGGACGCGCCCTTGTAAAGTCGGGCTCGGCGTCGCCGATCCGATGCGCACCTCGTCGCCCTTTGGCATGCCGTGCTCGGCGATCTGTTTCTGCAGATCGCGCGCCGCTTCGACTACTGCGTACCCGGTCATGATCGTCGTGCGGCTCCCCGACTCGCCAACCGAGTAGGGACACCGATCGGTGTCGCCCCAGACCAGATCGATCTGCGACAACGGCACGCCGAGCGCTTCCGCCGCGATCAGCGCCATGGTCGTCTTCGCGCCGCCGCCGACATCGGTGACGCCGACGTGGACGGCGTAGCGTCCCGCCGCGTTGAGCCGGATCGCCGCGCTGCTCCGTCCAAGCCCCGCACGGAAGGCGAGGAAGGCGACGCCGGCGCCGCGCTTGATCGGGCCGGCATCGGAGCCGGGAACGGCGTGCCACCGCCGCTTCCAGTCGAATGCCTCGGCGCCGCGGCCGAGGCATTCCTCGAGCGAGTAGTTGGTGAACGGCGTCTGGTCGTTGGCCTTCCGCGTCATGTTCCGCCGGACGAACTCGAGCGGGTCCATCTTCAGCTTCGCCGCGACGCTGTCCATCATCGACTGGATGCCGAAGAACCCCTGTGGGTACTCGGGGCCGCGGAAATTCCCGGAGACGGTGCGGTTGGTGTAGACCGGCGACACCGAGGTCTCGACGTTCGGGCACTGATACAGCTCGACGCCGGCAATCGCGCCGCTGTTCTTCCGATAGGGGCCCATGCCGCTGTAGCCGCGCATCTGAATCGCCTGCAGCGTGCCGTCGCGTGAGACGCCGACCTTGTAGTACTGCACCGTCGGCCAGCGGCCGTGCATGCCGATGAAATCTTCCTTGCGCGAGAGCTCGAGCTTGACCGGCGCCCCGGCCTCGCGCGCCAGCACCGCGGCAATCAGATCCGCGTCCTGATTCTGGTTCTTGTTGCCGAAGTTGCCGCCCATGTAGCGGCACACGACCCGCACGTTCTCCGGCGGGATGCCGAGGTCGCGCGCCATGTCAGTGCGGCAGTTGGCGATACCGCCGGTCGGCGTATAGATCGTCAGCTTGTCGCCGGTCCAGTGCGCGAGCGAGGCCCGCGGCTCCATCTGCGCGTTGTGCTGGAACGCGGTCGAGAAGCGGTCCTCGAACACGTGATCGGCCGCGGCGAACCCGTCCTGGACGCTGCCGCGCCGGGTGCCGAGCGGCTGCAGCTCGTTGCGCGTGTTCGGCGAGAGGTTGCCTTCCGGCCAGATCTTCACCGCCCCCGGCTCGAGCGCGGCTTCCGGATCGAGGACGAACGGCAGCGGCTCGTATTCGACGTCGACCAGCTGCAGCGCCTCTTCGGCGAGATGCCGATCGACGGCCGCCACCGCCGCCACCGGTTCGCCGGCGAAGCGCACCGGGTTGTTGAAGGCATAGCGGCGGTGGATGGTGATCTTCTTCACCTCGTCGTTGTATTGCTGCCCGCCGGAGATCGAGCCCGCGCCCCAGACGACGCGGCAGTTTTCGTGGGTGACGACCGCCTTGACGCCGGCGAGCGCGAGCGCGCGCGACGTATCGATGCGGCGGATGCGGGCGTGCGGGTGCGGGCTGCGCAGCACCCGCGCGTAGAGCATGCCGGGCAGCGCCACGTCGCCGGTGTAGGTCGCCTTCCCGCTGACGCGTTCGGCGGCGTCGATGCGCGGCGTTGGTCGGCCCAGGACATTCATGACCGACAGCGCGGAGACCGCAGAGATAGCAGGGACCGCAGAGACCGCAGAGACCGCAGAGACCGCAGAGACGGAGGAGGGCGCGCTCGCTTTTCTCTGCGTGCTCTGCTCCCTCTGCGTGCTCTGCGCCGCCGCGATAGCGGCCAGGTAATGGTTGTAGCTGGCGCAGCGGCAGATGTTGCCCGCCATCGCCGCGCGCGCCTCTTCGCGCGTCGCATGCGGGTTGGCGGTCAGCAGCGCCTTCGCGCTCATCAGCTGACCCGACGTGCAGTAGCCGCACTGCGGCGCGTCGTGCTCGACGAACGCCCGCTGCAGCGGGTCGTCGGCCAGGCCTTCGACCGTCTGCACCGATCGCCCGTCGGCCCACACCGCCAGCTGGCTGCACGAGTAGACCGGCTTGCCGTCCAGCAACACCGTGCAGGCGCCGCACTCGCCGCGATCGCAGCCGATCTTGGTGCCGGTCAACCCGAGGTGATCGCGCAGCGCCTCGACCAGTGTCCAGCGATCTTCCACCTCGAGGCGGCGCACGGTGCCGTTGACCGTGATGGCAATCGACGTGCGCGGCGCCGCCGGCGGCGCCGGCTGCGCGCGAAGGGGGCGGGCCACGGCCGCGGCCGTGATGGCCGCGCCGCTGCCTTCGAGGAAGTGTCGGCGCGAAATCCTGCGTCTCCCGGCCATCTCACCCTCCCGCCACGCCGTGAACGTGCGGATTATACTGACAGCCTGACCCATGGACCGCGCCTTTCTGACCGCGCTGCGGCGGATAGTCGGCGACGCCGGCGTGCTCGAGGATCGCCTCGACGTCTTGACCTACGAGTGCGACGGGCTGGCTCATCTTCGCCAGACGCCGGGCGCCGTCGTGCTGCCGGCGAGCGCCGCCGACGTGCAGGCGATCGTCAAGCTCTGCGCGCGGGCGCAGGTGCCGTTCGTCGCCCGCGGACACGGCACCGGGCTCTCCGGCGGCGCGCTGCCGGTCGCCGACGGCATCGTCATTGCGATGTCGCGGCTGAACCACGTGCTGCACGTCGACATCCCGAATCAACGCGTCACCGTCGAGCCGGGCGTGACCAACCTCGAGATCACGCGGCAGGTCGCCCCCTACGGCTATTACTACGCGCCTGATCCGTCGAGCCAGCAGGTCTGCTCGATTGGCGGCAACGTCGCCGAGAACTCAGGCGGCGCGCACTGCCTCAAGTACGGCTTTACCGTGCATCACGTGTTCGGCGTCGAAGCGGTGATGCCCGACGGCGAGATGATTCACCTCGGCGGCCCGGTCGCCGACACGCCGGGACCCGATCTGCTCGGCCTGGTGGTCGGATCGGAGGGGACGCTCGCCATCGTCACGAGCATCACGGTGCGGATCCTGCGCCGGCCCGAAGCGGTGCAGACGCTGCTCGCGGCGTTCGACACGATCGAAGGCGGCGGCGGCGCCGTGTCCGACATCATCGGCGCCGGCATCATCCCGGCGGCGGTCGAGATGATGGACTCGCTGGCGATCCGCGCGGCCGAGGCCGCGGTGCACCCGAACTTCCCCGATGCCGACACCATCCTGATCGTCGAGCTCGACGGGCCGCAGGCCGAGGTCGCGGCGCTGTTCGACGTGGTCGTCGACATCTGCCGCCGCCGCGGCGCGACGACCGTCGAGGTGGCGACGAGCGACGAGCATCGCGCGCGCATCTGGCGCGGCCGCAAGGCGGCGTTTGCGGCGATGGGGCGCGTCTCGCCGAACTACTACGTGCAGGACGGGGTCGTCCCGCGGACGCGTCTGCCCGAGGTGCTGAACCGCATCCGCGATCTCGAGAAGCGATCGGGCCTGCGCATCGGCAACGTCTTCCATGCCGGCGACGGCAACCTCCACCCGCTGATCTGCTACGACGAGCGGATTCCCGGCCAGCCGGAACGGGCGGTCGAAGCCGCCGCCGAGATTCTCAGCTACTGCATCGATGCCGGCGGCTCGCTCACCGGCGAGCACGGCATCGGCGCCGACAAGGCGGAGTACATGCCGTCGATGTTCGCCGCCGAAGATCTCGCGCTGATGCAGCGCGTGCGCGCGGTGTTCGATCCGCGCGGCCTCTGCAACCCGGGCAAGGTGTTTCCCACCCCTCGCCTGTGTGGGGAAGTGCCAGGTCCCTATCGACGCCACCCGGCCGAGGAAGCCGGCCTCGCCGACCGCATGTAACCCCGCGGCGTGGATGTTTGCGGACCCAGGCTGTCATGTCGAACGACGGGCACACGGCTCCCGACCCTGTCGCCACCGATCTGGTTCAGCCTTCGTCCGCGCGCGACGCCGCCGCCACCCTGAAGCGCCTCTCGACGGAAGGGTTGTCGACGGTCATCCGCGGCGCCGGCAGCAAGATGGACTGGGGCCGCCCGCCGGCGAAAATCGACGTGATGCTCGACATGCGGCGGCTGAACCGCGTGCTCGAGCATCAGCACGGCGACCTCACCGCCACCATCGAGGCGGGCGCGACGCTCCGCGACGTCAACGACGTGCTGTCGCGGCTCGGCCAGGGCCTGCCGCTCGATCCGCCGTTCGCCGATCAAGCGACGATCGGCGGCATCCTCGCCACCAACGACAGCGGTCCGCTGCGGCATCGCTACGGCGCGCCGCGCGACCTGGTGATTGGCGTGCAGCTGGCAACGACCGACGGCGAGCTGACCAAGGCGGGCGGAAAGGTGGTGAAGAACGTGGCCGGCTACGATCTGTCCAGGCTGATGGCTGGTTCGTTCGGCAGCCTGGCCGCGATCGTCAGCGCCACCTTCAAGCTGTCGCCGATTCCCGAGGCCTCGAAAACGATCAGGCTGACCGCGCGCGACGCCGCGTCGCTGGCGCAGATCGTCCGCGCGGTGATGAGCTCGCAGCTCGACCCGATGGCCTTCGAGATCGGCACCGGCTCGCCCGGTGACGCCGCGCGATCGTCGTCCGGTGCCGAGCCTCACTTGCACGCGCTCGTTCGTTTTGCCTCGCTGCCCGCGGCGGTCGACGCGCAGGTCGCGGCCGCGACCGAGGCGCTGCAGCCGCTGGCGGCGGGCATCCAGGTGATCGAAGGGTATGCGGAGCGCACGTTGTGGCGGAGCCACGCGTCGCGGCTGTGGGAGCAGCCGGGCGCAATCGTGCGCGCCAGCTGGCTCCCGGCGTCGCTCGCCAGCGTCCTCGACGAGCTGCCGGCCGGCGCCGAGCTGATCGGGCGCGGCGCCGTCGGCGCCGGCCTGGTGCGCATCGGCGGCGACGAATCGGAACAGGCGCGCGTCATCGGCGCGCTGCGGATCTCGGCGCACTTCGGCAACGTCGTCATCAGGCGCGGCTCGCCGGCGCTGAAGGCGCTGGCCGATGTCTGGGGCCCGCAGGGCGACCGCGGCCGGCTGCTGGCGTCGATGAAGCGCGCCTTCGATCCGCAAGGCGTCCTCAACGCCGGTCGTGGTCCCCTGTGAGCGAAACCTTCGATCGCAGCCACCCGCCGGACCGCGCGCTGATCGACAAGTGCGTCCACTGCGGCTTCTGCCTGCCCACCTGCCCCACCTATGTGCTGTGGGGAGAAGAAATGGATTCGCCGCGCGGCCGCATCTACCTGATGGAAGCCGGCCTCGACGAGCGCGCTACGATGGCGCCAGGCTTCGTGCGCCACTTCGACGCCTGCCTCGGCTGCATGGCGTGCGTCACCGCATGCCCCTCCGGCGTGCAGTACTCGCCGCTCATCGAAGCGACGCGCGGCCAGATCGACCGGCGCTTTTCGCGTCCGCTTGCCGATCGCCTGTTCCGCGCCGCGATCTTCTCGCTGTTTCCCTACCCGGCCCGGCTGCGGTTCGCGCTCGCGCCGCTGGTCGTGGCCGGGTGGGCCAGGGACGTCGCGCGCGCGCTCCGCAGGATCGGCCGCTCGTCGGGCGACCAGCGGAGCCGCTCCGACACGCGGCGGTCCGGCAGCGGCCGCGCCGCCGAGCTCGCCGTGCAGTTCAAGAGCCTGACCTTCGAACGCAAGCGGCGGGCGCGCCGGGAGCAGCGCGACAGCGGCCCGCCTGACAGCGGCCTGCTCGCGCGGCTGCGGGCGATGATCGAGCTGGCGCCGCACGTCACGGTGAAGTCGCTGCTCGCGCAGGTCCCGGCGCGGACGCCCGCGAACGGCGCGCGCCGGTTGACCGTCGGCCTGCTCACCGGC
>Ga0111538_10007874_pt1 | contig 14325 bp, 13 predicted proteins | sample SoiMethybrSBSTD1_FD_79669 | JGI IMG/M metagenome (GOLD analysis project Ga0111538, IMG submission 79669) | Bulk soil microbial communities from a Populus tree surrounding site in Tennessee, USA - Soil MetaG P. TD hybrid SBSTD1 (version 2)... | ecosystem: Environmental > Terrestrial > Soil >... | reverse complement strand
TCGGCGTGTACCGCTTACATGCTTGAAGAACCTCTTACAGGTTTTGTGACATGACCGATCGCGGAACTGATTGGGATTCCTCACCCGGCGGAATGGCACGCGATCTGCGGTAGGCCAGTTCACCGGAGGGCCGGTGCGATGAAGCCAGCGTCCTCCACACACAAACCCGGGTCGCCACAACGAGCCGGGCAGCGCGAGGAGGACAAGATGCTGTGGACGATTTTCGTGATCCTGTTGGCAATGTGGCTGCTCGGAATGGTGACGTCGTACACGATGGGCGGATTCATCCACATCCTGCTGGTCCTGGCCGTTGCCGCGGCCCTGATCCGCATCATCCAGGGTCGTCGTCCGGTCTGAACCGGCGGCGGCCGCAAGCGGAGGGTGCAATGAACCGTGACCAGCTCGAAGGCAGCTGGAACATCCTGAAGGGCAAGGCCCGCGAGCAGTGGGGCCGGCTCACCGACGACGACCTCGACGTGATCCACGGCCGGGTCGAGCAGCTGGTGGGAGCCATTCAGCAGCGGTACGGGAAGTCCTACGACGAGGCCGAAGAAGAAGTGACGGACTGGCTCGACGCCGTGGACACGCCCAGCCGATAGCCGTGCACCGGGGATGCGTGACGGGACGATCGGGAGCCCGTCGCGCGTCCCCTCATGAAGGGGAACCCGATGACCGTTTTGCTGGCAGTGTGCGCGGTCGTCGTCACGATCGCCATCACTGCGACTGCGATCGCCCTGGTGCGGGCGATCAACCGGTTCGAGAACACGGCCGAGGAGATCCAGAAGACGGCCGAGATGCTGCGCGGAACCATTGCGCAGACCGAGAACGTGATTCGCGAGGTCCACGAGCTCACCGATTCGCTGGGCGAAGTGGTGCCGCCGCTGCGCCGCGCCGCGAATGGTGTCGAGCACGTGGCCAACCGTGCGGTCAGGATCTCCAGCACCGTGCTCAACGAAATCGAAGCTCCGGTTCGGACGACGATGGCGCTGATCAACGGAGTTCGCAACGGCACCCGCTCGCTGTTCGGAGCACTCACGCGCCGCGTACAGCACTCGCACTCCAACGGAGGGTATCGCGATGCACAGCCATAACAGCAACGAGGACATCAGGGATCAAGTCGAGCGCGGAACCAGCAACGTGATCGGTTTCATGATCGGAGCCGCGATCGGCGCCGGCATTGCGCTGCTGCTCGCGCCCGATTCGGGTCGCGAGACGCGCAAGCGCCTGAAGGAGAACGCGCGCCGCTGGAGCAGCAGCATGCGGGACGGTATCGACACCGCGCGCACCCGGATGGACGAGGTGAAAGAGGACGTACGGACGGCAGTTCACACGGGACGCGAAACGTTCACCCGTGAGCGCGAGGCGCGTCACGGAACCACCGGCAACCCAACCACGCAGCCGATTCCTTGATCTCCGGGGGCGGCCGCTGAACCGGGAGGAGCGAGATGCGAACACTGGGCGCCATTCTGATCGTGCTGGGGATCATTGCGCTGGTGTGGGGTGGCATCACCTACACGAAGCGCGAGAAGGTGATCGACGTCGGACCGATCGAGGCCAGCGTCGACGAGCGGAAGACGATTCCGCTTCCCCCGGTGGTTGGCGTGGTGGCCGTGATCGCGGGAGCCATCATGGTCTCACGCAGGAGTCGCACCGCCTGACGGCCAGCCTGACGGTCATGAGCATCCGACCATGACGGTTCCAGCGGGCCCCGCGCACCAGCGCGAGGCCCGCTTCGCCGTTCCGGACGGAGAGCCCGTGCCGGCGGGCGCCCCACCACCGGACCTGCGCGCGCTCGTGTTCGCCAATCCGGTCGCGCCGAACGCCGATCCGGAGCGGCTGCGCGCAGCACTCGAGCGCAGCTTCGGCGCCGCTCACTATCGCCTGGTCCCGACCGAGTCCCGGGACGCGTTCCTTGCGGTCGCCGAACGAGCGCTCGCGGAAGCCGCCGCCACCGGTTGTGACCTCGTGGTGGTGGTGGGCGGCGACGGAACCGTGTCGCAGATCGCCGAGCGGCTGCATCACCTGGGCGGTCCGGTGGCCGGGATGGCGCTCGCGATCGTTCCGTGCGGAACCGCCAACGTGCTCGCTCGCGAGCTCGGCATTCCGACCGTGATCGACGAGGCGGTGGCGCTGGCGGCGGCGCGACCGGGCGTGGTCCACCTCGACGCGGTGACGTGCGGCGACCGGTTGTTCCTCACCCAGGTCGGGGTGGGTCCCGACGCCTACATGATCCGGGACACGAGTCGCGATGCGATGCGCCGCTTCAAGCGTCTTTCCTACCTGACCACGCTCGTGCGGCGCGCGATCGGACATCGCTCGCAGCGCTTCCGCATCCACGTCGACGACCGCCCGATCGACATCCGTGCATGGCAGCTGGTGCTCGCCAATGCATCGACGCTCGGCACCCGGCCGTTCGTGTGGGGACCGGACATCGATCCGTGCGATGGCGTCCTGGATCTGTGCGTCTTCCAGGTCCGCCGCCTCCGCGAGCTGGGCCACCTGATGTGGAAAGCATTCACCGGCCGGGTCGAGGACAGCCCGCATGCGCGCTTCTTCCCTGTGCACCGCGAGCTCGTCATCGAGACCGGCGCGCCGGTGCCGGTGCAGGGCGATGGCGAGTGCTTCGGACACACGCCGGTGCGACTCGGCATCGCGGTCGACGCGGTCCACGTGGTGGCCGCGCCGGCCCCCACGAACGGAGGGGCGGCGGGGAACGGGAGTACCGACGAGCCAGCGGCGCCCGCAGGATCGGCCGGGCCCGGAACCTCGGAACCACCGACCGCGTGGGAGCGGGCGCGCCGGCGGATCGGCGCAGCGGACACGGCTCTCTATTTGAGGCTCAACCGGCTGAACGGCGGACCCCTGATCGACCGGATCCTGGTGTTCGTCTCGCGGGTCCTCGACTGGGGTGAGATCTGGGTGTTCGTCGCGCTGCTTGCCGCGTGGCGGGACCCGGCACGCTTCGGGTCGCTGCCGCTGCGCGTGGCGCTCCCACTGTGGGCCACCATGCTGACCGTCAACTTCCCGATCAAGCAGCGCTTCGGGCGCCAGCGGCCGTTCCTCGTCCACGAGCGGGCGCGGCTGGTGGGACGACGGCCGACCGATTCCTCGTTCCCCTCGGGGCACACGGCGGCGGCATGCGCGGGCGCCGCCCTGCTCGGCCCGCACCTGCCCGAGCTGGCGCCCGTGTTCTGGGCGTACGCCGGACTGGTCGGGTTCTCCCGGGTCTATCTGGGGGTCCACTTCCCGGCCGACGTGCTGGTCGGGGGCGTGGTCGGTGCGTGGCTCGCCACCCTCTATGGATGGGTGGCGACGGCCCTGTTCCCGGTGGGATAGGGGCTGGACCGTACGAGCGCGGACGCTCGTCGTCCGAGCGCAGGTTGCCAGTATCCGACGGTTGGGGAACCCCGCTGTCGTCGTCTAGACTGGGCTCGCTCTGCCTCTGAGTGTCCGGGAACTCGCCGAACCCGCTGCAGAGCAACTGCATCGAACCAAACCTGACATACGTTTGATTCCGGCGACCGACCCCCCGACCGCCGGTCGCATGGTCCTCCGAGCCGCCCCGCGGAATCGCTGCTCCCTGTCGAGCACAGATGTCCCCGGACCTCGAGACATTGGGAGCCCCGTACCTATGTCGAAGCGAATGATACAAATGCTGGTGTTGGTGTTGGTCGTCGTTGGCGCACTCGGCTTCGTGAAGTTCCGCCAGATCCAGGCAGGAATCGCGGCCGGCAAGTCGTTCACCATGCCACCCGAAGCCGTCACCACCGTGGTGTGTCAGCCCGCCCAGTGGGAGTCGACGATCCAGGCGGTGGGGAACGTCGCACCGGTGCAGGGCGTCACCTTGAGCGCCGACCAGCCGGGAGTGGTGGCGAAGGTCAACTTCCAGTCGGGTTCGCGGGTTGCCGCCGGCCAGGTGCTGGTTCAGCTCGATACCCGCCAGGAACATGCGCAGCTCGCGGCCGCGGCCGCACGCCGCGACCTGGCGAAGTCCACGCTCGACCGCTCGAAGAAGCTGGTCGACGACGGCGCGATCTCGCAGGCCGAGTTCGACCAGGCCAACGCCCAATTCAAGGATGCCGATGCCACGGTCGGGGTCATCCAGGCGTCGATCGACCGCAAGACGATCCGCGCGCCATTCGCCGGCACCGCCGGCATCCGCCGCGTCAACGTCGGCCAGTACCTGAACAGCGGCGACCCGGTGGTGCCGCTCCAGGCGCTCGATCGCATGTACGTCGACTTCACGGTTCCGCAGGACCAGGTGACGTCGGTCCGGCCGGGGGCGTCCGTCCAGGTCGCCGACAGTGGTTCGGTCGCGCTGGCGACCGGCAAGATCACCGCGGTCAACCCGGTCGCCGACGAGGCGACCCGCAACGTCCAGGTCCAGGCGACGTTCTCCAACGCGCACGGCAAGCTGCGTCCGGGGATGTACGTCACCGTGCTGATCATGACCGGCCGCGCGCACCCGGTGTTCGCGGTGCCGGCATCGGCGATCAACTACGCGCCCTACGGCAACTCGGTGTTCATCGTCGAACAGGTCAAGGGTCCGGATGGCAAGCCCTACAAGGGCGTGCGCCAGCAGTTCGTGCAGCTGGGTGAGGGTCGGGGCGACCAGGTCGCGGTCCTCTCGGGCATCAAGCCCGGCGAAGAGGTCGTGACCTCCGGCGTGTTCAAGCTCCGCACCGGCGCCGCGGTGGTGGTCAACAACACGGTCATGCCGTCGAACAACGCGGCGCCCAAGCCGGAAGACAGCTGATGCGCCTGACCGACCTGTTCATCAAGCGCCCGGTCCTCGCGATCGTCGTCAACCTCATCATTCTGATCGCCGGACTCCAGTCGATCCGCTCGCTCAGCGTCCGCCAGTATCCCCGCAGCGACATGGCGGTGGTGACGATCACCACCGTCTACGTCGGCGCCAACGCCGACCTGGTGCGGGGCTTCATCACCTCGCCGCTCGAGCGCGTGATCGCGAGCGCCGACGGCATCGACTACATCGAATCGTCGAGCGCCCAGAGCGTCAGCACCATCACCGTCCACCTCAAGCTCAACTACGACACCAACGCGGCGCTCACCCAGGTCCAGGCCAAGGTCGCGCAGGTCCGCAACGACCTGCCGCCCGAGGCGCAGGCGCCGGTGATCGAGGTCGAGACCGCCGATTCGCAGTTCGCCTCGATGTACCTGGGGTTCTCGTCGAAGGACCTCGACCAGAACCAGATCAGCGACTACCTGGTCCGGGTGGTGCAGCCGCGGCTCAGCGCGGTCAGCGGAGTGCAGCGGGCCGACATCCTCGGCGGCCGCCAGTTCGCGATGCGGGTGTGGCTCAAGCCCGACCAGATGGCGGCACGCAACCTGTCGCCGTCCCAGGTGTGGGACGCGCTGGCGCGCAACAACTACCTGTCGGCGCTCGGGCGGACCAAGGGCAGCATGACCTCGGTCAACCTGGTGGCGAACACCGATCTCAAGACGCCCGAGGATTTCCGGCGGCTGGTGGTCAAGCAGGACGGCAGCAACGTGGTCCGGCTCGGCGACATCGCCGACGTGGTGCTGGGTGCCGAGGACTACGACAGCGAGGTGCGCTTCAACGGTCAGACCGCCACCTTCATGGGCATCTGGGTGCTGCCGAGCTCCAATTCGCTGGACGTGATCAAGCGGGTGCGCGAGGCGATGAAGCAGATCCAGGCCGAGCTGCCGGTCGGCATGACCGCCAGCATCCCGTACGACGCCACCGAGAACATCCAGGACGCAATCAACGAGGTGCTCAAGACCCTGTCCGAGACGCTGCTGATCGTGATCCTGGTGATCTTCCTGTTCATCGGCTCGGTCCGCGGGCTCATCATTCCCGTGGTTGCGATCCCGATCTCGCTGATCGGCGCGGTGTTCATCATGCAGATGGCCGGTTTCACCATCAATCTGCTGACGCTGCTGGCGATCGTGCTGTCGGTCGGACTGGTGGTGGACGACGCGATCGTCATGGTCGAGAACGTCGAGCGCCACGTCCACCTGGGCCAGCCGCCGATGAAGGCTGCGATCCTCGCCGCCCGCGAGCTGATCGGGCCGATCATCGCAATGACGATCACGCTCGCTGCCGTCTATGCCCCGATCGCGATCCAGGGCGGCCTGACCGGATCGCTGTTCCGCGAGTTCGCGTTCACGCTCGCGGGCGCGGTGATCGTGTCCGGCATCGTGGCGCTCACCCTGTCACCGATGATGGGATCGCGGCTGCTGCGGCAGGGCGACAGCGAGCGCGGTTTCGCCGGGTTCGTCAACCGGCTGTTCGAACGGATCCGCGACCGCTACCGCCGGACACTTGCCGGGACGCTGCAGTACCGCCCGGTGGTGCTGGTGCTGTGGGTGATCGTGGTGCTGCTGATGATTCCGTTCTACATGTTCTCGCAGAAGGAGCTGGCTCCAGCCGAGGACCAGGGGGTGATCTTCGGCATCGTCCAGGCCTCGCCCAACTCAACGCTCGACCAGACCAGCCTCTACGCGGCCAAGATCACCGATGTCTACAAGTCGATCCCCGAGCACAAGAACATCTTCCAGCTCACGTTCCCGACCGGCGGCTTCGGCGGCATGGTCGCGGTGCCGTGGTCCGAGCGAAAGCGCAGCACCGCCCAGATCAACATGGAGGCGTCGGGCAAGTTCTCGCAGATCCCGGGCGTGCGCGTGATCTCGCTCACGCCGCCATCGCTGCCGGGCGGCGGGAGCTTCCCGGTCGACCTGGTGATCGCCTCGACCGCCGAGCCGCGCCAGCTCGCCGACATCGCGAACCAGCTGATCGGCAAGGCGTACCAGAGCGGCATGTTCATGTACGTCGACACCGATCTGAAGTTCGACCAGCCGCAGGCCGAGGTGGTGTTCGACCGCGACAAGGTGCGTTCGCTCGGCGTCGACATGAGCCAGGCCGGACGCGACCTGTCGACGCTGCTGGGCGGCAATTTCGTCAACCGGTTCAGCATCCAGGGCAGGAGCTACAAGGTGGTGCCGCAGGTGAAGCGCGCCGAGCGGTTGACCCCCGAGCAGCTCGAGGACATCTACGTCACCGGCCCCGGGGGCAAGCTGGTTCCGCTCTCGACCTTCGCCACCATCAGGACCACCACCGAGCCGCGCGAGCTCAAGCGTTTCCAACAGCTCAACGCGGTCCGGATCCAGGGCGTGATTCCGGCGCAGGTGCCGCTCGCCACCGCGCTCGGATTCCTGGAGGGCGAGGCGCGGAAGATCCTGCCGGCCGGTTATTCGATCGACTTCGCAGGCGAGTCGCGCCAGCTGCGCACCGAGAGCGGCCGGTTCCTCGGGGTGTTCCTGCTGTCGGTGATCCTGATCTTCCTGGTGCTGGCGGCCCAGTTCGAGAGCTTCCGCGATCCATTCGTGATCCTCGCGGGCTCGGCGCCGCTCGCGCTTGCCGGGTCATTGATGTTCATGTTCCTGGGCTTCACCTCGCTCAACATCTACAGCCAGGTCGGACTCATCACCCTGGTTGGCCTGATCGTCAAGAACGGCATCCTGATCGTGGAGTTCGCGAACCACCTCCAGCAGACCGGGCTCGACAAGTCGCGCGCGGTGGTGGAGGCGGCGGCGACCCGATTGCGGCCGATCCTCATGACCACGGCAGCCACCGTGTTCGGTCACCTGCCGCTGGTGTTCGCGCACGGACCCGGCGCCGGCGCCCGCAACAGCATCGGCATCGCATTGGTGACCGGCATGATCATCGGCACCGCATTCACGCTGTTCGTGGTCCCGTCGATCTACACGCTGGTCGCCAAGGTCCACAAGCAAGAAGAAGAGATCGAGCTCCAGGCGGAGGCCGTCACGAGCCTGCCGGAGCGGGCGCCGGAGCCCGAGCTCACGCACGCCTAGACACCGACGACCCACGAAGAGGCGCTCCGGCCGATCGGTCGGAGCGCCTCGTTCGTTTGCGGGGACTACCGGTAGATCGTCTTGATCTCGCCCCAGCTCCGGCGCCGGCTCGCGGTCGGATTGCAGGGGCTCGGAGTGCAGGTCGTCACGTTCGGAACGGTGGTTCCGTTCGCCGCCTGGCACTCGCCCGGCAGCATGATCGCGCAGCTCCCGTCCGGCAGACAGCACGCCTGATCGGTGGGCGGCGGCGCCACCTCCACCGCCACGTCGTCGATGAAGTAGTAGGTGCCGCCCGGCCAGTCACCGACCACCGGGGTGAGATTGGTGTTCGCGTCGTCGTGGAAGCTGCCGATCGTGATCCAGTTCTCTCCACCTGCCGCCGTGAACGTGCCGCTGATCTGCATCCAGTTCACTTTGTCGGTCAGGAACACGTTGGCCGGACTTTCGACCTGCGGCGTGTAGGGGAGCGGTGCGTAGTTGGGGACCGGACCCACCGGACCGACCGAGAAGTAGGCGCCGATCCGGTCGAGCGCGAGCCCCGCGGTGTCGGCGAGGTTGACGTAGAAGCTCACCTGGTAGTTGCCGGGTGCGAGCGTCGAGGTGAGCGGCGCAGTGATGTACTCGCGATAGTCGGCCGCGGAGCTGTAGGGAATGATCCCCGCCATCCCGATCCCGGTGCGCGGGTTCTGGAACCCGAACGGGGAGAGCGGCACACCGGGAACCGGGAACGGCGGCCAGCCGGTCACGCACGTGTTGTAGACATCGGATGTGCCGGTGTTCGGCGTATCCCACGGCGCGGCGAGAAACGTCTGACCGAAACCGGTCGGGCAGCCGCTGATGCTCTCGAAGCTGTCGTTGGGAACGATGTTTATGGCCGAGGCTTCATCCAGGACTGAGGTGAGGACGCCAATCGACAGGATTACGGTGAACAGGGGGTGGCGAACGTGCATGGGGCCGCTCCTGGGAGATGTGAGCCTTGGTTGCGAGTGGGAAAGCCTAGCAGAGGTGCGGGGCCGGAACCGCAACGGATGTGCGAGTCGTGTAGGGTGGCGTTCGCGAGGAAGCACATGAGGGAGGCGAGCCGATGATCGGACTGCTGCTCGAGTGGATCCATATTCTGTCGGTGCTGTGGCTGGTCGCGGGAATTGCAGGCCGCGGAGTGTGCACGGGGTTGGCGGGGCGGAGTGACGATTTCAACGCTGTGCGGACTCTGATGCAGGCCGCGAGCGCGTTCGAAACCAGAATGGTGCGCCCCTCGTCGTTCGTCGTTCTCGTCACCGGCCTGATCACCGCGCAGCAGGGCGGCTGGCCGATCCTCGGCTTCCTCCAGGGAGCGTCGGTGAACTGGGTGCTGGCGGCCCTGCTGATCTACCTCACCATCATCCCGGTGATCGTCTTCATCTTCCTCCCGCGCGGCCGGATCTATCACCGGGCGTTGCAGGAAGCGGCTGCCCGCGGAACCGTGACCCCGGAGCTGCGTGCCGCCCTGCACGATCCGGTGGTCCGGTTCGCGCGCACCTACGAGATCACGATGGTGCTGGTGATCACGTTCCTGATGGTGGTCAAGCCGTTCTGACCGCCCGCCGGCGCGTCACCGCGCGCTGCGGACCTTCGACACCAGCACGGTTCCGAGCACGAACCACACCGCGGTGACCGCGAACACGACGGTGTAACCGATCACCGGGGTGACCGGCTTGAACGCCGCCAGCAGAAGTCCCGAGAGGGCCGGCGCGAGCACCTGGGGCAGGACCAGCGCAACGTGCCAGATCCCCATGTCGCGGCCCGCATCACCACCGGGCGGCAGCACGTCGATCGCGAGCGCCCAGTCGACCGCCTGGTAGGCGCCGTATCCGATTCCGAACACCGCGCCGACCGCGAACATCCACGGCAGCGAGCGGCCGTACCCCGCGAACACGAATGCCAGCGAGGCGAGCGCCATCAGCGCGCCGCTCGCATACACGAGCGGCTTGCGCCCGATCCGGTCCGACCGGGCGCCGGCCACCAGGCTGGTGGGAATGCCGGCCGCGATGATGATTCCGATCAGGTACGACGCCTGCTGCTCGGGCCGCGCCACCCCGATCACGTCGGCCAGGAAGTACTGGAAGAACGAGAACACCGAGTAGATCCCCATCCCGACCAGGCAGCGGGTGGCCAGCACCCAGTAGAAGTCGCGATGCGCGCGCGGGTCGGGAAGGAACGTGCGCGGCGGCGATCCGATCGCGGGCCCGGGCGCGGCAGCGGTCGCGATCTGCGGGACCTCGCGCACCCCCGCACAGGTCGCGACCGTGGCGATCGCGAGCACCGCGGCGATCACCGCGGCGGCCGGCAGGTAGTGGCCCGGCCGCACGAGCTGTCCCGCCGCCAGCACCCCGGCGAGCGTGCCGACCGTGCTCATGAGCGCCATCCATCCGCTCGCGGCTCCGCGTCCGGCCTCCGGCACCACATCGGGGATCAGGGCCGCATACGGACCGCCTGCCCAGTTGCTGCCGAGCTGGACCCCCAGGTACGCGAGCGCGAACGCGACCAGCCCGGTGCCCGGGCCGATCGCGGCCATCGCGAGCAGGAACACGACGTTCAGCGCCGTCCCCCAGGCGATGTAGGGGCGCCGGCGCCCGAACCGCGAACGCGAGCGATCGGACCGTGCGCCGGCCACCGGTGTGAGCACCAGCGAGAACAGCGCCCCGACGCTGGTGACGACGCCGATCACCAGCTCCTTGCGATCGGGGCCCGCGATCGCCGCGACCTGGCTCGGAAGCATGATCGCGAGCAACGCCGCCCACTGGAGGTTGTAGGCCAGCCAGTAGCAGGAGAGCAGCAGCTGGTGGATCACGCCCGGTCTCGGCTCGGCTGACGCGGCCACGGGTCCTCCACAGGAAACTCGGCGCACGGATTCGCGGCGCGGAGAGTACGACGCGTGCGCCGTGCGTGCAGCCTCGCAGGTGATCCGGCGTCCATGCATCCGCGAACTGCATGCGAGTCGCCGCGTTCGACCGCGATCCGACCGCGTTGAGCCGCGGGGACTTGGAGGCGGACCGCAGCACGACGAGTCTGTCGCCGTTGCTGCACACGAGTGAACCCACCGGGGCCTCCATGACCGACCGCCGCATGCCGCGCCCGCTGTTGCCGACCTTCTCGAGCCTTCGCACCGCGACCTGGATCCTGCCGCTGGCACTCGCATGCCTGGCGCCCGCGGCACGGGCCGCCGATCCCAAGCCCGGTCCGCCGCTCTCGATCCGCCGTGCCCCCGGGCCGATCACGATCGACGGGGATCTCTCGGATGCCGGCTGGCAGGGGGCCGACAGCGTCGTCACCTGGTTCGAGACCCGGGTCGGCGACAACGTCGAGCCGCAGGTGCGCAACCGCGCCTACCTCGCGTACGACGAAAAGTACTTCTACGCGGCGTTCATGTTCGACGATCCGAACCCGACCGGCATTCGCGCACCGCTCGGCGACCACGACGCGGTCAGCTCGACCACCGACTACGGCGGCGTGATCGTCGACAGCCGCAACGACGCCAAGTCGGCGCGCATGTTCCTCGCCAACGCCCGCGGCGTTCAGTACGACGCGGTGTCCAACGACGCGACCGGCGAGGACAACGCGCCCGACTTCTACTTCGACTCGATCGGCAGGATCACCGCCACCGGCTGGACGCTCGAGATGCGGATCCCGTTCTCGTCGCTGCGCTACGACGACCAGTCGGACCAGACCTGGGGGCTGCTGCTGTATCGCAACTATCCGCGCGACCGTCGCTACCAGTTCTTCAGCGCCCGGCTGCCGCGCGACGTGAACTGTTTCATCTGCAACTCGAGCAAGCTCACGGGGCTGTCGGCGCTCCCGCACGGCTCGCATCTGGTGATCGCGCCGTATGCCGCGGCCTCGCAGTCGGCGGCTCCGGAAAACGGGGTGCTCGGCAATCCGCTGAAGAACGAGGACGCCGATTCCGAGTTCGGCGGCGACCTGAAGTGGAATCCGTCGGCCGGCCTCTCGATCGATGGCACCGTCAACCCCGACTTCTCGCAGATCGAGTCGGACGTGGCGCAGATCACCGCCAACGAGCGGTTCGCGCTGTTCTTCCCCGAGAAGCGTCCGTTCTTCCTCGAGGGGGTCGACCTGTTCTCGACCCCGATGACGGCGGTCTATACGCGGACGATCACCCAGCCAACCGCCGGGCTCCGCGCGACCGGCCGGATCGGCAACAACTCGTACACGGTGCTCGGCACCCAGGACGAGGGCGGCGGATCGGTGATCCTGCCGGGTCCCGAGGGCTCCGGCGCCGCCGACCAGGACTTCGTTTCGGATGTCGGCATCGCGCGGGTCAAACACGACATGGGACAGTCGTTCGTGAGTGCCTTGTTCACCGCCCGCAACATCCATGGCGGGGGCAACAATCTCGTGTTCGGTCCGGATTTCCAGTGGCGGCCGAGTCCGACCAACAACTTCACCGGCCAGCTCCTCTACAGCACCAGCGAGACGCCGAACCGTCCCGACCTGACGCCGGAGTGGGACGGGCGCTCGTTGTCGGACGGCGCCGGGCTCCTCTACTGGTCGCACGGGACGCCGACCGTCGACTGGTTCGCCCAGTACCAGCAGCTCGGCGACGACTTCCGCGCCGACAACGGCTTCATCGCGCAGGTCGGCTACCGCGAGGGCTACCTCGAGGGCGGTTACACGTGGCGGCCCAAGGACGCGTTCCTCAATCGGATCCGGCTGTTCGGAGTCACCTGGACCGACTGGGCGACCGAGGACGGCGAGATTCTGAACCGGCGCTACTCGACCGGCGTCGGGATGGACGGTGCGCTCAACAGCTTCACCCGGATCGAAGCCAACTACGACGAGATCCGGGTCGGCACGGAGATGTTCCAGAGGTTCCGGCCGCGCGTTTACTTCGAGTGCGTGCCGGGACGCTTCTTCAACTTCTTCTCGATCGACGTCAATGCCGGAGAGGAGATCGACTTCGCCAACGCGCGGGAGGGAACCGGGGCGACGCTCCTGAACCAGATCATCCTGCGCCCGAGCCCGCACCTCGAGCTGCGCGGCAACGCGAGCGTGCGGTGGATCAACGTCGACGAGCCCGGCGCTTCGGGCCGGGTGTTCATCGCCCAGGTCGAGCGACTGCGCGCGACCTGGTCGTTCAACGCACGTTCGTTCGTCCGTCTGATCGGCCAGTACGTCGACACGCGGCGCGATCCAACCCTCTACACTTTCCCGGTGTCCGGCAAGGACGCCGGATTCGGCGCCACGGCGCTGTTCGCCTACAAGGTCAACTGGCAGACCGTAGTCTATGCCGGCTATGGGGATGATCGGCAGTACACGGCCGCGACCGACCAGCTCGAGCCGAACGTCCGCAACTTCTTTGCAAAGGTGTCCTACGCCTGGCAGAGGTAGTCGCACTTCACACTTAACAAGCGACGCGTGACCGAGCGAACGTGCGGCTCTCACCGAACGATCACTCTTGCGATGGCTGCGCATTTGTCGAATAGTCCGCTCATGCGCCGCGCGCTCGTCGCCATCGTTCTGGCGCCGTTGCTGGTCGGTTGTGCATCGACCGGCGCGGTGCGGGGAACCGTGAGTATTCCGGTCACCACGGACCAGTCCGCCCAGACCCCGGCCGGTCTCCACGCTCAGGCGGCGCCTCAGGTCGCCGAGGTGGTCGTCTACGTCCAGGAAACTCCGGACCAGAAGCCCTCGAGCAGGAGGAACGAGAAGGGTGCGGTTCCCGGCGCCCGGGTGATCGCCCAGACCGAGCATCGATTCGTCCCCCCGGTGGTGCCGGTCGAAGTCGGAACACAGGTCGCATTCGAGAATCGCGACCGCGTGTACCACAGCGTGTTCAGTGTCTCGCAGGCGAAGAAGTTCGACCTCGGCATGTACGCGCCCGGCAAGCGCTCGAAGAACGTGACGTTCGATCACACCGGACAGGTCGACCTGTTCTGCAGCCTCGACGCCTCCATGGCGGGTTACGTGCTCGTGCTTCCACACCGGTTTTTCGCGCAGCCCGACGCGCAGGGGGCCTTCAGGATTCCCGGGCTGCCGCCGGGTCGCTACACGATCAAGGCGTGGCACCCGCGGTTCGGAACCGTGACGTCGAAGGTCGACGTCGAGCGCGGTGGGACTGCCACCACCCAGCTCAAGATCCCGCCGCGCTGACTCCGGCGGACGCGAGCACTGCTTCGGCGCACTTCGTTCGTCACGCGCCGGACCGCACCGGTTCGCTTTCGCTGCCACGTCATCGGCAGACGGTGATACGCGATGCGGTGACCGGACGAACATTCGATCGGCAGCCAGCCCCCGAACGCGGGCGGATCGCCGATCCGACCACCAGGAGACACCCACGATGACTCCCCGCATTCCCGCAATTCTGGCGCTCGCTCTCGGCTTCGCCGTGACGACGACCGCGCGCGCCCAGACCATCACGCAGCCATTCAGCGGCGACAATCAGAAGGCCTCGGTCACGCAGTGGATCGGGCC
>Ga0111538_10007873_pt1 | contig 14326 bp, 9 predicted proteins | sample SoiMethybrSBSTD1_FD_79669 | JGI IMG/M metagenome (GOLD analysis project Ga0111538, IMG submission 79669) | Bulk soil microbial communities from a Populus tree surrounding site in Tennessee, USA - Soil MetaG P. TD hybrid SBSTD1 (version 2)... | ecosystem: Environmental > Terrestrial > Soil > Tree... | reverse complement strand
GTACTACCTGCTGCCCGCCAAGGGCGGCGAGCGGGCGTACGCGCTGCTCCGCGAGGCGATTCGTCATTCCGAGCGCGTGGGCGTCGCCAAGTTCATCCTGCGCGATGCACAGCACCTCGTGGCGGTCGAGGCCATCGACAACGCCCTGGTGTTGACGATCATGCGCTTTGCGGACGAGCTGGCGGAGACGAGCGCATTCGAGTTTCCTGGCGTCGCCGGCATGCGCAAGCCCGAGCTGGATATGGCCAAGGCGCTGGTCAACAGCCTCGCGGCAGAGTGGGATCCGACGAAGTACACGGATCAATATCGCGAGAACCTGCTCAAGATCATCCAGGCCAAGCTGAAAGGCAAGAAGGTGGACCTCGAGGAGGTCGCCGAGCCGCGGCACGCCGAAGTGGTGGATCTGATGGAGCGCCTGCGCCGCAGCCTCGAACAAAGTGGCGGCGCGCGCTCGGCCAAGGCGCGCCCCCGAGCCGCGAAACCCCGGGGGAAGAAGCGACCGAAGGCCGCTGCATAATACGGTCGGGGCCCTGCCTCCGACATGAACTCCCTGCTGCAACCGATGCTGGCGTCGCTCGCCGACGCCCCTCTGAACGACCCGCACCTCGTTTACGAACCGAAATACGACGGCATCCGGGCGATCGCGGAGATCGAACCGGGCGGCGTCGTGCGGTTGTGGTCGCGGCTGGGGAACGAGAAAACGCGCCAGTTCCCTGAAATCGCCACCGCCCTGGGACAGTGGGCACGTAAGCGAAAGGAACCGCTCGTGCTCGACGGCGAGATCGTCGCCCTCGACGCGAAGGGCGAGCCGACCGGCTTTCAGCAGCTCCAGGGTCGCATTCACTTGTTGGATGTCGCTGCCCCGAAAAAAGGCCGTTCCAACGCGTCCAGCCCCTCCCCCTCCAGCCCATCAGTCGCGTTCATTGCGTTCGACCTCCTGCGCGACGGCCGCAGCGACCTGCGCGATCGCCCGTGGCGGGAGCGCCGCACCGCGTTGGAGCGCGTGTTCGCAAAGACGGGATCGTCGCTGCTGCGGATCAGCGGCGTCGTTCGCGGCGACGCGCGCGCGCTGTTCAAAGACGCGCTCGACCAGGGATGGGAAGGGCTCATCGCCAAGCATCAGGATTCGCTCTACAAGTCGGGCAAACGGACACCCGACTGGCGGAAGCTGAAGATCGTCCACGAGCAGGAGTTCGTCATCGGCGGGTGGACCGATCCCCGTCAGACGCGCACCTACTTTGGGGCGCTGTTGCTCGGTGTCTACGAGGGCGACCAGCTCGTCTACGTCGGTCATACCGGCACCGGCTTCAACGAGCGGGAGCTCGCCCGCGTGATGAAGCTGCTGAAGCCGCTCGAAACGAAGACGTGTCCGTTCGTGAACGTCCCGAAGAGCAACGAGCGTCCACATTGGGTGCGTCCGGAACTGGTCGCGCAAATCAAGTTCACGGAATGGACCGCGGACGCAAAGCTCCGGCACCCGGTCTACCTCGGCCTTCGGGACGACAAGAAACCGACGGACGTGCGGCGCGAGGAGAAAGCAGGGGTTCGTGGTTCGAAACCGGCACGACGCACCACGAACGTCGAACCACGAACGGCGGATCTCGTGAATCAGCTGTCCGCCCTCGAGGAGGCGAGGCGCGACGGCACGCTGACGCTGCCCGACGGCGAGCAGCTGGCCGTGACGAACCTCAGTAAGGTCTTCTGGCCGAAAGAAAAACTCACCAAGGGTGATCTGTTCCGGTTTTACGCGAAAGTCGCGCCGGCCATCCTCCCGGTCCTCGCCGATCGACCGCTGGTCATGAAGCGATTTCCCAACGGTGTCGCGGCGCCGCCGTTCTATCAGCACCGCGCCCCGGATGTGCCACCTGGCGTCCGCAGCGAGATCGTCAGCGTCGTCGCGCAGCGGCCGCAGATCGTCGGCGGATCGCTCAAGACGTTGATGTATACGACGCAGCTCGCGGCGATTTCCCAGGATCCCTGGTTTTCACGCGTCGCGCACCCGGAGTTCGCCGACTGGACCGCCCTCGACCTCGATCCCGCCGACGGTGTTCCGTTTGCGCGCGTGCTCGACACCGCGCGCTGGATCCGTGACGAGCTCGGCGCACTCGGCGCTTTCGGCGCGCCGAAGACCTCCGGCGCCGACGGTCTGCATGTGTACATCCCCCTTCCGCCGGGGACGCCGTACGAGGCTGGACTGCTCTACTGCCAGATCATCGCCACGCTCGTCGCGCACAAACACCCGAAGGTGGCGACAACCGAGCGCGCCGTCCGGGCGCGGGGGTCGCGCGTGTACATCGACTGTCTGCAGAACATCCTGGGGAAGACGCTGGCCAGCGCCTACAGCGCCCGCGCCAGCGACTACGCGGGTGTATCGACACCCGTCACGTGGAGTGAAATCGACCAGGGGTTCGATCGCCGCGAGTTCACCATCCGGACCGTTCCGTCCAGATTGGCAGAGGTTGGTGATTTGTGGGCGGCGCTGCGGAAATCGAAAGGAGTCGATCTGGAGGCTGTGACGAAAGTGAAAAGTTTGAAGGCAAAAGCCAAAAGTTGAGACCCGGAGCCCGCGTCTCGCTTCGGGTTCCAGGTCTCAACTCCAAAATTCCACGCGTTTAGCTCTCGAGGTTTGTGTCCGGTTCCTCTGAATCGTCGTCGTCTTCGTCGGCGTCTTCGAACTCGTCGTCCGCGGAGTCTACGATCTCTTCGTCGTTCGAGTTGCCGATCTCGTCGTTGTCCATGTTCGGATCGCGTTTGTCTTCCATCAGCTGCCTCCGGCGCGAAGGGCCAGCAAGGCGAATACCAACGGCGCTGAACTGATGGGCTAATGATGGAACCGACCGAGCGCGCGTCATGGCTCGCCCGCCTGGCCGACAACCGCGGCGCGCTCGCACGTCGATGGTCGCTGACGATCCAATCGCCTTTCGGCCGTGAGGACATCGGCGGTGCGTGGGTCGCACCCGTCATTTGCCGCGACGGAGCGTCGGCCGTGTTGAAGCTCGCGATGCCGCACATGGAAGCCGAGCACGAAATCGAGGGGCTGCGCTTCTGGAACGGCGATCCGACGGTCAGCAAACGCTGGAGCTCGCGCGACGGGTAGATCTGTAGCCATAATCCACCTCATGAACATTCTGATCGTGGGCGGAGGGATCTGCGGACTCGGCGCCGCCATGTTGCTCGCGCGTGATGGCCACGATGTGACGGTCCTCGAACGCGACGCCGATCCGGTTCCTGGTTCGCCGCACGACGCGTGGGAGAGCTGGACCCGCAAAGGCGTGGCGCAGTTCCGCCAGCCCCACAACCTCATGCCTGGACTACGGCTGCTGCTCGAATCGGACCTGCCGGACGTCCAGGAGGCGCTCCGGCAGGCCGGGGCGGCCAAGTTCGACTTCGTCCACCCGTTGCCGCCCGCGCTCGCTGACCAGTCGCCGCGGCCGATCGACGACAAGCTCTGGACCTATACGGCTCGACGTCCCGTCGCCGAGTGGGTGTTTGCCAGCTGCGCGCAGCGGGAGCCACGTGTCACCGTACGCCGGGGCGTCCAGGTGACGGAGCTGGTGACCGGTCCTTCGGCGGTTCCCGGCGCCCCGCACGTCGCAGGCGTGCGAACCGCGAGCGGCGAAGTGCTTCACGCCGACCTGGTGGTTGACGCGACGGGCCGACAGTCACGGGCTCCTCACTGGCTCGCCGGGTTTGGCGGCCCTCCTCCCGAAGAAACGGATGCTGACTGTGGGTTCGTCTACTACACGCGGTACTTCAGCGGGACACAGCCGTCACGGAGGGGCCCGAACCTGATGCCTCTCGGATCGATCTCGATCCTGACGCTGCTCGGCGACAACGACACGTGGTCGGTCACCCTCTTCAGCGCGACGGGCGATCACGCGCTGAAGAATCTCCGCCACGACGAGAAATGGACCAAGGTCGTGCGAGCGTGTCCCCTCCATGCCCATTGGCTCGACGGTGAGCCGGTCACCGGGGTCCTCGCCATGAGCGGGATCGTCGATCGCTACCGCCGCTTCGTCGTCAACGGAGCGCCCGTGGCAACCGGGCTGGTACCGCTGGCGGACGCGTGGGCATGCACGAACCCCTCCGCGGGGCGTGGTCTCACCGTCGGATTCCTGCACGCCGCGCTGCTGCGCCGCGTGGTCCGCGAGGCGGGGGCCGATCCGCGTGCACTCGCCGAAACATTCCACGCACGGACCGAAGAGGAAATTGCGCCCTGGTACGATGCCCAAATCGCTGCCGATCGCGCGCGGTTCGCCGACATGGACGCGTTGCGCGAAGGTCGCGAGCTGACGCCGCCGGCCGATCCGCTCGCCAGAGCGATCCGGAAGCTGTTCGCGACCATGATGGCCGATGCGAATCTGTTTCGAGCCGCCATCGAGTACATCGCGACGATCACGCCGGTGCAGCGCGTCCTCGAGCGGCCGGCTGTCGCGGAAGCCATCAACGTGGCGTTCGAGGCGATGAAGCAGATGCCGCCGCCCCCGATGCCCGGCCCGAACAGAAGCCAGCTGCTCGAGCTGGTCAGCTGATCTCCACGGGTCACAGTCCGTCGACGACGCTCGTCTTCGTGTCTTTGAGAATCTCGAGAATGGCTTGCCGCACAGGCGGCGTGAGGTGAGCGTACTTCGGCGAGCTGTCTTTCCCGGACAGCACGTCGTGCAGACGACGGCACGCCGCGGCCTTGACGTCGTCAGGCAGCGCGTCGAAGGCCGGCGAATAGATCACGTAGCTGAGCGGATAGCGCATCAAACGGGTGTCGAGCTGCAGGTCGCGCAGCGATCGACCCTTGGTGTCCCGGGGGCCCTGTGCGGTGAACACGTTCGCGAAGCCCGACGATCCTTCGATCCTCGTCGTGAGGGGCGCCTCGTCGACGAAGAGCATGTAGTCGACCAGATCGTTCACCGCGTTGCGGACGCGCGCAGCCGCGGCCGTTGGATCGCCGCGGCCCACCGCGGCCACGCGCGATTCCCAGCCGGCGCGCGTCATGAGATTCATCATCCGCGTTTGATGCTCGAACACCATCAGCGCCACGATGTCGCTGTACGGCGTGGGATAGCCGGCGAGATCGAAGACGCCATCCACCGACAGCCGAGCGGGCGACTCGGGAAACGGCGGCGCCATGAAGAGCGGGAGGTTCCCCAGGTGCTTGGGCGGCGCGTGGCGGCCCGTGACGTACCAGCCGCCCCACCGCTCCTCGATATCCGAACGGTGATCGACGGCGTGGCCGTCTGCGTAGTCGCGGTCGGTCTTTCGTGGAAACGTTGTGAGCACGGTCGGACCCGGAACAGCCAGCGTGTCCCACGTCACGTGACACGTCACGCAGTCGAGCCGCCGGCCGAAGCGCGGGGCGCGCGACGGCTCCTGGTCCAGGGTGTAGAAGATCGTCCCCTGACGCGGGTCCTGCGCCCAGGCCTCGAGGACGCTGCCGCCGCGGACCCAGGCCACCGAGATGCTGTCGGTGAAGTAGATCGCACGGGGATTCCCCTTGTTGATCTTCGGCGCCTGCATGCTGGTCTGCGTGTAGACGAGCATCTGCGATTCGATCGGGACGCGCAGCGCGTCGAGCGTCGAACGGAGGTACCCGCTCGCCGGATCGAACGTCAAGGCGGCCGCGCCTTCCTCCAGCTTGCGATTGAGATCGTCGATCGCCGTCTGAAACGGCGCCGAGTTGTAGGCGATGGCCGGGTGCGAGCGCGATTCGCTGAAGGCGTCCGGGCGCTGCGCGATCGCGACACCAAGGCTGGCGACAAACAGCGCGAGCGCGAACGTCAGGCTTGCCGGAATCCGCACCCGAACAGCTTACCGCGATCCACCGCCGCAGGTGGAACTCTGTCCGAATCGCCGCGGCAGGTGTAGGATGCGGCCGTTGTCGTTCGCTTCCGTTCGTGCGTGGCGCTGGCTCACCGCGCTGGTCATCGCCGCCGCGGCCCTCTGGTGCACACGCGGGCTTCTGGACGTCGTTACCGGACCGACAGGTAACGTCCTCCGAGTGGCGATGCTGCCCCCCTGGTGGCTCCTCGCGATTCTCGTCGTCGTGCTGGGGGCCGCCGGCGTCGCCGCCATCCGGGCCGGCGCCGATTCGGATATCGCGCTTCCGCTCTGCGCGCTGGGCGTGCTGGTTCTGCCGTACCTGCCCTGGCTGCCCGATCGTCTTCCCGTCCTGCGCGCGGCCGCGGGGCCGGCACGGTACCTGGTGTGGCCGGTTGTCTTCTGGCTGATCGCGTGTCGAGACAGTTTGGGTGTCTGGCGTCATCTGCGGCCTCTTGCTTCGCCGCTCGTCATCTTCCTCGCGAGTGCGATCGCGTTTGGCACGGTCGCATGGCGCATGACGGATACGCCGCTGTTTCCGGGCGGCGACGAACCACATTACCTCGTCATCACGCAGAGCCTGCTGCGCGATCGCGATCTGAAAATCGAGAACAACCACCAGCGTGAAGACTATCGTGCGTACTTCAACGGTTCGCTGAAGCCGGACTACCTCGCGCTCGGGAAGGATGGTCAGATCTATTCCATTCATCCGGTCGGCCTGCCGGTGCTCGCGATGCCGGCGTTTGCGGTGGGCGGCTATCACGGCGTCGTCGTGATGCTGATCGTCATGGCGGCGCTCGCGTCCACCGTCCTGTGGCGATGGGCCAGCGTCACCACCGGCTCGGCCGGCGCCGCGACCTTCGCGTGGGCGGCCACTGCCCTGACGGCCCCCTTTCTCTTCAACTCGTTCACGGTGTACCCCGAAGTCCCTGGTGCATTGGCGGTGATCGCCGCGCTTGGATGGCGGCCCGAGTCGAGGTCGGCCGGCATGATGCTGTTGCGGGGCGTGGCGATCGCCGTGCTGCCGTGGCTCAGCACCAAGTACGCGCCGATGGCCGCCGCCGTGACGGTGGTGGCGATGCTGCGCGCCGGCCGGGACCGTCGAGCCATGCTCACCTTGCTCGCGCCAATCGCAATCGGCCTCGCCACCTGGTTTGGTTTCTTCCTCTGGATCTGGGGATCGCCGTCGCCATCGGCGCCGTACGGGTTGTCCGAACCAATGACGTGGCGGCATCTCGCGCACGGCGGACCGGGCCTGATCTTCGATCAGGAGTACGGGGTCGTCGCGACGGCGCCGGTGCTCGCTATCGCCTTCGCGGGCATCGTGCAGATGCTGCGCTCGGGAGGCGCTCAAGCGCGCCGCGCGATGGAGCTGACGTTCATCTTCGGGGCGCTGCTCTGTACCGTGGGCGCGTTCCACATCTGGTGGGGCGGCGAAGCCTCCGCCGGCCGGCCGGTCACGTCCGGGCTCTTGCTGTTTGGTCTTCCGATCGCGTCATTCTTTGCCTCGACAACGACGCGGCCGGCGGCGCGCGCCGGCTGTCACCTATTACTTGCCGCCAGCCTCGCCATCGCCGTGACGCTCGTGGCCGTGCAAGGCGGCGCGCTCGTTCATCAGGACCGTGACGGCAGCGCAGTCTTTCTCGCCTGGACTTCGCCCACCTGGCCGCTCGCGTCTGCCTTCCCCACTTTTTTGACCGGTTCGGTCGTCGCGGCCATCTGGCGAACGGGCGCGTGGCTCGCCCTCGGTGCGCTGGTCGCCTGGGTCGTGCGGCGGCTCGAGCCGCGCGGGAGTGGCGGCGCCGGGTTGGCAACGATCGGGATCGGGTTCGCCACCGCGGTCGCATTCGTGTCGCTGGTCACGGGATCCGTCGTGTTGCCGGCCGACATGGTCCCCGAAACGCGCGCGCGGGTGCCGTTACTCGATCGCTTCGACCTGTCGCGTCGCCCGACGACGCTGCTCTACGATCCGCTGTCGCGCATCGAAGGCGCGGACGCCTTGTCCCATGTCCTGCTGGTCGCCCGTCCCGGACTGCGTACGGCGCCTCAGCCGATCGAGCTGCTGTGGAACGCGCGATTCGCGCTGCCGGCCGGGGTTTATCGCCTGCGTCTGGCGAGAAGCGATGCGGCGGCCGACAGCACGGTGTCGCTGCAGATCGGCCGCACCGGACCGCCGCTGGACACCTGGAAAGTCGCCGGTGCTCTGTGGGAGCATCGGTTCGTGCTACCCATCGATGCCGCGCTGGCCGGGTTCCGCGCCCAGCCGGATCTTGCGAACGGTAATGGAGAGCTCCAGTTGACCGCGTTGAGCGTCGTCGACGAGAGCCGGCGCATCGCGCGCGCTCCCGTGATTGGGACGCGCCGTTACGGCGGCGCGACGGCCTTCTTTCACGACGACCAGGTGTTTGCGGAACCGGCGGGTTACTGGACTCGCGGGCGCGCTACGGCGCAGGTCACCTATGTGACGAGCGCCGAGTCGCCCGCGACCCTCGACATCGTGGCGAGCTGTGGGCCCGTTCCCAACCAGGTGACGATCTCGACGCCCGAGTGGCGGCGGCGCTTCGCGATCGAGCCGGGCGCGCCACAACGTGTCACGATTTCAGTCGGCGACCCGTCAGGGCTCGGCGTCGGGGTCGCGCCGATCGCCATCGAGGTTGAAAACGGGTTCGTCCCTGCGGCCGTGGATCCGGCCGCCACCGATCGCCGGTTTCTGGGATGCTGGATCGAATCGGGCCGCGCGCGCTGACACAGCCTATGACTACTACGTGTTTTCGTGTGTTCGTCGCTGCCGCGGCAATGGCGCTCACGGTCAATCTGCGCGCCGAGACCGGGTACGACCTCTGGCTCCGGTATGTGCCGATGGCCGACGCCCCCGAGCGCGATGCCTATCGGCGATCGGCTTCGGCAATCGTGGTGGAGTCCCGATCTCCGACCGGCGCGATCATCGCTACTGAACTGCAACGCGGACTGCAGGGGCTACTCGGCGTGAACGCCGCCCGGGTCGACCGCCCGTCAACCGACGGCGCGGTCATCGTCGGCACGCCAACGTCATCGCCGCTCGTCGCCGCGCTCGGATGGGCGGACGCGCTCGCACGCGCCGGTCACGAGGGTTATGTCATTCGCTCGGCGAGCGTGACCGGGCGTGCCGTCACCGTCATCGCATCGGCGGGCGAGACCGGGGCGCTGTACGGCACGTTCCATTTTCTTCGACTCATTCAGACTCGGGTGCCGCTCGCACGTCTGGACATCGTCCAGCGTCCACGGCTGGAGCGCCGGCTGCTCAATCACTGGGACAATCTCGATGGCACCATCGAGCGCGGATACGCCGGCCGCTCGCTGTGGTGGCCCGACCGTGTCGATCAGCGTCTCGTCGACTACGCGCGCGCCAACGCCTCGATCGGGATCAACGGCACCGTCATCAACAGCGTCAACGCGAACCCGCAATCGCTGACGCAACCGTTCCTCGAGAAAGCCGCGGCCATGGCGCGCATCTTCCGGCCGTATGGCATCCGCGTGTATCTGGCCGCCAACTTCGCCGCTCCCAAGATGCTGGGCAGCCTGACGACCGACGATCCGCTCGACCCCGCGGTCGCGCTGTGGTGGCGGGCGAAGGTGGACGACATCTATTCGCTCATTCCCGATTTCGGCGGGTTTGTCGTCAAGGCCAACAGCGAAGGGCAACCCGGACCGCAGGACTACGGCCGGACGCACGCTGACGGCGCCAACGTGCTGGCCGACGCCCTGGCGCCACACGCCGGCATCGTCATGTGGCGCGCGTTCGTGTACGACGAAAAGGTCGACCCCGATCGCGTCAAGCGCGCGTATCTGGAGTTCGTGCCGCTGGACGGACGATTCCGCGAGAACGTCTTTGCACAGGTCAAAAACGGACCGCTCGACTTCCAGCCGCGCGAGCCGTTCCATCCGCTGTTCGGCGCGATGCCGAAGACCCCGCTGATGGCCGAGTTGCAGATCACACAGGAGTACCTCGGCCAGTCGAATCACCTCGTCTACCTGGCGCCGATGTGGAAGGAGTTCCTGGACGCTGACACCTACGCCAAAGGCACCGGTTCGACCGTGACGAAGGTGATTGACGGAACGCTGGAGAGCAAGACACGGACCGGCATGGCCGGTGTCGCCAACACCGGGCGCGACGCCAACTGGACGGGCCACGATTTCGGGCAGGCCAATTGGTACGCCTTCGGCCGGCTCGCATGGGATCCCGATCTGACTGCCGGCGCGATCGCGGACGAATGGATCGCGATGACCTGGGGCCACGCACCCGAACTGCGGGCGACCATCCGTTCGATGATGCTCGACTCGCGCGAGGCGTTCGTGCACTACACCATGCCGCTCGGGCTCCATCACCTGATTGGCGGCGACCACTACGCGCCGATGCCCGAGAACACCGATTCGCGCCGGGCGGATTGGTCCGCCACCTACTATCACCACGCCGACGCGTCGGGCATCGGCTACGATCGCACGCGCCGCGGCAGTAGGGGCGTAGAACAGTACCGCTTGCCGCTGCGCGAGCTGTGGAGCAACCCGGCGACCACCCCCGACGCGCTGCTCTTGTGGTTTCATCATCTGCCCTGGGATTACCGCATGAAGTCGGGCCGCACGCTGTGGGACGAGCTGGTCCAGTCGTACAGTCGCGGGGCCGACGAGGCGAAGGCACTCGAAACGCGGTGGACGACTCTGCGGGGGAAGGTGGATGAAGAACGCTACCAGGCCGTGCTCGCCAGGCTTCATCGTCAGACCGAAGACGCGGCCGCGTGGCGCGACAAGTGCGTCCGGTACTTCCAGGCCAGGCGGTAGGAGCTCACCGTGTATCTGACCAAGCACCAGGACGCAGGCGGTTCACAGTGGGCGCTGGACGGCCGGCGTTTGCCCGACGATTTCGAGCTGCGGCGGCTCCTCGACCTGCCGAAGGCGACGATTCCGTCCTTCCTTCGCGGGATCGTCCGAACGGACGTGCCGGCGTCGGGGCCACTCGTCGCACCCGTCGATCCATCCACCGAAGTGTGGGCGGCAGGCGTCACCTACTTGCGAAGCCGCGAAGCGCGAGAAGCGGAGTCGACGGTCAGCGACCTTTATTCGCGCGTGTACGACGCCGAGAGGCCTGAGCTGTTCTTCAAAGCCGTGGGTTGGCGCGTTTGCGGTCACGCCATGCCGATACGCATCCGGCGCGACAGCAGCTGGAATGTGCCGGAGCCGGAGCTGACGCTCGTGATTAACGTTCGAGGCGAAATTGTGGGGTTCTGCGCCGGCAACGACGTCTCCTCGCGGGACATCGAAGGGGCGAACCCGCTCTACCTGCCTCAGGCCAAGATCTACGATGGCGCATGCGCGCTCGGCCCCGGGATATCCCTCTGCGATGCCGGCACGCTCAGTGACCTTGCGATCGAACTCGCGGTCACGCGCAACGGCCACGCCATCTTCGCCGGCGAAACCCGCACCTCCCGAATCAAGCGCCCCCTGGGCGAGTTGGTCGACTACCTGCGCAAAGAGCTCGATTTTCCACACGGTGTCTTTCTCATGACCGGCACCGGCATCGTGCCCCCGGACGACTTTTCGCTCGCGGGCGGCGATCACGTCCGCATCACGATCGGCGATCTCACCCTCGAAAACGAAGTCGCCCGCTGATGGACCTCGAACGCATCGCCGGCACCGCCGAGCACTTCGCGACCACACGCACCAAAGCGCGCGGCCCCGAAGGCCGGCTGCCGATCACGCCCGAGATGCTGCTTTCGGAGCCGAGCGGCAACCTCTTTGGTATGACGCAGGACGCCGGCATGGGATGGAACCCGGCCGACGTGAACAGACGGCAGGTGCTGATCGTCAGCACGCAAGGTGGCCTGCGCGGCGACGATGGACGCCCAGTCGCCCTCGGATTCCATACCGGACACTGGGAAATCGGGTTGCTGGTCAGGGCAGCGGCCGAAACGCTGCGCGATGCGGGTATGGTGCCGTTCGCCGCGGCATGCAGCGATCCGTGCGACGGGCGGACGCAGGGCACCGTGGGGATGTTCGACAGCCTGCCGTATCGCAACGACGCCGCGATCACGATGCGGCGTCTGATTCGATCGCTTCCCCGGCGCGCGGGCGTCATCGGCATCGCGACGTGCGACAAAGGTCTGCCCGCCACGATGCTGGCGCTGGCCGGCTGCGGTCACCTGCCCGGCATCGTCGTCCCCGGCGGTGTCACGCTGCCGGCAATCGACGGCGAGGACGCCGGCAAGGTCCAGACGATTGGTGCGCGCTTCGCGCACGGCCTCATCGCGCTCGACGACGCGGCGGCGATGGGCTGCCGGGCGTGCGGCACACCCGGCGGCGGCTGTCAGTTCCTGGGAACGGCGGCGACCGCTCAAGTGATCGCCGAGGCACTCGGGATGACCCTGCCGCACAGCGCGCTCTGCCCGTCCGGCGAGCCGATCTGGCTCGACATGGCGCGCCGATCGGCCACCGCGCTGGTAGGTCTGGTCGACCATGAGATTCCGCTCGACAGGATCCTGACGCCGCACGCGATCGAGAACGCGATGCTGATCCACGCCGCGTTCGGAGGTTCGACGAACCTGTTGCTGCATCTTCCCGCGCTGGCGTACGCCGCCGGCCTCGAGCGCCCCACGGTTGAGGATTGGCGCCGGATCAACCGGATGACGCCGCGTCTGGTGGACGCCCTGCCCAACGGCCCGGTCAATCATCCGACCGTGCAGGTGTTCATGGCGGGCGGCGTGCCGGAAGTGATGCTCCACCTGCGACGGATGGGTCTGCTCCATCTGGATGTCCTCACGGTCACCGGCGAAAAGCTCGGTGCGGTGCTGGATTGGTGGGAGGCCAGCGATCGGCGGCGGGCGGCGCGCGCGCGTCTGCAGGAGTCCGACCACGTCGATCCAGATCGCGTGATCATGGACGCCGACGCCGCGCGCGCGAACGGCCTGGCGAGCACGGTCGTCTTCCCGGGAGGCAACATCGCGCCGGAAGGCTCGCTGATCAAGGCGACCGCGATCGATCCGACGGTGGTGGACGGCGACAACGTGTACCGGCATCGCGGACCGGCACGGGTGTTCGTGTCGGAACATGACGCGATCGTGGCCATCAAAGCCACCGATGACCGCGCCATCAAGCCAAACGATGTGATCGTGCTGATCGGCGCCGGACCACTCGGCACGGGGATGGAGGAAACCTACCAGGTCACGTCTGCCCTCAAGTACGTCCCATGGGGCAAGACGGTCGCGCTCGTAACGGATGGCCGCTTCTCCGGCGTATCGACAGGCGCCTGCATCGGACATGTCGGTCCGGAGGCGCTGGCGGGCGGGCCCATTGGCAAAGTGATGGACGGTGACGTCATCGACATCGTCGTCGATCGGCGGGATCTGACGGGACACGTGAATCTGGTTGCCGCCGGCGGACGAGAGCTCGAGGCCGGAGAGGCTCGTCAACTGCTGGCCGATCGTCCCGCCCATCCGGGGCTTCGCGCGCATGCCGATCTACCGGACGACACGCGGCTCTGGGCGGCGCTCCAGGCGGCGAGCGGCGGACCGTGGGCGGGCTGCGTCTACGATGTCGACCGGATCATCAAGATCATCAACGCCGGTCTTCCGGCGATCGATCGCCGCGCGTGAGCGTGTCCCTGGCGTGATGCGAGCGTCCCGCACGCGCGAGACTCTGTGGGCGCTGGCCATCGGTGTCGCGGCCCTGGTTCTCTATCTTGCGACGCTGCAACCGGACTTCGGCGGGCCCGAGGACACGCCTAAGTTTCAATTCCTCGGCTACGTCCTTGGCACCGCTCACCCGCCCGGCTATCCGCTGTACGTGCTCCTCTCACATCTTTTCGTCAAGCTGCCGATCCGGACGATCGCCTATCGCGCCAATCTCTTTTCGGCGGTGATGGCGGCCGTGGCGTGCGTGATCGCGTACGCGATCGCGCGACAGATGGGGGCGGCGCGCTGGGCTGCCGCCTGCGCGGCTCTCGGTCTCGCGACAGGCGCGAGCTTCTGGCGAAGTGCGCTGATCGCCGAGGTCTACAGCCTCGCCGCCGTCATGGCGGCGCTCACCATCGTCCTGCTCCTGACGTGGAGCGTCAGGGGCGGCCGCGCGTACCTTCTCGCCGCCGTCGCCGCCTTTTCGGCCGGTCTGGGTAATCACCTCACCATCGTCGGATTGATTCCCGCTGCGATCGTGTTCGTCCTGTGGCGGGATCGCCGGTCGCCGACCCCCGCTTTGAGTTTCCGATTGGTGGTCGCTGCCGCCGTCATCCTGGTTCTCGGCGGCGCGCAATACGGCTTCATCGTCCTGCGAACGTACCAAGGGGCCCCGCATTTGGAGAGCCGCGCAGGCTCGCTCTCGGAGCTCTACAGTGTTGTGACCGCGCAGCGGTTTGCCAAACAGCGATTCGCGTTCAGTCCGCGCACTGTACTGACAGAGCAGGCGCCAGTCGTCCTGTCGGTGATTGCTCGCGAGCTCGGCGTCCTCGGAATCCTGTTCCTGGCCGCCGGCCTGGTCGCAATCGCAGGGC
>Ga0111538_10007872_pt1 | contig 14326 bp, 10 predicted proteins | sample SoiMethybrSBSTD1_FD_79669 | JGI IMG/M metagenome (GOLD analysis project Ga0111538, IMG submission 79669) | Bulk soil microbial communities from a Populus tree surrounding site in Tennessee, USA - Soil MetaG P. TD hybrid SBSTD1 (version 2)... | ecosystem: Environmental > Terrestrial > Soil >... | reverse complement strand
GCGTGCTGGAAGCGCAGCTGGGCCAGCTCGGCGTGGAGGCGAGGCGACAGCTCCTCGCGCTCGTCGTCGAGCCGGTCCTGCAGCGCCTGCCCCTTGGCGAAGGCGGCGTCGCGCGCCGGGATGCCGAGACCCTCGGCGTCGATCGCATCGTCGACCTTGGCGTGCCAGGTGTCGATGATGTTGCTCTCGAGCGCCTGCAGGCGCGCCTCCACCCCCATCAACATGTGCGACAGGGGCGTGACGTCGCCCCCTGCCGCCACGCTGGCGATGAACGCGCGCCCTTCCGCCTCGCCGGCGGCAAGCACCTCGCGATGTCGACCCTCGATCTGAGCGAGGAATGCATCCCAGCGGGCGAGCGCGCTCATGGTGGTCAGAACTGGATGTCCAGATCGACCTTCACGCCGGGGTACTTGGCCTCGTACTTGGCCTCGACCCGCTTGTGGATCGCCTCGTACTGCGACCAGTTCCGCACGCCGTCGCGGTGGAAGAAGTAACCGAAGTAGGAGCCGAGATCGGTCCAGTCGACGATGGTCAGCCCGCAGTCCTTCAGCGCCTGGACCGGGTCCTTGCCCTGCTTGGCCGCGTAGGCCTGCTCCTGCAGGATCTCGTAGTACCGCTCGTACTCCATCGGGGGCGGCATGGCGAGATCGCGGTTGGCGGCGCGGGCGGCGGCCGCCTCGCGGGCGTACTCGCCGAACTTGCCGGTCGACGCGGCCTGGAAGGCGTTGCCGTACACGGTGGCGACCGCGAAGGTGGTGTCGCGCGCCATGCGCGCGTTCCACTCGGCGCAGATGCGATCCCAGCGCGCCTGGTCGATGCGCGCGCCCTTGAGCAGATCCTCGGTGTTCGCGCCGCTGACGATCGACGCGTTCATCGCCGCCCAGGCCTCGAGCGACACGCCCTCGACCGGCTCGAAGCCGCCGCCCGCCGCCATCTTCTGCTGCTGCTGCATCTGGTGCTGCTGCATCTGGCCCATGCGCCAGTTCATCTCGCGCTGGCCGACCTCGTTGCCGCCGAAGCGCTGCGCCAGCACCGAGTAGCAGGACTCCTTCACGGTGTGCCAGTGGCTGCGATCGCGGATGCCCCAGCGCGCCATGATCTCCGCGCGCGACTCGTCGGTCCCCCCGAACTGGCCCTCTGACTCCATGTGGAGGACCGCGTTGTAGAACTCCTCCTCGTCGCTCAGCGGGTCGAAACCGGCGGTGTCGAACGCCTCGTCGCTGCCGGCCTCTTCCTGGTCCGCGTGATCGTGGTGATCGTGATCGTGATGGTGCTCGTGCGCGTGTGCGGCCTGCTGCGGTGGCGGCGGCACGGCCTCACCCTGCATCGCGTCCTTCACCTTGCCCTTGATCTTGTCGAGAAAACCCATGTGCTCCCCCCTCGTTTGGTGGGCCGACTCTAGCAACCGCGCACGTGACGGGCGTCGCTCGGACCCGCCCGAAAGCCACTCCCGCGCGTCTTTCCTGCGGTCCCAGAAGCGGGACCGGGACCTACTACGTCGCCCCTGGAACCCTCATTCCCCCTGTCGTCGCCTTTCTGTCGGCGGCGCCGGCGCGTCACAGGCAGCGAAACGATCGCACCACGTCCACAACCGACGACGGCGCGAGCGGAGGTTGCCCGCGGCGGGCGGCCGAGACCAGGACCGCGCGGCCGCCGGTCCCGCACGATCGGACCGCGACCGCGACGTCGAGATCGATCGGGCGGCCGTCGCCGAATGCGTCGAAGGTGTGGACGGTCCCGCGCCCGTCTGGTCCGACCCGCGCCTCGATGCGGTCGAGATCGATCGGCGGGAGGTCCTTCTTCTCCTTGGCGACGGCGGAGGTCAGCCCCCGGAAGTAGGTGGTGAGCTCGCCCGACAGGCTGGCCATGTCGAGCGGCCTCTGGTCGGTCACGACCCAGGCGAAGGCGTAGGTCCAGTAGCCGGGCGCCTGCGGGTCGAAGAAGCCGGGGGCGAAACGGAGCTCCTCGACCCCGCGGTGCGGGATGGTCGGCGCGAACTCGAGCGGAAACGGGATGGTCTCGCTGCGCCAGCCGGCCGGCACCGGCCAGGAGAAGCGCGGCGTCTCGGCGGCATCGCCGCCGCCGTTGCGGGTGCAGGCGACCAGGAGCATCGCGACGAGCCAGCGCACCGGGCGAATCTACCAGCTGCGCGGCGAATCCGTGTAGGCTACCCGGCCTGCGCGCGCTGGCTCTCATCCTGCTCCTGGTCGGCTGCGGCGGCCGGGCCCATCGCCACGGCGCGCCGCTGGTGGCCGATCCCAGCAAGCTGTACGTCGAGGTGGCTCCGGGCCGGTCGCACGATGACGCGCTGGTGAACGGCGCCGAGGCCGGGCTCTCGCGGGTCCCCTTCGCGGTCCTGGTCGATGACCGGGGCGAGGTCGAGCTCGAGATGGATGTCTCCGAGCTCTCCGAGCGAGGCGATCAGACTGTCTGCCGGGTGAAGATCCTCGTCCTCCGCTTGCCCGGCGACTCGCTGCTCGGCATCGCCGAGGGCGGCGCCCGGGTGCGCGGCACCGGCGACCGGGCCGAGAGCGACTGCGTCGAGGGGCTCGGCGCCACCTTGATTCGCGGCAAGGTTCGCGGGCTCCTCCGCCGCGAGCTTCGCACCCGGCGCTGAGGCACGCCTGCGCGCGCGATCGCTCAGCGAGGAGCGAAGAGGCGGCGGATCTCGTCGCGCGAGGCCCGCGCGCGGCCCGCCGTCGCGGTCGCGATGCGCGGGCTCAGGGACGGATCGTCGCGAAAGGTGGCCAGCGCGCGGGCGGCGGACAGCGCCTCGTCCGGCTCGCCGCCCTCGACCACGGCGAGGAGGTGGGCGGTGGCCGGCTCGAGTCGGAGGAGGGCGATGGCGAGAAAACCGACCCGGCGTTGCTCGCCCATCGCCCCGTCGCACCAGGCCAGGAGCAGGGGCAGGGCGGCCTGGCGCCGGCTCTCTCCCAGCGCCAGCGCGGCGACCTCGGCTTGCTCGACCTCGCCGCGCTCGAGAAAAGCGGCGACGAAGGGCAGCGAATCGTCCGGCGCCAGCGCGAGGAGCGAGCCGAAGCAGGCGGCCAGGACGGCGGGCTCGTCGTCGCCGACCAGCGCTTTGTAGCGGAGGAGCGGGATGGCGTCGGGGCGGCCGGAGTCGCCCAGCCCCTGCGCAGCCGCCGCCCGCGCCGCCCGTTCCGGGTCGGCCAGGAGCTGGGCGAGGACCAGGGGCGCGTCGTGATGGCCGAGGCGGGCGTGGGCGATGCCGCACAGGCCGCGCAGCTCGGCGGCGGTGTCCTCGCTGCCGCCGTAGACCGGTTCGCGCTGGACGTGGCTGACGCCGCGCGCGAACACCCGGTCGAACCAGCGCTCGAGCTGGATGAGGCTGCGCGCGATCTGCGCCTTGCCGCGGCAGCCCGGATCGCGCTCGACCGGCCGCTCGAGCAGGTTCTCGAAGGCGGCCGGCAGCTGATCGACCAGCGAGTCGATCGCGAGATCGCCGACCACCCGGGCGGCGGCGGCCACCAGGATGCCGGTCTTCGCGCCGAGCGCCTGGCGCAGCTCGGCCAGCTCGGCCTCGCCCGGCGACGCCTCGATCCGATCGATGGCGGCCAGCCGGTCCTCCAGCCGTCGCGGCATCGTTCTATAGTGCCCGCGTGGCAGAGCCGAGGAAACGTCCCTGGTACCGGTCCGGCACCGTGCTGGTCATCATCGGGCTCATCCTGGGGGTGGTCCTCGGCGGGTTCTTTCCGCGCGACGAGTTCCCGCAGGCCTACGAGCTGTTCCACTTCCTGTCCAAGGCCTTCATCGCGCTCATCAAGGGGCTGATCGTCCCGCTCCTGATGTCGACCATCATCGTCGGCATCGCGCAGACCGGCGACATCAAGTCGGTCGGCCGCATGGGAGGCAAGGCGATCCTCTACTTCGAGATCGTCACCACCATCGCGCTCTTCCTCGGGCTCGGCATCGCCAACTTCATCAGGCCGGGCGACGGGCTGCCGCTCGAGGCGTCGGCCACCGCCGGTCTGGGCGACGCCAAGCCGATGGGGGTGTGGGACATCCTCTTGCACCTCTTCCCGCACAACGTGATCGAGCACGCCGCCAAGGGCGACATCCTGCCGGTCGTCATCTTCTCGGCGCTGTTCGGCATCGCGCTCACCCGGCTCGGCGAGCGGGGCAAGCCGGTGCTCCTGTTCTTCGACACCGTCGCGCAGGTGATGTTCAAGTACACCGACCTGGTCATGAAGCTCACGCCGCTCGGCGTCTTCGGCGCCATGGCCTACAACGTGAGCAACATGGCCGCCGGCCACGAGGTGGCGGGCGAGATGCTGCACGGCTGGCCGGCCGTCTTCTACCTGCTCGGCCGCTACGCCAAGCTGGTCGGCAGCCTGTACCTGGCGCTCATCATCCTGTTCACCTTCGTCTTCGTCCCCATCCTGTGGCTCGTCGGGGTCAAGGTGCGGCGCTTCATGAAGGCCGTGCGCGAGCCGGCGCTCACCGCCTTCTCCACCGCCTCGAGCGAGGCGGCGCTGCCCAGCCTGCTCGAGCGGCTGGTCGAGTTCGGTGTCCCGCGGCGGGTGGCCAGCTTCGTGGTGCCGACCGGCTACTCGTTCAACCTCGACGGCTCGACGCTCTACCTGGTGCTGGCCAGCCTGACCATCGCGCAGGCGGCCAAGGTCGACCTCAGCCTGTCGCAGCAGCTGGTCATGGCGCTGACCTTCATGCTCACGTCGAAGGGGGTGGCGGGGGTCCCGCGCGCCACGCTGGTCATCATCGCCGGCACCTGCGGCAGCTTCGGACTGCCGGGGGAGGCCGGGGTCGCCATGATCCTGGCGGTGGACGAGATCATGGACATGGCGCGCACCACCATCAACGTGGTCGGCAACGGCATCGCCTCGGTGGTCATCGCGCGCTGGGAGGGCGTCCTCGGGGCCGAGGGCGTTCACCACGCCGACGAGGCGATGGTACCGAGCCGCGAATAGGCCATCGCGGACATCTCGCTGCGCAATCCGGGCAGACGCCCGGCGCGTGAGCGCAGAGATGTGCCCGTTTCATCGTGCGGCCCCCGGCTTGCACTGGTGATCTGGCGGCGAAAGCGAGGAGTGCCCGATGTCGAAGAGTCCCCCGGTCATCGCGCTGGCCTGCGCGGCCGTCTTTCTGTCGTCCGGCCGCCAGGCCGGGGCCGGCAGCTACGCGGCCTACTGCACCTGCGACAAGGTCGACATGTACAGCTCGCAGCGGACGATGGGCATCGGCGCGAACTGGAAGTTCGAGCTCGAGTGCAACGGACATTCGGGGCACGGATACTGCTCCGGCAACGTCGACTCGGGGCACGGGGCCGGCTGCGGCGCCATGACGGGATCGCTCAAGCTCTACACCGCGACCCAGAGCAAGAAGAACGAGTGCTCCGACGACCACTACACCTGCTTCCGCGGTCCGTCGAGCTGCGACTCGGGCGGCTCGTGGGGCAACACCTGCCGCTGCGACACGCCGCACTCGGTGGGCTGCAGCAGCTGCGAGTTCGCCAGCGCGCTCAGCCTGACCAGCCCGCTCGACGTGCTGCAGAACATCCTCTACAAGCCGATCTACGGGCGCGCCACCTATAGCGGCCGGGTGGTGGCGACCCCCGGTACCTGCTCTCCGCCCGGCCAGCAGGTCTGGTGGAACAACGACATCAAGGAGCACGACCCCATCTGCTGCGACGACTCGATGGGCGTGGTGGTGGCCGGGGTGAAGCCCGCCGGCGCCAACTGGACGGTCGACGGCAGCTACGCCCAGACCACGCTCTACGACGACGGCAACCCCGGCACCTGGTCGGTCGCCGGCAACGTGCACGGTTTCAACTGCCGCACGGTCTCCGACTTCTGCGGCGACAAGGGGGAGCTCATCTACTACGACCCGATGGAGGACCTGGTCGAGTACTGCTGCCCGGGCCGCAGCCCGACCCTGGTCGCCCGCCACACCTTCCGGTGCGACTGACATGCGCCCCCGCAACAGAGCAGTTTTCGCCGCGCTGTGCGTCGCCCTGCTCGGCGCCCTCGCGCTCCTGGCCGGGCGCCCGGCTCCCGACCGGCCCGGCAGTCGCTGGTCGGGGGCCGCCTCCGGCCGGCCGATGGAGTCGGCGGACGCCGCGGCGCTGGCGAGCGAGACGCGACAGGCCGCGCTGGCGCGGCGGGCCGCGCGGCGGGCAAGCGAACCGGCCGAGCCGAGCTGGGACGAACAGTGCCGGGCCGACCCGGCCTGCGTCGCCTGGCAAGCGGAGCAGCGCGAGGCGCTGGCCGCCGCCATCCCGGCACGGCGCGCCGCCTACCAGGCGATCCTCGAGAGCGCGGAGGAGCAGGACGGGATCAAGAACCGGATCGCCGCCCACGCCGCCGCCCTCGCGGTGACGGCCGACATCGACGACCTGTTCGAGGCGCTCAGCCGCGAGGCGGCCATCACCATCGAGGTGGACGACTGCGCGGCTCGCCAGGACCGGTCGCCGGCCTGCGCGTCGCTGCGCGGCGAGCTGGCCGCGCTGCAGCGCGACTTCGCCGAAGAGAACGGCATCACGATGACCGACCTGCGCGCCGGCCAGCGCGAGCCGACCCGCGCAGCCACCCTCGTCATGCAGGCGATGGCCGAGCGGCAGGGCGGCAAGCTCTACTTCGCGCGCGACAAGGCGGCCGGTGAGGTGGCGCCGCGCCTCATCGGCGAGGAGGAGGCCGCCGAGCTCCAGGCCGCCGCCGAGACCTGCGCGGTGCCGGCCGACTGAGCTCAGCCGGCGGCGGCGATCCGGGCGGCCAGCTCCTCGAATCGCCCGCGCCAGGAGGGGAAGATGCGCAGCGGCTCGGCGGCGGCCTCGATCGCCTCACGCACCTCGTCCGTGCGACCGCCGGCGAGCGCGGTCCGCGCCCAGAAATAGACCAGACCCAGGTGGTCCTCCTGGATCTCGCGGCGCGCCCGGTCGATGAGATCGACCCAGTCGGCGCGCGGGGCATAGGCCAAGAAGAGCTTCAGCATCTCCTGTTCGTACCAGGCCAGTCCCTCGAGCGTGCAATGCGCCGAGATCCAGTCGACCAGCTCGCGAGTCCGGTCGCGCTCGCCGCGCAGCGCGAGGATCCGGGCGGTGAGGAGGGTGACGAACGAGACCGGAGTGCCGCCTTGCCGCTCCTCGATGCGGCGGGCGCGTCGCGCCAGCTCGAGCGCCTCGTCCTCGGCGCCGCGGATGAAGAGGACGTCGCCCAGGTTGTGAAGCGCCCGGCACTCCAGGGTCGGCTGACCCATCTCGCGGGCCAGCTGGATGACCTCGCGCAGGTCCCCGGTCGCGCGCTCGTGCCGGTCGAGCTTGTTCCACAGGAAGACGCGGTTGTCGAGCGCGGCGCCCAGGTGGACGCGGTCACCGGTGCGCGCGGTCAGCGCGATCACCTCGGCGAAGCGAGCCTCCGATTCGTCGAGGCGATCGGTCAGCGCCAGGACCGGTGCGAGCAGGACGAGGGCGACCGTGCGGGTGTCGATGGCGCCGATCTCGGCGGCGCGGGCGAGGAGCGGGATGCTGTCGTTGTAGCGCGCCTCGCGCGCGGCCGCGCGCCCCTGCGCCAGCGCCAGGTGACCCGCCAGCGCCGGCGGAGCGTCGGCGGCGATCAGGGCGGCGGCGGCTGCTGTCCGCTGCGCCGAATCGGCATAGCGGCCGGCCCAGTCGAGCGCGGTCGCCTCCTCGAGCAGCGTCTCGGCGAGCGCGGCCTGGTCGCCGCGCTCTTCGGCGAGGGCGCGGGCCAGCGCCAGGTCCTCGAGCGATTCGCTGGTCCGCCCGATCCGGTAGCGGACCCGGCCGCGCCCGAGGAGCGCCCGGCCGCGCGCCGCCCCGTCGTCCCCGGCGGCTCCCTCGAGCGCGCGCAGAGCGGCCCCGAAGTGGAGCTCCGAGTCGACCGGTCGATGCTGCGCGGCCGCCAGCTCGCCCAGGACCACGTGGGCGTCGGCCGCCAGGGCGTGCTGGCGGCAGCCGGCCGCGTGGGCTGCGATCGATGAGAGCACCTCGGGATCGGCGGCGCCCGCCCGCTCGCGCCGCAGCATCCAGAACTGCAGGGCGAGGGCGTGCAGGGTCTCGCGGTCGCCGGCCGACAGCATGGACTGGACGCCGTCGTGGACGGTGGCGCTCGCGAAAACGAGCTTGTCGCCGCCGGCGCCGACCCGTTCGAGGATCCCGGCGGCCACCAGCGCGTCGAGCCCGCGGTCGGTGTCGAGCGGCGTGGGGGCCGACCCGGCGCGCTCCAGGGCGTCCTGCAGCGCGTGCAGCTCGTCGCGCTCGAACACCATGCCGAGCCCGGCGGCCAGGCGCGCGAGCGTGGCCAGCTCGGGCACCAGGAGCGCCAGCTGGGAGGCGGCGAGCCACTGGCTGGTCGGCGACGCCGGCAGCCGCTCGAGCTCGGCGGTGGCGAGGTGCCAGGCGTCCGAACCCGGCCGGCGCCGGACGATGCCCTCGCGGTGCAGTGCCCGCGCGATCTCGACCAGCTTGTGCGGATTGCCGCCCGACCAGCCGGCGATGCGGCGCAACGCCTCGGCCGGAGGGAACTCGGCCGGCTGCAGGAGCTCGGCGGCCAGCCTCATGGCGGCGGTCTCGTCGAGCGGCGCCAGGAGGTGGCGCTGGTGGCGTTCGGCCCGCTCGCCCCAGCGACGGCGCACCACCTCGAGCCGCGGATCGGCGGCCACCGCCACCCACAGCGGCGTCGCGCTCGCCTCGAGCGTCAGGTACTCGACGAGGTCGAGAGTCGCGTCCGACGCGCGGTGGGCGTCGTCGAGCAGGAGGAAGGTGGGGCGGTCGGCGGCCGCCCGGCGCAGCGCGTCGCCGACCGCGCGCAGCGTCCGCTCACCGTCGGCGAGGCCGAGCTCGGCCGCCAGCTGCGCCAGCGTGGAGTCGCCGTCGCCGGCCAGGCGCGAGGGAACCGCGAGCGAGAGGATCCGCGCCCGGGGGAAGCGCAGCGCGGCCCGGCGGGCGAGCTCGGCGAGGAGCCGCGAGCGTCCCAGTCCGGGCTGGCCGAGAAGCGTGAAGAGGGCAGGGACGGCCGAGGCGACGCACTCGTCCCACGAGCGCTCGACCGCCGCGATGAGCTCGTCGCGCCCGATCAGGGCGGCGGCGGCCGGCGCGCCCAGTGCGCCGCCATCGCGCTCGCCCAGCCGGTGAAAGCCGGGGTGCTCCACGGCCGGCTGGACGTCCTCGCCGCCGAGCGCGCCGGTGGCCGCCTCGGTGAGAAGGATGCCGGTCCAGCCGGCGGCGGGCGGGGTCCAGCGCTCCGATCGCTCGCAGTCGGCGCTGTAGACCGAGGGCGGACCGGTCTCTCGCCGCCGCAGCGCCGCGTGGGTCACGTGGATGGCGAGGCGGAGGCCGACCTCGCGCGCCAGACCGCGGGCGGTGGCGATCACCGCCCCCATCGGGCTCTCGGAGGCGGAGGTGAAGACGGCGACCGACCGCTCGCCGCGCTGATGGGCGACGAACCCGCCGCGCAGCGCGCAGGCGGCGCCGAGCGCGTCGAGCCCGATCGCCCCGTCGACCGCCAGGAGCACCAGCGGCTCCTTCTTGTGACCGGTCAGCCTGGTGGTGCCGGTGGCCGGCGCCGGGGCCTCCGCCCGGACCGACCGCGCGCCGGCGGCGGCGGCGAACGCCTGCGCGAGATCGCCGCGCAGCGCGCTGGCGCTGACCGGCCGGCGCTCGGGCGCCTTGGCCAGGCAGGCGAGGACCACCTCCTCGAGCGCGTGCGGCACCGGAGCCAGCTGCGACGGGCGCAGCGGCCGGTGCATGCGGTGGCCGAGCTCGACCGCGTTCGCGTCGCCGACGAACGGCACCCGCAAGGTGAAGAGCTCGTAGAGGACGACGCCCACCGCGTAGAGGTCCGTCCGCTCGTCGATCGCGGCGCCGGCGGAGAACTGCTCGGGGGCCATGTAGTGCGCCGACCCGAGGATGGCGCCCGCCCGGGTGAGATCGCCGCCGCCGGCTGCGGCGGCCTCGACCACCCGCACCAGGCCAAAGTCGAACAGCCGGGCCCGCACCGGCTCGCCTCCGGCGCAGAAGACGTTCTCCGGCTTGAGGTCCCGGTGGACGATGCCGCGCGCGTGGACCGCCTCGAGCGCGGTGAGGATCCCGTCGGCCAGCGCGCGGACGCGCTCGAGCGGCGGCGGCGCTGCCATGCCGGCGAGCTCGTCGGCCAGCGTCCGGCCGTCGAGCAGCTCGAGCACCAGGTAGGGCCGGCCGTCGGCGAGCCGCCCGGAACCGAGGAGCTCCGGCACCCAGGGCGGACCCACCGCCGCGAGCGCGTCGGCCTCGCGCTGGAACCGCTCGGCGATCCGCTCGCCGGGACGGTGCGCTACCTTGACCGCGCAGCCGGGCTCACCGCCGTCGTCCCGCTGCGCCGCCCACACCGTCGCGAAGCCACCCCGACCGATCGGCTCGAGCAGGCGCATGCCTGGAATGGCCGGCGCGCCGCCGCCCGATGGCGCCTGGTCCTCCTCGGGCGCGACCTCGGTTCCGTCGAGGAGACATCGGCCGGCGGGCCCGACCCGACGATGGCAGGCGGGACAGCGCATGACCGGTGGACGGTCATCAGCCTATCACGAACGGGGAGGGCGGCCCGGAACGGTCACTTCTTGCCGATGCAGTCGTCGCCGCCGCACTTGCCGGCGCCGAAGCAGTCGCGCCCGCCGTCGAGGTAGACCGTCATGGTCTCGGCGTAGGTCGTCCCGTTGTTCGACACGCAGTTGGTCCACGAGACCCCCGAGTGGACGCACTGGTCGACCGCGTAGCCCTGGCCGACGTAGTTGCACTCGACGTTGTCGTTGGGGTTGCTGCAGCTCCGCTCGGTCGCGTACGGCGACCACATCTCGCAGTTGCCGCCGAGCTGGCGGCCGCCCGGCCACATCCTCACGTAGCGGCCGTTCGACTTGAACAGGTTCGCGGCCACGGTCATCTCGTTGTAGAGCTTGCTCTTGCTGGTGTCGCCCGGGTGGACGATGTTGATGGAGATGCCCGAGTAGGCCGCGTTGTGCTTGGCGGCCAGGCAGGCCGATACCCGCTTCTTGGTGATGTCGTCGGGCGGCGAGGTCCACCAGGGGTTGACGCCGTTCCGGGTGGCCCACTTGCCGAGCTCGGTTCCCTGCACGACCCGGCCGCTGGGGAACTTCACCTTGACGGCGGGTCTCATCCCGCACCAGACGAGCGCGTCGAAGAGCGCGTTGCCGTACTTGGTGTACATCGGGCCGAGGTTGGGATGCAGCTTGAAGCAGGTGACGCCGGTCGAGCTGCAGCTGTCCACCTTGACCCCGTCGGTGAACGGGATCGAGTTCATCGCCGTGAGGTCGAGGCTGGGCAGGTTGCCCTTGTCGACCAGTCCGCCGTTCTGCAGGATGCCGCCGTTGTTGAGCACCAGGGCCTCGTGCTCCGACGACCCGATGTCGACATCGAGGTCCTCCTCCGGGTCGACGAACGCGTCTCCTTCGTCCTCCGCCCACTCGCCGTCGAGCTCCTCGAAGGCGCAGCCCCCGAGCGCCACGAGTAGGACAGTTGCCGCCAAGGTCGTCGCGTATCTCATGCCCCTTGCCCCCGGTAAGAGCGATGACATGAAATCCATCATTGCGGGCGGTGTGCCAGTCCTTGATGTCGGATATCCGTCCAGAATGCCTAAGGTCCGCCGACATGATCGCGGTCAAGTTGTCTCGACCGGAACACAACTTGTGTCGGCGCTTGCGCCAGTCGTCACACGGCCTGCCGACTAGGGCGAGCCCTTGCGGCGCGGCCTCGCGATCCCGAAGCGGTTGAGGCGCTTGATGAACGCGCTGCGCGACATCCCGAGCAGCTCTGCAGCAGAGCTCTGGTTTCCCGCGCACTGGTTGAGCGCATCGACGATCCGCTGCCGCTCGACATCGGCGAGCGCGCTGCGCAGGCGCTCGACCTCGTCCTCGGGCGGCGGCGCGGCCGGCGGCGGCGGCGACTCTGGCGGAGCCTCGGGCGCCGGCTCGGCCGTCGGAGCGGCGATGGTGCTGGCCATCTTCTCGAGCGGTAGGTGCTTGGACCGGATGGGGCCCGATCCGCACAGGAGCACGGCCCTCTCCACCACGTTGCGGAGCTCGCGGATGTTGCCCGGCCAGGCGTAGCGGGAGAGCACGACCATCGCGTCGGCCGACAGCTCGGGCGGCACGGCGCGGCCGTCGCGCCGGCTGCATTCGGCGGCGAAGTCGCGCGCCAGCGCGGCGATCTCGTCGGTTCGCTCGCGCAGCGGCGGGATGAGGAGCGACATCCCGTTCAGGCGGAAGAAGAGGTCCTTGCGGAAGCGGCCACGCGCCACCTCGAGCTCGAGGTCGCGGTTGGTCGCGGCGATGAAGCGGACGTCGATGGCGCGCGGCACCAGGCTGCCGACCCGCAGCACCTTGCGCTCCTCGAGGACGCGCAGGAGCTTGACCTGGATGGAGAGCGGCAGCTCGCCGAGCTCGTCGAGGAAGACCGTGCCCCCCTCGGCGGTCTCGAGCAGCCCCGGCTTGGCGGCGACGGCGCCGGTGAAGGCGCCGCGCTCGTGACCGAACAGCTCGCTCTCGAGCAGCGACTCCGACAGGGCCGCGCAGTGCAGCCGCAGAAACGGCCGCCGGCCGCGCGCCGAGCTCCGGTGGATCGCCTCGGCGAGGACCTCCTTGCCCACCCCGGTCTCGCCCGAGATGATGACGCTGATGTCGCTCTGGGCGATGCGCTCGGCCAGCCGGCGCAGCCGCGGCATCGCGCTGCCGGCGCGCGGACCGGCGTCGGGCAGCGTGGCCGACGGATCGGTCTCCTCGCGCAGGCGCTGTCCGGCGATCGAGATCAGCACGTCCGGCTCGCTGCCGTCGTCGGGGAAGTAGGCGACGCCCAGCGCGACCGTCTCGCCGAGCTCCTCGAGCTGGGCCTTGAGCCGCGCGAGCAGCGCCTCGACCTCCGCCGCCGATGCGTCGAGCAGGAGGACCTCGTACTCGTTGGGCGCGTACGAGCCGACCACGTCGAGGCTGCGCAGCGCGCCGGTCAGCGCGGCCTCGAAACCGGCGGCCGGCAGGTTCCCGGCGCAGCGCACGCGGCCGACCGCGAAGCCGGTGCCCGACCGCTCGCTGCGCGCGCACTCCTCCGCCAGCCGGGCCTCGAAGTAGCCGTGCGGCCAGAGCCGGCGGGCGCGGAACGGCGTCGAGCGCCGCTGGACCATGAGCATCATCTGGCCGAGGTCGATGATCTCGCCCAGCCGGATCGCGCGCGGCTGGCCCGGCTCGAGCGGCTTCTCGCCGACGCGGGTGCCGTTGGCGCTGCCGAGATCGGTCAGGGTCATCGGGTCGCCCAGGCGGAGCAGCGCGTGGCGCCGCGAGATGGACGGATGATCGATCCGCACGTCGCACGCCTCGCCGCGGCCGAGCACCGCCTCCGCCTTGCCGGTGAGGGTGTGGGTGGCATAGAGCCCGCCGTCGCCCAGGACCAGGAGCCAGATCGCGTCGAGCTCCGGCTCCAGCTCGTCGCGGGTCGCGCGGAAGGTGTCGGTCAGGGCGTCGTCGTCGCGCTGGCGCCCCGGCGTGTCCTGGTCGTCGGGTGTCACGGGTGGCGGTGTCCTTCGCGTCAGTCGAGGCCGGCCAGCACCTCCGGCGAGGCGTGGACCCCATCGACGCGTTCGTCGGGCGCCCAGCTGGCGGCGTCGAGCAGCGGCCCGGGCCTGAGCTTGTCGCCGACCACGCCCACGGTCCCGGCGTGCAGCGAGAGGTTGACGTGGACCCGCGCGTCGCGCCCGCCGAGCTCTCCGGCCAGATCGCGGGAGGCGTCGAGCGAGGCGCGCCGCAGGTGGCGCGCGAGCTCCGGGTTGCTGTCGAGCAACCGCACGAACAGGAGCGTGTGGCCGAGCTGGCGCGCCAGCAAGAAGCCGCGCGAAGCCAGCCTCTCCCGGGCGAGAGCCGAGATCGCCTCGAGCTCGTCGATCAGGGCGTCGTCCGGATCCTCGAGGGCGGCGGGATCGACCTTGACGTCGACGAACAGCGCCAGCGCCGAGCACGCGGTCGGCAGCCCGTCGGCCGGCCCGGACGCTCCGCTCACCGCCTGCTCGAGGGCTGCCAGGAAGTCGAGCGCACCGGCGTAGCGGTGCTCGAGCTTGCCGTGCATGGCGCGCGCGATCACCTCGTCGACCGCCGGCGACACGCTGGTCAGTCCGGACACGCGCGGTCGCGGCGCGGTCAGATGCAGGTGCTTCATCTCGCTGACCGACTGGGCCGCGAACGGCAGTTGCCCGGTCAACATGTGATAGAGCAGGGCGCCGAGCGCGTAGACGTCGGTGCGCGCGTCCACCGCGCCCGCCGCGATCTGCTCGGGAGCCATGCAGGCCGGGGTGCCGAGCACGGTGCG
>Ga0111538_10007871_pt1 | contig 14328 bp, 14 predicted proteins | sample SoiMethybrSBSTD1_FD_79669 | JGI IMG/M metagenome (GOLD analysis project Ga0111538, IMG submission 79669) | Bulk soil microbial communities from a Populus tree surrounding site in Tennessee, USA - Soil MetaG P. TD hybrid SBSTD1 (version 2)... | ecosystem: Environmental > Terrestrial > Soil >... | reverse complement strand
CGGCCAGCGGCTGTGCATCAACGCCAACAACGTGCTGGCCTTCGACGCGACCCTGCAGACCGAGGTCAAGCGCATCGAGAGCCCTGGCCTGCCCGGCGGAGGCATGTTCCACCTGGAGGTGGGCGGCCAGGGCACCGTCGTGGTCATGACCAAGGGCACGCCGATGACGCTGATGTGCCAGGGCCCGACGTTCGGCGACATGAACGCCGTCGTGGCCTGGACCGCGGGCATGCGGGTCAGCTTCAACTCGCAGGTGCGCATCTCCCGGACGGTGTACGCGGGCGCGAGCAGCGAGACGGAGACCATGCAGTTCATGGGCATGCAGGGCCATTTCGTCGTCGTCCAGCCGTACGAGGTCTGAGGAGGTCTGCCATGCAGGGCCAGATGATGCAGCACTACGGGCAGATGCAGACTCCCGACCGGATGAGCACGCACGGCTCGAAGATGTGCAAGGTGAACATGATGAACGGCGGGGACGTCATGGCCCGCGCCGGCTCGATGGTCGCCTACGAGGGTCTGATCCAGTTCAACCCGAACCCGCCGCAGATCTCGGGCATGATGCGCTCCTGGGCGACCGGTGAGGGCGTTCCGCTGATGATCGCCACGGGCCAGGGCGAGCTCTACCTTGCCGACTACGGCAAGGAGGTGATCGTCATGCAGCTCACCAACGAAGCGCTGAGCGTCAACGGCAAGAACATCCTGGCGTTCGACGCGACGCTGCAGTGGAACATCGAGCGCGTCCAAGGCGTCTCGATGCTGTCCGGCATGGGCATGTTCAACGTCGTCCTGCGCGGGCAGGGCTGGGTCGCGCTCACCAGCAAGGGAACGCCGATCCTGCTCGACACACGCGAGGCCGAGACGTTCGTCGACACCGACGCGCTCGTCGGCTTCACCGAGGGGCTGCGGATCAAGCCGAAGCGCACCGCGCGGCTCGGCGGCCTGATCGGCCGCGGCACCGGCGAGGCGTTCCAGTTGGGCTTCCACGGCCAGGGCTTCGTTCTCGTGCAACCGAGCGAAGACCAGCGGCCCAACCTGTCGATCCGCGGCTGAGGCGGGGGAGAGGACACCGATGCAACCTGGTTACCCGCAGCAGGGCGGCTACCCGCAGCAGCCCGGCGGCTATCCGCAACAACCGGGCGGCTATCCGCAGCAGCCCGGTGGTTATCCGCAGCAGCCGGGGGGATACCCCCAGCAGCCCCAGCAGCCCGGGGGCTACCCGCAGCAGGGCGGCTACCCGCCGCAGCCCGGGCAGATGCCGCCCGGCCAGATGCCGCCGCCCGGCGGCATGCCACCGGGCGGGATGCAGCAGGGCGGCATGATGGGCAGCTCGCTGCTCGCCAACTCCGAGGTCCAGAGCAACGCGAAGTTCACGTTGCAGAACGGCAAGATGCTCAAGGTGCTGCTCGGCCAGCAGAGCGGCATGCGCGAGTGCTTCGCCCGCCGGGGCGCGATGATCGCGTACCAGGGGCAGGCGACGTTCGACACGCAGTACCAGAGCTGGGGTGCGAACATCGCCCGGATGTTCACCGGCGAGGGCCTGAACCTGATGCGGTGCGCCGGCAACGGGTCGGTGTTCCTGGCCAACCAGGCCCAGGACATCCACATTCTGGACCTGACCAACGACGGGTTCACCATCGGCGGCAACAACGTGCTCGCCTTCGAGACATCGGTGCGCTGGAACATCGTCCGCATCGACACCCAGCAGCAGATCGCCGGTGTCGGCAACTACCAGATCGAGTTCCAGGGCCGGGGCCAGGTGGCGGTCACCACCACCGGCGCGCCGCTGGTCATGCGGGTCGACCCGAGCAAGTACTGCTTCGCCGACGCCGACGCGGTGATCGGCTGGTCGTCCAGCCTGGACGTGCAGATGCAGGCCGCGGTCACGTCGTCGTCGGTGTGGCGGCCGCGGAGCAGCACCGGCGAGAGCTGGGAGATGCAGTTCAGCGGCCAGGGCGTCGTGATCGTCCAGCCGTCCGAGCTGCTGCCGCCGTACAACGCGCTCGGCAGCAACCCGACCCTGCAGCAGCGGTTCGGCCTCGGCCAGGCCGGCGGCTTCCAGGGGAACAACATCTTCGGCGGTCGATGACCGCCTAACGCGACGAGGCGGCGGCCCGCAACAGGGCCGCCGTCTCCTCGTCTGCGGGGTAGAACGCCTCGATGGCGAGCTCGGCGACGGTCACGTCCAGCGGCGCGCCGAACGTCGCCAGGGTGCTGACGAACGTCAGCTCCCGCCCGTCGTGCCGGTAGCGCATCGGCAGCGCGACGGCACTCGCCGGGTCGGCGGCGTGGTCCTCGCCGCCCGGGTAGCCGGCCACCTCGTCGAGCAGCTCGGTCAGGACCGGGTCGCCGCTGTTGGCGATCTGCCGGCGCAGGCGCTCCAGCAGGTGGGCCCGCCACACCGGCAGGTTGACGATCTTCGGCGCCATGCCGTCCGGGTGCAGGGCGATCCGCAGCGTGTTCGCCGGCGGCTCGAGCAGGTGCGGGGCGATGCCGCCGAGGAACAGCGCGACGCTTGCGTTCGCGTCGACGAGTTCGCTGCGCGCGTTGACGACGACCGCCGGGTAGGGCTCGTGTCCCGCGAGGATCTGGCGGACGGCGGCCGCGACGGGCGCCAGCGAGACGGAGTCCAGGGCGCTCTCCCGGTACGCCGGCGCGTATCCCGCGGCGAGCAGGAGGTTGTTGCGGTCGCGCAACGGCACCTCCAGCCGCTCGGCCAGGTGCAGCACCATGTCGCGGCTGGGCCGCGACCGGCCGGTTTCGACGAAGCTGAGGTGCCGGGTCGAGATGTCGGCGTCGATCGCGAGCTCGAGCTGGCTCAGCCGGCGGCGCTCGCGCCAGCCGCGCAGTTGCTCGCCCACCGGGCGCCGCATCGTGTCGACGGTCATGCGAGGAAACGCTAGGCCAGCCGGCGAACGGCGGCCATTACCCGCGAGGTAATGACCTGCTGCCGGCGAGATCGTCGGGGAGCGGGCGCCGGAAGAACGGGTCAGAGAACGCCTTTCCGCTCGGTCACCACAACGGGGGTGGCGGACAGGACGGCGAGGGCGGCGCGGTAGCCGTCGGCCGGGCGGATGTCGACGAGGTGCGCGGCCGGAGGCGCCGCCCGGTCCGGGTAACCGAGCAGTTCCGGCGGCCCGCCCGGGTCGCTCACCCGCACCTGGGACAGCGGCGCGCCCAGGCCGTCGCCGGTCGCCTTGACCACCGCCTCCTTGCGCGTCCAGAACGTGAAGAACGCGTCCGGATCGGCCGCCTTCTCGTCCGGGTGCAGGACGAGGCGGGACAGCCCCTCGATGTCGACGTCGGAGATGCGCTCCACGTCCAGCCCCACCGGGGCGAGCGCGGTGAGCGCGAGCCCGACCAGGTCGCCCGAGTGCGTGATCGACGCGTGCAGACCGGTGCCGGGCAGCATCGGCCGGCCGTGCGGCTCGGTGCAGCGCGGGCACGTGCGGTCCACCACGACCTGCGTGGGCGGCACGCCGAGCGCCGATCCGGCCGCGACCCGCAGCAGCACGGCACCCAGCTTCTGGCGCACCCGGTCCTCGTCGCGGCGCAGCCGGGTCGACCTGTCGATCTCGACGCCGGACAGCAGCGACTCGTGCTCGGCCCGGTACTCGGCGGTCCCGGCCCACCAGACCAGGCACGAACCGTCAGCGATCATCAGACCTTGGCCGGTTCCGCATCGCGCTCCTTCGTCAGGGACACCTGGTCGTCGTCATCATCGTCGTCGAGCATCGTGGTCTCGTCGAACGGGTCCTCGCCGCGCAGCACCCGCAGCGCCCGGTCCTTGTTGAACTCGTGCGACCAGTGGCCGATGAGGAGGGTGGCCACGGAGTTGCCGGCGAAGTTGGTGAGCGCCCGCGCCTCGGACATGAACCTGTCGATGCCGACGATCAGGCTGACGCCCTCGACGAGTTCCGGCCGATGTGCCTGCAGGCCACCGGCCAGCGTCGCGAGACCGGCGCCGGTGACGCCGGCGGCGCCCTTCGACGCGATGATCATGAACAGCAGCAACGAGATCTGCTGACCGATCGAGAGTGGCTTGCCCAGCGCGTCGGCGACGAACAGCGAGGCCATCGTCAGGTAGATGGCCGTGCCGTCGAGGTTGAACGAGTACCCGGTCGGCACGACGATGCCGACGACCGGCCGGGACACGCCCAGGTGCTCCATCTTCGCGATCAGGCGCGGCAGCGCCGACTCCGACGACGAGGTCGACAGGATCAGCAGGAACTCCCGGGCGAGGTACCGCAGCACGCTGAACAGGTTGAGCCCGGTCACCAGGCGCAGCAGCAGGCCGAGGATGACGAACACGAAGATCGCGCAGGTGACGTAGAAGCCGAGCATGATCTGGGCGAGCCCGGCCAGCGCCTTCCAGCCCGTCGAGCCGACCACGAAGGCGATCGCGCCGAACGCGCCGATCGGTGCCACCCACATGATCATGGCGAGGATCCGGAACACGAGGCGTTGCAGGTGGGCGATCGCTCGCAGGATCGGCTCGCCCTTGCGCCCCATGGCCTGGATCGCGAAGCCGGCCAGCAGCGCCACGAACAGCGTCTGCAGCACCTTTCCGCTGGTCAACGCGGAGAACAGGGTGGTCGGGATGATGCCGAGAAGGAACGCGGCGGTGCCGGTGTCGTCGGCCGCCGGGGGCTTGGCACCGGTGCTGAGGTCCAGACCGCTGCCCGGGTGCAGGATGTTGCCGACGACCAGGCCGATGACCAGCGCCACCGTCGACATCACAAGGAAGTAGCCCAGGGCCAGGCCGCCCACCTTGCCGACCTTCGCGGCCTGGCGCACCGATCCGATGCCCAGCACGATCGTGCAGAAGATGATCGGGCTGATCATCATCTTGATCAGGTTGACGAAGCCGTCGCCGAGCGGCTTGAGCTCCTTCGCGAAGTCGGGGAACGCGAAGCCGACGGCGATGCCGAGCAGCACGGCGACGATGACCGCGAGATAGAGGTAGTGCGTGCGGTCGCGGCGCGGTCGAGGTGCCGCGTCCGCGCGGCGCTGCGCTGTCGACGGCGTAGCGCCGGCCGGCACGGGATCGCGCTCGGGTGGTGGGGTGGTCATGGTGCCTCCCGGGGTGGGGTGTAACGCGCGTCACGCTATTCGTGCCCACTAATGCCGGGAACCATTCCTCTATCGAAAAGCGCCGATGACCTCACTGAACGCGCCGAACGGTTCGGCATCCGCGCCGAGCCCCGGCAGGCGCACCATCACCTCACGCACGCCGGCCTCGGCGAGCCCGCGGAACCGCCCGACCTGGTCGGCCACGGTGCCGGCGTGCACGCTCGCCGCGTACCGGGCCGCCGGCTCCCGCCGCGGCCGTAGCCGCTCGACGGCGTCGGCGACCTCCGCGTCGGTGCGCCCGACGAGTGTGGTGGAGAGGTGGGTCAGCGCGACCTCCGCCGGGTCGCGGCCGGCGTCGGCGCAGTGCGCCGCGAGCACCGTCGCCTTGTGCCGGACCGTGTCCGCGTCGCCGAAGACGTTGGCGGCGTCGGCATGGCGGGCGGCGAGCCGCAAGGTGCGCCGCTCGCCCCCGCCCCCCACGATGATCGGCACCCGCTCCTGCAGCGGACGCGGGTAGCACATGGCCTCGGGCACCCGCAGGACGTTGCCCTCGAACGGCTTGGACCCGGGGCCCCACAGGACGGGCAGCAGGCGCAGCGCGTCTTCGAGCAGGTCGTAGCGTTCCGCGACGGAGGGGAACGGCCAGCCGTATGCGGTGTGCTCGGCCTTGAACCAGGCGAGACCGAGCCCGCAGACGGCGCGGCCGCCGCTGAGCACGTCGAGGGTGGCGACGATCTTGCCGAGGTGCGCGACGTTGCGGTACGTGACGCCGGTGACGAGCGTGCCGAGCCGCACCCGCTCGGTGCCGGCGGCGAGGTAGGCCAGCGTCGTGAAGCTCTCCAGGAAGTCGTCGAAGGCGCGGCCGACCTGCGGGATCTGCCGGAAGTGGTCCATCACGTAGATCGCGTCGAAGCCGGCCCGCTCGGCGCCGGTCGCGATCTCGCGGAGGGCGGCGGCCGTCTTCGCCGGCCCAACCGGGAACACGAACTCGCCGAGGTGCAGGCCGAAGCGCAGGCGGGCGGGGTCGTCGCGCTGCCGCCGCTCGGCGGCCTGGGCGGCGACGAACGCCGGCGGCACCACCCGCACCGGGTCCGGCGCGAGCACGTCGTCGAAGCCCTCGGTGGGCAGCAGGTCGCGGACCGCGGGCCACGCCTTCAGCTGGGCATTCAAGGCGTCGACGGGGATCCGCTTGGCCGGGCGCGCGCGGTTGCGGGCCCGGCACTCGGCGGCGGGAGTGTCGAACGCGACGGCGACGCACGGCAGCCCGTGGTGGCGGGCCCGCTCCAGCCAGCGGCGGCGACGCGCGGTGTCCAGCCCCAACGTGTCGATTACGGTGGTGAGCCGGCGCCCCAGCCGCATCTCGACCACCTCGTCGAGCACGGCGAAGGCGTCGCTGCTGGCGGTGATGTCGTCCTCGCCGGCGCCGACGAGTGCGCGCAGGCGGTCGCTGGACACGATCGCCGGCTCCGGGAAGTGCGCGGCGGCCCAGGTGGACTTGCCGGCCGCCCCCGGACCGACGAGCACCACGACGCAGGGGTCGGGCAGATTGGTGACCATCGCAGGGGACGGTAACCGATCGGGGCGGGCGGCCGGCCGGTCCGGCTTCTCAGCAGGCGTATGCCGTGATGACGGGGGCGTTGACGGACCGGGTCCGGTTGCCGGCGGCGTCGACCGCATAGGCCGTGACGGTGTTCGAGCCGGCGTGCCGGAACTCCAGCCCGCCCCACACGGCGGAGTTCTGGCCGTTGTCGGTGAGCGTGCCGAGCAGGACGCCGTCGGCGAACACCTGGTAGCGCAGGGCCGATTGCGGCGTCGCGTTGTCGGTGGAGCGCTGGATTCCGATGGTGAGCGGCATGCACCCGGCGATCCACCGCAGGCCGGACGCGTACACGATGTACGGCGCCGTGGGCGGCCGGGTGTCGCGGACGGCGGCCTGTGCGGCCGCTCCGGTGGTCAGCAGGGTCAGGACCGTTGCGGCCGCCACTGTCGCCGATCGGGCACGGCGTCGGGCGCGCATCTCTATCTCTAACATAAGTTAGTGATACAGGCGCATCGATCAACTGTCAATGTATTGGTAGTAATTCAAGGTGTTACAGTTCCAATTATGAACGATTCCAGAGACCGGGATCTCGTCGCCCTCGGTCTGCTGGCTGAGCCCGCCCGGCGCGCGCTCTACGGGTGGGTGGTGGCCCAGGGCCGTCCGGTGGGGCGGGAGGAGGCGGCCAACGCGCTCGGGCTCACCCGGGCGCTGGCCACCTTCCACCTCGATCGGCTGGCCAACGGCGGGCTCCTGGAATCCGGGTACCGCCGCCTCACCGGCCGGGTCGGCCCCGGCGCCGGTCGGCCGGCTCGGGTGTACTGGCGCGGTGGCCGGGAGGTCAGCGTCTCGGTGCCGGAGCGTCGGTACGAGCGCGTCGCGGCGCTCTTCGCGTCGGCGTTGGAGCGCCTTGGCGCCGGTTCGATACCGGCCCCGCTCGCCGCGGCGGCGCGCGAACTGGGCGAGCAACTCGGCCGGACGCCGACGCCCGACGCCCCCGGCGAGCGGCTCACCTCCGCGCTGGCGGCGGGCGGCTACGAACCGGTGGCCGACGACGCGGGATCGATCCGCCTGCGCAACTGTCCCTTCAAGGCGCTGGCCGACACCCATCGGGAACTGGTCTGCCACACCAACCTGGCGATCGGCGAGGGCGTCGTCAGCGGGTCCGGCGCCACCGGCGTGCGGCCGGTCCTCGACCCGCAGCCCGACGGCTGCTGCGTCGTGTTCGAGGCCGACCAGTCCGTGTCCGCCGGGTCCAAGGCGGGCCGGCATGATCGGCAGGACGCCGGCTAAGCGGGGATCTCGAAGATCAGGCAGCTGCTGGTCGCCATCGCCACCAGGCGGCCCGCCGCATCGGTCAGCCTGGCCTCGGCCAGGGCGGTGCGGCGTCCGCGCGACACGACGGTCCCGACGCAGCGCAACTGCCCCGACGCGACGGTGACCGGCCGCAGGAACTTGGTCGTCAGGTCGATCGAGGTGTAGCCGTAGCCGGCCGGCGGCGTCGAGTGGACGGCACACCCGGTCGCGGTGTCCAGCAGGGTGGCCATGACGCCGCCGTGCATCGATCCGAGCGGGTTGTAGTGGTACTCCTCGGGCTCCAGGTGGACGACGACCTCGCCCTCCTCGGCGTCGATGCGGCCCATCCCGAGCATCCGCGAGATCGGCGGCGCCGGCAGGTCGCCCGCGGTGATCGCGCGCAGGAACTCCAGGCCGGACATGGCGCCGACCTGCGCGCTGTTCAGGCTGGGATCCGACCACGAGAACGTGCGCGTGCGGGTGGGCACCTGGGTCTGCGTCATGAACGCAGCCTCTCGCGAGGTTGCTGAGTCTGTCAATCAGACTTAGCCTTCGTCACATGGCACCGGAGGCGCTGACCTGGTCCGCCGACAACTGCACGGTCGGGCGGGCGCTCGCCGTCGTGGGCGAGAAGTGGACGTTCGTCGTGCTGCGCGAGGTGTTCGTGGGTATCCGCCGGTTCGACGACCTGCGGGTGCGCACGGCGATCCCGCGCCAGGTGCTCTCCGACCGGTTGGGCCGCCTCGTCGAGAGCGGCGTGCTGCACAAGGTGCCCTACCGGGAGCCCGGCGCCCGGCTGCGCTACGAGTACCGGCTCACCGAGATGGGTTTCGACCTGTATCCGGTGCTGCAGGCGCTGCGCGAGTGGGGCGACCGGTACCTGGCCGACCCCGAGGGTGGTCCGTTGACCACCGTGCACCGCGACTGCGGCGAGGAGGTTGGGCTGGTGTTCCGCTGCACGGCGGGCCACGAGATCGACAAGATGCGCGACCTCGTCCCGCGCCCCGGCCCGGGCGCTCGGGCACGCTGACCCCGAAACCGGGGTCGCGAAGCCATCAAGATCGCTGAAAAGGGGCAGCTAGGCTGCCAGAATGGCGCGTCCGCGATTACCGCTGCTCAGCCGGGAGCGCATCGTCGAGCGGGCGCTCGCGATCATCGACGCGGACGGGCTCGAGGAACTCTCCACCCGCCGGCTGGCCCGCGACCTGGCCGTGCGGGCGCCGTCGCTGTACAACCACTTCGCCACCAAGGAGGAGATCCTCGACGCGGCGGCCAACGCGATCATGGCCGGCGTCGACCTGTCGATGTTCGGCCGGGAGGAGTGGCCCGTCGCGCTGGCCCGGTGGGCCCGGGCGTACCGGGCGGCGCTCGTCGCGCACCCGAACGCCGTCCCGCTGATCGCGCGCGGGCCGGCCCGGCGGCCCGCCGCGCTGAGGCTCGCCGAGACGGTGTTCGGCGCGCTCGTCGACGCCGGCTGGCCGCGTCGCGACGCCACCAGCATCGGCGCGGCCATGCGCTACTTCGTGACCGGGTCGGCGCTGGGCTCGTTCGCGTTGGGCTTCGAGGGCGACGCCGGGCTGTATGCGGAGGACTATCCGCACCTGGCCGAGGCGCACCGGCTGCGCCGGCACCCGCGCGAGATCGACGAGCGCGCGTTCGACCTGGGCCTGGAGTCGCTGATCGACGGCCTGGTCCGCCGCTTCGCGGAGCTACGCGCCACCCGCCCGTAGCGGTCAAGATCGCGTCGATCTTGCAGTTGTGGTGGGTGACAAAGCATGTCGCAATGGGGCGAATCCTGGCACCACAACTGCAAGATCGACGCGATCATGAGGGGCGGACCCCTCAGTTGAAGTGACCGCCCACCGTTGTGTAGCCGCGCAGCAGGTCGCGCGAGATGATCAGCCGCTGCATCTCGTCGCTGCCCTCGTAGATGCGCAGCAGCCGCACCTGGCGGTACCAGCGCTCGATCGGCAGCTCCCGGGTGTAGCCCATCCCGCCGTGGATCTGCATGACCCGGTCGACCACGTCGTTGACCATCCGCGCGCCCCACAGCTTCGCGATCGACGACGCGTGCCGGGCGTCGCGGCCCTGGTCCACCGTCCACGCCGCGTGCAGTACCACCCAGCGGGCGCTCTCCAGCTGCACCTCGGAGTCGGCGATCATCCACTGGATGGCCTGCCGCTCGGCGATCGGCTTGCCGAACGTCACCCGGTTGCGGGCGTGGTCGATGGCCATCTGCAGCGCGCGTTCCGCGATGCCGATCGCGTTCGACGGGATGATGTACCGGCCCCGGCCGATCCACTTCATCGCCAGTTCGAAGCCCTGCCCGGGCTCGCCGAGCACGTTGCGCCCGGGCACCCGCACGTTGTCGAACACCAGCGACGCCGGCCCGCCCTCGCCCATCGTCTGGATGAACTCCGACGTCCAGCCCATCGACCTGTCGACGAGAAAGGCGGTGGAGCCCTTGTGGGCGCCCTTCTCCTTGTCGGTGACCGCGATGACGATCGCGAAGTCGGCGTCGTTGCCGCCGGTGATGAACGTCTTCTCGCCGTTGATGATCCAGTCGTCGCCGTCGCGCCGGGCGGAGGTGCGGATGCTGGCCGGGTCGGACCCGGCGCCCGGCTCGGTGATCGCGAAGCAGGAGAGCCGGTCGCCGTTGATCGTGGGTATCAGGTACTCCTGTTTCTGGTGCTCGTCGGCGAAGTACAGGATGTTGTCGGCCTCGCCGCCGAACCGGAACGGCACGAACGTGCGGCCGAGTTCGGTCCAGATCAGCGACTGCGTGACGGCCGGCAGCGCCATGCCGCCGTACTCCTCGGGCGTGCCGATGCCCCAGAACCCGAAGCTCTTGGCCTTCTGCTGGAGCCCCACGAACTCGTTGCGGGTGATGCCGGGCTCGCCGCGGCGCTCGCGGCGCAGCACCTCGGCCTCCAGCGGCATGACCTCCTTGCTGACGAAGGTCCGGACGGTGTCGCGGATGGCCCGCTGCTCGTCGGTGAGTGAAAAGTCCACCGGTCCTCCACTTCGCGGAACTACGAAATCGCAGCCGCAGTTTATGCACTCGAAGTGCAATTTAACCAGCCCGCGGCTGCGCCAACGGCGGCGGGGCCGCCCGCCGCTGTGCGAGCCACACCCAGCCGACCGTCGCCACCAGCAGTGCGGCCCCGATTGCCGTGCTTACCGGTGCCACCCAGAGTAGGCACGCGCCGGACACCACGGCGGCGACGCGGGCCGGAATGTCGGCCGCGCCGACCCCGAGCACATACCCGCCGGCCGCCGTCGCGAACGCCGCCACCGCGGCCGCCGCCGCCAGCGTCGCGTAAATGATCTTTCCGGCACCGCCGGTGCCGATCAGCGCCGTCCCGGCCGGGGCGGCGACGAACGCCAACGGGACGAGGTACGCCGGCAACGCGTAGCGCAGCGTCTGCCACATCGTCGGCACGATGCGTCCACCGGTGACGGCCGCCGCCGCGACGGAGGCGAGCGCCGTCGGCGGGGTGGCCTCCGAGAGGACCGCGAAGTAGAACACGAACATCGCGACGGCGGCGGGCGGCACGTCCAGGTCGAGCAGCGCCGGCCCGATGATGACCCAGCCGATGATGAACGACGCGGTGACCGGCACCGCCAGCCCCAGCAGCGTCAGCGCCACGGCGGCGAACAGCGCGGTGAACAGCCGGATCAGCGTCGGGTCCGACGAGATCGACTCGGCGGCGCGCACGAGCAGCGACGCGGCCTGCGGCCCGAGTCCGGTCTTGGTGGTGTTCACGGTGATCACGCCGGCCGCCGCGCAGACCGCGACCACCGGCAGCACGCTGCGCACCCCACCGGCCATCGCGTGATACAGGTCCCGGGCCGCGCGCGCGGCGGCCGTCGAGGGACCGATCCGCTCGCGCACCGCCGCCACGACCATCTCGACCAGCCACAGCGCGAGCACGAGCAGGATGGCGTAGACGACCGCGTTCGGCGCCGGCATCCCGATCGCGAGCAGCACCACGATGAAGATCAGCGAGCTGAAGTGGTAGCCGAACCGGGCCAGCAGCCGCCACACCGACGGCGTCAGCACGGTGACCGGCCGCGCCCCCGACCGTCGCGCGTCGATCTCGACCGCGAGCAGTATGCCGAGGTAGTACAGGATCGTCGGGATCGTGGCCCAGCCGAGGACCTTCAGGTACGACACGCTCAGGTACTCGGCGATGATGAACGCCGCCGCGCCGAGCGTCGGGGGCGAGAGGATCGCGCCGACGCCGGCCGCCGCGAGCATGCCGCCGGCGCGCTCCGGTGGGTAGCCGGCCCGCTTGAGGATCGGCCAGGTGACCGCGCCGACGCTGACAGTCGTCGAGGCACCCGAGCCCGAGACGGTGCCCAGCAGGAAGCCGGCGGCCACCGCCGTGCGGCCCGGCGCGCTGCCGGACTCCCGGAAAGCGGCGACCGACAGGTCGACGAAGAACTTGCCGGCGCCGCCGAGTTCCAGCGCGGCGCCGTAGATGGTGAACAGCAGGATGTAGCTGGCGGCGACGTCGAGCGGGGTGCCGTAGAAGCCGCTGCCGGAGTTGTAGAGCGCGTCGACGATCTCGGCGAAGTCCAGGCCGGCGTGCGCGATCTCCCAGCTCTGCGGGATGTACCCGCCGTAGTAGCCGTACGCGAGGAAGACGAGGCACACGGCCGGCAGGATCCAACCGGTGGTGCGGCGGGTGGCCTCCAGGATCAGCAGGAGCAGCACCGCGCCCATGACGACGTCCAGCGGGGCGAGCAGGCCCTGCCGGTCCAGGAACGCGTCGTAGCCGCCGCCCGCCTCGCCGATCGCGACCGGCAGCACCGGGTACAGGCAGGTGACCAGCGCGAGCGCCGCGAACACCCAGTCGACGGGCGAGGGCCGGTCCGGGTCGCGCTGCGGCAGCCCGGACCGGTACAGCAGGAACACCAGCGGCAACGCCAGGCCGAGAAAGATGATCAGGTAGTACTGGCTGCCCTGGCTGAGCGGCCGGAACATCTCGTACAGCGCGAAGAGCGCGATGCCGATCGCGACGACGTCGACGAGCTGCCGCACGCGGCCGGTGAGCCGGCGGCCGGGCTTCTCCTCGTCGGTCGCGACAGCGACCTCGTCGACCTTCTTGACCAGGGAAACCTTCGGTCGTTCGATCGCATCGACAGGCGTGTCTGTCTCCACGGGGGTACCGTAGCCGATCACCCGCTACGCTTCCGCCCATGACGTCGGCGCCGGTGGGCGGGCAGGTCGCGCCGCGCTTTCGGGCCCTGCGCGCGGCGTTCGCGGAACTCTTTGCGAGCGGCGCCGAGACCGGCGCCGCGCTTGCGGTGATTTCCGCCGACGGGGAACCGCTCGCCGACCTGTACGGCGGCTGGCGCGATGCCGCCCGCACCACGCCGTGGACCCCGGACACGCTCGTGCACGTGTTCTCCGCCGGCAAGGCGGTGATCGCGGCCGGCCTGGTGCACCTCGTCGACCGGGGTCGGCTGGGCCTCGACGACCCCGTCGCGAGGCACTGGCCCGGGTTCGCCGCGCCGGCGACCGTCCGGCACGTGCTCGCCCACGCGGCCGGGCTGCCGGCGTTCCCGGCACCGCTGCCCGTCGGCGCGGCCGGCGACTGGCACCGGCTCGTCGCCGACCTCGCCTCGGCAGAACCCGAGTTCGCCCCCGGCACCGCCGTCGCCGAGCACGCCATGACCTACGGGCACCTGGTCGGCGAGCTGATCCGCCGGGTCGACGGCCGGATGCCGGGGGAGTACCTGCGGGCCGAACTCGGCGCGCCGTGGGGCCTGGACCTCGCGCTGGGCGCCACGCCCGCCGAGCGGGCCCGCACCGCCGAACTGGAGTACGCCGACCCGTCCTGGCCGGCGGCGACGGCAGGGGAGCCGGGCTCCTACCGCTCGCGCGTGCTGGACAACCCGGCCGGGTGGCTGGCTCTGGACGTCGTCAACTCCGGCTCGTGGCGCGGCGCGCAGGTGCCGGCGGTGAACCTGCACACGACGGCGCTCTCGCTGGCCCGGTTCTACGCCGGCCTGCTCGCCGGTGGCGCGCTGGGCGGCACGCGGCTCTTCAGCCCGGACGCGGCGCGCGACATCGCACGGCCGCACGCCACCGGCGACGACCTGCTGCTCGGGCGGCCGGTGGCGTGGGGGCTGGGCGTGCAGGTCGACGCGACCGGTGAGTGGGGGATGGGCGGCATCGGCGGCTGCGACGCGTTCGCGAGCGGCGCCCGCGGGTACGCGTACGCCTTCGTCACCCGCCGGCTGGGTGGGTTCGAGCGGTCGGAACGGCTGATCGAGGCGCTGGAGGCATCGCTATGAGACATCCTCTGTCAACGTCAGGCCGCCTGGGTGACTGTATGTGCGCGGTTGGCGGTGTGGATGGCCTCGTCGTAGAGGGTGCCGCGGTGCAGGCAGTGCCAGAGGATTTCCAGCCAGCG
>Ga0111538_10007869_pt1 | contig 14331 bp, 10 predicted proteins | sample SoiMethybrSBSTD1_FD_79669 | JGI IMG/M metagenome (GOLD analysis project Ga0111538, IMG submission 79669) | Bulk soil microbial communities from a Populus tree surrounding site in Tennessee, USA - Soil MetaG P. TD hybrid SBSTD1 (version 2)... | ecosystem: Environmental > Terrestrial > Soil >... | reverse complement strand
GTGGAAGCACGCCGCCGCTGAGGGTCGTTTCGGCGACGCCGCCGCGTACTACAGCGGCCTCGGCGGGATCTGGGATCTGTTCTGGTTCGTGGTCGTCATCGGGTTCTGCAGCCAGACGCTCAGGGTCTCGTACTTCCGGGACATGATCGTGCCGGCCGACCCGCGGCCCTGGGGCTGGATGCACCGGACGCTGCGCCTCCCCGAGCGGGCGCTCCTGCTCATCTACCGCGGCTTGCTGTTCTACGGGCTGGCGCGGATGATCTCGTGGTTCCTCTACGCCCGCTTCGAGGTCAAGGTCCCGTGGCAGCCCACCTGGGGCGGCCCCGCATACGTGCCGGGCAACGACCTGTCGGACGCCGGCGTGCTCGAGGTGCTGATCCGGACCACGATCGGCGGCGTGCTGTTCGCCGCGTTCCTGTGGCTCTGCTGGCGGCTGTTCATCCAGCGCCTGTGGCTGCGGGCGGGATCACCGCAGCTCGCCGCGACGTAGTCGCGTATCACAGCCGCCCGTTTCCGCCTCGATATCTACATGACTGGAACTGCATTGCGTTGTGTACGCGTCGTCGCCTGGGACGACGATGGGCCCCACCGGGTGAGCGAGACCGGGCCGCCGATCAGCACCCGGCGTCCGATCTGGGTGCAGCTCGCGTTCCCGCGGCTCAACGCGCTGGAGCAGGCATGGTTCGAGGGATCGGTCGATCCGTGGGACTCGCGCGACGCGCCGCAGCTCGACCTCAGCGGCGTCCTGCCGGTTCTCGAGCGTGTCGGGCTCGCGCCGTCGACGCTCGAGCCGCACGAGCAGGCGCTGCTGAACCGCCTGCCGAACCTCTACGGCCGCGGCGTCGCGCGCGTCGCGCGCGAAGTCTGGGGGTGGCACGCCTACGACCCGGGCGACGTGCGGTTCTTCCCCACCGTGGCGTTCCGCCCGATCGAGGACAGCGACCCGCCGAGCTTCTGGACGACGCGGATGACCGTCGGGGTGATCCGCAACGTCGTGATCACCATCCGTCTGCCCGACCTGCGATCGGACGACGACTCCGAGGACTTCGTCTACGCCCCGGGCGGGGCGCTCGAGGTCAGCGAGCGGTTCTTCCCCGTCGCCGACGACCTCACGGCAGACGACGTGGCGGAGGCGATCGGCCTTCAGCAAGCCAGCACCGCCCGCGCCGTGTCGGAGAGCATCGCCGCTGAGCTGCGGAAGATCGAGCGCAGGTGGCGGACCAGGACCGCGGACGTTGCCGACCAGGCACACAGCGACGGCAACGACGCACACCGCGTGAGCCAGATGACCGAGCAGCTCTACCGGCTCGATCGCCAGCTCTCACGGCTGCTGCGGCGCTTCGAGCTCGACGGGCTCACCGGCGGCGTGCGATCGATCGCGTCGGACATCGCGCGCCGGTACCGATTCGCGCTTGACGAGCTGCGCTCACTCGAGGGCAACTGCCGGCTGGCCTCCCAGGCGATCGGTGAGGCGATCGCCACGGTCGAGCAGCAGGACCGCGAGCGCTTCGAGTTCGTCGCCGCCGCACTCGCTTCGTTGATCCTGGTGCCGACCCTCGTGGCGAGCATCTACGGCGCCAACGTGTCGCTCCCGGCCGAGGAAAGCTGGAACGGCTTCATCGCGCTGATGCTGTTCATTGCGGCGTTCGCGCTGTTCGGACTGTTCGGGATCTCGCACGCCTTGCCGCATGACCCGATCAAGCGCTGGCGGTGGCTGAGCCGCCGGCCGGTGCGGTTCGGCGCGCCGGCGATCGCCGTAACCGCGTTGGTCGGCGGCGTCGTCTTCGTCACGTAGAGAGGCGGGCCCACTGGGCGGCCGGGCGTCCCTGGACGCGGAACGGGTTCTCGCCCGCCGCCCACCTGCGCGGCCGGCCGGCCGGCGAGTCCTCCCACGCCTCCTGGCGGCCGAACACGGTCAGGTCCGCGAGCCCGTACGTGAAGGTCATCGCCTCGACGCCGCGGCCCCGGGTCCAGTAGGTCTCGAACACGCGGTCGCCGTCCCGGAGGTAGCAGACCAGGTAGAACCCGTTGACCCGGCGCCCGGCGAGCAGGGCCTCGGCGGAGTCCTGCGCCGAGTACCACGGCATCTCCCAGCCCATGAAGTCGCGGTAGCGGGCGCTCTCCTCGTACGGGCCTTGGGCGAACGCCGCGTAGGTGATGTCGCGCGCGTGGAGGTGGGCGAGCTTGCCGACCTGGTCGTTGAAGAACGTGCAGCCCTCGCACTGCTCGTCCGCCGGCTTGCCCTCGTACCACATGAAGTACCAGGCGACGAGCTGCCGCCGGCCCTCGAACGCAGCGAGGAGCGGCACGGCTCCGTCCGGCCCGATCAGCGTGTGGGTGGGATCGACCTCGACCATCGGCAGCCGCCGACGGGCCGCGGCGATCGCGTCGCCCTCGTGCGTGTGCGCCTTCTCGCGCTCGAGCAGTGCGTCCAGCTCGGCCTGCCAGGCGGCGCGGTCGACGATCTTCGGAAGCATTGCGATCTCCTTTCTCAGGCCGCAGCCGGTTCGGTGACGACGGCGGGGGCGGATCCGCGGCGGGAGCCGAGCAGCAGACCCGCCGCCAGCGCACCGAGCACGGCGACCACGATCGCCACCGCGAACGCCGACCGGTAGCCGTCGACGAGTGCCGGCAAGGAGCCGGCGCCGCCCGACACGGCGACCGTGGACAGGATCGCCACACCGACCGCGCCGCCGATCTGGAACGACGCGTTGTTCAGGCCGGACGCGAGTCCGGCGTCGGTCTCGGCGACGCCGGTCAGCGACGCGATCGAACCGGCGACGTAGGCGGCGCCGACGCCCGGGCCGAGCAGCAGCAGCGCGAACAGCAGGTCGCCGACGTAGGTCCCGCCGACCGAGACCTGCGTGAGCACGAGGCTCCCGAGACCGGTGAGCGCCATAGCGAAGACCGCGACGCGCCGGACGCCACCCCGGGTGGCGATCGCCTGCGCCGTCGCGGTTCCGGCCACCGCCGACACCGGCATGACGACGGACGCGAGGCCGAAGTGGATCGGCGACCAGCCGAGGACCTCCTGCGCGTACTGGGTGAGGATGAACGGGACACCGAAGGCCATCGTGCCCAGCGTGAACAGGACGACGTTGCCGCCCACCAGCGACCGCGACCGGAACACGCCGAGCGGGGCCAGCGGCGCGGCCGAGCGCGACTCGATGGCGGCGAAGATCCCGGTCAGGACCACCGCCAGCCCGAGCAGACCGAGCGTCTGAGCACTGCCCCACCCGGCCGTGGGCGCCTCGACGACGGCGTACACGAGCGCCACCAGCGCGGCGGTGATCGTCACGGCACCGGCGGCGTCGAAGCGCCGCTCGCCGGCGATGGCGCGGCTCTCGCGCAGGAGCGCCGGCGCGAGCGTGGCCACGGCGGCGGCGACGGGCACGTTGATGAAAAAGATCCACTCCCAGCCGAGGCCGTCGGTGACCGGCCCGCCGATCAGCCACGCCGCGGTCCCGCCGACGGCACCGGTCGAGCCCCAGATCCCGAGCGCCTTGTTGCGCTCGGCCCCCTCCGGGAACGTGGTCATGAGGATCGACAGCGCGGTCGGCGTCATGATCGCGGCCGCCACGCCCTGCACGGCGCGAGCGCCGAGCAGCATCGCGGTGGTTCCGGCCAGGCCGGCGCCGAGCGACGCCAGCGCGAACAGGGCGGTGCCGGCGACGAACATGCGGCGCCGGCCCAGCAGGTCGGCAGCGCGTCCGCCGAGCAGGAGCAGGCCGCCGAAGCTGAGCAGGTAGGCGCTCAGCACCCACTGCAGGTCTCCGGCCGAGAAGGCCAGGTCCGCATCGATCGACGGCAGCGCCACGACCACGATCGCGGAATCGAGGATGACCATGAAGAACGCCGTGCACAGCAGCGCCAGCGCCTTCCATCTCCGGGGATCCCGAGTGTCTTCGTATTGGGTGTCCATACAAGGACGTCGCAGCCGCCGCCGCGCGTTGGACCGCTCGTCAGAGCCTGGCGCGTCGCCGCTCGAGCTCCTCGCGCTCGACGGCGTTGGCGGTGAGCGCGATCGCCCGCTCGTAGGCGCGCGCGGCGCCCTCGGCGTCGCCCGCCCGGCTGAGCAGCTCGGCGTGCGCGGTATGGAGCGGCTGGTAGTCCTCGAGCACATCGAGCAGCGGCGCGAGCAGCTCGAGCCCGGCCGCGGGCTCGGCCGCCAGCCCGACCGCGACCGCGCGGTTGAGCTCGACGACCGGCGACGGGTTGAGCGTGGCGAGCGCGCCGTACAGCTCGGCGATCTGGCCCCAGTCGGCGTCCGCCTCCATCTGCAGCGCCGTGATCGCCGCCTGCAGCTGGTACTCGCCCGGCCGCCGTAGGCGCACGGCACGATCCAGCCGGGCGAGCCCCTCGCGCAGCCGGTCCTCGTTCCAGCGCGACCGGTCCTGGTCGTCGAGCGCGACGTAGCGCCCTGCCTCGTCCACGCGGGCGTCCCGCCGCGCGTCGTGCAGCAGCATCAGTGCCGACAGTCCCCAGACCTCGGCGTCGTCCGGCATCAAGAGCACCAGCAGGTCGCCGAGCCGGAGCGCCTCGTCGCACAGCTCCCCGCGGACCAGCCGATCGCCCTCCGCGGCCGCGTAGCCCTCGTTGAAGATCAGGTAGAGCACGCGCAGGACGCCGCGCAGGCGGCTGGGCAGCTCCTCGTCGTCCGGCACCCGGTACGGGATGTGTGCGTCGGCAATCTTGCGCTTGGCGCGGACGATGCGCTTGCCCATCGCCGGCTCGGCGACCAGGAACGCGCGTGCGATCTCACCGGTCGTCAGGCCGCCGAGGGCGCGCAGCGTGAGCGCGACGCGCGCGGGCATCTCCAGCGCCGGATGGCAACAGGTGAAGATCAGCCGCAGCCGGTCGTCGGCGATCGCGCTCTCGTCGTCGGTCGCCGGCTCCTCGTGCTGGGCGTCCAGGCGCATCAGCTCGGCCACGCGCTCGGCGCGATCGAGCACCGACTGGTCACGGCGCAGCCGGTCGATCGCCCGCCGCCGCGCCGCGGTGGTGATCCACGCCCCAGGGTTGGCCGGGATGCCGTCGCGCCGCCACACCGTCACGGCGGCCTCGAACGCATCCTGCACCGCGTCCTCGGCCAGCTGGAAGTCACCGACCTGACGGATCAAGGTGGCGAGCACGATCGCCCGCTCTTCGCGGAACGCGTGCGCGACCGGATCGTCACTCACTGCAGGTCGTCGATCGCCTCGTCCGGGAGATCGACGCCGGCGGCGCGGACAGTTCGCAGCCACACGTCGGCCGGCATCACCGGGCGCACTTCGATCGTCGCCCACGGCGCCATCGGCAGCCGCGCCGCCTGCTTGATCGCCTCGTCGAGGTCGGCGCACTCGAGGACGTAGTAGCCGGCGAGAACCTCCTTCGTCACCGCGAACGGCCCGTCGGTGATCTCGGTCTCCCCCTCGCGCACGCGGACCGACGTCGCGCTCTCCGTCGAGTGCAGGCGCCGGACGCTGTCCAGCAGCCCCGCCGCGCGCAGGCTCGCGTTGAGCTCCACGAGCGCCGGCGTGATCCGCTCACGGTCGGCCTGGACCTCCGGCTCGACCTCCTCCTCATAGACCAGCAACATGTACTGGGGCATCGCTGAACGGTACGACAGCGGGACCCGAGCGCCCACGCGACAGGTCTTCGAAACCGGTGTCTTGCCTGGAACTAGACTCGCGCCAGGGTCATGAGGGCTCTGCCGATCACCGGCGTGGGCCAGGCCGCTCGGTACGCGGTCGCGATCGCCCTCGCCGCCTTGGCGTATTACCTCGCCGGACGAGCGGGCCTGGAGCTCGCGTACCTCAACGGCGCGGTGGCCGCGGCGTGGCCGCCGGCCGGGGTGGGTCTCGCGATCCTCGTGCTGTACGGACCGTGGATGGTCCCGGCCATCGTCATCGGCGACCTGTTCCTGGGGGACTACTCGACGCCGCTCGGCACCGTGCTCGCGCAGACGCTCGGGAACACGCTCGCGCTGGTCGTGGCCGCGTGGCTGTTCCGCCGGTTGACGCGCGGGCGCGTCGGGCTCGACCGGGTGTTCGACGTGCTCGCATTGATCGTGTGTGCGCTCGTCGCAGCGCTCATCAGCGCCGCGTTCGGTCCCACGGCGCTCCGCCTCGGTGGTGTGATCCCGACCGACGAGCTCGCCGAGGTGTTCCGCACGTGGACGCTCGGCGACGCCGCCGGCGTGCTCGTGGTCGCGCCGGCGCTGCTGACCTGGGCCGCGTTCGGCGTGCGCGATCTCCGCCGGCGAGACCTCGTCGAAGCCGGCGTCGTGCTCGTCCTCCTCGTGCTCCTCGCCGAGATCCCGCCACAGCGCGACGTCCCCTACATCGTCTTCCCCGCGCTGCTGTGGGCGGCGCTGCGCTTCGGGCCGCGCGGAGCCGCGACCGCAACGCTGATCGTCTGCTCGATCACCGTCTGGAACACGGCGCAGAACTCCGGCCCGTTCGTGCGCGACTCGCTCACGGACAGCCTGCTCTCGACGCAGCTGTTCATCGCCACGGCCGCGATCACGTCGCTGCTCCTCGCCGCCGTGACCGCCGAGCGCGGCGCACTGGCCGACGAGCAGACGGCGCTGCGCAGAGTCGCCACGCTCGTTGCGGGCGACGCATCGCCGAGCCGCGTCTTCGAGCAGGTGACCGAGGAGGTCGGCAAGCTGCTGGGCGTTCCGGGCGCCAACGTCATCCACTACGACGGCGTGCGTACCGCCACCGTCGTCGGCGCGTGGAGCGAGCACGGTCCACCGCGGTTCCCCGTGGGAACAACACTCGACGTCGACGGTGACACCGTGGTCGCACGGGTGGTGCGCACCGGGCAGGCCGCGCGCGTCGACTACGACACGGCGCGCGGGACGCTCGCGAAGAAGGTCCTGAGCGCCGGCTACCGCTCGGCGGTCGCCGCGCCGGTCACGGTCGGCGGGCGGGTCTGGGGCGTGCTGGCGGCCGCGAGCACATCGGGTGAGCCGCTCGCCGGGGACATCGAGCAGCGGCTGGGCGATTTCGCCGAGCTGGTAGCTCAGGCGCTCGCCAATGCCGACGCGTACGAGAAGCTCGCCGCGTCGAGCGCACGCCTCGTGGAGGTGGGCGACGCCGAGCGGCAGCGACTCGAGCGCAACCTGCACGACGGCGCGCAGCAGCGACTCGTCTCGGTCGCGCTCGAGCTCAGCATGGCCGTCGTGCGACTCGAGAGCGACCCGGCGGCGGCGCGCGAGCTGCTGGTCACCGCCCAGGCGGAGCTCACCCGCGGGCTCGACGAGCTGCGCGAGCTGGCGCGCGGCATCCACCCGGCCGTGCTCACGGAACGCGGGCTGGGCGCGGCACTCGACGCCCTCGTGGCGCGTGCGCCGATCCCGATCGAGCTCACGGCGGTGCCCGAGCAGCGGTTCGACGCGTCGATCGAGGCGGCGATGTACTACGTCGTCGCGGAGTCGATCACGAACGTCGCCAAGTACGCGCACGCGTCGAGCGCCACCGTGAGCGTCGGACGCGCGAACGGCGCGGCGACCGTCACCGTGTCCGACGACGGCGTCGGCGGGGCCGATCCCGCGGCCGGCTCCGGGCTGCGCGGACTCGCGGCGCGCGTCGAGGCCCTGCGCGGGCGGCTCGACGTCGAGAGTCCGCCGGGCGGCGGCACGCGGATATCGGCGCAGATCCCCGTGCGCTGACCCTCAGATCTGCTGCGCCCCCGGCGAGCCCTGCTCGACGGCGAACCTCGCGATCGTCGACGCCGGCGACTGGCGCTCCGTCACCGATTCGACGACGCGGAACGTGCTGGTCCACTGCTGTGGCTCGGCGTCCACGATGACGTAGCCGCGATGGGCGTCGCGGAACAGATGGTGCGGGTTCTCGGGATCCCCTCCGTAGGCCGTGCCGGGCGGCGTGTTCCCGTTCGTCGAGATCGAGGTCCCGATGAACTCGGTCGCCACGGGCGCGCCGACCATGCTCCGGTAGTCCGGCGGCACGTTGCGCACCCAGTTGACGTGCGAATCGCCGGTGATGGCGACGACATTGCCCAGTTCCTGTTCCGCGATGAAGTCCAGGACGCGCTGGCGCTCGGCGACGTATCCATCCCAGCGGTCGGGGAAGAAACGGCGTGCCGGCCCAGTCAGGTTGTCTTCGGGAGCGAACGGCACCTGGTTCGCGAGCACGTTCCAACTCGCACTCGATCCGTCCAGGCCCTCGAACAACCACTCGCGCTGCTGGACGCCGAGCATCACGCGGGCCGGGTCGAGTGGCACGGGGCAGTAGCCGGACGCGGGATCGCGCTGGGAGGCCGGGCACTGCGGTTCCATCTGGTTCGAGCGGTACTGCCGCGTGTCGAGCACGTGGAACCGCGCGACAGAGCCCCAGTCGGCGCGCCGGTAGAGCGCCATGTCCTTCCCGACCGGCTTGCGGGAACGCGCGAGCGGCGCGTGCTCCCAGTAGGCGAGATACGCCGCGGCGCGCCGAGCGGCGACCGTCTCGAGCGGAGTCTCGGGCTCGTCGATGTCGAGGTCCGCGTAGTTGTTCTTGAACTCGTGGTCGTCCCACGTCATGAGAAACGGAAACGTCGCGTGCGCGGCCTGGAGATCCTTGTCCGTCCGGTACTGCGCGTGCCGCGTGCGGTAGTCGCTGAGGCTCATCAGCGTTGCCGCGGGCAGATGGTCGCGGACTCCCGGAATCAGGCCCGGCCCTTCGTAGATGTAGTCGCCGAGGTGCACGACCAGGTCGAGGTCCTGAGCCACGAGGTCCGCGTAGGGAGTGAAGTAGCCATGTGTGAAGTTCTGGCAGGACACGAACGCGAACCGGAGCGGATCCGGTGTCTCGCTCGGCAGCGGCGCCGTGCGCGTGCGGCCGATCCGGCTCTCCGTCGGGCCCCACTTGAAGCGGTACCAGTACACGGTGTCCGGCTCCAGGCCGCTGACCTCCGCATGCACGCTGTGAACTTCGTCCGGCAGGGCTGCGACGGTTCCGCGTTGGACGATGCGCGCGAAGTCCACGTCCGTCGCGACCTCGTAGCGGACGCCGTACGGCTCCTCCTTCATCCCGGTGCCGTCGAGTCCCAGCGGCGCAAGCCGCGTCCACAGGACGACGCTGTCGGTCGTCATGTCACCGGACGCCACGCCGAGCGGGAACGGGAAGCCCTTGAACGGAGGCGCAGCATCGGCACGCAGCGCCGAACGGTCGAAGAGCACGAGTCCCGCGGCGAGCGTGCCCCCGGTGCGGAGCAGCGTTCGACGGCTGATGCGGCTGTCCCAGTTCCCGGTCACTCCCAGCGGCATGGCAACCTCTTCCGTTGCGTACGTTCCGACGCTGCCAGGTTCGCTCGACAGAGTCACCAGGGTGCGACCCTGGTGTTTTCGGCAGTGGGCGCGGAGCCGTCGGCCAGCAGTCCGGGGAGCTCGGCGCGCGAGCGGATCCCCAGCTTCATGAACGCCGCGCGCAGGTGGCCCTCCACGGTCTTGACCGTCACGAAGAGCGCCTGTGCGATCTCGCGGTTGGTCAACCCGGTCGCCGCCATGTCCGCCGTCCGCCGCTCGCTGGCCGTGAGCGCCGCCACGCCGGTGAGGGTCCTGCTTCGCCGCCGCGCACCGGCCGCGCGCAGCTCATCGACCGCCTCGTCCTCCAGCCGGCGCGCACCAAGGCTCTGTGCAAGGGCGAGTCCGCGGCGGAGGTGCTCGCGTGCCTCCTCCCGCCGGCCCGCACGGCGAACCGCCGCGCCGAGATGCACGAGCGACTTGGCGAGCTCCAGCGCGGCGGGGGACCGGTTGAGGACGTCGACCGACTCGCGCAGCAGGCGCAGTCCCTGATCCCCGCCCTCGACGAGCGCGGCCGCACGCAAAGCGTGGCCGACGGCTCGCCCGGCACCGCACGCGCGACTCAGCCGCAACTCCTCGTGCACAAGCGCCCGGGCTCGGTCGATGTCTCCGAGTCGAGCCGCAACGAGGGCGGCGGCGGCGCGCCACGGGATGACCGCGGGATTCGGCGCGAGCCAGCGCTGCTGTCGCCGGCCGCAATCGAGGAGATCCTCGAAGCTGCCGCGAAGGTCGCCGTCCGCGGAGCGGAGCCGTGCGCGGCTGAACAGCAGGAGGTTCCCGTGGACGTTCGGGGGCGGTTCGGCGGACGCCGCCTCACGCTCCGCTGCGGTCACGCCCCCGCTGTCGAGTCGCGCCTCGATGAGGAACGCGAGCGACGCCGGACGGCCGAGCTCCCAGCCGTGCTCGCTCGCCGTCTCGAGCGACGCGAGCGCGTCGGCCTCAGCATCCACGAGGCGGCCGAGGCAATGGTTGACGTGTGAGCGGAAGCACGATGCGATCGCGAAACCCAGGACCGAGCCGCGCGTCTGCGCGTCGCCAATCGCGTCGGTGAGCGCCGCGTGCGCCTCGCCCAGCCGATCCGCGAACAGGAGGGCGTTCGCCGCGAGGTAGTAGACGGGTGACAGGGCGCTCTCCGCGCGCAGGAGCGCGCCGCCGCCGAGGGCCCGCTCTGCGAGCTCCGCGACACGGTTGGCCGGCTCCCCGGCCAAGCCGGCCTCGAACGCGAGATTGGCGACGACAGCTCGATGCGTGCGCGGGGGCGCCGGTTCCTCGGCGTAGCGGCGCAGGCGCTCGAACCGTGGGGCGAGGCGTGACCGCAGCTCGAGGTCGGCGCGACCGGCGCCGAGCAGCTCAAGCTCGAGCCGCATCGCTCGGTGCGGATCCCGCGGCTCGATGCGCGCGCGTTCGCCGTCGAGGACCGAGACGGCCTCGTTGAGGCGAGCGGAGAGCATCAGCGCGCGGCCGAGCTCGATCGCGACGTCAGCGCGGGCGAGATCATCCCCGGTGGCCTCGAGCGCTTCCAAGAGGCAGTCCACAGCGTCGCCGTTCCGGGCGGCCGCCGCCGCGCGACCGAGCTCGAGCAGCACGTCGCCGCGCTGCTCCAGCGCGGGCGGCTCGGCGCGAGCACGGCGCAGGAACGCCACCGCCGCCTGCGGAGCGCCGGCTGCCACTGACGACCGCGCAGCGGCGCGCAGGGTCTTCGTCACCCACTGGTCCATCCGCGGTTCTGTCGCCAGCAAGTGCGTCGCCACTTCGGGGGCGGACGCACCGATCGCATCGAGGTGCCGAGCCGAGCGCTGCTGCAGCTGGTCGAGCTCCGACGGTGGAGTCCCGGCGAGCAGAGCCGTGCGCACGATCGGGTGCACGAGGCCGAGCGGCCAACCGGGCCGGAGGAGATCCAGCGCGACGAGCCGGTCCGCCAGCGTCGCGGCCTCGTTGAGGTCGATCTGCGCGACGGCCGCGGCCTGGTCGAGCGGGACGCTCGTCCCACCGACCGCGACGGCCCGCAGCAACGGCAGCGCTGTCGCCGGCAGGCCCGCAAGTCGCATCGCCACGATGCGGGACACGGCGACCGGACCCGCCTCGGCGACCTGCCCAGCTGCTGAGGCGTCCGGCGAGACGCCCGCGGCTGCGAGGGCATCTGCCAACTGGCGCACCAGAAGCGGATTGCCGCGTGTCACGGCGCGACAGGTCGCCGCGAACTCGTCAGCCGGGCGCCCGAGCGTCTCGGCGATGAGCGACGCGGTGCCCGCGATGCTGAGCGGCTGGGGTCTCAGTACCTGGGCGTGCGGCGCGAGTGCCGTGAACATCTGGACACACGCCCGGTGCGCCTGCGGACGGGTGCCGACAGCGAGCACGATCGGCAGCCCGCTGACGCGGCGGCCGAGATAGGCGAGCCACCGCACCGACGCGTCATCGCCCCACTGGGCATCGTCGATTGTGAGCGCGAGCGGCCGCTCCGCGGCCAAGTTGGCGGCGAGCCAGTAGAGGCCGTGGAGCGCGGCTTCCGGCGGGTCGATCGCCGACGGCACCGCGCCTGTGGCGCTGGGACCGACGATCGATTCGGCGAGCCGCGCAGCGCCACCGAACAGCCGCGCGCGCTCGGGCGGCGAGAGCGACCGCAGGTGTCGCTCGAACAACTGGCGCACCAGGCCGAACGGGTACTCGCGCTCCAGCTCTCCACCAAGCGCGGAGAGCACCTCGAACCCCTCTCGTCGTGCCGCCGCCTGCGCAGCTCCGAGCAGCGTGGTCTTCCCGATCCCGGGCGGCCCTTCGATCACGAGAACCCCGCCGTCCGGCGGCGGCATCACCCACGCGCCAATTGCGGAGAGCTCACGATCGCGCTCGAACATCTCGATTACTCCGGGAGCTGCTTCGGCGCGAGCATATGCGACCTCCCGGCACGCCGCAGAACGCGGCGCGATCAAGCTCCCCCTTCACGCTCGCCCGGATCGCCGAGCACCTCGCCCCCTCCGCGCCAAGGTCACCCCAAGGTCGCGCCAAGGACGGCGCGCGACGGTCACCGGTCGTGACACCCGCGCCGCGGCACGACATCGGTGCGACGTTCGCCGCCAGGCTGGCGGAGCGGGATCGAGCGGCGTTCGCGGGCCGCCGGCGCGAGCTCGCGATGATCGATTCGCTGGCCCCGGACGACGTGCCGCTCAGCGTGCTGCTCGTCCACGGACCCGAAGGGATCGGCAAGAGCGCGCTGCTGCGTGAGATCGCGCGGCGCGGCACGTGCATCGGACTGCTCGTGGTCTGGATCGAGGGACGTGAGATCGGATCCGACCCCGATGCGCTGGAGGAGGCACTCGCCGAGGCCTGGATGCACGAACGACCGCTGGTCCTGATCGACGACTACGACTGCATGGGCGCGCTCGAGCGCCATCTGCGCAACGCGCTGCTGCCGACCCTGCCGCACTGGGCGCTGACCGCGATCACGAGCCGGCGGCCGCCCGACCGGAGCTGGTTCGAAGGCGGCTGGGAGGCGGTCTCGATCGCGATGCCGCTCGGCCCGCTCCCGCCCGAGGAGTCGCGCGCCGTGCTCCTCAACCACGGCTTGGCGAACGACCCGCGCCTCGCGGCGATCGTGGGCTGGTCGGGTGGCTGGCCGCTCGCGCTCAAGATGGCCGCCGACGCGGCGCGTGCGGACCCGAGCTGGGTCCCGCAGGGGCAGAAGGTCAGCGCCGTCGACGCGGAGGCCGTTCGCGAGGCGCTGCGGGCGCTGCACGTCCCCGCCACCCTGGCCGCGAGCCCGCTGGCACGCGGGAGCGGCATGCGCGAGCGGGCCGAGTCGGTCCGTACGCTGATCGTCGAGGCGGTCGAGCACGCGTTCGGCGGCACGTCGGACGAGCAGCTCCTCAAGCAGATCCTCGTCCGTGGCTATCTCGACCCGGCGCCCAGCCACGAGCGAGCCGCGGCCGAGCTGCACGTGAGCCGCTCGACGTACTTCCGGCGGCTCAGGCTCGCCGCCGACCGCGTCGCGACCTACCTGGCCGGTCGCGCCCCAGGGCGGGGCGCAACCGGCGGCAGTGTTCCTACTGGTTCGTGAGGACGGCGAGGTGCCAGTCGTCGAGCGTGAACGCGATGTTCGGGTTCGTGACGGCGTACTGCACGCGAATGCGGTACGTGGCTCCGTTCGGACCACCGGGCAGCCGGCGCGAGCGCTCCATGCCGTGCCCCTCCCAGTTGTCGTCGATCGCGCCCGGCGTCGGGTCGCTGTCGAACGCGTAGTCGATCCCGGTGACGGGGTTGAGCTCCACCGACGCGCCGTTGGCGAGGTTGGTCGCGATGATCCGCACCGAGCACCAGCCGCCCGAACCGGGCCAGCTGCAACGGGACTCGGCGAAGAACGGCACGTCGTACAGGCGCGACTGATTCTTCGGGATCCTCACGACGACGTTGGCGCCGGGGAGATCGACGAACGTCGTGCGCTTGGTCGTCGACGGAGCATTGTTCGTCCGCTTGTCGACGCGGAGCTGCGCGCCGCCGGCGTCGGCGGTGAGCACGGCCGCGGCCGTGCCGGTCAGGATGCCGGCGGCGAACAGCGCGCCGATCACCAGGGCGATTCGCTTCATGCGGTGCTTCATGGTCGTTCCTCTTCCTTGATCTGGGCGCCGTCTCGAGAAGGCTGTGGGGTCGCGCCGGAGTGTCCCGGCAGACGGCTGCGGCGTCAGTGCCGTGCCGGTCTCAGGTTGGTGTCATGCGTCCTCTCTGATAGGAGTCGCTGTTCGTGTCCGCGCGCGTGCACATGCCGTCGCTCGACGGGGCCACCACGTGGCTCAACTCCGAGCCGCTCGGGCTCGACGAGCTGCGCGGCAAGGTCGTGCTCGTGAACGTCTGGACGTGGACGTGCATCAACTGGCTGCGCCAGGAGCCGTACGTCCGCGCCTGGTCGCGGGCTTACCGCGACGACGGCCTGATCGTGATCGGCGTCCACACGCCGGAGTTCTCGTTCGAGCACGACGTCGACGGGGTGCGCCGAGCGATCGCGGTCAGGGCGATCGACTACCCGGTCGCCGTCGACAACGACTATGCGGTCT
>Ga0111538_10007867_pt1 | contig 14333 bp, 10 predicted proteins | sample SoiMethybrSBSTD1_FD_79669 | JGI IMG/M metagenome (GOLD analysis project Ga0111538, IMG submission 79669) | Bulk soil microbial communities from a Populus tree surrounding site in Tennessee, USA - Soil MetaG P. TD hybrid SBSTD1 (version 2)... | ecosystem: Environmental > Terrestrial > Soil >... | reverse complement strand
TGTTTCCGCAGTCGGCGTCGCACTCGCAATCTGGCGCGGGGTTCGCTCGTGGCTGGCCACGCGTTCGCTGCTGAAACAATGGTTGAACGCATCGACGCCGATCCATCTCGACGCGATCACCGTCCCGACCTTCGTCCTGCAACACTCGTTTCCGCTCATCGCCGTCGTCGGGGCGATTCGGCCGCGCTTGTTCATCGCGAGTCACGTGCTCGAGTCGTTGAGTGAAGAAGAGCTGGCAGCGGCAATTGCGCACGAATACGGTCACCTCGCCGCGCACGACAACTTCAAACGTTCCGTGATGCGGATCAGCCGTGCGGCGCTGTTGATTATCCCGTGCGGCCGGTGGCTGGACCGCACCTGGAGCGAGGCCTCCGAATCGGCCGCCGACGAACACGCTGCGCAACAGAGTTCGAAAGTCGCCCTGGATCTCGCCTCCGCGCTGGTGCGCATCGCACGCATGATTCCGTCGGGTCACCAGTTGACACGAGGTCAGACGCTGCCCGCGGCTGTGTCAGGGTTTTTGATGAGTGAAGACGCGCCGGGAGTTAAAGTCAGGGTCAGTCGACTGATTGAACTCGCCGCGACAGATCCACGCCAACTGGTCAGCAGCGCGCCGCTCGTTCGCTTCATTCCGTGGTCTATTTTGACGGTTATTATCGTTGTCAGTATCTCAATAGAGAGCCGCCCGCAAGTGCTTGCCTCGGTGCATGAGTTCGTCGAGCACGTCGTCACCTTCCTGAGTTAAAGAGTTCCCGCAAAGGCGCAGAGACGCAAAGAACGACACAGAGGTCAGACCTCTGTTTTCCTTTGCGTCTCTGCGCCTTTGCGGGAAACTGCTTGTCCTACGACCGCTGGTAGTAGTTCCGGCCGGGCTATACATTCGTCGCTCGCTCGCATTCCTCTTACCGCACTTCAGAAGGAGTTTTCGTTTATGGGCACGTGGGTACGCCGAATCGTGACTGGATTGATTCGTCTTTCGTTCGCTTTGGTCATGTCATTCGCGGCTGTGGGGCAGGAATCGGAAGGCAAGATCACCGGCTCGGTCAAGGACGATAACGGCGCGGTTGTCAGCGGCGTAAACGTTTCGTTGCTCCTGCCCAACCAGGCAGTTTCGCGCGCGGCAGTCACGGATGCGGAAGGAAAGTTCACTCTCGATAACATAGCACCCGGAACATATCAACTCGTCGTCGAGCGAAAAGGCTTCCGATCATATCGTGAGGCCGTGCAGCTCACCTCCGGAGATACGAAAGACTTTGCAGTCGTCCTGGAAGTAAATCCAGTTGCTGCGCTGATCACCGTCACGGCCGAAGCCGGACAGATCGCCAGCACGCGCGACGTCGATACCGCGGTCAACGTGATCGCCGAACGAAAGATTTACGAACGCGCGCCGGAAGTTGTGGCCCAGGCCGTCGACGAAGAGCCCGGCGTGAATTTGCAACGAACGAGCCCGTCGCTCAGTGCCGTCTTCGTGCGTGGATTAACGGGCCGCAACGTCGCCGTTTTTGTCGACGGCGTGCGTTACACGACGAGCGCCCAGCGTGGCGGTGTCGGCACGTTCTTCAGCCTGATCGAGCCGTCGAGCCTGGAAACTGTCGAGGTTTTGCGTGGACCAAACAGCTCGCAATACGGATCAGACGTTCACGGCGGCGTCGTTAATTTCATCTCGCAAGCGCCACGATACGGAAACGTCGACGGCGAATTCCACGGGCAAACCAACGTCTTCTATACATCCGTCACGAACGGCTTTGGCGGCAACACGCTCTTGAGCTACGGCAGAGAGAGCTACGGTGTTCTGCTGAACGTCAACGCTCGCCGCATCAGCACGCTCCGGCCCGCGCACGGACTCGACCACCATGCCGCAGTCACGCGCTATCTCGGACTGCCGTCCGACATTTTCGGCACGCGTCTTCCCGACACTGGATTCACGCAGTACGGTGGTCTGCTGCGCATGAATTTCAATCTCGACGACAGGACGCAGCTTCTCTTCAGCTACTCGCGCAACCAGCAGGACAACGGAAAACGCTACGACCAGATGTTAGGCGGCGACGGCAATAATATCGCCGACCTGCGCAACCTGATGACCGACACTTTCTATGCGCGTTTGTTCCGGCAGAACCTCTGGATCTTCGACAACGGATCGTTCACCGTTTCTTACAACGGCCAGCGTGAAGAACGAATCAATCAGGGCGGACAGGGAAATCCCGTCGGGACGATTACTAATCAGCGCGAGCGCACCAACGTATCCGGTTTCAACTTTTATCTCGACAAACAGATCGGCGACAAAAACACTCTGCTCTTCGGCGCGGACGTTTATCGCGACAAGATCCTCGCGCCGGCTTTTACGTTTGATCCTGTTACCAGGACGACAGTCAATTCGCGCCCTCGTATCCCGAACGGCGCCCGCTATCTTTCGTACGGTTTCTTCGCGCAGGACAATTTCACGGTCATTCCCGACCGTCTTCGCTTGAACGGCGCAGTCCGTTACAGCGTTGCGTCTTATGAGTCCCGCGCAGCGAATTCGGCGCTCGGTCCTAGCGGACAGCCGCTGTTTCCGGACGATAGCGCGCGCTTCGGTGCGTTCTCGGGGCGTTTCGGAGGTGTGGTTACCGTTGGACGCGGTTTCGACATTGCGGCGAAGTACACTCGTGGGTTCCGGGCGCCGAATACAACTGACTTGGGAATCATTGGTCTCGTCGGCACGGGTTTCGAAGTCGACGCAACAACGGCAGCCGCCCGGGGTGGTTTTATCGGCAGCACCGCAGGCGGCGATGCCGTTTCGACCGGCATTCCCGTCACCAGACTCGCACCCGAAAGCAGCGACAGCTTCGACTTCAGCCTGCGCTACACGAGCCAGCGTTTCGCTTTTGATGCAACCGGCTTTACCACCAAACTCAACAACGTCTATTTCGATCAGGCGCTGGTGTTGCCGTCGGGCGCGACCGGAACGTTCCTCGGCAGCGATCAGATCATCGCGCAGAACGCCAATGGACTAGTGTTCGTCGCGGTTGCGCCGACGAGTCCGGTGCTTGTCCGAGTTAACTTCGACGATGCGCGACTCAACGGCGTCGAACTCGACGGCCGCGCGCGTTTCACGGACCAGTGGAGCGCCAACGCAAACTTCACGTACATCCGCGCGCACAGTTTGTTCAACGGGCTGCCGCCAAATATCGAAGGCGGTATTCCACCGACTACAGGTTTCGTGAGCTTGCGTTATCAACCACGTTCACGTTTTTACATCGAAGGCTATTCGGTCCTTGCAGCTCGGCAGAATCGACTCTCGTCACTCGACATCGCCGATCGCCGCACGGGTGGGGCGCGCTCCCGCGCAAACATTCAAAACTTCTTCCGCCGTGGCGCCTGTGTTCGTGGTCTGACGACGCCCGGCCCGACCGGTTGCGGTTCCGCCGGAGGCATTTTCATTCCCACGGGCGAGAGCTTGGCCCAGGTCCAGAATCGTTTGCTTCCCCTTGGCTCGACCATCAACGGCGTGCGTGTTGTAAACAACGATACGCTCGTTCCCCTTTTCCCGTATTTGCCCGGCTATGGACTGGTTGGTGTTCGTGGCGGGATCAAGTTTGACGCGGAGTCGGAGATCTTTGTCGACTTCGAAAACATCTTCGACAAGTCGTATCGCGGAATTAGTTGGGGCATCGACGGCGCCGGACGCGGCGTGACGGTGCGTTACCAGTATCGTTTCTAGTTTCTTGAGCGAACTCCTGACAGTTGAAAACCTGACGAAGAAGTTTGGTGGGAAACGTGTGCTCTCGGACGTGAGGTTCACGGTCCGTCCCGGCGAAGTGTTGGGGCTGATCGGACCGAACGGCGCAGGGAAGACGACGCTCTTCGAGTGTCTCGCGGGTTTGCTGCCGGCTGATGCTGGGATTGTCAGGCATCGCGATGCGCTGCTCGCTTCGGGGCGGCGCAAGGAAGTGATGTTTTTCATTCCGGATGCGATCGTTCCATGGGCGGAGCAGCCGGTTCATTGGGTGCTGAGCTTCTTCCGCAAGATTTACTCGCAGTCGCATGACAAACTGCGAGCTTTGTCTGCCCCGTTGCGGTTGGATGAAATTCGCAAGTCACGGCTGGGCACGTTGTCGAAAGGCGAGCGTAAGCGGTTGATGTTGGCGTTGGGGCTGTTGACTCAGCATCCGCTTCTGCTGCTCGACGAACCGTTCGATGGACTCGACCTGCGACAGACTCGCGATGTGATGACGTTGCTTCGTGATGAAGCTGCGAGCGGTCGGGCGCTGCTGCTATCGATTCATCAGCTTGTCGACGCGGGTAGAGTTTGCGATCGGCTGGTGTTGCTGAATCACGGCGAGACGGTGGCGGAAGGAACGATCGACGAACTCCGCGCTCGGGCTGAGTTAAGTGGAGGTGGGATTGAGGAGATCTTCCTTGCGCTCACCTAGTGTCGTTCTACTGTTGACAAAGGAATTTCGCGAGCTGTTCGCGTCGCGCGCTTTTTGGATCATGTTGGTGATTGTCGGCGCGCTGGTGGGCCACGCGTTTATCACGGCCGTCAACTTGTACGCGGAGATGAGCGGCGCAGGTGGTGGCCCTGCGGCGCTCGCGCAAGGACTCACGCCACTCGACGGCGTGCTGGTGCCGACGTGGGGCGCCTACGACCTCGCAGCGACGCTGTTGTTTCCCTTCGTTGCGATCCGACTGATCGCGGTTGAAAAAGAAACGGGCGCGCTGAAGCTTCTCCTGCAGTTGCCGGGGACACTCGGCGTCAAGGTTGCGACGAAAGGTGTTGTGCTGGTTTGCGCGTGGCTGATCGCGTGGATACCGGGTTTGGTTGCGATATTTCTTTGGCGGAGTTACGGCGGCCATCTTTACGCCGCTGAGACTTGGAATTTGTTGTTGGGCCACCTGGTGCGGGGGGCCTTGAGTGCCGGGTTGGCCGTCGCGGCGGGCGCGCTCGCAGAGAGCGCGTCCAGCGCGGCTATTGTCACGTTGGGGATCACCGTTGGCTCGTGGGCGCTGGACTTCGTCGCTGCCGGACGCGGTGGACTTTTGCAGCAGTTGGCGAGTTATACGCCGACGGCAGCGTTACGCTCGTTCGAACAAGGGCTGCTTCGTTTGAACGTAATCGTCGTGATGCTGGCGATCAGTTGCGCCGGTTTCGCCGTTGCCACCATCTGGCTGCACACCGGTCAAACCGTCCGCTTGCGACTGTTGAAGGCGTTAGTCCTAGTCGTCGTGCTGGCGGCTATCGCTTGGGCCGGATCGAAGGCGCGCGCAAGTTGGGACTTGAGCGAGAACCATCGCAACTCGTTCGCCGGGTCTGACGAAGCGGCTTTGAAACGAATCGATCAGCCGTTGAAGATCACGGTGTATCTCTCTCCGGAAGATCCGCGACTGACCGACTTCGAACAGAACGTGCTCAAGAAACTGCGCCGCGTGCTTCCTCGCCTTGAAGTCGATTACGCCGCGACCAGCACTACGGGTCTTTTCGAAACAGATCGTTACGGCGAGATCTGGTACGAACTCGGCGGGCAGAAGGTGATGGAGCGATCGACGATCGAGGAAGTGGTGCTGGATCAGATTTACAAACTAGCGACCGTCGAATCGCCGTCTCGCGACGGTGAGAACGAGTTTCCCGGCTATCCGCTCGCAGCGCAACCCAAGTACGCAGCGTGGATCTTTTATCTCGTTTGGCCGTTATTCGTCATTCTTATTTGGAGGGCAACAAAATGGGTCGATGGAAATTTTTAGCACTGGGTGTTGGCTTGATGCTGTTTGGAAGTTCGGCAATCGCGCAACGCGTCTCGAAACCAAAGGCAATTCGCGTTGATCTGTCGAAAGAAAAACCAGGAAAAGATTCGACGAAGTTTCTTGCGGTTGTTGGTAACTGGGCGGTTGTCGACGACGGCGGCACGAAGGTGCTTGGCGTCGATGGACGCCAGTGGCTGCGCGGCCAACCGGCGAACGGTCTGGCGCAAAACGCGCGCGCCATTTACGGGTCGCGTCACGAGGAGTTTATCGACAACGTGAAAGCGTTTGCCTACTTTCCGTATGCGGTCGCGAAAGATATCGACGACTTTCATGACGGGAAGGTCACGATGCGCTTCAAACTTGTTGCGGGGCAGTTGGATCAGTGCGCCGGCATCCTCTTCAACCTGAAACCGAATGGCGACTATCTGACGGTTCGTTTCAATGGCAAGGAAGACAATGTCGTGCTCTGGACGTTCGTCAAGGGCAAGCGCAGCTTCGTGAAGAAAGGCACCGAGAACGTTCCGTTGCAGATGAACACGTGGCACTCGCTCGAGATCGACGTGCACGGCACCACGCTCCAGGCCTCGCTCGACGGCAAGCACTTGCTCGACTACACGCTAGCGGAAGCAGTGTCCGGCCGCATCGGTGTCTGGTCGAAGACCGACAGCGTCAGCTATTTCGACCAGTACACCGTGACTAAGTAGTCGAGGAATGATTCCGTTTGATCCGTGTTCCCCATGTACGTTCGTTGGTAGTAATTCCGTTCTGACCCCAGAATGCGACTGCCTTCAAACTCTAACAACCACTCCAGGGTGAATAAAATGAGCTTCAAGACTCTACTGTCCTTGCCGCTTCTTCTCATCGTTTTTATTACCATGCCAATCGTCGCGCAAACGCCCAACACGGCAACGATCGTCGTGATGGTCGTCGATCAAAAGGGCGCCGTCGTGACAGACGCGAAAGTGTCGGTGCTGAACTCAGCAACCGGCGCACTGCGCGAGGCTGTCTCCGGCGACGACGGTAACGCGACGTTTCCCGCGTTGTCGCTGACCGGGACCTACACGGTCACGGTGTCGCGCGAAGGATTTGGCAGTGAGGAGCGCAAAGATTTGACGTTGCGCTCAGGAGAGACAGCGAGTTTGAAAGTCACGCTGCTGGCCGGGTCGCAGACCGCACAAGTTACGGTCTTCGGCACGGCCGAAGGCGTGCGTGCCGATCCGCAAGTCGGACTACCGTTACGGTCCGAGCAGATCGACGAGACGCCGATCCTCGGCCGCAAAGCCAGCACGCTGCCACTACTCAATTCTGCCTTTCGACAAGGCAAGGGAACTGGAGACCTTTTCGTTAATCAGGTTTACTTCATCACCGGCGCCGGTTCACGTCGCACCACAACCTTCACTCTCGACGGCGCGAACAACGACGAAGCGTGGGGACGTCAGACGTCTGTCGCCACGATTCCTCTCGGCGCGATTCAGGAAATGGCAGTCATCTCAAACGCGTTCTCGGCCGAATATGGTTGGACCGCCGGCCCGGCGTTGAACATCGTCACCAAATCGGGAACCAACGATGTGCACGGCGAAGGACTGTTCATGATTCGTCCCGGCGATTGGCAGGCAAAGACGTTTTCGACCGACGGTTTTTGTCCGCCATCGGTGTCGACGTGCGTAACGCCTTCGACACTTCAATTCATCAACCCGGTCGACATTCCGGACGCGTTGCAACAGTACTCAGGCACGGTTGGTGGGCCAATCGTCAAAGACCGCACTTTCTTCTTCGCCACGGCTGACTACACCCGACAAAACCGCACGACCTTTTTATCGTCGTCGTTGCCGGCATTCGTGCTGCCCGCCGACGGCAATCTCGCCTACACCGGTCACTATCGACAATTCCTGTTCGATGGACGCGTGGACCACAAACTGACGTCCAATCAGACGCTGATGTTTCGCATCAACGTCGATCGCTTCTTCGACGACAATCCGCAGGACGCAGTTGGCGGCACGAATGCGCCGAGCGTCGCGCGCCGCTATTCGCGTCGCGGGTGGACCGCGCAGGTCAATCACACCACCATCATTAGTCCGAGAGTGCTCAACGAAGCGCGCTTCGCTTACTTGAATGGCGACCCTGTCACGCTCTGGGAAGCGCAGAATCTTTCGACCACTTACACGCGCAACAATGCGCAGGGATTTACGATCGGACAGTCACGCGCGTCGGATCTCTGGGGCCACCAGTTCCAGTTTTCCGACACGTTGTCGTGGTCGCACGGCATACATTACCTTCGTTTTGGCGGCAGCATCATTCACCACACGTCGGGTGGCACCGGCAGCGAGCCCGGTACGGCGATACTCGGCACGTTCACGTTCAAGAACACGACGACCGCTCCGTTTGGTCAGCTCACACTCGCCGACGTGCAGAGCTACACGCAGCCGATCAACTTCGGCATCGACAGCTACGAACTTCCACAGTGGCTCAACACAGTTTTTGTTCAGGACAGCATCCACGTACGTCACGACTTCACGCTGGATCTTGGCCTGCGTTACGACCGCCAGACGCTGACGGACGCCAAACACAACTTCGCTCCACGTGTTGGTTTTGGCTGGCATCCCGGCGGCGACGCGCGGACCGCGATTCGTGGCGGCTATGCGATGTACTACACGCAGATCCGCTCGAACCAGGTTGCGGGTTATCTCGTGAATGGACTTGACGGGTTGACGACCTACACCGCCACGCCCGGTCAAACAGGATTTCCGACTTGCCTTGTCGGTTCGTGCTTACCCGTTCCAGTCGATCCGAGAACGATTCCTGCAGGTCAACTTCCGGCGCGCGACATCACGATCCGCGCCGGCCTGCGCGATTTCTATCGCGAACAGTTTGCGAGGTTCGGGTTGGACTTCAATCGCCTGCCAAACTATCCCGACGAACTGGTGAATCCGCGCAGTCAAGTCTTCACGTTCGGATTTGAGCGCGAGTTCTTCAGAGGTCTCGTTGTTGGCTCTGACTATGTTCATCAACACTGGAGCAATCTCGATCGCACCGTTGACCTCAATGCGCCGGAGCCTTTCCCGCGCAATGCACCCAATCAGATCAGGCCGGTCGCCACTGCAAACGACAAGCGGCCGATCAAGCCGGCCAACGGCGGCGTGCGCCAGGTTAACGTGATCATGAATCTCGGCGTCGCCGACTACGACGGCTGGCAGACGCAGATCACTTATCGCGGCAACCGGCATATGTTCGCCGCCGTCAGCTATACCTTGTCGAAAGCAACCAACACCTTCGAACCTGACGGCAACGGCATCGCTCCAAACGAAGGCCACATCTCGCAACTCGGCGAACTCGAGCGTGGGCCAAGCGTCGTCGATCAACGTCATCGCGCGGTGATCACGTTCAACTACCATTTTCCGTGGAACATCACGGCGGGAACGGTTTCGATGTTTGCTTCGGCACGTCCGTTCAATGCGACGACGGGCGCCGACAACAACGGCGACGGGGTCAATAATGATCGTCCGGTGATTGATGGAGTCGTGATCGGTAAGTCTATATTTCGCGGAACGCCGACTTCAGACGTGGCGGCGTTTGTCGAGGATCGAATTAAGTTGTCGGAACGCACCAGCCTGGTGCTGCGGTTGGAAGGTTTCAATCTCTTCAACCACGGTAACTTCCTCGGCCGCGGTGTGACGGTTTGGGGCCCGAACGCGGTTGCTGCTCCGACGTTCGGACAGTTCGTCACTAACGTGGGCACTGCGACGAACGCGATTCCCGCGTTCGCAAACATCGACCCGCCGCGCATGTTTCAGATTCAGGCGCGGCTGGTGTTTTAGTTAGATGTTGAGGGATTAGACCGGAGGCGTGTCCTCGAACGGCAGATCGGGTTGGAAACTCTTGTCGCGTCCGGCGACGTAGAGCCGCATCACCAACCACAGGATTCCGAGTGACAGGGCGATCCAGAAAGCCGCCCAGAAGATTGCCGGAATGCCGGTGATGTTTGCCATGTTGACGGCATCGGTGTGGACCATGCGAGACGCGAACGGTGAGGACAACGAGAACAGATCTTTCAAATTGAAGAGCGCGTTGAGCACGCACTGCACTGCCAGAAAACTCATGAAGAAATATGCGACGCGTGCGCTCGCAAACTTCGCAATCAATATGAGCGCGGCCGAGATCACAACACCCGCCACTACGGTAAAAGGAATTCCCGACCAAACCGACAATGAATAGATCGGCTTGATCAGTCCGAAGATCATCGTGATCGCGAACACATAAATACCGGAAATCAACAAGACGATGCGCGCGGCGACTGCTTTACGAATCAGCACGAGCAAGAGTGCGCCGTAGGCGATCGCGCCGAGGTAACCGGCGCTCGAGAAGAACATCAAGCCGAGTGTGCTGTTCGGTGTCCTGGCCACGGTCAATCCGTTCGCGTCGGTCGCCACCCACAGGTATTCGACTGAGCCACCGGTGAGCACGGCTGCAAGCGCGTGTCCGCCCTCGTGAATGAACGTCACGAAAAGTTCGAAGGGGTAGTAGAGCACCCAGGCTACAGGGATGAACCACAGGAGCAGGGAGATTGCGGTAGCAACGAGCAGCGTCATTACGTGGGGTCGCGCGTCTTGTGCAAGCCTAAGTTTCATATCAACTCTCCGGGTAAATCGGCGGATTAATGGGCTTATTCTAAGGTCGCCATGAATAACGCACAACCGCTACAGGATGTTCCAGAACGCGTCGGGCAAGCACAAGTCAGGAAGGGGGCATCGCCCCCGCTATCGCCACGGCGGGGGCGTTGCCCCCTTCCGGACCTGTTCTTACTTACTTTCTTTCCTTTGAAAATCGCCTGATTTTCCGCCTGTCTTACTTTCCAAACGAATTTCAGTAATGGTCATCCCCTTTTCCAGCGCCTTGCACATGTCGTAAACCGTCAGGGCGGCAATGGAGACGGCCGTCAACGCCTCCATCTCCACTCCGGTTTGCGCGTTGGTCGAGACTTCGGCTGTGAGCGCGACGCCATCGTCTTCGATGCTCGCCTGAACGTCGACGTGCGTCAGCGGCAGCGGATGACACAAGGGGATCAGATCGGCGGTGCGTTTCGCGCCCATGATCCCAGCGAGGCGCGCTGCCTCGAGCGGATCGCCTTTCGGTGTGCGATGTTCGCGCAGGGCCGACACCGTTTCCCGCTTCATCAACACCTTCGCCGAAGCCACCGCGCGTCGCTGCGTGATCTGTTTGTCGCCCGTATCGACCATGCGAACACGGCCGTGTTCGTCGACGTGCGAGAGCTGTGTCATGGCTCAGAAGTAGATAACAAAAACCGGCCTCGCAGCAAGTAGATCTCGACATCCGACCGCGTTTTTGTCTATCCTGCGCGGCGACCGGGACGAAGACCTCACTCGAGTTGGTCTCACAGCTTCGACCCAATTCGAACCTGGGATTTTGTTTTAACGAATCTGAATAGCAGTCTGAGATCGTACTTTTAGCGGCGATTCAATATCCCTATGGAGGTTTTCCCTGCGTGTTTGAGACTGACAAGGAAGTGCTTGATTGGTACGAGCGGCAACCACGCGCGCTATCGAAAGAGTACGTCAACAGCATTCGCTGGAATGAGATTAAAAACTTCGCGCTCAATCCAGCGTTTGTGCCGGTGTTGATCTACATGCGCGACATCGAGTACTTCACCGATATGTATTACCAGGAGTTGCGCAATACGCCGACCGGCAAAGATCCGATCATCAGAAAGTTCATGGACCGTTGGAGCATCGAAGAGCTACATCACGGCAACCTGCTCAACCGTTTTCTCGAAGAAGCGGGTGTGCGGACGGGGAAGAACTGGCAAGTTGAAGCGACGCGAAAGATTCCGCGCCTTTACAAGATCGGCAGTTACTTCATAAACCACGGGTGTAGACCATTCGGCAAACATTTTCACGGCGCGCACATGGTGTGGGGCGCCATCAACGAGATCACGGCGATGAACGCGTATCGACGGTTGTCGCATCTCGCGGGTCACCCGGTGTTGCAACAGTTGCTGATCGGAATCGTGCAGGAAGAGTCGATCCATTCGAGTTTTTACTGGAACGTCGCGCGGGTGAAACTGAGGGAGACGAAATTTTCGCGAAATTTGGCGCGGTTTATCATTGGCCAATTCTGGGCCCCGGTGGGCCAGGGCGCGAAACCCGCGGGTGAAGCGAATTACGTGATGGCCACGCTGTTTCCCGGCAAGGAAGGTTTGGACTTGTTCGATCAAAAGATCGGAAGTCGTATCGAGCGACTGCCTGGTTTTCTCGGATTCAAGGGATTAACTGAGCGAGTCGCGCCAATTGTGCAGGTCTAATCCGTGGTTCAAGGTAAGCGGATCGCTTTCACCAGCGATCCTGCTTCCACCGCTTTGACTCCCGCCGGAATGATCGCCAGCGCCGTCGTCAGCGCAAACGAAACAAAGTCTGAGGAGCCGCCCCACTTGAGTGGAAACGCGATCAGTTCGCCATCGTCGTTGGTCATCAACTGCGCGGGAAGATAAGTCTCACGGTCCATCGTCCCCTTAACATTACGCGCGAGCAACACCGTCTCTTGTTTCAACACCGGTTCGTTCGATCCCTGCATCGCGAGCAGTGCGGTGCGCGTGAACAAGTTGAACGTTACCGAAACTGACACGGGGTTTCCGGGCAGACCGAAGACAAGCGCGCCGCCTGGTAGCCTAGCGAAGACGATCGGCTTACCGGGTCGCAATGCGACGCGTTCGAAGAAGATCTCCGCGCCGAGTTCTTTCAACGCCGTCTTCGTAACGTCGTAGACGCCCATCGACACGCCACCCGACGTTACGACTACATCGAAGTTGTCTGCCGCTTCGCCGATCTGCCGTTTGAGCAGTGACGTTTCGTCGCGTGTGAGCGGAAGGCGTTGGACCACTGCGCCGGCGAGTTCCGCGTAGGCGCTAATCGAGTAGTTGTTTGAATCGCGAATCTGGTCCTGTCCGGGTTGTTCGTCGACGGTGACGAGCTCGCTGCCGGTGGCGGCCACTGCCACGCGCGGACGTCGCGCTACCTCGACTTGCGCGTAACCAAATGCGGCGAGCACCGCCATCATCGCGGCGTTGATCGTGACGCCGGGACGCAAGATGGTCTCGCCGGCTTTGATCTCATCTCCGCGTTTGACAATTGACCTTCCTGGTTCGACTGCGGAGAGCAGCTCGACAACCGTGCCGTCTTTGAGTTCGTGAGTGAGCTCGACCTGCTGCACGCTGTCGGCGCCCTCGGGAACGGGTGCGCCCGTCATGATGCGCACTGCCTCGCCGGAATTCATCCGCTGGTGCCAACCTTTTCCGGCCGCAGACTCGCCGGCGATTCGTAAACTAACGGGGGCGTTGGTTGTATCGGCGGCTTGCACGGCGTAGCCGTCCATCTGTGAACGATCAAAGGGCGGCAGATCAGAGTCGGCGACGACTTCCTGCCCTAGCACGCGGCCGAGTGCGTTTGGCAGTGCAACTTTCTCCGTTGCAAGCGTCGGTGTCTGCTGTCGAACAATTTGAATCGCCTCAGCTACAGAGATCATTTTGTGCCGTTTGTGTCTCCTTTTTTGTCCCTCTTGTGGCCAAAAAACCGAAAGGCCGGTTTTGGACCGGCCTCTCAAGGTTGGCGGAGACATTCAGCCTCGATTGGTCACCGTCCTCACCCCGGCAACCACATTCACCGTTATCCGGAATTTTAGTCAAAAAGCGCGGCGGGTCAATAGCATGAAGCAATTTAATTATTAAGTACGTCGTCGAACACAAAGAAGCTGAAAAACGTTATTGTTTTGTAGTTTCACTCCTTGTAGCGGTCACGCTTGGAGGTGGTTATGAACGCCCACTACGATCATGGATGCGGAAGCGTTGGAAAGTGGATCGGCATGTTGTGCGCGGCACTGGGTATTGGAACGGCATTCCTGATGGTGCGTGTCATGAATGGCGGGTGGTTTATCGGATTGGACCCATCGATAACGGTCGGCTTGGTTGTCGAAATCTTTGCAGCCGCATACCTGGGCGAGAAAGCTGGCAGATATCTTTGCTCGAAAGGCAATCCACTGGGTCGGGGTATGTTGGTTGGCTTGGGGGTCGCGTTTGGCTCTATAGCGATCGCCGTCTACTCGGGGACGATAGCTGGCTTTGTGGGCCACCCGAGCGAGTTCTTCGGCAACCCGCATATCGGCCCGTTAAATGTGGTGTCGGTACTGTTCTTTCCTTTGTTCCTTGTATTGTTGTTCGGCGGAATCCCTGCGGCAGTTCTTGGCGTCGTTTACGGGGCTCTGGTCAATATTCGATTGCAGAAGTTGAACCAGTAGTCCATATTCCAGACTGATTCGATGAAGCCGGCGAATTACAGGCTCCTTTTGTCGTTCTGTTTGTTGCTGCTAATGGGTCACGGTGCCGTGGCCCAGAAAGACAAATCTGTGCGGGCCGACTGGCTCGCGAAGGACGTCGCAAACATCGAACGCATCCTGCCGCAATTGAAGCAAAACGAACCGCTCACGGTCCCAGCGCTCGAGTTGATCTTCGACTCGCCACGCGACAATCAGATCTTCGACTGGCGCGGCGGGGACAGGAGGTTGGGTTTTGGCGGGCAGGTCTTTGTTTTTTCGGCACCTGGTGGCTA
>Ga0111538_10007866_pt1 | contig 14333 bp, 7 predicted proteins | sample SoiMethybrSBSTD1_FD_79669 | JGI IMG/M metagenome (GOLD analysis project Ga0111538, IMG submission 79669) | Bulk soil microbial communities from a Populus tree surrounding site in Tennessee, USA - Soil MetaG P. TD hybrid SBSTD1 (version 2)... | ecosystem: Environmental > Terrestrial > Soil > Tree... | reverse complement strand
GACGGGAGCGCCACTCGTCGCGCGTCTGCCCCCAGATGTTGACCGGGTCGTGTTCGAATGGCGGCGGCAGCTGCCCCGGCCCGCGATCGCGCGACCCCAGCCGACGGGCAACCTGCTGCGAGGCGATGTTGTCGGGCGCGATTGAATGGATGATCTCGGTCCAGCCCAGGACGTCGAACGCCCAATCGGCGCTCGCGATCGCCGCTTCGGTAGCGTACCCGCGTCCCCAACACTCGCGGATGATCGCCCAGCCGATCTCGCTGCCCGGCCATCCTTCCGGCATCCAGGGACCGACGCGGCCGATCCATCGGCCCGTCGTCTTCTCGATGACGGAGAACATCGCGAACCCCTGGGCGTGCCAGGCGCCGATCATCGTCATCAGGCCGCGCCACGTCATCGCGCGCGGCTGTATGCCGCCGATGAATCGCGCGGCCTCCGCGTCGGCCATCATCGCCGCCCACGGATCGAGGTCCTCCAACCGAGGTGGGCGTAGCAGTAAGCGCGGCGTCTCCAAACGGAGATCGGTGATGGCGGACTCGACGATCATGGGTGACTCACAAAAAAAATGGGCTTGCAGCATTTTCGCTGCAAGCCCTTTCATTGCATCCGGTCACGCGGGGGCTAAAGCCCCGCCTAGCACGCCGAACGCTCGAGCTCAAATTGTGGATTGATTCTGCAATACGGCGAGTGATCCCAGGTCGGCGGTCACAAGTCGCGAGCTCGGGCGGCGGGGCGAACAATGCCGGCGGCCCCGTCGTATCTGCGAGGCAGCACGAACAATCGGGCCGCCAGTTCGAGCTGAGGCACGTGACGGCGGTCGAGGTGGAGGAGCTGACCATGTTTTGCAGACTGCTGTTGCTGGCCGCAGTAGGTGTCGGCAGCGTTGCGGCGTACAACCACTGGTCGAATAACGGCGGGTCACTGGAACCGCGTGCCGCGGCGATCGATGCGGAGCGAGCGTCACGACAGGCGGCGCGGCTTGCCGGCCGGGCGGCCGCCGAAGCCGGCGAGGCCGCGACCAAGCTCGGCGACGCCGTCGGCGCCAACGCGGTGACGATGAAGATCAAGTCGAAGATGGCGCTGGACGACAACATCGACGCGGGCAACATTCACGTCGACATCGCAGACACGACCGTCACCCTGACGGGCGTCGTCCGGTCCGCCGACGAGCGCGATCGCGCCGTGCGTCTGGCGCGCGAGACGCGAGGTGTCACGCAGGTGGTCGACCGGCTGCGAATCAGAAGGCAGTAATCCGCTCACGTGGGGGCCGGCTTGAGCCGGCCCGAGATAGCGATCGCGCGATCAGGCCGTCCTGAGTTTCAACGCGGGACACTCGCGCGTTTTTCAATTCCGTGTAGCGTGCGTTGGTCCTTGGGGCCTTGGTGCTTGGTTCTTCGTCCGTCCTTCGTCCCAGGTCCGTCCTTGGTCCCTGGTCCCCAGTCCATCGCGAATCGAGCCAACTCGCACCATGGACAAAGGACCTGGGACGGACCAAGAACCAAGCACCAAGGCCAGCCAGCGCAATTGAAAATTGCTCTCTAGCGCTGACGGGCTCCCAGGGTACGCGGGTGGTCGCCAATCGAATCCGGCGCGGGTGCGCCGCGCCTTCCGCCACTTTCGCGATAGTCGATCCACTGTTCGAGCGCATCGATCTGAGCGCCGAGCAGGTTGTCGTATGCCTCGCCGCCGTGGCCCATCCCAGGGATGTAGTACACCGCCAGCACGTTCCCGGCGTTCTGGCGACCCACGCGCTTCTCGACCAGCGCCTGATAGCCCTCGGTTTCGCCGGGCGACACGATCGGGTCGCCCGTTCCGTGCATGATGACGATCGGCCGCTTCAACTTTCCCGAGAGGTCGAGACGACGAAGCTCTTGTTGAATCGGCTTTGGGCTCCGAATTGGGTCCCATTGTTTCAGTTCGTCATCGGTCAGCGAACCACCGTCGGGATTGAATGAGGCGTCGAACCTGGGCATCGAGTCGTGCAGGTAGCCAAGCAGCGCGCCGTACTGACTCTTCCAGAACGGCTCGGATCCTGGCCAGCGCCCGACGTCGGACGCGAACCCCTTCTGCGTCGCTGGAATGCGGTAGATGCGTTGAAGGCTCTGAATCTGATCGGGGCTGAGCGGAGGTGTGAGCGGCGTTTGCGCCGGATCCCACGACGGATCGGACGCGCGCTTCGCGATGATGTCGTCGATGCGTGGAGCGATGACGTCATAGTGGCGAAGGACGGTCGCGATCGAGCCCCACTGGCTCACCTGTGAGTTGAAGCCGTACCCGGCGATGCCGCCGTCATACAGATCGGGATAGCTCTCCAGCATCCACTTCGTGTGGTGCCCGCCGTTCGATCCGCCCATCATGAGCGTTCGCGACACCGGCTTTCCGTAATGACGCATCAACGTCTGCCTCGCGTACAGCGTCAGCTCGCGGATGCGCTGCCGCGATTCGTAGTACGAGTCCTCCGGCTCCCGCGCAATCGTGACGCGATTCCAACCCTCGTCGCTTGCGGCGAACGCATAGCCCTTTTGAAGCGCAATCGTCTTGAAGGCGCCGGTCGTGAGCTCGGTGCCGGAAAAGCCGCGCGAGAACACGGCGAGCTTGCCGTTCCAGTTGTCCGGCAGCGCCAGCTGGAATTTCGCATCGTCGGGAATGACCCCGTGCAGATAACGATGCGGCGCCGGCATCGTCTGATGCTCGTCGATGTCTATGGTCACGCCTTTCAGATCACCGTCAGCGGCGACGAGAGGAACGGGCGCGGCACCGATCGCGAGCGACGCACACGCCGCCAGCGACGCGAGGAACCTGAGTATGGGCGACTGGTCGTTCATAGAACCACGCAGACCGCATTGTAGAGGCGAACGCATGAGTGTCTCTCACGGCGCTGCGGCAAACAATGGGCGTCCTCCGAGCGATGTGCGGAACGCCCACACGCCCAACCCGACCAACACGACGACCGCCACCAGCGAGCTCTGGCCGTACCACGCGCCGAAGTCGAACGTCCAAATCGACCAGTCGATCAGCATCGAGAGCGACGAGAAGACGGCGGCGGCGAACAGCCCAAACCGCAGCGTCATGAACAGCAGAAGGCTGACCTCGATCAGCCACTCGGCGAGCGCGATCCAGTCACCGCGAAGCGCGGATCCGGCGCCGAACATCGCGCCCCAGAAGACGAAGTAGATGATCGCGGCGAGCCAGGTTCGCCGGAACACGAGTCGGGCGACGAAGAGCACGGAGAAGAATGTGCTGGCCACCGCCAGGCCGAACAACAGCGGCCCGAGCATCGCGGCTGCCATGAGACGTCCTCCAAGCAGGGCATCCAAGCTGAGACCACCTGCAAGTGATCCGGGAGCGCCGATGACGCCGAGCGACAGCTGCAGCAGACGCTGAAGCGCGTAGTCGAGCGTCACCGCCGCCAGCACCACGAGGATATCGCGTCCGACGAGCGGGTCGCGCCAACGACCGGCGATGACGCGTGCCCATGTGACCATGACATGCGGCCATAGCTTTCTCGCCCACGGTTCGACGCCGAGATACGTGATGGCGACACTCGCCGCTGCGGCAAACGGGACGGCGGAGGCCGGACCAGTCGGCAACAGTCCTCGCACCGTCAACAGCGTGGTCGCCGATACCACCGCAAACGCATACAGGCCCATTCGCCAGGCCCCTCGGAAGTCAACCCGCCCGTGCTTCCACTGATGGCGTGCCATCAGCGCCTGTGCAACAAGGATCACGAGCAACGCGACGCTGACCCTTGCGCTCCAATCGGGCGCCGCGACGTTCCTACTCTGCTCGCTCCACGGAAAGTGAACCGCAAACTGCGTCGGCCTGCCGCCCTGGCTGGCCGCTTCGATCCGCACCGGCACACGATTCGGTCCCGGATAGGTGCCCGTCCACGCCAGCGACGAGTCACCGGACCCTGACTGAGTCGTCGACGGGATCGGAGTGAATTGGTCCATCTCGAGACCAGCCGCGCGGAACGCGGCGGTCCAGTCGATGGCGGATGGCGACGCCAGGCTTTCAGCGGCGAATGGAGTCGACGTGAATCGCAGCAGCCGTCCATCGAGATCCACGTCGATCTCCGTCAGGCCGGTGTGCACCAGCGCTGGCACGAAAGTCGCGCGCTCGCTCGTCGGAGTGGGTGGGATTCGTAGTAATGGAACGGCGCTCTGCCGATAGGAGAAGTACAGCGGCCACGGCGCGGCGCTGAGACCGGCGTTCGGCGTCTCCTCGAAGCGAAACGCGACGTCCGAGTCGGCGACGCGGCCGCGATAACCCAGGTTGTGGACGATGTCGCGCGCGCGTATCGCCAGTTCGTCTGGCGGATGCCGCAGCGGCAGCCTGCCGAGCAGCGTCACGCGCGGCGTGAGCACGAGGACGGTGGCGATGCTGACGACAGCGCAGGCAAGAAGCGCTACCGCCACGCCAGGGCGGAGTCCCTCGTTTGGCCCCGAATCCGCGACCATCTGCGGCGACGGCGTTTCGCCCGCGGCCAGCGCTTCGGCGAGGGGATCGCCACCTGGTAGCGACGCCGCGACCTCCAGCGCCGATGACGGGCGCAGCCTCGGATCGGGATCGAGGCACTTGAGCATGGCGCGCTCGAGTCGCGGTGTGATGTCGGGAATCAGCGTCGACGGCGTCGTCGATGGGTGTGCCTGTCGAAGCTGGAGCAGCTGCTCGAGGTCCTTGGCCTCGAAGGCGGCCTTGCCGGTGAACAGCTCATAGAGTACGAGACCGAGCGCGTAGAGATCGCTTTGCTTCGTCGCCTCCTTGCCGGCGAGTTGTTCCGGCGCCATGTACGCGGGCGTGCCGCTGCGCACCTCGCGCTCGTCGAGCTCGCTCGCGATCGCCGCCAGGCCGAAGTCCATGATGCGGACCTCGCCGTGGCCGTCGATCATGATGTTGGCCGGCTTGAAGTCGCGGTGCAGGACGCCTTTCGCGTGTGCCGCCGCGAGGCCGGCGCACAGCTTACGGGCGATTTCGATCCCTTTGTCGATGGGGAGGCGGCCGATGCGCGTCAGCAGCGCCGCGAGATCTTCGCCATCGACGTACTCCATCGTCAGATAGAGCTCGCCCTGCGATTCGCCGATGTCGTAGACGCGACAGACGTTGGGATGCGAGATCTGCCGGGCGAGTCGGACTTCCGACCGCAATCGCGCCCGAGCGCGGTCATCGAATCGTACGTAGTGTCCGGCTTTAGCCGGACCAACACTCGGACCCGTCAAGAACTTCAACGCGACCGGCTGACCGACCTCGAGATCGTCGGCACGATAGACGTCGCCCATCCCGCCGCGGCCGAGGCGGGCGACGATGCGGAAGCGATTGGCGAAGAGCGCGCCGGCGCGGAAGCGACCTTCGTCGGAGCCACTGCCGTGCGCCGGTGTGCCGCACTGCCGGCAGAAGCGATCGTCAGCGGCAAGCGCCGCGTGACACGACGGACAGACGGTGGGACGCAACCGATCGCCACGATTCAACAGCCGATCATCCCGCGCATCGGCGTCCAACATCCGGTTGACCTCTGCGACGAGCAGCGTGTTGCCGCCGCACGCCTCCTCGACGAACGCGCGCCGCTCGCCAGACGATCGTTCCAGCGCCGATTCGAAGACCTCTCGGATGCGGCGAAAGTCGTCCGGAGTGAGCGTCTCCGGTGGAGGCGTCTCGCGCATGGTTCCGTTACGAATGCCGTGCTGTAACCGGTGTGACCGCAAGGTCGCGGACCGCGGTCCAGTAGCTCCAAGCCGCGATCAGCGTCACGACTGCGCAGGCAATCAAGGAGCTTTGGCCATACCACGTGTTGAATGCCGGCGTCAGGACGGAGAAGATGATCAGAATCGAGACGAACACAAACGCCCCCGCGGCGAGCAGACCACAGCGCAGCATGACCAGAACGAGGAAGCTGCCTTCGATCAACCACAGCGCACCCGTCATCCAGTCGCCTGCCATGAAACCGGGAACGGCGTACAGACCGGCGAGGAGCACGAAGAGCGACGTGGCCGCGAGCCAGGTGCGTCGAAGGAGAATTTTGAGGATCAGCAGCAGAAAGAAGAAGAAAACGACGGCGTAGGTCGCGCGCCACAGCGTGTACGCGATCACGGCGAACACGAGGCGTTGTCCCGCGAGGTTCGCGAGCACGAATCCAAACAGGCCGGTGACATCGATGGGCCCGCGAGGAGATGCGCCGAGGCCGACGGCCACGGCTTCGATCCCGTGCTGGAGTACCTGATTCACGGTGGCCGCCGCCACTCCGTACATAACGTCGCGTGCGACGGATTGGTCGCGCCAGCGGCCCGCAATGACGCGCGACCAGGTGATGATCATTTCCGGCCAGAAACGACGGATCCACGGTTCCAGCGCGAGATATAGGATTCCAGCGATCACGCCCCAGAACACCGTGGTCGACAGTTCCACTGGGTAGGTTCTAGCGAAATCGTGGCTGCTGAGGCCGAGGAAGATCAGGAGGCAAAGCATCACCGCCACGCTCAACCGCCACGCGCCCGCCGCGTCGGCTCGACCAGCGCGCCAGTTCCGCCGCGCGACTATCGCCGCACCGCCGAACAACACCATGTACACGAACATCAGCCACGGCAAGTTGACGCGGAAGCGCGACAGGCCTCCTACGTCGTACATGGTTGTTCGATCGCGACTCCAGGGGAACAGAACTCGGAGGCGCGCGATGCTGCCCTTGATGGTTTCAGCTTCGACACGGACGGGGAACTCTCGCTTGCCGGGATAGGTTCCCATCCAGGCCGCGACATCCGAAACCACTCGCCTGTCCGTTTGAGAGTCAGTGGGCGTGAAAAGGGTCGAGTCCAGACCGGCGAGCGCGAAGACAGTAACCCAGTCAGGCGGCGTACTTGTCACGGATGTTGCAGCAGACGCGTCGGCGTCGTCGAACCGTAACAGCCGGCCCGTCAGGTCGAGCTCCGCCGAAACGATCGGCAATGCTGATCCCCCTGCCGGAATGACACGCGTCCCGCGTACGAGCGAGAGCCCCGGCGCCGATCGTTCGATGTCTCGAACCAGCGGTTCGGAGCTCTGCTGATACCAGAACACGACGGGCGAAGGGCTAGTGGACAGAACGGCGTCCCACTCGGCGCTCCTCGCGCGAGGGTTCGTCGTCATCCGGCCCTCAATGTAAGGGATATACGTTTCGTCGTACCGGAATCCCCAGGCCGCGTCCACCGGACGTTCCGCATGCCCAAATGCGCGGAGGATGTCCTGCGCTTTCGATATCAGCACCTCCGGTGGGTGGTCGAGCGGCAGTTTGGTGACCACTTGACTCTGAGGCGTGAGGGCGAGGATCGCGACGAGGCCGCCCACTACCGTCATGAACAAGGCGATCGCAAGAGGTCGTCGGAGTCCTTCAACGGTTCCTGCCGCCGCGACGATTTCGGGTGACGGCGTTTCGCCGGCCGCAAGCGCTTCCGCGAGCGGATCGCCGCCTGGTAACGACGCGGCAACCTCCAGCGCCGATGACGGGCGCAGCCTTGGATCGGGTTCGAGGCACTTGAGCATCGCGCGCTCGAGTCGCGGTGTGATGTCGGGAATCAGCGTCGAGGGAGTGGTCGACGGGTGGGCCTGTCGAAGTTGGAGCAGGTGCGTGAGATCTTTGGTCTCGAAGGCGGGCTTTCCGGTGAATAGCTCATAGAGCACGAGGCCAAGGGCGTAGAGATCGCTCTGTTTGGTCGCCTCCCTTCCGGCAAGCTGCTCCGGCGCCATGTAAGCGGGCGTGCCGCTGCGCACGTCACTCGCGTCGAGCTCGCTGGCGATTGCGGCCAGGCCGAAGTCCATGATGCGGACCTCGCCGTGGCCGTCGATCATGATGTTTGCCGGCTTGAAATCGCGATGCAGCACTCCTTTCGCATGCGCGGCCGCGAGTCCCGCACAGAGCTTGCGCGCGATCTCGATGCCCTTGTCGATCGGCAGGCGTCCGATGCGCGTGAGCAGCGCCGCGAGATCCTCGCCGTCGACATACTCCATCGACAGATAGAGCTCGCCCTGCGACTCGCCGATGTCATAGACGCGGCACACGTTCGGATGCGAGATCTGCCGCGCGAGTCGTACCTCCGATCGCAATCGCGTGCGCGCACGCTCGTCGAACATCGTGGGGGCCACCTTCAGGTGGCCCGTCAAGAACTTCAACGCGACCGGCTGGCCGACCTCGAGATCGTCGGCACGATAGACGTCGCCCATCCCGCCGCGGCCGAGCCGCGTGACGATGCGGAAGCGGTTGGCGAACAGCGCGCCGGCGCGGAAGCGACCTTCGTCGGAGCCGCTGCCGTGTGCCGGTGTGCCGCACTGCCGGCAGAAGCGATCGTCAGCGTTGAGCGCCGCGTGACATGACGGGCACGCCGTGGGACGCGCGCCGTCGTCACGATTCAGCAGGCGATCCTCGCGCGCGTCGGCGTCCAGCATCCGGTTGACCTCGGCGACGAGCATCGTGTTGCCGCCGCACGCCTGCTCGACAAACGCGCGTCGATCCTTGGCCGAGCGCTCGACCGCCGATTCGAAGACCTCGCGGATGCGACGGAAGTCGTCTGGGGTGAGCGTGCCCTGTGGCGGAGTCTCGCGCATCGCTCACCGTCCTTCGCCGGCACGCGCGAACGCGAGAGCCGGACGACCGCCGAGCGACATCCAGAAGGTCCACACCGCCATGAGCGTGATGAGGGTCACCGCGACGAGCGTGCCCTGCCCGTACCAAGCGCCGAGATCGCTCGTGACGACAAGCATCCGAATCAGCAGCGACGCCGCGATGAAGCCGACGCCCGCCAGCAGGCCGGAACGAACGATGACGAATGCCAGGGCGCTCAACTCGATCATCCAGCCCACGAACGCCACCCAGTTTCCGGCGATCAGACTTGGAGAACCGGCGATGACCACCCAGAACGCGACAGCCGCTACCGACGCCAGCCACATCCGCTTCAGCACGAGACGCGCGATGAGCATCACGAATAGAAACGGCAGCACGTTCAGCGATTGCTGAAAACAGCCAACGACCGTTGCCGCCAGCAGCCGGCCGCCGCGAAGGCTGTCCAGCGTAATGGACATGGTCTCGACCGGATACGCTGGGAACGTCCCTTGCGACACTGCCAACCACTGACCCGATCGAATCACGAGGTGAACTATCGTCGCGCAGCAGATACCGAGAGCCAGGTCGCGCGCGACGGACACGTCGGTCCATCGGCCCATCAACAGGCGCGACCAGGTGATCAGCGCCTGTGGCCGGTGTCGGCGCACAAGTGGCTCGAGCGCGAGGTACGCGGTAGCGGTGGCGAGACCATCGAGGATCGCGAATGCCGGCCCTGTAGGCCCGAATGCCACGAGGCCGATGTTATGAGCGGCCAGCGTGGTCAGCAGCAGTCCCATGCCGAATCGATAGAGTCCGACTCGCCAGGCGCCACGAGTATCGCCCCGCCCCGACTTCGACTGATGACGGGCGACGAACGCGAGAACCGTGAAGAGCAGGAACTGGAGGGCGACCTGTGCGCGGGCTGCACGCGGCGCGTCCTCCGGCAGCCGTGAGGTGGCCCACGGAGTCACGACCTCGAAGTACGTCGTGGCTCCGCGGAAGCTTGCAGCCTCGACCCTGATGGGAGCGTGATTCGAGTCGGGCGTTTCGCCGGTCCACGCCAACCGCTGGTCGTGGACCAAATCGAGGCCGGCGCGAGGCTCTACACCCGAGAACTTTGTGATATCGAACCCAGCTGCAGTAAAGAGTGCCGTCCAGTTCGGCTCGACGCTGCTCGACTCGACCGACGACCCCGCGGGCGCCACGAGCCGGCCCAAGCGACCGTCGAGATTCACCTCGACGAGCAGCGTTGCCGGCCGGTTGGTCAACGGATCGTAGGGAACTTGATCCTGGAATCCGAGGAACGGCGCAGACGCCAGTAGCGTCGCCGAACTCTGGCGATACCAGAACGACAGCGGTCCGGGTGTTGCCCGAACCCCATCGTCCCAATTGCGCCGCGAGTCCTCCCTAGTACCCGTCATGTATTCCACGTATCGGGGGTCGAATCGGAAACCCGCGGCTGTATCGACGACCGGCGCGCTGTAGCCGATCGCGCGAGCGATGTCGCGAGCGCGGATCGTCAGCTCCTCGGGTGAGGCGCTGAACGGAAGCTTCGCAAGGAACTGGGTCGCTGGGCTCAAGCCCACGACGACGACAAGGGTCGCGAGCGTTGTCGCGAGGATCGTCAGCGCCGCGCGTGGCCGCACACTCTCGACCGGACCCGCGGCCGCAACCATTTCAGGCGATGGCGTCTCGCCGGCAGCGAGCGCCTCAGCGAGCGGATCGCCGCCGGGTAATGACGCCGAGACTTCCAGTGCCGATCCTGGACGCTGCTTCGAATCTGGCTCCAGGCATTTCAGAATCGCGCGCTCGAGCCGTGGGCTCAACTCGGGAATCAACGTCGAAGGTGTCGTCGCCGGACCTGACTCCCGCAACCGCAGAGAGTCTTCGAGGCTCTTCGCCTCGAACGCTGCTTTGCCGGTGAAGAGCTCGTAGAGCACGAGGCCGAGCGCGTAGAGGTCGCTTTGCTTCGTGGCTTCCTTGCCCGCGAGCTGCTCCGGCGCCATGTAGGCAGGCGTGCCGCTGCGTACGTCGTTCGCTTCGAGCTCGCTCGCGATCGCCGCCAGGCCGAAGTCCATGATGCGGACCTCGCCGTGGCCGTCGATCATGATGTTGGCGGGCTTGAAGTCGCGGTGCAGCACGCCCTTCGCATGTGCCGCCGCGAGTCCCGCACACAGCTTGCGGGCGATCTCGATCCCTTTGTCGATCGGGAGTCGCCCGATCCGCTTGAGCAGCGCAGCGAGGTCCTCGCCGTCGACGTACTCCATCGACAGATAGAGCTCGCCCTGCGACTCGCCGATGTCGTAGACGCGGCAGACGTTGGGATGCGAGATCTGGCGGGCGAGCCGCACTTCCGATCGCAGACGCAGGCGCGCGCGTTCGTCGGATCGAAACGCCGTCAGGAACTTGAGCGCGACCGGCTGGCCGACCTCGAGATCGTCGGCGCGATAGACCTCGCCCATACCGCCGTGCCCGAGCCGGCCGACGATGCGGAAGCGGTTGGCGAACAGCGCGCCGGCGCGGAAGCGCCCCTCGGCGGTGCCACTGCCGTGCGTCGGAGTGCCGCAGGCCGGGCAGAACCGATGTCCCGGCTCGATGGGGGCGCGGCACGACGCGCACTCGACGACGCCACGTGGTGCGCCGACGCGAGCCGGCGCATCGAGCAGGGAGTGGCGGGTCTCTTCGGCCGCGAGCATCCGTTCGACTTCCGCCACGAGCAGAGTGTTGCCGCGGCAGGCCTCCTCGATGAACGCGCGCCGTTCATCGTCCCGGCGCTCGAGCGCCGATTCGAACACTTCTCGGATGCGCCGGAAGTCGTCCGGCGTCACGCTGCCGAGGTTGCGCGGGTCATGCATGGAGGCCATATCCCTTATAGCGGCCAGGCCGACCACTCTGTATCATCGGCACGCGAACGCTGGTCCGACGCACGTGGACACGCCCCCTTCACAGCAGATCACCGTCTGGCTCGCCGACTGGCGGCGGGGCGACGACCGCGCCCGCGATCAACTGTTCGCCCTCGTCCATCCGCAGCTCCGGCAGATGGCGGCCCGTTTTCTGCACCAGGAGCGCGGCGATCATACGCTCGAACCAAACGCGTTGGTGAACGAGCTGTGCGTCCGTCTGCTGGGTGGATCGCCGATTACATTTCAGGACCGCGCCCACTTCTTCGCGATCGCGGCGAAGACGATGCGGCGAATCCTGATCGACCACGCGCGAGCCCGGGTCGCCGACAAGCGCGGCGGGGTGCAGGAGCGGGTCAGTCTATCTGTCGTCGACGGTTGGAATCCCGTGACATACAACGAAGACGTCCTGCTCCTCGACGAGCTGCTGACGAAGTTCGAGAAGGCCGACCCCCGCGCCGCGAAGGTCGTCGAGCTGCGCTTCTTCGGCGGCTTGAACGAGGACGAAGTTGCCGAAGTCCTCGGCGTCTCTCCGATCACCGTGAAGCGCGACTGGAAAGTCGCGCGCGCCTGGCTCGTTGGGCGCCTTCGGCGCTAGCCATTTCGATTCGCGCCGTCCTTGGTTCTTGGGCCCTGGTTCTTGGTCCGTCCTTCATCTCTGGTCCGTTCTTGGTCCTTCGTCCTTCGTCCTGAGCCTCTCGTGACCGACGCACCGGGAACAAATTGGACCAAGGACCTGGGACCAAGGACGGACCCTGGACCAAGGCCGGACCAAGAACGAAGCACCAAGTACCCAAGGCCTATTGAGGCGCGGATGATTCGACCGCGCCCATTTTTTCGCTGATCCCATCAAGGGGGATTCGGCGATGCAGCATCGAATCACTGTTCCACGGCTTGTAGGGCTTTGCTCCCTCATTTGTGCGATGGCGCTGGCATCTCACGCCGCGGCCTCTCCGCATCCGGAGCGACCTGCCCTCAGGCAGTTCATCGAGTCGATTCCGAACACCGTGGCGCCGGAGTTCGCAGCGGATCTGGTGCTGCGAGCCGCCGCGTCAGCGCCCGCGGAGCCGGCCAATCACGAGTGGTTGGCCGCGGCGTACGAGCGCGCGTTCGAGCTCGCAGACGACGCGCAGTCGCCGGTCAGGCGACGCATGCTGCCGTGGGCCTACTCGAACACCCGCGAGGCGATTGCGAGTGCCGGGTATGACTTCGGCGTGGACGGCAACTCGCTGCGAGCGCGAGCGGTGCGCGGCCTGTTGCGCGTCGACGCGTCACGTGCGCTCGCGCTGCTCGAACGTGTCGAGTTTCACGCGCCGCCTCTCAGCTGCGGCGACACGATGGCCTACGACGTCGCCGCGCCATTTGGCGTGCTCGCAGACGTGGTGCGCCATGTCGAACGGGCGCCACCCGCTACTCAGGACGTCGAGGCCGCGGTTCGCGCACGCACATTTCTCACCGGCCGCATTGGCGCGATCGCCTCGTCGGCCGAGATTGCACCGGCGATCGCTGCCCTCATGACGATCGACGGGCCGATGTACCGCTCCGACGAGCTCTGGCGTCTGCTTGCGACGCGCATTCGCGCCCTTCGGGACGATGATCGGACGTTCAGCGCCAGCCTGACCGACAGCTTCATGCAGCTGGAACGCGCGATCCACGCGCTCGGCGTGGCACGGTCGCCCTCGGTGCGCTCGATGCTCGAAGACTTTCGCCAGTACCTCGTGACACACATGGCCGCACGACGCTGTTCGCTGATCGGAGGCGACGCGCAGGCGATCCTGTCGATGGAAATCGACGCGATCGGCGGGATGAACCACCTGCTCTCACGCCACCGCATGACGCCGATCGAGGCGAGGGAGCTGCGAGGTTCGCACACCATTCCGTCGGGACGGATGCGGGAGCTCTGGCAGGCGGGGCCGGCGGCGACGCTGCGCGAGACGCTACACGGCCTGCTCATCGCGTCGAAGACCTCGGCCTCGGCCGACGCCACGGTTGTCGCCGCGAATCATCGTGTTCTGCTCGATTTCATGGATGACCTGGACACGTGGACGGCGCATGACGAGCCGTCGCCGGCGCGACACTTTCATCAGCGGCTCGCGCTGCTGGCGGAGCTCGCGAGTGACACCTCGGTTCGAGCGTTCGCGCTCGAGCAGTTGATCGGACTTCTGACGGGGACCGCCGATCGCCTTCCGCATGTGGAATGGTTCGCCCACGTCGGCGCGCTGCTGGATCAGACGCGGACGGCCACCGACCGTGACATGGTGTTGGAGCTGATGCGCGCATCGGGTCACGCGGTGCTGCTCGGGTACGCGCACGCCGAGCGGGTGGCCGAGCGTCACTGACGTTTCAGAGCGGTTCGTCGGTCGAGCGGAAGCGCGGTCGTAGAATACGGTGTCCCTCGAGGAGAGCGATCGATGAGTGACCCCGTGAAACCGCTGAAATCCGTTATCGCAGCATGTGCAGGTCGCTGGGTCGCGCCCGTGATCGCAGCTCTGATCGTCTGCGGTCTGGCGCGGGTCGCCGCCGCGCAGATCGCGACGGCGACACTCGACGGTACTGTTCGCGATGAAACCGGCGGACCGCTGCCAGGTGTGTCGCTCACGTTGAAGAGCACCTCGACCGGAGCGACGCGGACGGCGACGACAGATGCCGCCGGGCGCTATCGGATCGCGGCGCTCGACCCCGGCACCTACGACATTCGCGCCGAGCTCCAAAGCTTCAAGGCGGCGGTCCAGACCGGCATCGTGCTCACCGTCGGCGGCACGACGCAAGTCGATCTCCAGATGAACCTCGGCACGCTCTCCGAAGTCGTGACCGTGGAAAGCCAGGCGCCGCTGATCGAGCCGAACAAGATGGACGTCAGCCGCGTCGTC
>Ga0111538_10007864_pt1 | contig 14335 bp, 9 predicted proteins | sample SoiMethybrSBSTD1_FD_79669 | JGI IMG/M metagenome (GOLD analysis project Ga0111538, IMG submission 79669) | Bulk soil microbial communities from a Populus tree surrounding site in Tennessee, USA - Soil MetaG P. TD hybrid SBSTD1 (version 2)... | ecosystem: Environmental > Terrestrial > Soil > Tree... | reverse complement strand
GGCGGCGGCGCCGCGGGAGCCGGCTCGTGGCGCGCGGCGAACTTGGGCGTCGCCATCTCCACCAACGCGACGAGCATGACGAAGCCGCCCCCCAAGGCGAGCGGCACCAGTATCCATGCGCGCTTCCTGCCGGCCAGAAGACGCACCAAGAGCCAGATCGACGCGCCGAGCACGATCGACACGATGACCAGCACGAAGAGGGGCTCGGAGATGAACCAGAGCCCGGCGAGCGCGATCGTGCCGAGAACGCGGCGCGGCCATCCACGCAGCGCGACCCAAGCCACGGCCGCGGCGATCAGCAGGACGATGAAGTCCCCCAGATCGAGAAACCACTCCGTCCGATCGCCGCCGAAGAACGCGAGAGGATAGACGAGCGCGGGAAGCCCGAGGCGCACGCCGACGCGGCTCGCCGTAAGCGGATAGGTGGCGAGCGGCACCTCGATGCGACCGAAAAGACCGCCGATGCCCGTTTGCCCGAGCGCCTGAACACGCACGTTGTGGCTACCCGTGCGAAGGGGCACCATGACCTCTTCCGCGCCCTTCTCTTTGTGCATGATGCGTTCGGCTTTGCCGTCCGTCGCCAAATAGATGGGGCGGCCGTCGGGATTCATGAGGAGGTAGTCGATCCCGTTGTTCTCGTACCCGAGCGTCTCGTCCGAAACGAGATCCCCCTTGCGCGTGAGCACCACCGTGCGGTCGTGGGAACGCACCACTGCCGCCAAGACATCGACGCTGCTCAGCGTTTGTGTGGACACCTCCATCGCTTGCCCGCGCTGCGCCAGGTAGAGGCGCGACGTCGGCAGCTTGCGAGGGATCGGCGACTCTGCCGAATCGAGTTGGCGCGCCTCGCCTTTCACCGTCACGCGATGCTCGGGGTCCGATTCGAAGAGCCACCACTCGTAGGGGGATCGCTCGTCGGGCTTGAACGTGCCTATTTGAGGGAGCGTGCCGGCGATGCGGATATCTGCGCTGTGTCCGGAGGTCGGTAAGAGGAGCGTGCTGCCCTCCACGCGAAAACCGCCCGCTCCGGTCACGTCGAGCACGCGCTCGCCGAACGCGAGGGGCAAGCGGACGACGCCGAGATCGGAGCCGCTGCGCATGACGAGCTTGTATTCGAAGTCGATCTCCCGGCCGACGCGCACCGCGCGCGACAGTTGAAAAACTGTAGGCTCCGCGCTGGGCTGCGTGCTGGTCGCGCGATCGAAATGGATCGTCGCCCCCGTGATGCCGCTTAGCCGCGACCCCTCGACGCAGCGCCCGTCGGTGAGATCCGCCTCGAGGGTGTTGAGCGGATCGGGGACGGCGAGCGCGCGATCATCGTCGAGCGCCAGCGATCCCTTGAGCACGAAGCGGCGCGACGTCGCGGCGTAGTAGTAGTGGTCACCCTCGAAACCGATGGCCGCAGGCTTGCCGCTCTCGGTCGCCTGCTCGATGCGCACGTGTTTGGGCACGCCGAAGATGGGAACGGGATAGGGGCCGTCGACGAGCAAGTTCCCCTCGAGCTCGAACTTCAGATTCCCCGTGCCCGCCGAGCCCGTGAGCTTGAGCCGTGTGAGCGCGAAGCAACGCTCCGAGCACCCCGAGCCTTTGCGCTTGGCCACCCAGGATCCGAGCGCTTCCAGCTGTCCCACCCAGGAATCCGCGGGAGGCGCTGGAGCCGTCTTCTCCGGCGTGTCCGCGAAGAGGGTCTCCGCGAAAAGGAGCACTGCCACGATGGCACAGACGAACCAACGGCACACCCCTCGGTCGGCGACTCGGCGCATGGACGCACCTCCGCTCAAGTTAGGTAACACCACGCCGCGCCGGAGGTAAAGCGCGCGTGACCGCGCCACCCGCGCGAGAGGGGGCGATTGTCTCAGTTTTCGCAGCGCCGGTAACCGCTTTCGTCCCACACGCATCGCCCCGTGCAGCAATCACGGTCCTCGGTGCAAAGGGCGCATTGGTCTCCGCATGCGGGGGCGGCACAGCGGCGCACACCTTCTTCCGGCCGAACGCTGCACGCACCCGTGCAGCAATCGCCGTCGATGACGCACCGATCGCCGGCCTGGCCGCGGCAAGTGCTGCCCCCGAGCCCACAAGGGGGAGCTTCCAAGCAAACGCGCCTTCCCTGATCGTCGTCGCAGCGACCCGAGCAGCAGTCCGTTTGCGTTCGGCACACCTCACCCTGTACGCGGCAAGCGCCGAGGAGCGCACACCGCGCGGGGGCGCCGCTGAGCGATATGCAGCGCGTCCCGCAACACTCGCCGTCCGTCGTGCACTGCTCTCCCGCCGGACGACAGCGATCGGTCGCCACACCGACGCAAATGGCCCCCATGCAGCTGTCGCTGCAGCAATCGATGTTGCTGGCACAAGGTTCGCCGGCGGACGCGCATACAGGTCCGGCGGCGCAGACGCGCGGACCGTTGACGACATTCGGACAGGATAGAAGGCAGCAAGCGCCGGCCGAGCTGCATTGCGCGCCGACGGTGAGGCAACCCGTCGTCGGAGGGTCAATCGGCGGCGGACCGTCGGTCGGTGGCGGAGCGTCGATCGGCGGCGGAGCGTCGGTCGGCGGAGCGTCGGTCGGTGGCAGAGCGTCTGTCGGCGGAGGGCCGTCCACCACGTTCGCATCGACCGCCGCATCGACCGAAGCATCGACCGAAGCATCGACGGCGGCGTCGCGCGGCGACAGCACGTTGATCGACTCGTTGCTGCACGCAGCAGCCAGCACGGCAGCGAAAGCCGACGGCAGAAGACCGCGAACGCACGACATCGTGATGGCCTTCACGCGGTTAGAGACCCAAAGATAAACCCAAGCCGGCGAGGAATGCCGCCCCTTTCGTCGAGAAGACGTCGGAGCCGGCGTCGGTCGCCGTCGTGGCGAGCAGCGATGCCCCCGCCGCGACCTCCCCTTCGAGCGCGATGGAACGCGTGAGCGCGAGGCTCGCGCGCGGACCCGCCGACACCATGAGCCCGAAGGCATCGCCGCTCGTCGCGATTACGCCGGTGTCGCGCGCGTCGCCGCGGTACGCCACGCGCACGAGATCGCCTCTCCCCACGACGGCGAGATCCAGACGTGGAGTGCGCAGCACGACGACGCCGAACGCGCCGCCAGCGAGCAGCGCATTGCCGTCGACGGCGCCATGCGTCGTTTCTCGACGCAGAATGGTGCGCCAACCTCCGCGCACCTCGACGTCGAATCGGGGCAGGACGCGCACGGCCCAGCGAAGATCCGCTCCGAGCTGCATTTGTCCGCCGCCAAAGGCTTCCCCTGCCCCCGCCGCACCGATGCGCGAACGCAAGCCTCCCCCCGGTGTCGATGCGACCGCATCTTGCTCGGAGGGGTCGATGCGCACATCTGCATCGCCCGACGACGCGCTCGCCGCCGTCACGCGTGGCGTCTCGTTCGCCGTCTGCGCGGTGGCGGCGGCTTGGCCGTCACCCTTCGCGACGGCGGTGGGGGCCGCATCGGCGTTCGGCGAAGGCTTTGCCTCGGCGGGCGAGGGACGCGATGCCTCGACCGGCGCGGCACGGGGCCAATTCGATCGCATGAGCTCGTCGGCCGCAGCGGCAAGGGCCAGCGCGAAACCATCGGCGGGCACCCCCGCCAGATTGACCTGCCGGACGCGCCCCGCGCTGCTCGGCTCGGACGTGACGGAAGGATCGCGCGGCGCCGTGAAGCGGAGCACCGGGCGCATCGCGGCGGGCGTTTCGACCACGAGCTCGGCGTAGGCCGTACCGGCAGTACCGCTCGGAGGCGATGCCGCCCCCCCGGCGCGCGCGCCGCGCGACGCGATGACGTCGATCCCGCGCAGTCCGAGCTCGCGCTCGAGATGCTTCACGAACCCGTCGAACCACGACGGCGCGTCGGCGTTGGTGACGAGCACGATCCGCACGACGGGGCGCCCGTCCGTCGCGTGACTCCGCCGCGCCGCCGTCAGCGCGAGCACGATCAACGCTGCGCCGAGCGCTTTCGTCAGCGCGCGCCGCATTTCCCGGCAATCGCCGTGGCATGCACGCTGCGCGGATAGCGCGCGAGAAACTGGTCGCGCGCGCGCGCGCATTCGCCCGTCTGCCTCAACGCGGCGAACGCATCTACAATTTTCGCTTCTGCCTCCTCCCGAAACGGTGCGCGCGGACCGAGCTTGATCGCGTCCTCGAGCGCCGTCAGCGCCCCCGAAGGATCGCCCAAGTGGTTGAGCCGCAGGCGCCCGAGCTCGAGCGCCGCCAGCGCCGCGTGGCCGTCGGTGCGATGCCGCAAGCGGAGCCGATCGAAAGCATCGGCCGCGTCTTGCAATCGCCCTTCCAGCTTGGCCTTGTTACCGCGCTCGAAGAGCTCGCGCGCGGTGGCCCCCTCGCGCGGCGCTTCGACGATCTTCGTTCGCGGTTCGGCCGAACGCGGTGTGGCGGTGCGAGGCTCTTCTTCGCTGCCCGAGGCTCGCGCTACCGGGCTCGGTGCAGCGGCATTTGCTTCCACGGAAGGCGCTACCGGCGTCGGCGCGGGCGCCCCTTCGGGCGCCGAAGCAGTGACGGGTGCTTCGGCTTTGCGATTGGACCACCACTCGCCGGCCGTGAGGCGCCGCGGCTCGCGATGCGAAGGATCGCGCAGCTCGACCTCCCCTTCCTCTACGCGCACTTCGATGCCCGGTCGCGCATCGTCGCCGCGGACAACTTCGAAGCGCGTGCCGCGATCGATGAGCTCGAATTCGCCGACGACGACCGAGAGACGCCGCGCGGGGTCGTGCCGCACTTCGAAACGCGCTCGCCCCGCTTCGAGCCGCAGGGCGACGTCGGTGGTGGTGGCCCGGTCGACGCGCAGCCGCCCCCCTGGCGCAACGGTCACCCGCGATCCATCCGAGAAATCGAGCTCTTGTCGCCCATCGGGAAGCGACGCCACCACGAAGGCATCCCCCGCGACCGGCGATCGGCGGAGCCCGAACACGACGAGTGCGATGGCCACCGCCGCTGCTAGCGCGGCGCTCATCGCCATCCCCCGTACCAACGGACGCGGCTGCCGATCGAGGCGCGCGGAGATGCGTTCCCACTGACGTTCGAGCCGTCGCTCGGGCATGGGGGGGGCGACGTGAGCGGCCGCCCGCGTGTCCTTCATGGGAGGTCTCCCCCCTGGCGTGGTTTGACCACCCTCTCCGAGCGAAGCCGGCGCACGTCGGATCGTTCCTTCGGATCCATGCCCGTCAATCGCGAAAGCCTGTGCTCACCGTCGGCGACGCGTCGCTTCACCGTCGCCCGCGACGCGCCCAGGAGCGCCGCGATCTCGTCGATGCCGAGCCCCTCCACGCGTCGCAGCACCAACGCGACCCGTTCTTGCGCGGGGAGCTCCTCGATACGGCTGTAGATCGCGCGGAACTCCGCAGCGACGTCGGGGGGAGCCGAAGAAGCCACCACGGCCTCGACGTCGACCGGACCGTCGCTGCGACGCAGACCGAGGCGCCTCAAAAGCCGCCGCCGCCGAATCACCTTCGAGCTCGTGCGCACGACGATCGATGCGAGCCACGATGCAAACGCTTGCGGCGCCTGCAATCGGTCGAGTGATCTCAGGGCCTGTACGAAGCTGTCCTGCACCAAGTCGTCGACATCTTCGTCGCGGCCGAGCAAACGAAAGGCCATACCCGCCACCATGTGCGCATGACGTCGAAAGAGCGCCTCGCGTGCCCATTCCTCTCCCGCGCGCGCCGCAACGACGAGCGCAGCATCGGTGGGACCCGTCCCCGATCGCGTCGCCGCGACGGCACGGGCCGAAGACCCCGTGGACTCGAGCCGGAGTACTGCCACTCGTTGAAAGTACCCCCGACCCCGCGCAAAGGCTCAAGAACGACGCGAATTCGGCTCGTCGGGGTCATGCCGCAGTCCTCCCTCGCGCGCAGATCGATGGAATATTGCCAATCATTTTCGATTGTTACCTTCAAAGACCCGAATCGGGGAGCGCGGTGGACGACGGAGGCCGCACCGCGTGGGGGGACGGCGCGGGGGTCAGAATCCGGCTTCGATCCCGACGCTGGGGAGGATGACGGGCCCCGCGAAACGCTCGACGCAAACGGTGCCGCAGTCGATGCGCACGACCTCGCGCGTCGAGGTCGCGTTCAGCACCTCGGCGTTGATCGCCCAATAGTTGTTCGGCCCGAGGGTCCAGCGCTTCTCGATGCGCCAATCGGCCCGAAAGTAAGGCGAACCCCGGCGGTCGGTCGTGAAATGCGGCGAACCCTCCAAGAGGAGCGCGGGCACGCCGGAGTAGAGCATCGAGCGAAATCCGGCACGAATGCCGCGTCCGAAGTCGTACGTCAGCGCGAACTGCAGCACGTGAGGGCGGTCGAAACCCGACACGGTCGTGCGCCGTCCACTCGTTTGCTCCGAATGCGACAGCGTGTAGGAAATAAAGCCGCCCAGCGAGCGCGTGAGGGGGCGCGAGAGCCCGATCTCGACGCCGGCTGCGTTGATGGTCGCGCGGCGATCGAGCATCGTGCGATCGATGCTGAAGTCGCGCGCCCCGCCGATGGGGTCGAGCGCGTGGAAGTACGCGGTGCGAAATCCGGTCGCGGTCGCGGTGATTTGCCCAGGGAGCTTCCACTTCACCCCCGAGCTGAAAAGCACGGCCTGCTGCAAGCCGCCGCTCAAGTCGGCGACCTGCGCGCCCGGCACCTGTGCGGCGAAATTCGGCCGCTGGTGCGCGATGCCAAGCGATGTCTCGACCTTGACGTCGGGGTGGACGGTAAACGTCGCAGTAATGCGCGGATCGATCCCCACCGCGGTCTCGCCGAGCACCGTGTAGACGTCGGCGCGAAGGCCGGGCGCAACGACGATGCCGTTCGTTGGCTCGATCTCGAGCCCGGTGTACCCGCCGACGACCCCTTCGGTGCGCGCGGGGAACAGCACCGAGTAGTCCTTGTAGCTCAGGTAAAGGGGGCTCGTACGGAGCTGGAAGTTGTCGGCGCGCGCGTCGATGCCGCCGCGTATCGTCACGCCGGTGCCGAGCGGGCTCGCGGCCTGCACGCGCAAACGAAGGGAGTAGTCGGTGACCTGGCTCTCGGTGTCCTCGGTGCCCCCGGTGCGATCGAATCCACCGGTGAGCGCGACGCGCAAGTTGGCGCCGGAGGGGAGCTTCCGGTCGTACCGCATGTCGAGGCGATGGAAGGAGACCCTGCCCCCCTGGTCCTGCTCGGCGGTGCGGTCCGATCGAAAGTAATCGAACGCGCCGAACGCAAAGATGCTCACCGTGTCACGAGGTCCGAGCGAGTAGCTCGTCTGCGCTTGGTAATCCCAATAGCGAAGGTCGGCGTTGCTCAGAAGCGAGAGAACGATGCCGGTGTACGAGTAGCGCCCCGAAACGCGTGCGCTTCCGCGCGAACAACCGGCGGGGGCACCGGGCTCGCATTCTCCGAAAGGAACTTCCGCGAGACCGCCGACGTCGATGACGCGCAGATTCCCTTCGCCACCGAAGCGGCGATCGAAGGGGCGCATGTTGGCCGCCACGATGGGACCGGCGAACCTGCCGTATTCGACGGGCGATGCGCCGCGATAGAGATCCACGCTGTCGATGAGCCCGGGGTGAACGACCGAGGGACCGAGAAAGGCATGGTAGAGGAGCGGAATATCGACGCCGTCGATGAAGAACCCCACGTTGGCCGGCGGCGCGCCCCGGATGAAGAAGCTCGGCACGCCGGAAACGATGGGGACGACGCCGGGCTGCGACTCGACCGCGCGCAACGGATCGCCGAAGGTGCCCGGCAAATTACGCGCCTCTCCCCGCGTCACCGTGACGGAGCCCGGCGCTTGTCGCTCCCCTTGCACGATGACCTCGAACGGCTTCGTCACGGGCTGCGCAGAAACGGGTTCTCCCGCAGCAGGGGGAGTTGCTCGCGGGACAGACGGTCGAACAGGCTCGGCCGGGTGTTCCTCGGTCAGCCCCAGTGTCTGCTTCTCTTCGGGCGCCGGTTCGAAACGCACGGTGTAGCGAATGCGCGCCGCCACCGCGCGGCCACCCTTCCGAGCCGGGTCGAAGCGCCACTTCTTGGCCGCGGCGAGCGCGGAAGCGTCGAAAGGTGGAGCGCCGGCAAAGACGGTGGCGCCCGTGACCTCCCCCGCGACATTGATCGTCAGCTCGAGGACGACTTCCGCTCTACCGGTCGCTCCCTCGGGGTACTCCACGGGCGTGTCGTGCGCCTTCGGGGGTGTTAAGTCGTCGGCGGCCGGAGGGCTCGGCGGAGGGGCAGGTTCGTCGGGAGCGGTTCTTTCCTCTGGCGCCGGGTTCTGTGAAGTTTGATCGGGGGCTGGGCTCGGCGGTGGGTCTTGCGCGCGCGCGAGGACAGGCAAAGCTACGATCACGACGCCGACAGTGGCGCGGACGACGCGAGCTTTCACCCACCACCTCGATCGAGCCAATCTTGACGCACCCGTTTCAGCGTGGTCCCGTAATCTTGGGTCGTCGCATGCACGCACTGGGTCACGGGAAGGTTGCGCTCGCTCTCTGCCTCTTTGGACTCTCGCAGAGCGGGTGCGACATCGTCCAGGGTTTTCGCGACGCAAGCACCGCGGTTTTTCCGGACGAGAAGACGTACTTCGATGCGCCCGGCTACCGCTTGCTTCGAGGCGGCTATCGCGGCCTCGAGTTTGCATCGGGGTCGAGCCTTTACTTGCTCGCGCGCCCCGTCGATCGCGAAGACAAGTCGCTCTACGTGATGCGTTACGCCGACCCGCGTCCCTGTGTCCTCAAGGACGTCAAGGACCACACGGGCGGCGCGGGAGTTTTCGAAGAGGCGACGACGATCGCTTTCACCGAAGAAGGGACGCTGCCCGGCACGCTGCGCTTCGCCGACGGCGACTGCAACACCCTTGCGATCAAGGTGCCTAACAGCTCGTTGCCCATTCTCGAGACGACGCAGGGATTCCTGGTCCGTCAGGGCAAGGGGCTTTCGATGGTGAACCCCGTCTCGGGCGAGATCCGCACCGTGATAGAGAACGGTTTTTACGCGACCTCGTTCTCGTATTTCTACGTCCTTTATTCCAATGACGGAGGGAGAATCGGCGTCTTCAAGACCGATTGGAAAGAGGTGGCGTGGTTCGGCAAGGGGGTCGTCAGGGTTGGCGCTGCGGGCAGCAGCTTCTTCTACGAAGACGATCTCGGTATCCATCGCATGGTCGCAACCGGCCCTGAAAGCGCGAGCGACACCGTCATCGCCGCGGGGGGCTGCCTCCTCGGGTTCCCGGGCAGCATCAACGCGAGCGAGAGCTGGGTCTCGTACCGCGTGCCGTGCGACGGAGGCAAGGTGACGCTCGTTGCCGAATCGGTGATGCGCACGTCGCAGCTCGATTTCCCGGCAGACCCCCGTTTCATGGCGTTCCTCCCCGCCCCTCCAGGCACGAACGGCGATCCCGCGGTCGATCCTTTCTTCATCTTCTATCTCACCGACTTTGACCAAGACACGGGGCTCGGCCAATTCACGATACGAACGCCGGACCGGCAGACGAAGGTCATCGGGCAGCGCGCCGACTTCGGGCTGCTCAGCGTCATTCCTTCCCCCACCGAAACGCACGGCTACATGCTCCTCGACGTGAACCGCGATATCGGACGGTTCGTGCGCTGGGACGCCGACGGCTCGACGCTCGGTATCGCGCAGGACGTGGTGCGCCAAGCGGGCGATCTCGTCACCGATTTCGACGGCAAGACCGGCCAATTCGCGCTGCTCACCGACCAAGGACTCAGCGTCGTTTCCAAGCGCGTTCCTTCGAGCGGCTTCCGGATGAGCGACTCCAAGAACCGCTGGACCGCCGTCGTCGACGACTTCGAAGACTCGATGGGTACGCTCTCCATCGCCGAAGGCTCGCTCGACTTCGCGCAGTTTGCGCAAACGCCCACGCCGCCCCCCAAGCTGGAAGTCATCGCCCGCGGCGTGCGCTGGGACTCGCGCACGCAATTCGTGCCCGCCCTCCCCGGCATCGCCTTTTTCACGCACTACGACAAAGAGAATGACGTCGGCCGGCTCGAATACCGCAACCTCGAGCTACGTTTCACAGCCACCGTCAGCGACGGCGTAGCCGCTTATCTGCCCACCCCCGGCGGCCTCATCTACAGCGTCCCTTTCGGCGAGAGCGCCGGCATTTGGGTGGTTAGGTCGAGGTAAGCTCCCATCGCGACGTGGGATCGCTCGCGGATCCTGCGGGGCGGACGCGGCTCGACGTGGCTAGCCACTCGAGCGACGCGAGCGCCGATCGCGCGGCGAGCGCGTGCACGATGGGTGGAACGTCGGCGTACACTTCGGCGACGAGATCGCCGAGATCGCGTGGACCGCGCGCCAGAGCTTTGGCCAGGGCTTCGGCGCGAGCCCGCCGGTGCGAAAGGTATTCGGCGAGCTTCTCGTCGGCATGCTGCGTCGGTAGACCGTGGGCAGGATAAAGCGTACGCGGGCGAAGCTCTTTCAAGCGCTCGAGCGCGTTCAAGTACTGGCCCAAATTTCCTTCGGGGGGATCGATGATGATCGTCGACAGTGTCGACACCATGTCGCCGCAAATGAGCGCACCCGAGCGCTCGTCGTGAAAACACAGATGCCCGCGCGCGTGTCCCGGGGTAAAGACGGCGCGAAGAACGATGGGGAGCGGGCCCGCGAGCTCCAGTCTCGCGCCGTCGTCGATGGCCTGGCGCGCAACGCCCGGATCGGCGGCGAGTCGATCGAGCGTTCGCGGGTGGCCTAAAATCGGCACGTTCAGGTGGCGAGCCGCGGCGATCGCTCCGCCCGTGTGGTCCTCGTGATGGTGCGTGAGCACGACGGCGCGCGGCGTTCGCCCCTCGCCGCGAAGCTCGTCGAATAGGCGGTGCAACCGCGCTTGCTCGTCGGCGTACGGCGATCCGGGATCGATGACGACGTACTCCCCCGTGCCGACGACGTACACGTTGGTGTGCTGCGCGGGGGGGAGGGTCGGCGTCAGGATCGGAAACATCACGATGCCCCGCTGAAAGTCGATGCGCGTCGCGACCTGCTCGTCGTCGCGGTGACCGCCGCTCGCAACGGCGCGGCCGAGGTCGTCCCACGCACCGGCGCGGGGCGCCTCGTTCCACGCCGCCAAGGTGGAGGCGAAGTGCGACTGTGGCGGGTGCAACAGAATCTCGCCACGTTCCCAGCGCGCGACCAGCTCCGCGGGATCGATCCATTCCCCCGAGGTGAGCTCCCCTGGCCAGATGGTCGCCTCGTCGTGCGGCGCTGCTTCGACCACGAAGATGTGCGCGTCGAACCGAGCGGGCACGAAGCGCGGCGTCACCCAACGGCCGGCGGGGTGAAAGCGCGCGCGATCGACGGCGAGGCCGTGCTCATCGAGAAACCGTTGAAACCCGGCGGCGTCCGCGCCGCGCTGGGCAAGCGCGCGCCGCACGCGATCCCGCTCTGCGGCAGGGACCTTCGCGACGTCCGTCACCGCCAAGACCCCGGCTTCCTCGAAGAGCTCGCGCGCCGCGCATCGCACGAGCGCCTGGTCGTCCCCGCGATCGCAATCGGCGGGATCGACACCGCCGCCGAGGAGCGCCACGAAACCGCCGAACATCTTGAGCTCACGCGCGCGCCGAACCACGAACAAGTCGAGCGGCGCATCCGGCCCCTGCCCCCGGCGCCGCACGAGGGCGACGATGGCCGCGGCGCGCGCGGGGGCGATGACCGGCTCTGGCCGTTGCCCGAAAGGGTGCTCGCTCATACGCAGCTCGGCGGGGGTGGCGTCATGGGGCTTGCCCCCGTGTACCACACGCCTTCGATGTGACCACCCACCTACCCCTACACGTTGGCCCGCGGCAAGCGGCGCAGGGCGGGCACATCAACGCTAGATGGGGCGCTTTTTTCCCGATGAACCTGGGGCCTTAGGTTACTCGGGGGAGATCCGTATGTCTGGGCGAGTTGCGTCAACGGACCCACCCCGCATCGAGTGCGCCAGAGGGAGCCATTCGCACGAGATCAGCGAACGTCTGGCTTGGGACCGACGGGATCATCCGAATTCGCCCTCACAGCCGTCAGCGCGAAGACCTCGCGGACGCCATGGCCAATGTGAGCGCCGTCGCCAAGGTGGGACAAGGTGTGCGCCGCCGGCTGCTCGTGGACCTCTCCGAGGCCGGCGCGCAGAGCACGGAGGCCCGCGACCATTACATGTCGCCCGAGGCAAAGAAGAACATCACGGCCCTGGCCGTGGTGACCGGCTCGCTGCTCGGACGCATCATCGCTAACTTGATCCTCGGCTCGAACCGGACGTCCGTACCCGTGCGTCTCTTTGCGAGCGAAGCCGAAGCGTTGGCCTGGCTCGAGGAGCAGGAGCTGCCGGACAGCGGTCCGCGCTCGCGTTGACCTCGATAGAACACGTTCTACGGGCTCGACGCGCGGCGGCCGAGGCGATAGAACGTGTTCCACCGATTCGTACCCGCGTGGAGACGGCGATGGACGCAGCGCACAGACCTTCTGGCCTCGATCACCCTTGGGTACCCAAGTTCATCCGGGTCATGTCCCGCGCCCAAGTGTGGATGTACCGCAAGACGGGCGGACGTTTGGGGGGCAAGTGGCGCGTCGGCTCGGCGTTTCCGTGGGGCATCCCGGTTCTGCTGCTCACGACCGTCGGTCGAAAATCGGGAGAGCCCAAGACGGCGCCTCTGCTTTACCTGCGCGACGGTGAGCGCATCGTGCTCGTCGGCTCGCAGGGTGGATTGCCCAAGCACCCGCAGTGGTTTTTGAACCTCACCCAGAATCCCGAGGTAAAAGTGCAGATCGGCTCGCGCGTTCAAAAGATGCGCGCCCGGGTGGCGAACCCCGAGGAGCACGCCGCGCTCTGGCCGCGATTCGTGGATCACTATTCCGACGTCGCGACGTACCAGGCGTGGACGGAGCGGGCCATTCCGCTCGTCATTTTGGAGCGAGCCGCCGAATGACATTGCCCGAGCGGCATCGGCTCGCTCAAGGCCACAGCGGGTCGTCGAGCTTGGGCCAGCCGTCGGCGCCGAACGAGATGGGCCGGATGGCGAGCTTCGAGTTCCCCGAATCCTGCGTGTCGTAGTAGTGGTAGACGTAGAAGTAGAGCGAGCCGTCGCGATAAGCGGTCCCTCCGCCCGGGCCCACGTAGCGCCCGGTGCTCGCGAGGAGCTCTTCGGCGGCCCCCTTCATCATCTGGGCGCCGGCGCGATCGACGTAAGGCCCGGTGATGCTCGTCGCGCGCCCCACCATGGTGCGGTAGGTGCTGCTCGTGCCTTTGCAGCACGCGTCGAACGAGACGAAGAGATAGTAATAGCCCCCCTGCGCGATGATGGAAGGCGCCTCGATGGCGCCGCCGCCGCGCGAGGCGAGTGAATAGAGCGTGGGGTCGCTCGCCGCAGGTTTGCCCGTGACGGGGTCGAGGCGTCGCATTTTGATGCCGTCCCAAAACGAGCCAAACGAGAGCCACGGCGTGCCGTTTTCGTCGAACGCCACGTTGGGGTCGATGGCGTTGTAGTTGTTGCTGGACACCGACTCGACGACGAGGCCCTCGTCGGTCCAGGCGTAGCTCGCGCTGGCGCGGTCGAGCGTGACGTTGGTGACTAGGCCGATCACCGATCGGTTCGAACCGAACGTCGAGCCGGCGTAGTACACGTGGTACTTGCCGTTGAAATAGCTGACGTCGGGCGCCCAAAGGTCGGCGGGGGTCGTCCCGAGCGCGCTCGTCACCCACGCAGGAACGCCAGGCAACACGTTGCCGGCGTTCGTCCACTGCAAGAGGTTCGCCGAGGTGCGAATGCCGAGCGATCCCCCCGTCACGAAGAGGCTGTAGCGCGTGCCGTCCCAGATTACCGAGGGATCGTGCGCCGGAATGTTGAGGTGCGTGGCCGAGCGCGCGTCGGAAAATCCCCCGTTAGGGGCGTCGCCGCGCGCGTCGACCACGAGCGCATCGCTCGGCGCGGCGTCGATCGCAGCGTCACCGCGGGCGCCGTCGACCGCGGGTTCGCCGGCAGTGACGTCGCGCGCGATCGCGCCATCGGCAGCGGCATCGGTGGCACCGCCGGAGCCACCGCTGGCATCGCGAGCCGTGCCCCCCGTACCTCCCGCCGCGTCGCTGGGAGGCGCGCCCCCCGTAGCGCCCCTTCCAGCGGATCCCGCGGCGCCTGCGGATGTGCCCGCACCGCCACCACCCGACGTGCCGCCCGTTACCGCCGCGCCGCCGCGTCCACCGTCGCCCGCCGTGCCGGAGGTTCCCCCCGTCGCGGAAGCGCCCCCTGCCCCCGATGTCGCGTGGGTGTCCGCGTTGTCGCCGTCGGTGGAGCAGCCGAACGCGGAGAGGCTGACGACAAATCCCACGAGCGGCGTGATTCGAATGATCGCGAGCATGGGCCGTCTTTTTCGCGCGATGC